>Ga0126371_10001640_pt1 | contig 18988 bp, 16 predicted proteins | sample PanSoiMetaPlot_4_FD_110145 | JGI IMG/M metagenome (GOLD analysis project Ga0126371, IMG submission 110145) | Tropical forest soil microbial communities from Panama - MetaG Plot_4 | ecosystem: Environmental > Terrestrial > Soil > Tropical forest > Bulk soil | place: Panama | collected 2016-02-17 | reverse complement strand
TCTTCGTAGCCGCGAACGCTTTCTTCTATGCCGTAGGTGTAGAAGCGATGGGGAATCCCAATTCTTTAGGTGCTGTAATGGGAGTAGTCGCGGCTCCGATCCTGCTGTGGGGAATTCTCTTGGGCGGCAAGCCCGCGGTGCATCGCCGGAGAGTGGTCTTGTATGTGATCTGCGTATGCCTCGCATTCATCAGTCACGCGCGCGCAGGAATAGCAGCGGGAATTCTCTCTTCCGCAGTGCTGTGCATCGCGTCACGCAGATACAAGATGTTATTTCAGGGCGTAACGGTGATGGTCATTGTCCTTGCGGCTTTGGCATTGTTAAAGCCGCAGGCGATTTCATCGTTTACGTCGTCTGTCGTTTACAAAAACAATGCGGCAGATATTCTCGCATCGCGGATCTCCCCTTGGCAGACCGCGATGGATAACATACGGGACCATCCCTGGTTCGGTATGGGACTTGGTACGACAGCCACCGGTTCTGATGCCGACGAGGAACAAGGTGCGTTCTCCTCTTCTGGCACTGTAACGGCCGAGCATGGCAGCAGTTATCTCGCTATTCTGGCTGGTGTAGGAATTGTTGGCGCAATCCCGGTGACAATTCTGCTGGTCTTGTTAATCACAAAAATTGTGCGCGTGCTTTGGGCAATGCGCGGTTCTGGCGGCGTAAATCATCCGGAAATTGTCCTGGCTGTCGTTATGATTGCTGGGATTACCCATGCCGCTTTCGAAGACTGGATGTTCGCTCCGGGCAACTACCTTTGCGTATTTTTCTGGAGCCTTGCCTTTTTGTTCAATGATCTTGCGTCGTCATTGCCTCGAGTGAGTTTCAACTGGCGGATGGCTACATTGGAGAGGGTCGCTGCGTCCCGTCCATGATTCATGTTTTCGTTAACTGTCTTGCGGCCTCAGCCGGAGGGGGGCTGACCTACGTTCGTAATGTCGTGCCGCAGTTTGCTATGCACCCGGATTTGCGGGTCACAGTCGCACTCAGCCGAACCCTTCGGCTCGAAGTTGATGGCGCCGCTAATGTCGAATTCGTCCAGATGGAAATTCCGGCTGGCAAGCGATTCTGGTATGAGCAACGATCCTTGCCAGGACTAATACGGCAAATGGGCGCCAATGTTCTGCTTTCCACCGGGAACTTTGCATTAAGAAAGTCACCAGTACCGCAGATCCTCCTGTCTCGGAACTCGCTCTACGTGTCGCGGGATTTCTATCACGACTTATGCTCGCGTCGGGAATATCGAATGTGGCTGGATACTCGGGCGCAGGCATTCTTCGCGAAAAAATCGATCAATTGGGCCACCGCGACAGTAGCACCGACTGAGGCGTTCGCCAAAGACCTGCAGAGGTGGACCGGAGCGAGAGTGATTGCCATCCATCATGGTTTCGACAAGGCAACCTTTGCGAGTGATTCCAGTGCCCTGCCTCAGCAGGTACAAACACGCCTCGATGATGTTGAAGGTTCTTTGAAGATACTCTTCGTTAGCCACTATAACTACTACCGAAATTTCGAGACGCTGATCCGGGCTCTACCGATCCTTCGAACTAGACTGCCGGAAAGACCCGTGCGGCTTCTGCTCACGTGCCGCTTGTCTGCAGGAATAAACCCCGGAGCTTACCGCCCTGACGCTGCAGCCTGCCTCGTGAGGGAATTGAAGGTTTCGGATATGGTTGTGGAACTTGGAGCGATTCCTTACCAGAAACTCCACCGGCTATACGCTGAAGCGGATATGTACGTAACACCAGCCTACGCTGAGACATTTGCTCATCCCTTGGTAGAAGCAATGGCGAGCGGAATACCGGTGGTTGCCTCCGATATCCCGGTCCATCGAGAAATATGTCGTGACGCGGCTCAATACTTCGAGCGATTTAGCCCGGAGGCTTTGGCAGATTCCGTCTTCCAAGTTGCTAACGGGCGCGAAACGCGTACAGCCATGGTGACGACGGGACTAACACGAGCTGAAGACTTTTCGTGGAAGGTGCACGTGGAGCGGATTATTGCATTGTCACGGACACTCGTTAGTTCCGAGCTCAATTGATGAATCGTGCGAGGATGCCGAATCAACAGGTCGGGGCAACGATCGCGATACAGCCGGAGCTGCTGAAAGTCTTAGTTTGTCCGCGCGACAAACAAGATTTGCGGCAGGCGGGATCTCATCTCACCTGTGCCCAGGGGCATACATACGCCGTCGTCGAAGGCGTACCCATTCTCCTAGTGTCAGATGTGGAGCAAACGCATATCGAGGGTACGCGGGCATTGGCGGTGGCCGAAAGTGGTGATACGTCATCCCTCCCAGTTTTTGACGTTGGCCCGAACGAAATCGATCCTTTTGTCCAGAGATCAATCGGAGCCACCAATGGAGGCCTCTACCAGCACCTCGTCGGCACTTTGTCGGAATATCCCATACCACGCCTCAGATTGCCGCCCGGGGAAAATCGTTCATTTTTGGAAATTGGATGCAATTGGGGGCGTTGGTGTATTGGGGCAGCTCGATTGGGATATCGTCCCGTTGGTATTGATCCGTCGCTGAAAAGCATTCGGGCAGCCTACCGGGTGGCAAAGCAACTGGGCGTCGACGCTGCTTTTCTGGTTGCAGATGGACGTTTTCTGCCATTTCGCGACCAGAGTTTCGATCAGGTCTTTTCCTACAGCGTCCTGCAACATCTCTCGAAGGAGAATGTGCTCACAATCCTGGATGAAATCCACCGCACGCTCAGGATTGACGGCAACGCTCTCGTCCAGTTACCCAACGTCTATGGAATTCGGTGCCTGTATCATCAAATACGACGAGGTTTTCGGGAGCCACGTGGATTTGAGGTGCGCTACTGGAAACCTGCAGAGCTACTTTCGGTTTTCGACTCGAGGATCGGAAGGGCGCAGTTGAGCGTCGATGGCTTCTTTTCATTGAATGTTCAGCCGAGCGACATGCACCTGTTACCCGCCCGCTATCGAGCCATCGTCCATACGTCCGAAGTACTACGCAGCTTAAGCGAGAAATTTCCTCCCCTGGCTGGAGTTGCTGACAGTCTGTATATTTGCGCTGGCCGGAGTAATTGAATATGGACTGGGATAACTACAGGACTGAAATCGGGTTGAGACCCATCTGCAAGAGCCGTTTTGAAACCGTCTGGTTATATCGTGGGTTGATTGACAGAAGAACGTCATTGACTGAGAAGTCGGGTGCTTTGTCCGGGAGTATGACCGGAAACGGCCAATGATGGTTCTCTCTCCGATCTCGGTTATCGTCGAGTCCACAGACTATGTCAGCATGCGCCAAATTGCTATAGGCGTACATTAACGCGAATACTTCGCCAGTCCCGAAGACTGCGATCTTAGGGTGTTCGCGCAGAACGTTGTCGATTCGAGCGAAAGCGGCAAAATACTGTCTCACAGATTCCAGCGATAGCGGATTCTGAAAAAAGACACTAAGGCTTTGTCTCTCCACCTTATGCAAACGATGCAGGCTGAAATTCGGCACCAAAGCACAACCCGCAATGACCTGTGATTGCTCGAGACCAACCTTGGCGCCAAGGGCTCGGACGTGCTCCATGGTGAAGTGATGCAGATGGTCAACAAAGAACAGGTCGTAGCCGGGAGCGTCCTGCATGGGCTGGCCTATTACCAGATCACCATCTTCCGACAGGTGCGCTCGCAGATCTCGCAAAAACGAGGTGGGATGAGGTACGTGCTCCAAAACACCAAACGCGATTATCGTGTCGTAAAACCCAGAGATGTCCTGACTGCTCGCGGCGTGTACATCTAGGCCCTTGCGCGAGGCACGAGTCACAGCACACTCATTTAATTCGATCCCCGAGAACTTCGCCGACGGGAAACTTGCCGCAAGTCTCTCCAATACACTTCCTTGACCGCAACCAACTTCAAGCACCCTGCCCGACATTGTCGGCTTTACCTGCAGGATCCAATCGTGGATTAACTGGCTTCTAGGTACGGGGCCGGAGGCTGTGTAGAACACATGTTCTTCGCCAGATTCGTTGGTGTTCAGCTGATATGAATTTCCGTAGTGTTCTTTAAGATCTGTCGCTGCGAAAGTGTTTCCGTCGCGCACCAGTCCGCAATTCTGGCAAATGATCTTGTTCAAGCTGCGAAGCAGGATTCGAGAGTCACTCGTCATGCCGCGTGCAGTGTCAATGCTAGCTATGACCCGAAACTCTCTACAAGCACACAAGTCGCAAATTGCTGGATCGTAAGAAGCATCTATCACAACGACACATTCCAGTCTTAAAGTTGTGTCTTGCCGCCCTTTATATTGTGCATACTCTTTCCAAAATCACTAGTTCCGCTGCTTGTCTCGATCATTCCGAAAATCAGCACAATTGACAGGAATAAGACAACCCACGTTTGGTGAGGCATCACCAGCCCATCCCACCACCAGGAAGTTGTCCAGGACACCGGGATGCGGCTCTGCGCTTGCTGTAACACCGCAGCACCGGGGACCAAAAATGGTGCCATGAGCAGCAACGCGGTATTGGTGAGATGCGCAACCTTGGATGATTGAGTCAGACACCATAAAAGTGGAAACACGAGCACAGATGCGTCATACAGCCGATGATAGAGAGGCAGAAGTCCGATGACAGCGATCGTTGACAGGCTTAATAGTTCTACTTCCTGCCTTCGGTTCCGAAACACGAGAATGATCCATGCAAATATCAGCACTGCACCAACGCAGAACGCCATCAGATTGGCAGATATGGTGCTGTGGGTGAATGAATAGAACGGAACCTGCAGGTTTATGAGCATGAAACGAATCGGGTTCGCAGTGGTGAAATCGTCGAAGCTGTTGTGGGCCGTACCGAACTTGATGTTATTCAGATAATCCGGAAGCCAAGCCACTCCCGCGAATCGCATCCATCCGGCGGCAACCATTACCAGAACTACCGTAATCGTTATTGCTGAGGCCATCAAACGCCAGCGTCGGTGCAGAAGGTAGTAGAGCAGAAAAAAACCTGCGATGTGGGGTTTCAGACTGCAAGCGACCCCGAAAGACAAGCCGGCTATGACATCGCGGTTGCATCCGGCCGCCCAGATTCCGAACGCGCAAAGCCCTACGACTACGATAGTTTGATTCCCCGTTGCGATACCAGTGTGGAAAGGCGCCAGGGCAAGGCAACCCGCTACAAATGTGAGCCCGCGCGATTCGAACAGCGACAGTCCGGCGAATTTTAGTAGCGCCGCGACCGTTGCCATAAAGCCGGCCAACAGAGCCACAAGCCAAACGAGTCTTGCCGCAGACCAGGGCAGGGCAGCGATGGGTGCGAAAAGCACCAAGGCGCCGGGCGGGGGTGCGATATGCATCCGAGCAGTGTTCGGATTCATCGGAGAGTGCAATTCATCTCGCCAGAGCGCGCCGAAGTTTTGAGCATCGGCAAAGTTTTGTCCGCGTTGCCATATCCGGCTGGTCGCGTAGTACTGGGCGAGGTCGTTCCAGTTCGTTGGATGGAGATACCGGACTGGTCCTCTTAGGATGAACTCCGCCGCGGCCAACAGGAGCAGGCACCACAACACAATTCGGGTCCTGTCTTGCAGGTAAGTTGAAGAGCTAGTCGGCAGCATTGACCTTCGCGGCACATGCGGCGCGGAGTGATGACGCAACGCGCTCCAGTTGCATTTCCGTCATCTGAGAAAAAAGCGGCAGAATAATGCTGTAATCCTGAGCCTTCTCGCTTTCGAGCAGGTTCGGGCAGTTTGGGCCGGGCGCACATTGCGGGTACGCGCAACGCCAAGTGGCAGGATCACTGTATGCAGGCTCGCGGTGCGCACACATTATCCCTCTTCGCGTCGCGATTCCTTCATCCAGCATTCTTTGCATGATCTCGTGCTGATCCAAGTGCTCGGGCAAGCGAACGCAGTAGCTCTGCCAGTTCGTACGGCACCACTCGGGTTCTGTCGGGAGTGTCAGCCCGTAAATATCGGACAGCACTTCCTCGTAGCGGTGCGCTAAGCGGCGACGCTCATGGACTGCTTGCGGAATTCTTTTCAACTGCTCACGCCCTATAGCTGCCTGAATATCTGTCAAGCGATAGTTGAATCCCAGTTCCGGATAGGACTCGAAGACCACGACTGCCGAGGTATGTCGAACAGTGTCGGGTACGCTCATGCCATGCTGCCGCCAAAGGCGGAATTTGCGGTCTAAGGTCGCATCCGACGTGGTAAGCATCCCTCCATCCCCTGTGGTAAGCAGTTTGCGAGGGTGAAAAGAGAAGCAGGCAACGTCTCCATGGGGCCTACCAATTTTCTCCCATCTCCCATCGCAGAGTATCTCGCTGCCGATCGCGCAGGCGGCGTCTTCGACAACCGCGATTCGATGCATGCGTGCTATCTGGAGCACAGACTTCAGATCGCAGGGCATGCCCATCTGATGAACGCATAGGATGGCTCGTGTGCGCTGACTGATCGCATCTTCGATCTTCCGAGGGTCGATATTGAATGTCACTGGATCGACATCAACGAAGACAGGTCGCGCGCCGCAATAGCGAATGCTATTTGCGGTAGCGATGTAGGAATGGCTGACTGTAATGACTTCATCACCGGGGCGAACCCCGACGGCCAGCAATGCCAAGTGCAACGCAGTCGTTCCGCTGGAAACAGCGCATGCGTGCGGCGCTCCGACAAAGTCCGCGAATTCCCGTTCGAAGGCCGCGACTTCCGGTCCTTGTGTAACCCAGCCCGAAAGGATAGCCCTTTCTGCTGCAGATACTTCTTCGGGACCGAGATTTGGCCGAGCCACCGGAACGAAATCCTTAGACATGGCTTGCAACGCCCCGTGGTTTCCAATTGCGCACGACTCTATTTTCCAGAAATTCGAGCGGCGATCTTCCCTGGCTGGTGTACCAATCTCGAAGTTGAGCGAGGCCGTCTTTGAGCGACACAGTGGGTTCGAAGTCCAACAGTTTGCTCGCCTTCGAACTATCCGCGAGCAGGCGTAGAACATCACCGGGGCGTGATTCCACGTGATTGATTGCAACCCCATTCTTCCCCAGAACATCGGCAATCGTAATCGCCAGATCGTTAATCCGAATTTCCGTTCCGCCCCCCAAGTTGAACGTTTCACCAACTGTCGCTTCGGAAAAGCCAGCTGCCAAGATCCCGCGCGCAGTGTCGGAAACAAAGGTAAAATCTCTCGTCTGTCTGCCGTCACCGAAAACCATCATTGGCTCTCCGAGCAAACAACGCAGCATAAATTTCGGGATGACTTCACCACCGTCACCCTCATGGTGAGATCGCGGACCGTACGCGTTGAACGGGCGCACGACTACTGTGGGAAATCGATAAGTTTGCCAAAAAGCACGCGTGTAGCATTCTCCGGCCAATTTGGACGCGCCGTAAACCGTTGTGGGCAGCGTTGGATGTTCCTCGGTGATAGGAGCAGTTCGAGCCTTTCCATAGACTTCGGAACTGGAAACGTAAACAAACCGTTTTATCCCCATTTCCCGGGCTTTCTCCAGGAGCGATAACGTTGCAGACGCATTGACCTCGTGATTCTCAACCGGTGCCTGGATGGAATGGCGAATACCGAGGCATGCCAAATGGAACAACACCTCGGCTTCGCGTAGAAGGGGAGTTATCGCACTTTCATTCCGGATATCAGCCACGACGAGGTCGACATCAGGGCCGAGAACGCCGTCGAGGTTCTCACGGTTTCCGTTTGTCAGGTTATCGACAGCAGTGACACGAAAGTTCTGTGTCGCTAGTTGGCGGACCAGTTCCGAGCCGATGAATCCTGCGCCGCCGGTCACCAGAACGCGTTTCTTTTCCACTAGACTCGAATCCCCCAGGTGTGTTCGGAATTACTGATTCTACCAAGTCGGCGTCATAGGGACCCTCGGGCGCCGGGCTGCAGTTCGTCGCCCCGGACCATACGCTGCTCGTTGAATTGGCGTCTGAGCTGTGAGAGGTTCATGCCTTTTATACCCAGGAGAGCAAATCCGGCAACGACATTTGCGACGAAGACCCAGGAATGGATCACCACTGTGAGGGCCAAGGCACTGCTGGCCGGAATTCCGGCAAGTTTGAAGGCCTCGGTGCCGAACAGTTCGTATGTACCAAGTCCGCCTGGTGCAGCAGGAATCATGAATCCCAATCCGAGAATGGCCGAAGCTACTATCGAGGATTTCATCGTTACTGTCATACCAATCGCCCGGGACAATCCCCAAATGAGCGATATCTCGGTAATCCAGATCATGCCAGTCAAAAGCACCAGGGTAAGCAGCTGTTCGATCGATGGGATGCCCGACAAGCCATCGGCAAACGAGGTCAGTAAGCCGTCAAAACGCTCTTCAAACGAAGACAAATGAAGCCAACGAAACACACGTCGGACCCCACCAACGAGAGAGCGCGTGCGAAAGCGGACAAAGACGAGTAACACCAGTGCGCTCCCAAATATCAGAACCGCCGTGCGGAGAAGCCCCAATACCCAAGGAGGAGGATTGAGAGTCCAAATCGAAAACAGCACCATGCCGATCAGGGCGAATCCATCCAAGACCTTCTCGACAGCAAGAGTGGCAAGGGCGCGGGTACTTTCGACCAAAGAACCTGTTGGACCCGCAAGCGTGCAGCGGGCGACGTCCCCAGCGCGGCCTGGGAGCAAGAAATTCGCCATGTTCCCAATCCCCAGTGCCAAAACGCATGAGCGAAATCCGGGCCGTGACTGGGCCGGGAAAATCAATTGCCAACGCCACGCGCGTAACGGCAGGTTTAGTGAGAAAACGATGAAAGGGACGAGCATGAAGGGGCCGCTCAATTGTCCAAGCGCATGCCAGGAATCTTTTAGATTGACTTGTCGCAGCAGGACAGCCAAGCACCCAAGTCCGATAAGAAGCCCAACGATGCTCGACTGGACCCGGACTCTAAGTCCCAAAGTGGCGCTCCAGTTTTTCTGGCTGCTTCTCGCTCATCTCCGGGTCAGAGGTGTCTTCAAGGAAATAAGTGGGACGATGCCTCGCTGCTTCCAACGTTCGCCACAAATACTCGCCCAAGACCCCAAGCATAACCATCTGCACGCCCCCCAACACCAGCACGACTACGATCAGTGAAGACCAACCCTGAACCAGTGTGCGTGTCATGGTCCGCAGCACTATGACCAGAAGGGCATAAGCGAATCCCAACAGGCTGAAGAGCATACCCATGTAAGACATTGCTCGCAGCGGGGCATAAGAGAAAGAGACAAAGGCATCCGCGAATGCCTTCAACTTACGTTTCAACGTCCACTTAGATGACCCGGCGGCGCGTTTTTGTTTCACGTAGGGGATCTGGACTGAAGAGAATCCCAGTCTAGCTATTTCGCCGCCAATACTCGGGTCACTGCCCACTGATTGCAACAGGGCATTGATTGCCTTTCGATCGAGAAGAGCAAAATCCGAACCTCGTGGAGGCAGATCGACTTCCCCCAAAAGATTCAGCAGACGATAGGTAGTATTGGCAAGAAACAGATCAAGTTTTGAAATACCCTCGCGCTCCGCTCGGACAGCCCACACGATGTGATTCCCGGCTCGCCACAGATCCAGCATTTGGAGAATGAGTTCAGGGGGATCCTGCAGATCTGCCGCCAGAAAAACCGCGCATGCGCCACGCGAACGTGCAAGCCCCGCCAAGGTCGCCACATGACCCCCGCTGTTCTTGGCCAATCGCGCATAACGAAACCGAGGATCGCCGGAACAGACTTCCTTCAAAAGTTCGGGGGAGCGATCGAGCGAGTGATCATCGACCAGAATGATTTCGACCACCAATGGAGTCAGGCGCGCCACGAACGACCGTAACCGTTCGATCAGGGCGGGGATAACGGCCTCTTCGTTAAAGACCGGAATGATGATGCTGAGTTCTGGGCCACCCATGCGTTTGATTCGGAGCGCTTCCAGTGTATCGAAGTCAGACTGCAAAACGCTCGGCATTTCTGAGCAAGCTTGCGGAGCATCGGTCAACGCATTTCTGATCGACCGTCTCATCTACCCACAGATTTACAATGCGCCGCGCGAACCAGTCTGCATTAGGGCACTTATCCGCGGGCCTGAAAAACTCGTTGACAGGCCAGTACAAGTTCGACAAGTGAAAGCCATCGTGGCGAACAGCATCGCTGAATGCGACCAGTTTCTCCGGAAAGTCCACCAGGAGCGAATATCGCCAACAAACGCCGCTCTCACGCCACGGATTTATCTGTTTCCATGGGCCATTCTTAAGCGCCTGCTCGTATTGCTGACCATTGATGTACCTGTGATGAAGAATCTCAGGCAAACGTGCCCAGTCACTCAGAAGCAGCGCTGGGTTCTTCATGCGCCGGAGGTACAGCCTTCGATACGCGGGCTGCAGCTTGAGAAATGCGGATGAGACTTCGTCGAGTGTACGTTCTCGCAGCAATGCAACCAGAGAATGATGAAGATTGCGGTAACTCAGCCCCAAAACCTTAGCCGCTGCATCGCTAATTTCCTCGGGAAGCGGATTCGCATGAGATACATCTTGCGAAACGGAGATTAATTCTCGACAGCGAATCAACAAAGCGCCGCCGCCACATTCAAGAATCTTGGTCCTGTTGAAGCTATAGACCGACAAGTCACCTGTTGATCCCACGAAGGCGCCATCAGGAGAGCGTGCGCCCAGGGCCTGCGCCACATCTTCAATCAAGGTAATTTTCTTTTCACGACACCATTCTCCTATCCGACGCAGATCCGCGGTCTGGCCGAATAGATGGATGAAGACCACGGCACAGGTGTTTGGTGTCCAGCGCTGTTGAATCGAGGCAAGGTTGAGCATTCCAGTAGCGGGGTCTACATCTGCGAATCGTGGACTGACTCCGGCTAAGAGAGCAGTATTGGCAGGTGTTGCGCAGGAGATGGAGGGCAAAATTACTTCAAGTTCTTGATCGCCGGTCCGAAGGCGTTTAGCGATCTGATAGGCCCTAAACAGGGCTGTGGCGGCTCGTCCGAACCAGTTCACGCCCACGCCGCCCGTTTGGCGCAAAAGATGTGTTTCGATGGGCCGCAGCAGTTCTTTGGTCTCGGATTGTTCCAGCACTGAACTCATGCAATCGTGCGCTGGTGGTGAGCGCGCCAGCGCTTAGCAGCGTACGAAACGGTCGTCCACTCGAACATATATCCGAGACGCCTCAGGCAATCGGCCATTGCTTGCAGGTTTTTTCGTAGGTCCCGGATGGAGCGAGCATAAAGGCCATCGGCACTCTGAGTTTCCAACACTTCGTCGGGGTGAAAGATCATTACCCAAACGCTTAACTCGGATGTCGATGCTTTGCAGGCATTTTCCCAACTCTCCAGAGCCTTTGTAAACAGGCTGCAGTGCACCGCAGGATTCATGTATCGCAATCGAGGTGAGCGGTCGTGAGGAGCCTGCAAGTACCAGGTGTTCATCGGTATCTCCAGCATATCCCGCGGCGGACCGCTCATGCATAGATCTTCCAGTTGCGGAAAATAAGGCAAATTGGGCGCACCGCTCCAATTCATAGGGTGTCCGTTAACTCCACTACGCCCAGGAATTCCCGTCGAATCACAAGGGAATCCGAGGCGTTCAACGGCGGCGTAAGTTTCCGGCGTGTGCCAACCCTCGCCATTCCGGAATGTTGTCGCAAACAAACAGGGTTTGAGCCGGCTCCAGAGACGCTCGAGTTCATCCTGCGCCTCGTTTGGATTTGCGATCAGAGCAACCTCATCGCCTCGCCGCACTTGGCGATATAGATGGGGATGCCAGGCGATTTCATGTCTCAGTGTTCTCACCTCTGCCCAGAAATTCGCGTATTTTTCGAGAAGATACGCTGGAGTCCCCAAAATACTCTCCAGTTGACCATCTGCGCGCACGAACCAAGTGAGCGGAACGGGACCCAACTCCGATGCACCAGCGAAATCATCGGATAACGTCTGGAGGTACTCGAGACCATTCCATCGCAAGGTTTGACGATCGATCACTTTGCCGCTAAGTCCGTCGGGGTCGGTGTCAACGGTCAAGCAGAGGAGGTGCTCTTTCACCGAATGTAGCCCTCGATATCGGCGTGATAGAGTTGCACGCAAAATTCGAACGCCCGGTAATCATGACGAATGACTACTCGCGGTGCAATCTGCTTCGCGATACGAAAGATTTCTTCCGGCGCGTAATAGAAAAGATCAGGGTTGCGAAATTCGACATACGTCGAAAGCATGTCAACCGCCACGGAAACTCTCGTGTGCTGGAACGCGAGATTAAGGGCGCGCTGCATGACTTGCATGTTGTCCGATTTGTCATACCGGTTATTGAGCACTTGCGACATGATGATCGTGTCGTAAACGCCTTCTATGCCTTCGACAAAGACATTGCGCAAATCGAAATCTGCTTCCGGGTAATTGCGGCGGCACTCGGCAACGTACTCGGGCACGATGTCGTAACCCCGGTAGGAACAATTCTGATGATTTCGCAGCAGATGACTGTAGAAACCTGCCAAGCCACAACCGACTTCCAGGATTGAAGGGCTGTCACCGCGCAATGCCGAAGCAAGCACTCGATGTCTGAGTTCCTGTTTCTTCTCGTCGCCGGAGTTAAGTGAGGCAAACGTGGCGCCGTGTTCCGCAATCCGTTGCTGATATCTGCGGACCACCCGAGAAACGTCGTCAGGATGTAGAACCTGCTGACTCATGAATGCGCCAACTCCTTGAACTCGAGCAATTCGGAGGCATGGGCTGTTTTGCCGTCCGCATAATGAACGTTGATGTTGCGGCAAGCGTGGTTTGCCCGTTCGACGGCCTCCTCCAGAGTATCGGCAGTCGAGACGAGGAATCCGGCCCGATCGGAGGTGCTGCGCAACGTGCGTATCTGCTCCCCGGGCTGAATTGTGATCCCCACGTCCACGATCTGCGGGTCTGCTCGGAGTGATTCCGGGATTGTGACTTCTTTCACAATGCCAGGGGCAAATATCAGAAAGCGATAATCTGCGCCTCTCCGCTCTGAAGGAATGAACTGAGACGGAGGCATGCCACATGCCATGCGGCATGCCTGCAGAAATTCATCCACACCGCTGACCTGACGTGCAATCTGTGGAGTATGGCCGCCGCCACATCGCGCGCCCAATTCAAAAAGGACTGGGCCATGCTCTGTATAGGCGAACTCAACGTGCCCAGCGCCTTGCGTCAGCCCCAATGCCGATACAGCGTTATGGCACATCTCGGCAATTGCTTGTTCTTGAACCTGGCTCAATCGTGCCGGATACCGCACGCTTACGTCGACGCGGTAGGGAAGCAAGGACTTGATCTTCTGACCGATGCACAGGACGGAAGTCTTACCCTGCCAGATAAGTACTTCGCAGCTGTGCTCGCTGCCCTCCAAGCAGTGCTCGATAACGACCTTTGAATTCGGCAGCCCCGCAGCCTGCGCTGCTGCAAATGCGCGTGAAACTTGGTCGGGTCCGTCAACGCGTGTCACTCCCCGCGAACCGCCGAAGCTGCGATCTGGTTTGAAGATCAGCGGAAAACGACTCAGGGATTTAACCGCTTCCTCTGCCTCTCTAGGCGTGTTGACCACCTCAAACGGAGTGGAATAGGCGCCGATCCTCTGCCACAGGCGTCGCATGGCAGCCTTACTGGTTGCATTTTCGGCGGCCTCTTTGGAAATCGAAGGGAGACCGAGCCGGCATGACAAGCTGGCAGCGGCTCGGACTCCGACCTCCGCCATACTGAGAACTCCGTCAATGCCTCCTTGCTTCTCGATCGCTTCTATGAGCGCATCGCAATTATTGAGATCGATGGGAAGCGCCACGTCAGCTTCCTTGAGGCCAGGAGCTTCCGGATCACGGTCGGCCACGATCGTAAAGAAGCCGGCGTCACGGGCACTCCGAATCGAGGGCACATTGTATCGGCCGCCGCCGAGGATGAGAATTCGATTGGAAGTCATGGATGGTGCAGACGCTAATTCGCGCTTGTGCCAATCATTTGCGGTGTAACCAGCCGTCGATTGATCTCAGCCTGTACCTTTCGGACACGTTCTGCTTCGGCCTGGTTAAACCGGAAGCGTACATTACCCTGGCCGTCGCATACGCCGATGATTCGAGTTGGATGTTTTACGCTGTCCACAATCACGTCACCGGAGCGGCCCATTGCACCTCCAGCGACCACGGGGACATTGTCGATCGTGTCCCAGCCCAAAGCATTGCGACTCTCCAAGAAAGACTCGTGTGCTGCTGATAACGCGCCGGTGAGCGCTGGCCAGATGTTGACTCTCAGAAGGAAACACCCGCGTTGGTGCGCCTCTTCGATGCCGCTGGGCAAAATGGCTCCGATTCCCGCGTCCAGAACAAAAGTTCCTTTCGACAGGTGCTTTGCGAAGTCTTGTCCGAACCAGGCATCACCAGTAGGCCACACCAGTACCGCAGACGCTTTTGATAATGCTTTATTGGCTGCGTTGGATTGTGCTTTCAGCAGATCAAAACTTAACCGGGACCCTTCCAACGATAGCGAGTCGTCTGGATCGGATATTCGAGCAGTTGCATTTTGAGCAGGGTCCGATAGGAGAGTCACCGCGCCGCCGCGTTCAGCCAATCGCAGGGCCAGGAAATGGCTGCGCGAATGAACTCCGGCAATTACGATCGTAGAGCCCACAAGATTTTCGTGTAAAACCCGGACCACTTGTTCTTCAACTGCCGCCGCCCAAACGCGGCTGTCGAGATAAGTCAACAAGACCGTCTTCTTCAGTCCGGTACGTGCCCACTCGATGGCATTACCAGGCATAAAGGGTTTCCGATCTACATCGAGCAGCAGCACATCTACTCGTCCATCTGTATTGGAGACGATAGTCTGCAACTGTTCAGAACTCGTGAATTCGACAGAACCGACCACGTGAGATTGGGTGGCATGAATATTTCCCGACACCACAATCTCGGGAGCGGGTTTCCCACCTTTGACGACGTTCAGCGCAGAGAATTTTCCAGACTTCACCGCACGGGCGCGCAATTCCTTTAGAAGCCGATCCAGCGCTTCGATAGGACTTGGTTGATCGCCCGATTCCACTCGAAGCATTGGGATCGAGAGCACACGCGGCATCTTCATCAATGCTAATTCCCGGCTCAGGCGCTCAAGCAGTTCATCCGGCGCAGACACCTGATCTTCCTCACAAAGACGCACGATCAGGTCGCGGACGTCGATATCGTGCTTGCGGGCATAGCTTTGCACTTTCCCTGTGAACGCCGAATGAAACTTCGCGAGCCCGCTGGTTACGGCCATCGGATCGATACCGCGTTTTCCCAGCAGTGGCTGAATGAGCCCCTGGCCGACGTCCATTGCGGTCTTGAGGTCGATGTGCGTCATCAGTCCTCGCCTCTGCAGAATCGCGACCAAGACTTCTGTTATCGCGTTTCCCGCCGAGCGTCCCATTCCCTGCAACGAGGAGTCGACGAGAACCGCCCCTTCTTCGATCGCGCGCAGCGTATTCGCCATAGCGAGTGAGAGATTGTCATGTCCGTGATACCCCAGAGGGGAGTCACTCTCGCCCTGTGCAGCTCGGATGTATGCCGCCACTGAGTCCGGGTCCATGCTGCCCGCTGAATCGACAAGACACGCGATATCCGCGCCCCATGACCGCACACGCGCTACAATCTTGCCAAATTCTCCAGGATCCACTGCGTACGACTTCATCGCGTTATACGAAACGATGAAACCGAGCTCTTTCGCCAGGGCGATATAAGGCTCAGCCTGAGCTGTTTCGGTCGCATTCGTTCCGATTCGGATGAACGACATTCCATAACTGGCGGCAACCCGAAGGTCTTCTTCCCGGCCGATTCCGGGAATGAAGAACATTCCCCACTTGGCGTGCTTCAAGGCTTGAGCAGCGGCCTCCATGTATTCCTCGTCGGTGGCAGCAGCCAGTCCTTTGCCCGTTCGCGAAGCATTCAGTCCCAGTCCGTGCCCTACCTCGATCCAGCGGAACCCGATGCCCTCAAGTGCGGCCGCAATCGTCGCTGTATCCTCGGCAGTGAACTGGAAATCGATCAGATAGGAGCCGTCGCGAAGAGTCACTTCGAGGATGTCCGGTATGACTTGGAATATAGCCATAAGGGCCGAATCCACTATCTCGTGACCGCAGTCGACCGCTTCGCGGTAACTTCACTTACCGCAGCCGCGACTTGCGCAACGGATTGCGACGACAGTTCAGGGTAAAGCGGTAACGACAAAACCTCCCGGGCGGCAGCTTCGGAATGGGGGAAATCTCCCGGGCCGTAACCCAAGTCGGCGTAAGCCGGCTGCATGTGTACCGCTATAGGGTAATGAATGCCGGTCTGTATCCCTTCGGCCCTCAGTGCCGCTTGCAAGCCGTCCCGATCCCTGGATCGCACTGTGTAAACGTGATGCACGTGCCTTGCCCATGGCATCTCGACGGGAGTATCGATATCCAGATGCGCCAGGCGCTCGTTATATTGCGCCACGATTTTCCGACGTGCCTCTGTCCACTGATCGAGATGCCTTAGTTTCACTCCGAGCACCGCGCCTTGAAAGCCTTCCATGCGGTAGTTATAGCCTCGCAGCAAGTGGTGATATTTGCGGTCCTGTCCCCAATCGCGCAACATGCGGACGGTCTCCGCGTACTTTGGGTTGCTGGTCGTCACCGCACCGCCTTCTCCGTAGGCGCCAAGATTCTTTCCCGGGTAGAAGCTGAAACAGGCAATATCGCCGATGCTCCCGACGCGATGCCCTTTGTACTCGGCTCCGTGAGCTTGAGCCGCGTCCTCGATCACAACCAGGCGGCGCCGGCGGGCGATTTCCATTATGGGGTCCATATCTGCCGGATGGCCGTAAAGGTGGACTGGCAGGATCGCCTTGGTCTGAGGGGTGATCGCCGATTCGATATTCTTGGGATCGATCGTGAATGAACGAGGTTCGATATCGACGAGAATCGGCTTCGCGCCAGCGTAAATAATCGCCGCGACGCTGGCCACGAAAGTGAAAGGCACTGTGATGACTTCGTCGCCTGGACCTACGCCTGCTGCCAGCAGGGCTAGATGCAGAGCACTGGTACCTGAATTCAGCGCGATGCACTCAGATGCTTGGCAGTAGATGGCAAAGTCGCGTTCGAAGGCTGCCACTTCGGCGCCCAGAACGAATTGGCAACTCTCGAGTACGCGCGCAATGGCGGCATCAATCTCGGGTTTGATGCTTCGATACTGCGCTCTCAAATCCAGGTACGGTACTTTGACGTCTGTCATGAAACCACTGAAAATTCACGATGTTCAAATTCGATCTAAGCCGTTGCCTTGAGTGTACTCAAACGCAGTTCTACGGGGCGTCCTCGCTGGGCCATCGACTGGGATGCAGCCTGCAGAATCTCGACGACACGCAATCCCGCGGCTCCGCCGGTTTCAGGCTCCGCTGCTTGTTGAATACAGTGCAGGAAGTGCGCGATCTCGCGACGCAGCGCCTCAGTTCCGTCGATCTGCGGAGCAAGCATGTCGCCCGTGCGATACCCCACCAACATTTGATACAGCTTTTCTGGGTTCTGATGGTTGTTCACCGTAATACCCTTGTCATAAACCTTGATCTTGTCGCTCTGATCGAGGTCGTCGTACACGATCATCTTGCGGCTGGCACCGACTAAGGTGCGACGCAGTTTTACCGGGGCGAGCCAGTTCACATGGATGTGCGCAATCTGGCTGCCCTCGAAAAACAACGTCAGATATGCGATGTTCTCGGTTCCGCCTGGCACATGGCTTAGTCCCGTCGCCGAAACGGCGCATGGTCGAAAGGGAAGAACATAGTCCATGATCGAGAGGTCGTGCACGGCGAGATCCCAAATCACGTTCACGTCGTGCTGGAACAATCCCAGATTCACGCGCACAGAGTCGTAGTAGTAGATCTCGCCCAATCCTCCGGTCTCGACCAATTCTCGGATTTTTCGTACAGCACCGGTGTATACGAATGTATGATCGACCATCAGGACGCGATTGAACTTCTGTGCGACATCGATAAGGTGCTGAACCTGATCCGTGTCCGCCGCGAGAGGTTTTTCAACCAGGACGTGCTTGCCTTCCTGCAAAGCTCGAAGTGCGAGTTCATAGTGGGTCGAGACCGGGGTGGCTATTGCCACGGCATCGATCGTAGGATCTTCGATAAGCTCTCGACAGTCTCGAGTCGTCCGAATCGCCGGATATCGACTGCTCATCGCTGAAAGCCGGTCGTCTCTCAGATCACAGACGCACGCGACCTCTGCTTCCTTCGCTTCAAAAGAATTTCGCACCAGATTTGGACCCCAATAGCCATACCCAATCACGCCAATACGGATCAAATTGTTCTCCCGTTAATCTGAGATGCGCTCGGGCCGCTGATTTCCTGGAACTCTGCGTCCGAGACGCGCTGGGACACCCTTTGCAATCTGGTGGTCCGGCACGTCATGCGTTACGACTGCTCCCGCACCAATGAGCGCGCCTTCTCCGATCGTTACTCCTCCTAGAATTACGGCTCCGCTTCCGATCGAAGCGCCACGTTTTACTCGCGTCGGTACAATCCGCCAGTCTTCTTCGGTCTGCAAACGTCCGTCCGCAGTCGCACGGGGATAAAGGTCATTGATAAACATGACACCGTGCCCGACGAATACATCATTCTCAATGGTTACGCCCTCGCAAATGAAGGTGTGCGAAGAGATCTTACACCTGCTCCCGATGGAGGCGTTCTTCTGGATCTCGACAAATGCACCTATTTTCGTTTCGTCCCCTACAGTGCAGCCGTAAAGGTTGACCAGATCTGGCTGGAAGATCTTGACCCCAGGCCCCAAGAGGACATTAGCGGCAATTGGCATGAAGACCATTGTATCCGGCAGGTTCCGTGCGGAGCGTGCCGGCGCGCGCTTACGGCGTCAGAAGAGGAGCAAAACGCACGATACATCAGAATGATCGCCGCTTCAACTGCCGCTCCAATCGGCTGTCGGTAGCACATGATATGTCCGGTTGAGATAGCACATGAGATGTCCGCTTTGCGGGCGGCGAGGATGAGAGAGCATGGCAAGCATGGACTCTTAC
>Ga0126371_10001639_pt1 | contig 19003 bp, 12 predicted proteins | sample PanSoiMetaPlot_4_FD_110145 | JGI IMG/M metagenome (GOLD analysis project Ga0126371, IMG submission 110145) | Tropical forest soil microbial communities from Panama - MetaG Plot_4 | ecosystem: Environmental > Terrestrial > Soil > Tropical forest > Bulk soil | place: Panama | collected 2016-02-17 | reverse complement strand
GTTCCAGAGAATGCAAAGCCTGTGCCTCGTGCAGCTGCTGGCGAGCGCGCTCTAACTTGTATCGCACCCAGAAGACCAGCGCGCCGTAGCACATGAAGGCTGCCAGATTGATCAGCAGAGCAGTCGTCATGGCTGGATCCAATCCCGATTGTCCAGGTTCTCCAAAAATTACCGGCTGTGGATGCTGAGTACGCCACCAGCGGATCGACATATATACGATCGGAACATCGACGAAGCCAAAGATCGCCTGAGCTGCAGCAAGAGTAGGCGCCTGATCGCCCGCTGAGAGACGGCGCAGCATCAGATAACTCACGTAAATCAGCCACAGCACGAATGTGCTTGTGAGCCGCGCATCCCAGGTCCACCAGATTCCCCAAACGGGCTTGGCCCAAAACATGCCCGTCATGAGTCCGACTGAGCAGAAGATCACGCCCAACTCCGCCGCGGAGACGGCCACAGCGTCGGCCGCAGCCGCGTGAGATGTATTTCGCTTCACTAGATAGAAGATGGAAGCCAGCAGATTGACTGCAAACATTGTGAATGCCACGGCATTTGAAGGCACGTGGTAGTAGAAGATTCGCTGGATATTGCCCATCGTCGCCTCGGTGGGAGCGACTTGGAGCGCCTCTCTTAATCCATATGACAACAGGATAGCCGCTACGATGGCGCTTAACGTAAAGGTTGTTCTGTTCATCACGCGGAGTGGTAGCGCAACTGGATTAACATGCATGAGTCGTAAACAGTAATCGAAAGATGAGTTGGAGACTCCTTGGCGCTGGCGTTATTTCTTGTGTCGCCAGCTCAGCTGTCTGGATATTCCCGTATGTGGAAGCTGCGCGGTTCCAGGAGAAAATTTCGGAGCAGGAATTCTCTCCATAATGGCTGTCTACGCAAATCTCGCACTGATTCCGATGCGGGCTGTTTCTCATTATCATGTCATTCCGCGAGTTGGTACCATTTAGCCCCTTCTCGGCTCCCAAAATGATGGCTGGCTCAGTCAAGCGTCAATTGGAATCCTGAGCCGGTTGCTTCTTCTCTGCTTCGCCAGTAGAGGCCTTTTGATTGGCCTGATTCGCAGCTGGAGCATACTTGGACGCGCATTTCGCTTGAATCTGCTGGGCGTGAAGTATGCCGTCGGAGCCGTACGATCCTTCCACCAATGCCTGCGCGTTGTCCTTGAAAGTATCGGGTGGTGGCTCGGTCCCTCGGTATGCAACCGCTAACTTGAGTCCCTCTTCATCGAGCTGGAAGTCAGTGTCGGTGCCCTGCCGGCGAATACTTCCGGGCACCACTTGCCCCGCAATGCGAAGTCGTTTCGTTTTCGATTGAGCACCCATTCCCCGCAGTTCCTTAATTGTGACGTAATAGCTCTTGCTCTCCTGGATCCCCGTGAACGCGAGATAGGAGAGCGCCGCCACAATCACGGCAATCGCGATGCCAAACCGCAAATATTTTCCTGTCGAGGGCACGGCATGACTCCTAAGTCAGGGTCAGGCACAGCAGTGCTCGTCAAGCCAAGCGTGCAGGTCCCGAGAGTGAATGGTCCGTGTGAGCACTGCTAGGGCGTAGGCGAGCGCAGCCTCGCATATCTTGCTGTCGATTTCAAGGAGCTGCGCTGTATCGAGAGAGGTATAGCGCTCCAGCACGCGAGTGATAAAGACAAATCGAGGCAGGAGAGGCAAGGATCGGACACCCCGCTGCACAGACTCGGCTGAGATCTCGCAATTGTATTGCACGGGATATTCGACCAGGTGTTCCACCGAGTTTTCCCAAAATTGGCTTGTAAATGCTTCTAAGTGCAGCTCAGGTCTCTTTCGGTGAATGCACGCCTTGATCGTAATTCGTCTCGCCCAGCGTGTGAGCCAATCGTCAACGGTGCGCCTACTCGTCAGCAAGCGGTCAAAGCTGTCACGTGTCAGACTGGCTGCAAATTGTTCGTCGTCTGCAAGAACTAGGGCAATGAAGTACATTTGGCCGGCGCACAATGCAAGCTGATCGAACTCTATATCTGTCCACGAACGTCTGTTGGTTTTTATATTTCTGAACATTGATGCTCCGCAAGGTCAGCTCCATGCAGTGAGGCTGATGTTACTTTCTTGGAAAATTTATGATTGTTTTAGAGTGCATTATTGCAACCCAATCACGCGCATCAATTCACCCGCCAATGCGGCTCCAAAGAGAGGGCCCAAGATGGGAACTATGGCGTAACCCCGATCGGACTTCCCTTTATTAGCGACGGGCAACAGCGCATGCGCCAGGCGCTGGCCAAAATCGCGCGCAGGATTAATTGCATAGCCAGCAGTTCCGCCCAGCGAAAGACCAATTCCCCATACCAGCGCAGCCACCAGGTGAGCTCCTACGCCAGATACAAAACCTGTGCCAGCCACTGCTCTGGAGAAGATCGCTCCCACCACAAAAACCAGCACGGACGACCGCAATCCCAACCAGGGCCGCGATCACTACCATTACTTTAACTGCCATGTTTCACTTTCCTTCGGACGGACTCGTTAGTACTCGTGAAACCGCGCGTATAACGGAATGGGTCATAGACAGCTCATCGAGTAATACCATGCAAGCACGGTTCAAGCGTTCCGAGTGATGTTGTCGGCGTGCCTTCTTTTCCTTGTGTCAGTTCTGCACGCGGTGGGCCAATGTTGGAAAAAATCATTTCCCTGCGTGCAGATCATTTTGAATCGACAGAATGCGTTGAATATGTGCCATCAACGGTGTCGAGCAAATGCCACTGTGGCGCTATATCGGCACCCGAAGTTTCAGTAGGAAACGAGTCATTCGCCACAACTCTGGCTGGCTCTGATTTCAACAACTTGGGTCGAAGGATGGAGCTCCTGATCTGCTATAAATCTGATCCATGTTCCGCCTGCTGAAGCTGCTCTTTGGCTTGCTTCTTCGATGGGCACGCTCTCGTAGAGATCTTCTTCTGGAGAACCTAGGTCTTCGTCAGCAACTTGCCGTTCTGAATCAACGCAAGCAACGGCCAAGGCTGGATCGAGTCGACAAGCTGTTCTGGGTCGCGGTCCAAAGGGTGTGGGCGGATTGGAAAAGGTCGCTTCTGATTGTTAAACCGGAAACGGTAGTGCGATGGCACCGGGAGGGTTTCCGCAAGTACTGGCGCTGGCGTTCACGCCGCGAGATGTGTCGCAAGCGTCTCAGCAGGGAAATGCGCGAACTGATTGGTCGAATGGGGACTGAGAATCCCACATGGGGTGCACCTCGGATTCACGGGGAACTGCTGAAGCTCGGATTTGATTTGTCTGAGCGAACAGTCTCGCGCTGGATGCGGCGTGGTTCGAGGACACCAGACAACAGCAGGCTATGGAAAGCATTCTTAAGCAACCATCGCGAAGCGATCGCCGCCATGGACTTCTTCACGGTTCCCACGCTGAGCTTTAGTGTGCTGTATTGCTTCTTCGTGATCGCGCATGATCGTCGCCGCATCCTACACTTCAATGTCACCAGGCACCCGACTAGTCTGTGGATTGCACAGCAGTTGCGAGAAGCGTTTCCGGCTGACCATGTGCACGAGTTCCTGATCTTTGATCGGGACGCCAAGTTTGGGAATGAAGTCCTTTCAGCCATGTCGGCAGTTGAGCTTACGTCCGTCAGAACTTCATTCAAAAGCCCTTGGCAAAATGGTGTGGCAGAGCGCTGGGTGGGAAGTCGTAGACGCGATCTGCTTGATCATGGGATCGCATTGAATGAGCGTCACTTGAAACGAGTTCTAGTCCAGTATGTGGACTATTACCACGCAGACCGAACTCACCTCGGACTGCGGAAAGAAACTCCAGGTCAGAGGAAGACTGCCGTAGGCATCGAAGGCTGTCGCGTGGTGTCGATGCCAAGGTTGGGCGGCTTGCATCACCGCTATGATTTGGCCGCCTAAGTGTCTGCAGAAGGCCGCCTATGCGCGACCAGCAGTGAGAAGCACCATATAAGTAAGGATGAGCTTTCGGCCTCGCACTCCGGAAAGCATTCTCGCCGCCTCCAAGTTCTAACTTTGATTCCACAGCAATAGATTCAGTTGCAACTGTCGAAAAGATGAGTTGTCCTATCGGACGATCTCAATTTTGGCGAGGTACACTGGAAATCCCCTAATTCGGAAAAGGAGACCGCAAACACCCGACTGGACTCACGCTTTATTCACAGTCTCGGTTGGCTCTCCATTAACAGTGCAAGGTACGGCTTCGACGACCTCTATGCCCAGGCACTTAAACGTGGAATCGATTCCAAAGGCTGGTTCTAGTTCCACGGAGAAGCAGGGCGAAGAGCCTTTCTCAGGTTCTTGCCTAGAGATAGACAGGCCCAAAAATTGCATTTTGTTGATTGAATCCCTCCATGCGGAAATCCTTAACGTCCCGAAACCGGAGCATGACGAGCGTGTGATGACGGAGAACGAAATAACCATTGGAATCAACTTCGCTCGTAAGCTCCCAGGCGTGGATTTTCAAGGTCAGAACCGGAAATTTATAGACCTTGTTTTCTCTGTCGATATGCCCACGCCATAAGTGGAGATCCAGGACTTCGGCGTCGTGAAACGAGGGCCAGTAACCAAAGATGTTAGCTAACTTCTCGCTCTTGTCTATGAACGACTCTATGCTCACACTTCCAGCTTAGCTTAGTTGCGAGCTTAAAATCGCCATCCGTCTACTCACAGAAGTCTGTTGATCGCGTCGCAGCTCGTTCACATCATGCTGTGACCATCTTCGCCGACCAGCTTGTTACGAATTCTCCGAAGCGATCGAGAGCCTTGGGGAAATTTTCTCCAGCGGCGGCAAAGCCGAGGCGGAAGTGTGAGGGTGTATCGAAGCAGTCTCCGGGAACCAGCAGGATTCCACGCTCTGCGGCTGCCTGGCAGAATGGGCGGGCGTTCTCTGCGCTCCCGAGCCAGGGAAAGGCGGTCATGCCGCCTTGCGGTGGAATCCAGCCGAGTACGTCGCGATGGTCCGCCATGAGGCACTCGAGGAACTTGAGGTTGCGGGTCGAGACTTCCTGAGTCTTGCCAAGCACGACGTCCCGTTTGCGAACTGCGATTTCCGAAAGAATCTCTCCTGTGGTGGTGTTCGAGACCGAGAAATAGGCGCGTGCGGTCCAGTATTGCTGGCGGCGCCGGGCGTCGTGTTCGATGATCCATCCGGTGCGCACGCCGGGAATCGAGAATGCTTTTGACAGGTCGTTGACCACGGTGGCATGCGGCAGGCGTGCCGCCGATTGCGTTTGCCTACCGTGGTAGATGGGATGGTAGACCTCCTCACTCACAAACTGGATTCCGCGCTCGGCGGCGAAGTCGTGCAGGGCTTCCATTTCGGCGTCGCTGATGGTCGCGCCTGTGGGGTGGTGCGGGCTGTTGAGCAGGATGAGCTTAGTGTTTGCGTCGGCGAGACGCTTGATCTCGTCGGGATCGATACGGAAACCATTCTCGCGGTGCACTCGGTAAAAGCGGGTCTCCAGGCCGAGAGATTGCGGGAGTGCTGAGAAAGTAGCGAATCCAGGCAGGGGGATAATTACGTTCGCGCCGGGCTCAGTGGCCAACCACATCAGGACCACAAGCGCCTCGGAGGCGCCGGTCACAATCTGCACGGTTTCGACGGGCACGCTCTGCATTTCGGCGATCGCCTCACGCAGACCGTCGGCGCCTGCGGGATGGCTGTAAGCCAGCTTGTGGTTGAGGAAGCGGTGGCACGTTTCCTCGTCGGCCAGGTCGAGGATGTCGTTTACTGTCCAGCTCGGTCCGTTGCTCGCAGCGAGGTTGAATTCTATGTCGTGCTCGTACTGGTCGAGCCAGATGTCGAGCAGGAAGGGCTTGAGTTGCATGCGAGCACCTCGAAGGACTTTTGTTTCCGTCATTGATTCTTCGAGTCGGCGGATGGATGGTTTTTCGTTTACTTGGGATCAAAATCCAGCGCCCAAAGAGCTCGCCGCAAACCGAGTTGTGGCCGCCCTTGGCCCCTAAAAATGCCGTGGGCCCTGCATGTTGCTGAAAGTATGTTTTGTTGCGGATTCGATTCCTTCCGCATTCATAATTTCCTTTCAGACAAATGGTAAGCACTAATTGCAAACCAAGACCTCCGTAACGTGCGGCTTGAGCAGGTCGTATAACCAGGCGGCCCAGGTTCCTTCCTCGTAAGTCACGTGCTTGCTTCCGCGCAAACCGTGGAGAAACTCCAAAACTGTGGCAGCTTTGGTTTCGATCACAGACTCCATCACTAGCTTTCCAGTCGAATCCAAAACCGCGACTGAGATCGTTGCTTGATGAACGTCCAGGCCAATATACTTTTCGCTAGACATGAGGGTGCTCCTTCCGTAGGTGATGAGGTTCAGTGCTCATAACCTACGCCAAAGGGCGCCCTTTTATAATGCGTTGAAAATATTCATCACGACTCCTGAGTTCCTTTTTCGGGACCAATGGTTCACCGCGCCGTGCGCTCTATACGCGCTCTGTTTGCGTGCCTTGAATCGGCTTTCATGGCCTTGCGTGTCATCCGTGGCCCTGCATGTTGTTGAAACTACGTTTTGTTGCGGATTCGATTCCTTCGCGCTCACCAAATTTTCAATGGTTTAGCTCGCCTTGCGCTCCGTCTGCGCTCCATTTAGAGCCAATCCCACCACTTTGCTGTGCGCTTCCTTCATCTCATCTGTTGCCGCATCACCGTACACATTCATAGTCGTTCGAACGTCCGCGTGCCGCATGAGCTTCTGCTGTACGGCCACTGGCGTTCCGACCGAATCCAGGTGCTTTCGGTTAGCCGAACGGATAGCGATATCTGGTCATTACCCTATAGTCGCCGGTGAATGCCCTCGGCCTCATGCGCAAAAATCAGTGTTGCGTTCGAGCCCGAGCAGGTGTGCGATCACACTTTTTTATGAAGGAACATCTTCGAATCAGTCGCTGTCAATATCTATACCGTTTGATACTATTGTGCGTCATGAAAGAACAATTACAAGCAGAAGATTTCCTGCCGCTCAAGCCGCACTGGTTTCACGTCCTGCTTTCGCTGGCTGACGACGAGCAGCACGGTTACGGCATCATGCAGGAGGTCCTTGAGCGTACACGTGGAAAAGTGCGCCTTTGGCCCGCAACGCTCTACGGCACGCTCAAACGGCTAATGGATGAGGAGTTGATCGAAGAATCTGAGGTGCGACCTGTAGTCGACGATGACGAGCGCCGCCGCTACTACTGTCTTACGGCCCTTGGTCGCCGTGTGCTCAAGGCAGAAAGCCAGCGACTGGAGGAATTGGTTCGTGTAGCACGCTCCAAACGCGGACTCTTGCCGCCCGCAAGGCGGATACGTAAGCGGATCAACAACGGAAAGAAATCGATATCCACTATCGAGTGAAGGATTCATATATGGCAACTCTCGAGATCCGGCGTTTAACGAAACGTTATAACGGACTTCCCTCTGTGAACGATGTCAGCTTCTCGCTCCGTTCGGGCGAGATTCTCGGCTACATCGGTCCCAACGGTGCCGGAAAGAGCACGACGGTAAAGATGATCATCGGCCTCATCGAACCGAGTGAGGGCCAGATTCTCTTCAACGACCGCAGCATTAACAATGACCTGCCGGCATTTCAGCACCAAATTGGCTATGTTCCCGAAGAGCCGAACCTGTATCCGTTCCTCTCCGGGCGCGAGTATCTGCAGCTGGCGGGCCGCTTACGTGGCATCCCAGTCGAGAAGCTCCAACCAAAAGTCGACCAGTTTCTGCGTCTCTTCTCGTTGTGGGACGATCGCGACTCGCCTGTTTCGTCGTACTCCAAGGGCATGCGTCAGAAAGTCCTTCTCTCGGCGGCGCTCATGCATGATCCCCAGGTGCTGATCCTCGACGAACCTCTATCCGGTCTGGACGTTAATGCGATGATCACCGTTCGCGAGTTGATCCAGGGTTTGGCTCACGCAGGCAAGCTCATCCTCTACTGCTCGCACGTGCTGGACCTTATGGAGAAGGATTGCTCGCGTGTTGTCATCCTGCGCAAAGGGCGCGTCATCGCCGACGACACGATCGAACACCTGCGCGCCGTCATGGACCAGCCTTCGCTTGAGGGCGTGTTCGAACGTTTCACACAGGAAGAAGACCATAGACAAATCGCAACGCAGATCATTCAGGTGATGAAGTGAAGCGCTGGTTGCGACAAACACACGGTGTGAAATTTGAACTCACTCGCCATTTCCTGGCACACATGTTCGATTCCGAGCTGTTTGCTTTTCGGGATCAATGGCAGAGCGTAGCTGTCAGCGCATTGGCAACGATCTTGCCTGCAAGTCTGTTATTCGGAAACTACGCCGCAAAGTATCGGCACCTTGCCAGCCTGCCATCTCCCATCCCCTTTCGGTCGGCTGCAGTGGCAGACGAACTCAGCCTTTTTACTTTGCTAATGGCTCTGAGCGGTCTTGTCGCGCTACTCGAATGGCAGTCGCTGTTCCCGAGCAAGCGTGATTTCCTTGCCTTCGCCGGACTTCCTATTGGCGCACGACAGGTCTTCATCGCACGTTTCTGTGCTGTGCTGTTGTTCATCTCTGTGCTTGTAATGGTTACGAATTTCCTCCCAAGCGTCGTGGTCCCGGCGCAAATGATGGGCCGGTGGCAAAAGAATCCCTCGCTGGTCGCTAACATTGGCGCGCATGCAATTGCAGCTTGCCTCGGATGTTTTTTTGTTTTCTTTTCCGCGATGGCGCTTCAGGGCGCGCTTCTTCACCTCCTGCCGCGGAAGCTGTTCGCACGTTTTTCTGTCTACGTCCAAGGTGCGGGCATGGGCATCTGCTTTCTAGCTGCATTGTTCAGTTGGACCATCGGTGATTGGGACGCGGCAATGATTGGGCGTTTATCGCATTTCGGGCGATGGGTGCCCCCGGTTTGGTTCCTCGGATTGCACGAAGCGCTGCTGGGCGACGGCGACGCTTTTTTCCTCGCAATGAAAACGCGTGCGCTGTCAGCTTTGATGGCTGCGACAGTGATCACAGCCGTGGCCTACCTCTTCGGTTATAGTCGCTATCGCAAGATGTTGATCGAAAACCCCAGCGATGATCTTCCTCATCGCCGCAAACGCATGAGCCTGCTCCGGCACCTTTCTCGCGATCCGCGTGGCGAAGCGGTGGTTGATTTTATGGCGAAGACACTGGCGCGCAGCCGTGTTCATCGCATCGTTCTGCTCGCATACGCAGGTGTTGCAGTTGGCCTGGTGCTTAATACCATTTTGGTTGGTGGTTCCGTTCTGCACTGGCGGGACTCATGGCGCGGTGTCCTGCAGTTTGTAATTCTCTTTTCCCCGATAGCCTTGACGTCGGTCATGCTCCCCGGGTTTCGACATGTCGCTTTACTTCCGGCCGAACTTTCGGCGAATTGGATTTTTCAGCTAACCGAAAGTGTGGGCCGGACGCAGTGGTTGGCTGCTGTCGAACGCTTCATTCTGTTCTGCGTGATCGCACCCATCTACGTTCTTCTTGTACCAATCGCATTTCTGGTATTGCCGTGGACACTCGCCCTCCGAATGTCTGCGCTTCAGCTGCTAATCTCGCTGATTATTTTTGAATTGCTGTACGCCGAGTGGCAGCAGTTGCCGTTCACCTGTTCCTACCGTCCAGGTAAAAGGCCTATCGTCGCAACGTTGAGCCGCGCCCTCGCATTGCTTGGTTTCGCGGTGCCGGTCCTCGTGCTATCTATTCGGGCCGGGAGTCGTTCATGGCAGACATTCGTCCCCTTCGGAACTGTCTTGATTGCGATCTGGATTTGGGCACGCCGCCGTCGCCTTGCCGAATGGAGAGGGACGAAGCTGATTTATGTGGATGTAGAACCTGTGCCGGGACTTGGCATAGGAGAGCTAACCTTCCGCCCAGCCGGAGTGCGAACTGAGGATGCAAGATTGGCTAACCAGCCGGTATCCAACGTTGATAATTGCGCACCGGCGAGAGCAGCGCTTGAACCACGAGTCGCAATAAGCCTGCGGCTCTATCGCTCGCTTGCGAATGCATTCCCGCAGGAGTTTAGAAACGCATATGGCATCGAGCTTCTGCACGTTACCGAAAATGCCATTGAGACGATCTGGCAGCGTTATGGCCTTTGGGGGCTTCTACGGCTGCTACTCGACCTCGCTGTTCGCATACCAGCTGAATACTTCGCTGAACTGCGTCGCGATTTTCCTTACGCTGTTCGCACTCTCGCACAATCACCAGCCTTCACTGCCGTTGCACTGTTGTCACTTAGCCTCGGCATTTGCATTGCCACCTGCTCCGACAGCGAGATGAACGGATTGATCTTCCGTAATATCCCCGCGGTTTCCGCGCCGGATGAATTGGTGGCCGTACAAGCACCCACGTCGTACCCACAATACGAGCGTTATCACGAACATTCAGAACTGTTCATTTCCACCGCGGCTTACGTTGCTCCCGTACCCTTCGGAATCACTCTTGAGGGCCGAACGTTTCGCACTTGGGGGCATCTTGTTACGCCTTCTTACTTTTCTACCCTCGGCATTCGGCCCGAACTGGGGCGCACCTTTGACCAGCAAGAAGAAAGACCTGGTCAAGGCCCCACCGTAGTCATCAGCTATCGCTTTTGGAAGGCGTACTTTGGCTCTGAATCGTCCGTTATCGGCCAAACGCTGCGAATAAACGGGCATCCATGCACGATAATCGGTGTCGGCCCCCGCGATTTTCTAGGTGCCTCGCCCTCCTACTACGTTGCCGATGTCTGGATGCCCTTGGCCGCTGGCGAACGCCTCGCGCCGGAACTGGCCGACCACGCGCTCCAGCGTCGTGACTTGTCAATTTTCCACGTCATTGCTCGCCGACAGCCCGGCGTTACTACGTCGCGCGCTCAGGGTGAACTGGAGGCCCTTGCCCGCAAGTTCCAGCAGGATTTCGGCATCTTCGATCCGGCCGACAAGTCGCCGCGAATTTTGCTCGTTCCGGGCGGCAAGATCCTGCCACTGCGAAAACAGGATGTGCCGTTGTTCGCCGAGTTTTTTATGGTGATCTCGGCGCTCGTGCTATTAATCGCATGCTCCAACGTGGCGAACATGATGCTGGCGCGCGCAGCCGCTCGCCGACGCGAGATCGCCGTACGTTTGGCGTTGGGTGCCAGTCGCGGACGTCTGATTCGCCAACTACTCACAGAAAGCATGCTGATCGCGGTCGTTGCCGGCGTGCTCGGATTCATGCTCTCACTGTGGCTGATGCGAGCGCTGTCACACGTCAGCATGCCAACGCCTATGCCTGTGACCTACGACCTCAGCGTTGACTGGCGCGCTCTGGTGTTCGCGGCGCTCGTCACGTTGCTCACTGGTGTCGTATTCGGTCTTGTGCCTGCGCTGCAAGCCACGCGCGCCAATGTGGCGCCTGCGCTGAAGGATGGCGGCAATGACATCGAAGTGCGGCACCGTCGTTTCGGGTTGCGCAATCTCATCCTGGTGACGCAGCTCGCCGGATCTCTGACGTTGCTGGTGATTCTCGGCCTGCTGTCTTTAGGTATTCAAAGTACGCTCGGGATTCAATCTGGCTTCGATGCAAAAAACCTGTACCTAATCTCCATCGATCCCGTGCGCGACGGGTATTCCGAAACGGAAGCAGCTACCTTCTTCCATCGCTTGCTGGAACGCGCACAACGACTGCCTGGCGTTAGCGCTGCCGCGCTGAGCGACACTGTGCCAGTCGCGCTGGCTGGCAGCCCTGGTGTCAAGTTCTCTGATTTCGGATTGACCGGTTCTGCGCGTGAAGTGTACTCAGCCGACCGGAACACCGTCGGGAAAGATTATTTCGCAACGGTCGGCATTCCAATTCTCATGGGACGCGCGTTCCGCGCAGATGACGAGAGCGATGATGCTACATCTGTCATTGTCAACGAAAAGCTAGTCCATCAATACTGGCCGGGGCAAGACCCGGTTGGTCGTCGTATCGAAGTAACCAACAACACCACTTGGGGCGGGTTCGGAGCATGGCCCGGGACATTCGATATTCGCTCGCGTGCGGTCGAGCAGCGTCGCCAGGTATTCCAGGTCGTCGGCGTTGCTGGAAATGTCGCTAACGATCTGGTTGCCACAAAGCTGCATCCCGCCGTCTACTTCTCATTGCACTCCGCGGATTACGCTCAACCTTCGTTGCGCGGTATGACCATCATGGTTCGCGCGCTTCCAGGAGTCGATGCGATCTCTGAAGTTCAACATGAGATCGTCGCGATCGATCCCAACATTACGACGTTCAACGCGCGCAGTATGACAGAGCAGATCGATCAATTCATGTCGCCGCTAAAATCGGCCTCGTGGACGTACGGTTTGGTTGGAGTGTTTGGACTTATTCTGGCGTCGGTCGGACTTGCTGGAGTCACTGCTTATTCGGTCGCACGACGGCAACACGAGATCAGCATCCGGATGGCACTCGGGGCACATCGCGGTCACGTGTTAGGCCTAGTAATGAAGGAAGGCGCGCTCATGGTCCTAGTCGGTACCGCGCTGGGCTTGCTAGTCGCTGGTGCGGGATTGCGTGTAATGTCCGGGCTGTTCGCGTCAGTCGCAAGCACGAGCACAACGGATCCGCATGTGATGCTCGGTGCTCCGCTTCTGCTCGGTGCCATCGCCCTGGCCGCGTGCTACGTACCTGCTCGGAAATCCACATCGATCGATCCCGCTGCTGTCCTTCGAAGCGAGTAGTAATGCGTCCGACAGCCACTGGTACTCCCGAAGGAAGACCCGAAGATCGCCGGATGGAAGCCAAGTCGAGGCCGGCGGTTTGGCTATTCGAAGCCAGTCGGGAACGACCACTCACTCAAAATTGGCTCTTCGTGCTCACGAAAGTGCTTGGCAAATCTTTGAGCCGATCGGTTGTTGCTCATCGAAGCTCAGTAGCAAAGTCATTCCGACGATGCGCTCCAGCCCAACACGACGTTCAAATCGGGAAATTCAGTCGCTGGTTTGGGGCACCCACTCTGGGGCACGCATAAGAGAACGACTGAGAGGAATGAGTAGGAATGGCGTGAGTTTGTACGGTTGAAGCACCACTTACCTGGATTCAAAAAAATCAGCACTCTGGCTGATTTCCTTTGTTGTTCACCGCACCGCGCTCTATACGCGCTCTGTTTGCGTGGCTTGAGTCGACTTTCCTGGCCTTGCGAGTCATCCGTGGCCCGGCATGTTGTTGAAACTACGTTTTGTTGCGGATTCGATTCCTTCCACGCTCACCATTTCCTTTGTTTTCAGGGTCGGCTCTCGAAAAATGCCGTTTTCGTAGTCAAACATTTGTTACCTAGTTGTTACCCAGCTCGGATTCGTGCAAGCTGCTCTCCCTTTGAAATCAATGACAAAGGAGCCTGGATGGCGCTTTGATCCTTATAAAGCTTTGATCCTTATAAAGAAGATGAAGGTTCAACGACTCAGCCGAAGGCATAAAACTGCTTGGTATCACTGCTCTAAGCTAACTTCCGGGTAGCTCGTTATTCGTCAAGAGCGGTCAAGGGGAGCGAATTACTTCAATTCCTGTGCAAGAAATAGAGTCGTTACATCTCGGCGATAACGGTATACGGATGTCTTTCCATCAGGGGTGATCACGATGTTGCCGTACAGCACGCCCGCTGAGTCGGGTGGGACGAGAGTAGTCCAGGGTTGACGTTTCCCTGTTTTGAAATCGACCAGAAGTACGTGCGCAGGAAACGTGCGATCCCAGACGTACAGCTTTGTGCCGGTAGTATCCCACTGAAGCGGAAGCTCCCCCTCCTTTATTCCCTTCAATGCCACTGGGTCTCCGGAGCCCACCGGGTACAACCTGACCCCTTGCTGTTGATCACGCGCCGCGACCAGCTTCCCATCGGGCGAAATTAGTGGGTCTGTGGTGCCCTCTGGTGTGACCGATGATGCCCTGCCGGTTGTCGTGTCCAACAAGTAAGCCCGCGGCAGCTTTCCGGGTTCTGATCCGAGAAACGCGAACTTGGAACCATCCCTCGTCCAATTCCCGTAATAATTGAGTGCGTGAACCGGACTTACCTCGAACGTGCGGGTTTCTCCCGCTCCGGTGGGATGCAAGCGGAAGGTGGAGTTGGTCGAGGGCAGCAGCGCCATGATCCATTTTCCGTCCGGGGTAATTCCCATCGACGAGCCATCTCCCAGACGCACCGGAGACGAGCCGTCCGTTTTCACCACGTACACAGCGTAATCCGAGCCAGATCCAGAGCCGCTATAGTCCACCGCGACAAGAGAGCCATCGTCGGAAACCCCGGTCGTCATCGTGCTTTCGCTCGCGAGATCAAGGATCTGATCCGAGGCTGCGCCGGCTCGATGAATTGCCGTTGGACTGCTTTCCTGCGAGTTCCCCAGAAGAACTTTGCCATCGGCGCTAATGTCCTGCAGCCATAAATAGGCCGGAGAAGACAGGAGCACTCGCTGGCGGCCGCTTCGACTAACGGCCATCAGGACTTGGGCATCCTCTTCAGGGCTGGCGGTGAACCAGATTTCCTGTCCCGAAGGCCACCATGCCAGTCCACGCACAGAACTCCAAATTCGTCCGAGTCGCGTCAGCTTGCCAAAAGGATCGACCATGGTGACGTACCCGCGGTCATCTCCCAGGACGGGATGGTCACAGAAGGCAATGGCATCACCCTGCGGCGCGATTCGAACATCGCTGATGTAGCCATTGGTGCGGTGGAGGACCTTCCCAATTGGGAACTCGAGCGTCTGCTCGCTGCCGGCACAGCGAACAATCGCAAATTGTTTCCCGTCTCGCGAGATGTCGCCGTCGCAAACGTGCTCGAGCAGGGCACGAGGAGAACCTCCGCTTAGCGATACTTCACCCAGCGTCCCGGTGGTCATCCAGTTCACTGTGTGGTGCCATCCGAGTGCGAGGGCCATCTGGCCATTGGAAGCGATTCCCAGAATATTTGCGGACGGCAGACCGAGGCTGCGCGACTCTAATCCCTCGAGTCTCGTGCTGAAGATCTCGAAGGGCTGGTTGTTCCACGCTGCGCCGTAAATTATGTTTTGCCCGTCCGGAGTGAAACGAGCCCTTTCGATGAAGCCCCGTCCAAAAATCAGCTGATGGAATGTCGCATGCTTGGGCCTTTCGGCAAGTATGCCGACAGCGAATCCAACGCCCACAGCAAGTAGGGCCGCTATTGATGGAAGCAAGCCGAAGCGCAGTTTTCGCTGAGAGCGAGTACTAACGACTGTCGCTGACCCAGTAGATATTCCGGATACTGCATCGAGGGCGAATGCTAGGTCACGAGGCGACTGGAACCTTTCTTCCGGCGCTTTTTCCAGACAGCGTCGAATCAATCTCTCCATAGCGGGCGGAATGTTTCTTGCGGCGGTAGAGATTTCTGGTGGGTCATCTTTGAGGATGGCATTCATCGTTTCGATCGAAGAGTCACCGCGAAACGCTCTTTGGCCAGCGACCATCTCGTACAAAATGGCCCCAAGGCTGAAAACATCGGAGCGCACGTCTGCCGCCTGTCCGCGCACCTGCTCGGGGGACATGTATCCGGCGGTTCCCATGACGACTCCTGGCAGCGTCGCCGGCCCCGCTTGAGTCGCTGTGTTCCCGCTCACGTTCAGAATTGATTTTGCTAGACCAAAATCGAGGATCTTTACTCGTCCGTCTTTTGTGACAAAGACGTTGTCAGGTTTCAAATCGCGATGCACGATTCCTTTTTCATGCGCGGCTGCCAAGCCATTCGCCATCTGCACACCATAGTCCACTGCTTTGCGAAGCGGCAGCGGCCCCGTGGCCAATCGCTGGCCGAGTGTCTCTCCATCCAGCAATTCGGAAACGATGTACTGAAATCCGTCCTCCCTACCAACATCAAAAATTCCGAGAAGGTTGGGGTGGTTCAGCGAACTCAGGATTCGTGCTTCTTGTTCAAAACGCTGCAGGCGATCGAAATCATATGAAAGGTTTGCAGGAAGTATCTTTATCGCTACGCTTCGATCGAGGCGTGTGTCTCGGGAGCGGTAAACTTCGCCCATCCCCCCAGCACCCAATGGAGCAAGGATTTCGTACGGCCCAAGCCTAGTGCCGGTCGAGAGAGCCAACGTTCACCTGTTTGGTTTAAGTCGCAAGATTGTAATTCAAGAAAACTGCCTTCGTACACCATTCTTAAGCGGAATTCACGGACTAATCGTAACCAGACTCATGTAACCTGCCCTGCAACAACCGCTCCGAGTGACGGACAGCCTGGAAGTAATTTGTCCGGTTAGTCGGCCACACGGAAATAATCCCAGAACGGGACGTCAGATTTGAGTTTGAGAGGGTGAGATTGCTCTGACCTGAGATCGGAGTTGGGGAACAAACTAGGGAACATCCTCGCCTAAATCTGCCTATTCCTGCCCACGAAAGTGTTTGGGAAACCGTTGAAACCATTGATTTATGGGTTGCTGATCGAAAATCAGTAGGTTGAAGGTTCGATTGCTTCTGCGCTCACCGCATTTCAATAGGTTAGGCAGCACCGCGTGCTGCCTGCGTGCTATTCGCAGAACACGAAGACGGCTACATTACTCAGCATCAAGGCTATAAGCAGCATTCTCATATAGAGCTAGAATGACACCCCTGCCTCAGATTGTTTCTGCATGTCACCGACATCGATCACCACTACCGTGATGTCGTCAGCCTGCTCACGAGTGCTGCGGTTCTCGGGCCAGCGAAGCACTTCATCCATCAAACCTTCAGCAAACTGCTCAGCGGGAAGATCCTGGTGAGTCGTAATGAACTCAGCTAACCGTGCTTCTCCAAACTCCTCGCCCCGGATGTTGACTGCTTCCGCCAGCCCGTCCGTGTAGACCAACAGGCGGTCACCGGCTTCCAAGGCAAATTCTGTTTGCGCATATTCCTCATTTGGCCGTACGCCCAGTAACAATCCGGTCTCATTTAACTCCAGCAAGGTTCGTGCCGCGCTTCGCCAGAGCAACAATGGTGGATGCCCTGCTGCGGAATAGCATCCCATTCGCTTAGCTTGATCAAGAACCACAAACACCGCTGTCGCAAATTGGCCCTGCGCCTGGCGGCAGAGTGTTGCGTTCAATCCTGCGATGACCTTGCCAGGGTCTGCTCCGATACCCGCTTGCGAAGAGACCGCCACTTTAACCATCGAGGCCACCAGGGCCGCAGGTACTCCATGTCCGGCGACATCGGCAACCACAATTCCTAAGCATTCAGGCCGAATTTGAAAAAAATCGTAGAAGTCCCCCGCCACCGCGGTCATAGGCGCATACCGGACAGCGAGGTCAAAACTCCCTATTTCAGGATTCGCGCGCGGCAGGATTGAGCTCTGAATACGCCTGGCCGCACGCATCTCTTCGTCCAGCGAAACGAGCACTCTTTGATTCGCGAGAACCCGTCGCGTTGCCGCGTACCCAAGACAGCAAATCAGCAGGAACAGTCCATATGGCTCAGTATTTGCGTGCCAGTCGAACAGCCTTGTGCTTGCGATGCGATCGTGGGCGAATGTTAGAAAGAGAGCAAGCAATCCCAGAGACAAAACGCCTCGGTCTTGCAAGTGTGGCGGTGTATATCCCATCACGTGCCCCAGCAGGAGAATGCCGGGCAAGAGGATAACGAGTCCAATGCCAGCCGTCGGCAGGAGCTCAGGGCGCCTCTGAGTCACGATGATCGCAAATGCAATCGTGGCGAACACCACATAGGCCCAAGTCAACCAGCGCACGGACGAGCGCCATCCCTTGCCGTAAAAATCCTCGAAGAGCAGCAAAGCGGGAACGATAGTCGCAAACTCAACCAGTCTCCCGACGAATGGCCAAAACCTCTGCGGTTCACCGAAGGCCATCTGGAATGGGACGGTGCCCGTGAGCAGTCGCAGACCGTATGGGCCAGCAAATAAGCCAAACCAGAGCAAAACTCTCTCGTGCGAGTCCCACCGAGACATGTGTAGTACACCTGCGGCAACCCCAATCGCCGCAATGATGGAGCCAAGAATTACGAGTGGAAGATCCTCGCGCAGATTGGACCGCAACTGCTCTTCAGAAACCGCAATGAGGAGTTCGTTGATCACAATCGGACCTAAACTCTATTTGAACCTCACAGCCACCATTGCGATTCCACCAACCTCAATTACGTTTCTCCAGATCTGTTCGTTCCACCAGCACGTTTCGCTTCCACACCAAACGCCAGTTCTGGGCCTACTGCGGACTAGCTCTCGAGTGGCTAGTGAACTCTGAATAAGCCAACTATTGCGCTCGCTCCTGGAAAAGCATAGAGCAACAGCGCACACGCAAAGCCTAGGAGCAGAGGCTTGTTGCGGACTAGATGAAATCTGTACAAATTTTCCAACAGTCCTGACAAGGGTCGCCAAATCAGTAAGTGTAGTAGCAGTGGGGGGTGAAACTTTGTCCCGGCTATACGAATCCCCTGATTGAAGCGTCACAAGCAATGGCTCGGTACAATGCCGTTCAGCGGGCGGCTGCGCAGAGCATAGCGGGGCCGAAATCGACAGCACCGAACTCACAGCCCTCGATTTCTCAGTCGAGCCAGCCTACGCCATCAACCCCGGGAACTCCAGCCATCTCCTCTGAAAACGAGGCAGGAGAGGATCCGAAACCGGCGGTGAAGCCGGTGCGATGGCATCGCTCGTATCATGTCCCACCAAGTTTACGAATCAAACTACTACAAAGACAGGCACAACTCACGCAAGCGCGACCGCTAGCGAAGTCGGTAAGACTGCGCGAAAGACAACGTCATTGCCCCCTTCTAAACACCAGGCCGCCGTGCAATCAGATCGTCTCCGAGCGCGCACTTTCTCGAACATGACAGCAGTCAGTACACACCATAAGAGACTGTCCTGGTCTAGTTAATGTTCCAAAAGGTTAACTTTTAATGCGACCGGACGGTCTCGTTTGTAATCCAAGCCCAGAGAGACACGTTTGATCTAAAGGAGTGACGATAATGGATAGGCTAACGGGCAAGAATATCCTTATCACAGGCGGCAACAGCGGGATCGGGCTGGCCGCAGCGCAGGAATTCGACAGAGAGGGCGCGCGCGTCGCCATCTGCGGCTTGAATGATGGG
>Ga0126371_10001638_pt1 | contig 19010 bp, 14 predicted proteins | sample PanSoiMetaPlot_4_FD_110145 | JGI IMG/M metagenome (GOLD analysis project Ga0126371, IMG submission 110145) | Tropical forest soil microbial communities from Panama - MetaG Plot_4 | ecosystem: Environmental > Terrestrial > Soil > Tropical forest > Bulk soil | place: Panama | collected 2016-02-17 | reverse complement strand
GAGAAGCTGGGAATGTCCCAGTACGCCCAGCGCTTTGCCGAAAACGATATTGACGTTCGTGCCCTTCGGTATTTGACCGATCAAGATCTCAAGGACATAGGCGTTTCGCTCGGACATCGGCGGAGGATGCTGGCAGCGATTTCCGAGCTTGCCGGGGCGCTCGCCGCTGCGCCTGAACCTACGACCGCGACAGAGCCGCCCCCTCGGGATGCCGCTGAACGCCGCCAGCTCACCGTCATGTTCACGGACCTCGTCGGCTCGACTGCGCTCTCGACAAAGCTCGATCCCGAAGATCTGCGTTCCCTAATCGGCGCCTATCACAAGTGCGTCGCGGAGACGGTCGCTCGGTTCGACGGGTTCGTGGCAAAATACATGGGCGACGGTGTGCTGGCGTATTTCGGCTATCCGCAAGCGCACGAGGACGATGCGGAGCGGGCGGTTCGGACGGGGCTGGCGCTCATCGAAGCGGTCGGCAAGCTGCGCGTCCAAGAGCCGCTCCAGGTGCGCATCGGCGTTGCGACCGGGTTGGTCGTGGTCGGTGACATCGTGGGCTCCGGGGAGGCGCAGGAACGCGGGGTCGTCGGAGAGACGCCAAATCTCGCGGCGCGTCTGCAGGGAATCGCCCAGCCGAATACAGTCGTCATCGCTGAGGGCACGCGAAGGCTTCTCGGCAACCTCTTCGAGTTAGAGGACCTCGGGCCGAAGGGCCTCAAGGGTATCGCCGGGTCGGTACGGGCCTGGGCGGCGCTGCGTGCGCGTTCCGTGGAGAGCCGATTCGAGGCGCTGCATGCCACCGGCCTGACGACCCTCGTCGGGCGAGAGGAAGAACTTGAACTGCTGTTGCGGCGCTGGGCGAGGGCAAAGAGCAATGAAGGCCAAGTCGTGTTGATCTCTGGCGAGGCCGGCATTGGCAAATCACGGCTCACGGCCGCGCTGCTGGCACGCCTAGCCGGCGAACCGCACACACGCCTCCGTTATTTCTGTTCACCGCAGCACACGGACAGCGCGCTTTACCCGGTCATTGGCCAAATGGAACGTGCCGCTGAATTGGCGCACGACGACGCACCACAAGCAAGGCTCGACAAGCTCGAAGCTGTGCTCGCACAGACCTCGACCTCGATTGAGGACACGGCACTCTTTGCGGAGATGCTTTCGCTTCCGAACGATGGACGCTATCCGGCGCTCGAACAAGCCCCACAGCAGCGCAGGCAGAGAACGCTAGAAGCAGTCATTTTACAACTGGAGGCTCTGACACGCTCTAATCCGGTGCTGATGATCTTCGAAGATGCACACTGGACCGATCCCACGAGCCTTGAGGTGTTCGGCCGGGTTGTGGATAGGATTCGGACCCTTCCGGCCCTGTTGATCGTGACATTCCGGCCGGAATTCGACCCGCCCTGGATCGGGCAGCCACACGTAACGGCCACGACGATTAACCGGCTGACACAGCGCGATGTCGCCGCAATGATTGACCGTGTCGTCGGCAACAAACTGCTGCCAGCAAACATTAGACACGACATCATCGAGCGTAGCGACGGCATTCCCCTGTTCGTGGAGGAGGTGACCAAGGCGGCCCTGGAGGCCGAAAGCGAGAGCGCGGCCCGGCGGACGGTTGCCGCGGTTCCGCCCCCGGCCCCGGCCGTCCCCGCGAGCTTGCACGCGTCGTTGATGGCCCGGCTTGATCGGCTGGGCCGGGCCAAGGAGATGGCGCAGGTCGGCGCCGCCATCGGCCGCCAGTTCTCCCATACCTTGATTGCTTCGGTCGTGTGCAAGTCGGAGGTGGAGCTGGGATCAACGCTCGACCGTCTCATTCAAGCCGGTTTACTGTTCCGGCAGGGCGTGCCACCGCAGGCAACCTACCTGTTCAAGCACGCGCTGGTACAGGACGCGGCTTATGGCACGCTCCTGCGAGAGCCAAGACGCGCGTTGCACGCCCGAATTGCCGAAACACTTGAGAGCCAGTTCACTGAGATCGCGGAGCGTCAGCCGGAGCTGGTGGCGCGTCACTGCACGGAGGCCGGGCTAACGGAGAAGGCCGCAGGTCTGTGGGGTAAGGCCGGACTGCGGTCGCTGGAACGCTCGGCGCTGGTTGAAGCTACAGAGCAGCTCTCGCGGGCGCTCACTCAAGTCGCCGCCTTACCAGGTACACCGGCGCTGCGTCGAGAAGAGATCAAGCTCCAGGTCGCGCTCATTACTCCACTTCTCCATGTTAAAGGTTATGCCGCCGCTGAAACGAAGGCCGCGGCGGAGCGGGCGCGTCTGCTGATTGAACAAGCTGAAGCGTGCGGAGAGCCACCTGAAGATTCACTACTGCTTTTCTCAGCCCTTTACGGCTTCTGGACCGCGAACTACGTGGCATTCAACGGCGACGTCTGCCTCGATCTTGCATTGCAGTTCCTGGCCCTTGCCAAGAAACGCGCAACGACGGCTCCGCTCCTTATAGCACATCGAATCACCGGTGTTTCGTTACTGGGCACCGGAGCGATCGCGGAAGCGCGAGCGCACCTTGATCAAGGCATCGCGCTTTACGATCCCGCCGAGCATCGTCCTCTGGCGACGCGATTTGGCGTGGACTCGGGGGTGTCAATCCTGTCCTATCGATCATGGACGCTGTGGATACTCGGCTACCCAGAGTCCGCGCTCGCGGATGTTGAACGCGCACTCAAGGATGCGCGCGAGATCGGCCATGCCGCGGTGTTGATGTACACTCTCGGCCACGTCTCGTTCACGTGCATGTGGAAGGGAAAATATGCAACCGCAGGCGCCCTGATCGATGAACTTGTCGCGTTGGCCGACGAGAAGAGCGCCGACCAATGGAAAGTGTTCGCAATGCTGTCGCAAGGTTGGCTGTTTGCCGTGAGCGGAAAGGCCGCGGACGCAGTTCAAATGATCACTTCCGGGATTTCTGCATGGCGGTCAGCCCGAGCAACTGTCTATATCCCGTTGCACTTGTCCAATTTGACGAGAGTTTACGCGCAACTCGGTCAGTTCGATGATGCCTGGCGCTGCATCGGCGAGGCATTCACTTTGGTGAAAACGACCAAGGAAAGATGGTGCGAAGCCGACGTCCACCGAACCGCCGGGGAAATCGCGTTGCTGTCGTCCAAGCCGGATACCGCGAAAGCGGAAGCGTATTTCGATCGTGCGCTCGCGGTCGCGCGTGAGCAGCAGGCAAAGTCCTGGGAATTGCGCGCGGCAATGAGCATGGCACGGCTCTGGCGCGATCAGGGCAAGCGACAGCAGGCCCACGATCTTCTCGCCCCGGTTTATAGCTGGTTCACCGAGGGCTTCGAGACGTTGGACTTGAAGGAGGCCAGGGCGCTACTCGATGAGCTGGCGTGATGCGGTTCATCCCTTACTGGAATGCGACGCGTCCCTGGATGAGCGGAGCCGAAATCCTGCGCCCTCTGCGAGATCCGTCAACAATCAAAATGTGAGAAATGCCGGCGGCACAGCGGTTTCCTCGCCTATTGGGTATAAGGGCAGAAAATCGAGCAAATACAGGGGTCGCTTGGGTGCGTGTGTTTGGAACAGCAGGGGCGGCGGGTTGTTGCACCCCTGTGGACAGCCCGGCGCTCGATCGGTCGTGGGCCAGCCCGAGGGCCCAGCCGGTTCGCCTTTCAAAAAAGGCCGATTTCATTGAGATTTTAGGCGATTTACACCGGTCGGTATGTCCGGTTTTCCTCTCGCGGACCGTGGCTTGATCGACGGTCATGCCATGCGGGCAATATCCTCAACCTTCAGGCGGACCACATCGCATTGCGGTGGATGGCTAGATTGAAAGGAGAGCCGTTGGGTTCCGCCATTTTGGTGCCAATTCAAATAACGCCTTCGTGCTATGGGCTGGGCGGTGGGTGCGCTGCATCCAATGTTTGGACTTCCTGCGGCGTCAGCGTCAATGAGAGCGCAACGGCGTTCTCCCTCACATGCGATACGGAACCGGATTCGGCAATTGCAATGACGTTACCGCTGCGGATGGTCCAGGCCAACGTAACGGCAGCCGCGGAGCAACCATGTGCTGCGCCAATACGTGCAAGCGTGGGATCGCGCAGCAGGCTGGCCCCGGGACCACCGAGCGGCGAATAGGCCATCACCGGCATACCGTGCTGCTCGCACCATGGCAGCAAATCATGTTCAATGCCGCGGTAGTCGAGATTGTAAAGGACCTGATTAGTCGCGCAGCGATCGCCTTGTGGGACATGGAACAAATCCTCCATTTGGCGCACTGAGAAGTTAGACACGCCCCACGCACGTATCTTCCCCGTCGCGCGTAGACTTTCGAACGCCGCTACGACCCCGGAAAATTCAGCGCTCGGAACCGGCTGGTGCAGCAAATAGAGATCAAGATAGTCGGTGCCGAGGCGGGCAAGGCTTGCCTTACAAGCACGCGTGATGCCATCTCCGGTCACGTGATCGGTCTCCACCTTGGAGACGAGGAATACGCGGTCTCGCCGACCGGCAATCACGTGGTTAATCAATTCCTCGGAACGGCCTTCTCCGTAATTCTCGGCTGTGTCGATTAATGTCATGCCGAGCGAAAGGCCTGTGCGCAGAGCCTCTTCTTCAACAGCTGCCGGATATCTTTCCTGTCCCAGATGCCAAGAGCCCTGACCGAGGGCCCGGACGATCGTACCGTCACGAAATTTTACCGTTCGTTCCGCGCCGGTTGATGCCATTCCACTAACTGCATCAAGAGCCGATACGCCTGACGAAATCACAAACGAACTAAGCGCGGCGCAAAGTCCACTGAACTCACGCCGGTTCAGCAATCTCGTATCTCGACTCTCCCGCCGTCTCATTTTATCACCTCGTCAGCAAACGCGCGGCATTTTGAGGCCAGGCGCTCCCCTCGTCCGCCAGACCGTGCGCGGTACACCCTTCGCCGGCGTATGGCGCAATCAGGAGAGCCTTCCCCTCGATATAGCCCAAGCAATTGACCTCGCTGAAAATCGCACGAAGGACCGGAGAGCCGTCCTGCTTCGAGTTCGATTCTATCATCCCCTGCCCTGGGCGGGTATGCGAAAATTCCTAGTGTGTATTGGGTCAACACTCTTGACCAGAACCTGGTCGAGCCGACCAAAGCCCTGACCATTTGAAGCGCGATGACATCGCTGTGGGGACCGCGCTCGATCACCGCGGCCGATCGCCCCCAGAACTGCTGGATCTCATTCACCGGACCAGCGCAGCCAAAGCTTAGCCGCCTTCAGGTCTCACCAGCACAGTGATCGCGTTTTGCCTGCTGCAGGGTTGCATAAGGCTGATGAATTCGCGGCGTCATCGACCAACACGGCCGCGCCACCTGCCGGGTTGATCGCGTGCGCCAGCAGCTGCTTGAAGTCGGTGCCCTTGCCACTTTTACTGATTTGGCTGGCGCCTACTCCTTGATGCTGGATAAACACGCCGGTGTGGTGACGTTTGTCCTTGCTTATGACGTGATTTCCACGCTTCCCAATTGGGACAATCACCGTTTATTGCATAGTGAAGTCCTTGGAGAGCATCTGCTTGACACGCTCCGTATGCGGCCGCAGCATTGTAACCTCCGAAGGCATAGCACATTTCTGACATTGAAGCGATCAAGATAACCGCTGTCATTGCAACTCTCATATCCGCACACTCCCTCATGCGTCATTCTTCGCCGGCATCCTGCACGACATCGCGGGTTAGAGGGCCCATCTCCTTGCCGTGATTGGGTTAAGTTCCGCGTAGCGCGGCATAGCTCACCCAGACGATCGTCAACTCAACCTCCTACTTACTGCCGACCGAGAGATCGTGATTCGCAAGGCAAAGCTAATGCCGCGGCTGACGCGATCAGCGACATTCCGCTGTGACGCAACTAAACGAACGGCAGCGCCTGAGCGGCGTTCCTGTTTCTCACCGAGCGGAGGCGCTGCCTTCTCGATCGTCGCGTTAGCGAACCGCGAGCGGCTCAGGCGGTACCTTGATTCAAGCGCCTTTGCGGTCTTGAGGTTCACACGCAGTTTTGGTCGGCGGAAAGATCAGAATCGCTCGGTTTCCCACCCTTCAGGATATTTACTGTCAAGCCCTCCCCCCTTAACGGCTCCAAGCCGCAACCGAAAAAACTCTCATTCAGAATGGATTAATTTCCCGGATCACCCCAGCGGCTGGCTGGTCCCGATGCTCGGTCCAGACCGACGGATCCGCGCACAAAGGTTCGCGCCAATGTGAACCATTTCACTGTTCCATGCTCAGTTCCCTGGCATGACCAATGAGACCGGCCTCCGTCGGCGTATCCGATGCTGGTTCGGACGGGGCTCCGGCACGAATTCGCTCACCCTAGAGACGTCCTAGCTCCGATCCAAGGGCGATGAGAAGGATATGCAGCGAGTCAATGAACATCGAGGGCCGACAACAGCAGCTCATGCGACGAAATGGACTGTCGTAGTCGACCTTCCGCGAGCCACGTCAAGGTTTAGGCTGTTCGACACTCAGGCCGAGGCCGCCGCGGAGTTTGTCCGCCTCCGCGAGGGCGGGATAGCACACGTTTATGTGCTGCCGCCGGTCGGGACCTCTGTCAGTCACCCGACCGTCGACGCGGCGCCCGTCCACCCACCTGCTAGCTTCGCGCCCTGAAGCAACGGCCTGCTTGCCACGACGCAGAGCATGCTGCCGTGCGGCGGCATCGCGTGGTGCGCGGGCCGTCGCTCTCTGAAAAGCGTCAGTTTCGACCGAAGCCGCACAAGGACCCTGCCGCGGCAGTGGCCAATGCCGTGCCTGACGGCCAACGCCTGCGCGATGGCCTTTGACCCGGGGGGCATCAAGGAGGCAATCGCCTTGGTGCGTCATCGCGGCGCCTGCCGGAGAATGGGCAGTGGGCGATAAATTCCGTGACTCTTCGCGCCGAGCGAGGTGCAGGGTCATCGGCGGACCGCCGCGGCGCACATTGATGCTTTCAGGATTGGCCGGCCTTGACGGACACTCGCACAGTCGTGGTCTTCGGTGCCACCGGGTTTCTCGGCCAGCGCATCGTCCGGCATTTGCTCGACGACCGGTTTACCGTACGGGCCGCGTCACGGCATCCCACGCCAAGCACCGCCGTCAAAGATCCAAGCCCCGCCTTCGCATTCGTCCATGCCGATGTGAACGATGATGGGTCGGTCGTTGACGCTGCGGCTGGGGCCTTCGCGGTCGTCAATGCTGTCAGCCTTTACACCGAACACGGCCGCCAAACATTTGAATCGATGCACGTCCGGGCGGCTGCCAGAGTAGCGCGCCACTCCCGGCAGTTGGGTGTGCGACGCTTGGTGCATGTCTCGGGAATCGGCGCCAACCCCGCATCGACATCACGCTATATTGCGAGCCGCGGACGAGGCGAAGCGGCGGTCCGCAACGAATTTCCCGCAGCCATTATCATTCGCCCAGCCGTGATGTTCGGCACAGATGATAGCTTTGTCACTCCGCTTGCCGGCTTGATGCGAGCGCTTCCGGTGTTTCCATTATTCGGCAGCGGACGAACGCAACTGCAGCCATGCTGCGTGGAGGATGTAGCCGAGGGCATTGTACGCGCTTTGGTGGTCGCAGAACCCGCAAGAATCTATGAGTTGGTGGGTCCGCAGATCTTTACCTACCAAACTCTCGTTCGCACCATCGGCGAGCATTTCGGCTTTAGGGGCACTCTCGTGCCGGTGCCGTTCGCCCTGTGGCACGCGCTCGCCGTCATCACTGAGCGCTTGCCCTATCCGCCGCTGGCGCGAACCCAGGTCGAGCTCATGGAGCTTGACAACGTCGCCTCGCCAGATTGTCCAGGTTTTCCGACCCTCGGCATCAATCCGCGCTCCCTCGATGAATTCCTTAAGAGGCAATGACTTATTGAGCGCCATCGCGCCGTCGATTCTTTTGCACAGGTCGAAGGTCACAAAAATAAGTAGCAGCAGCTTCCACCCCGCCCGGGAGCGCCAAGATCGGTGACGCCCGCCGCTGCGCGGCACTTACAAGCTGGCTTCCTACCTAATGGCTAGACTAACGGCGCCAATCGAGGCAAGCATCGAGCGCGCGGTGAGCTAGCCACTAAACAAGCGCAAACGGTTATCGACGACCATCTGTATTTCTTTGAGTGCGCCACCATAAATTCTGTACGGCACCACCTCGTCGGGACTCTCTGCTAACGAAACCTCGAGACCCCGCCGCCAAGCAAGCCGGATCTCCGTGTTGATGTGTATGATGGTTATGCCCGCGAGCGTTGCTCTTCGGAAGTCGCCGTCGTCGGTTCCCGACCCACCATGGAGGGTGAGAGGTACGCCCGTGGCGTTCGCGATCTCTCTGATGCGGCTTATGTCGAGGCGCTTTTTCAGGCTCCCGCTGATCATGGCTTTCAAAAGCCCGTGCATATTCCCCACCGCAGGAGCCAAGACATCAATCTGCGTGGTTTCGACAAAATCTTTGGCGTCTTCGATGTTTGTCAGAAGACGTGAACTCTCCGGCACCTTGTCGTGGATCTCCGATCCGGTTCCGATGTTACCTAACTCGCCCTCGATCACAATTCGAGGGTTGATTGATTTCACGGCTTCGACAACCTGCCTGGTGAGTTTGATGTTCTCTTCCAAGGGCATGCTCGAAGCATCGAAGCCAATCATGTCGAAGCCAGCTGCTGCTGCTTCGATCGCTCCTTTTAAGGAATGAGTGTGATCTGCATTGAGGAAAATCGGGTGATCGAGTCTCCTGCGCAGGCTGGCGACGACGGCGGCAATCTCGCTTACGCCCAAAAAGCTGCGCTCGCCTTCGGAAGTGCCGACGAGAACCGGCGTTTTCAACTCACGTGCGCTCTCCATCACAGCCTTGAGTGCGACGAGGTCAGAGACATTGAAGTGGCCGATTGCGACCTGCCGACGTCGAGCGTCCTGTAGTACATCGCCGAGCGACATCATGTTTCCCCCACCTTGTTTGCGGTGCATGGATCGTTGGGGTAAAGTGTTCTACAATGTTCGGCCAAATGCCTCGAGTCGTTACGCGTTCATTCGGCGTCACAGTACGTTCACGATGCATCGACTATCTGTTGGCGTTTCCGCATTGGCCACGCCGTTTTCCTTCAAGTTCTCGGCTCTTTACCGATCATATGCCCATCCGATCCCTGCACAAGGTCGCCGTCATCACAATTGGTCGACAGTAGGCGAGCGGAGTACCTGGATCCAGCTTACGGATACGGCTTCCTTTTGGCGCTCCTACGCGTCTTCATACAGACTAGCTGTCGAGGCGACGACGCGGAGTCACTCAATCGGGTGCTTTTGGCGCCTCTGTCTGCAAAGCCTTTCCGCGCAAGCGGACCCAAACTTTATCTCTATCTACGGCATTGTTGTTGGACGTCGTCTCGCGCAGCCTCGGCCCGGTTCGGCCACGGATGCAGCCGAACTGCCGAGGTGAAAACACGAGGCGGGAAAATATTCAGGGGTGCCGACGGATTGGTACCGTTCCGGGGGTGCAGGCCGACGGTGGGAGGTAATCTTTGCGCGGCGCCGTGTCCTTCGGCCGAAGGTTCCACCCCGTCAAAGGTCATAGCTCAGTAAAACTATACCGTCCATTCAACGGGAGAGCAGCCTACGGCGGCAAACAAGAGGAGGTTTTGATGCAACAGCGCTGGCGATATAGCAAAGCCTATCCTGACGCTTACAAGGCCATGCTGGCGCCGACCCAGGCAGTGGCGAGGACCGATCTCGCTCCGCAGCTGATCGACCTTGTCAATTTTCGCGTCTCGCAACTCAATGGCTGTGCGTTTTGTCTCGACATGCATTCGAAGGACCTGCGGGCCAGAACAGCGCTATACAGGATCAGCGCGGGGCGCGAGGCGCCGCATCTTTACAGCGAGCGCGAGCGCGCTGCGCTGGCATGGGCGGAGTTCAACAGGTTCCGGACGCGGTCTACGACACGGTAAGTCGGCAATTCAGCGATGCCGAATTGACGCAACTTACACTGGCCATTGTAGCCATCAATGGTTGGAACCGCTTCAATGTGGCGTTTCACACGCCGGCCGGGAACTATAGGTCGGGGATCGTGTCAAAGACTGGCTGACGATCCCTTTTAAACATCCTGCGACCTTCGCGTTCAGAGTCAGCATTCGGTGACGTCGATCCTGTCACGCATGGCGAAGACAGGGACGCGGTGTATGTTGAAACCAAGCGACGTGACGATCTTTCTTGACAATTCCGAACGTAGCACCTTGCTCTCGTGCCGGCGTCGCGGCGGGTCCACCACTGAAAATGACCGTGATGCGCCGGCCGACCCTCACGTCAGCAGACTCGTTGATTTGCAAGGCGAGGCATCTCGAGTAGATGCAGCACTGAGCGAAACTGCCGGCAACAAACCATGTAGGTCCTGGGCACCGGACGATTCGGCCAAGTGGGCAGAGGGCTTGCGTAAGGCGAGGCTTTCTGAATAGGTTGGAAGTGCGCTTTGTTCATGACTGCTATCCGGCATCAAGCGCAAGCGCGGGTGGTGCACCCCAATTTCCAGTGCTGAGGGCGGACGGACCGTGTTAGCAGTTCGCCGGCCACAGCTGGCCATCGGATCTCATCCCGAGACTCGCCGATTTTAGCCCGCCGCCGTGGTGAAGGCGTCGTTTGATCCTCACTGTCGGGGGCTTGACGCAGATCAATGACAGCCACGGGCCTGTGATTCAGGAATCGCTGGAAACATCCGCCCCTTCTCACTCGCCGGGAGCGGGCACGGCTTCTCTTTGGATCTTGAAGTTAATGGAGGTAAGCTGTGACGCGGATCATAAAGCTCGCGATACTCGCTGGTCCACGCGGATTGCTCGCCGTCACGTTGCTTTTGCCGCTTGGAGCGACCGCTCTTGCGCAGCAAATTACCGGGGTTCTGGGCTCGCCTAGCGCAACAACAAGCATCGACGGCCGCTACCTGCCGTCACCTCCGCCTCCGTTTGCCGGCGAGATCAATCCGAATGCACTGCAATCGAAGCCGTATTGGCCGGCCCGCGTCGTGCCTCCTCAAGGTGCCCCCAACATCCTGTTGATCATGACAGACGATACGGGGTTCGGTGCTTCGAGCACGTTCGGCGGTGTAATCCCCACGCCGACCCTCGACCGGCTGGCGCAAATGGGCCTGCGTTACACGAACATGAATTCGACAGCGCTCTGCTCGCCCAGCCGCGCGGCGCTCATCACCGGGCGCAACCATCACACAGCCGGTTTCGGAGTAGTGTCCGAACAGGCCACCGGCTTCCCAGGCTACGACAGCTTCATCGGCAAGGATGTAGCCACCATCGGCACAATTCTGCGCGACAACGGCTACAGCACATCCTGGTTCGGTAAGGACCACAACACGCCCAACTTCCAGGCGAGCCAGGCCGGGCCGTTCGACCAGTGGCCGATCGGTATGGGTTTCGAGTATTTTTACGGCTTCATCGGCGGCGACACGAGCCAGTGGCAACCGAATTTGTTCCGGCAGACAACCGCGATCTATCCGTACGTAGGTCATCCGGAATGGAATTTGATTACCGCGATGGCGGACGATGCCATCGATTGGATGAACCAGCTCAACGTGCTATCCCCGGACAAGCCGTTCTTCCTCTATTACGTTCCCGGCGCGACCCATGCACCGCATCACCCGACGCCAGAGTGGATCAAGAAGATCAGTGATATGCATCTGTTCGACAAGGGCTGGAACGCGCTTCGCGACCAAATCTTCGCGAACCAGAAAAAGCTCGGCGTGATCCCGCAGGACGCGAAGCTCACGCCCTGGCCCGATAATCTACTGAAGCAATGGGACCAACTGACGCCGGACGAGAAAAGGATGTTCACCCGGCAGGCCGATGTTTATGCCGCTTACCTAGCTTATACTGATCATGAAATCGGGCGTGTGATCCAGGCCGTCGAGGACATGGGCAAGCTCGACAACACGCTAATCATCTATATCGTCGGCGACAACGGCAGCAGCGCAGAGGGGACGCTGATTGGCACCCCGAACGAGGTCGCGTCACTCAACGGCGTCGATATTCCGGTCGAAGGTCAACTCAAGTACTTCTATGATGTGTGGGGTACGGACCGCACCTATCCGCATATGGCCGTCGGCTGGACCTGGGCTTTCGATACGCCATTTTCTTGGACCAAGCAGATTGCGTCGCACTTTGGCGGCGTGCGTCAGGGCACGGTCATCGCTTGGCCCAAAGTGATTAAGGACGGGGGCGGCATCCGCAACCAGTTTCACCACTTTGTTGATATCGTGCCCACGATCCTGGAGACAACTGGCATTTCCGCGCCGGTCATCGTCAATGGGATCGCCCAGAAACCAATGGATGGCGTGAGCTTGGCCTATACGTTTGATCGGGCCAATGCCAGTGCCCCATCCCGGCACCGAACTCAGTATTTCGAGATGATGGCTGACCGAGCGATCTACCACGACGGCTGGATCGCCAGCACCAAGGTGGTTCGACCCCCCTGGCAGGTGGTAGGACCCGTCAATCCCGACCCGGCCAACAACGTAACGTGGGAACTTTACGACGTCACCAAGGATTGGACGCAGTACGAGGACGTGGCAACGAAGTATCCTGAGAGATTGAAAACGTTGCAGGACCTCTTCTGGGTCGAGGCCGCCAAGAACAACGTTCTACCGCTAGATGCCTCGGTGGCGACCCGCGTCGTCATGCCGAAGCCAAGTCTAGCGGCGGGCAGGACGACGTTCACGTATTCCCGTCCGATCACTGGCATCCCGCCTGGCGACGCCCCAAGCCTGCTCAACACGTCATACACGATGACCGCGGACATCGACGTCCCCGAGAGTGGTGCCGAGGGCATGATCAACACCAATGGCGGCCGGTTCGGTGGCTATGGGTTCTACATATTGAAGGGCAAACCCGTGTTCCTGTGGAACCTCTTGGGTCTCAGGCACGTCCGCTGGGAGGGTCCCGAGGTGCTCTCGCCTGGGAAACACACGCTCGAGTTCGACTTCAAATATGATGGCCTCGGTTTTGCTACACTCGCGTTCAATAACATGAGTGGTATCGGACGCAGCGGCACCGGGACGCTCAAGGTTGACGGCAACCTGGTGGCCACACAGAAGATAGAGCGCACGGTTCCCATCACTTTGCAATTCGACGAGACGTTCGACGTGGGCGCCGACACCGGCACGCCGGTCGACGACCAGGACTATCAGGTGCCGTTCAAGTTCACGGGTAAGCTCGACAAGCTGACGCTCGCCATCGACCGACCGCAGCTCACGCCCGAAGACGAAAAGCGACTAATGATGGAAGGGCAGCGCAGCAACAGAATGAGTGAGTAGCACAAATAAATTTGGCAAATGCCAGCGGCGAAGGCGCGCTCCCCGCTGGCATGTGGGCTATTTCGCCGCACGGCTGGAACTTTCATAACGCTATCGAATCGACCGTTATGCCACCGATGATAGATCGCCTGACTCGTATCTTCCCTCTTCGAGGGCCGCAATGCAAAGGCCGCGGTCAATCGACCCCTTGCGCACCACGAGTGGCACGACGGCAAACGACCACGGTATCAAAGGAGAATGTCAATGAGAAAGATGCTAGGCGTGATCGCCGCCTTGGCGGCGTTGGGCGCCACCGATGCGGTGGCGCAAGTGCAAGGGGTCGACTTGAACGGAAGATATCAATGCATCGCTTCGTGCTTCGGGGTACCGGGTGGCTTTGCTTTCGTTACGCAATATGGCTGGCAGCTCAACGTGGTCAACGACGCTGGCACACCGTCGAGGGCCTGGGTCGACTATCCCGGACGCCTTTGGTTTGACCAGGCCCAACAGCACGCGATCTATTCTCCCGACGGCATGACGATCCAGTTTGATGGCGGAACGATCTGGCAGCGCGTCCTAGCGCCGCCGCCGCCACCGCCACCCCCGCTTCGCCGGAGAATGTGACCGCACGGTTCGGCGCTGAGAAACGCGCGGCATAGGGGCCGCGATGCGCACGGCACGGTGCCGTGCTGAACGCGTTCTGGTTTCGCCAAACACGGGCCTTCAGCAAAGATCCGGGGCTCAGCTGGAATTGGGGGAAAGCGGCCCTTGAGCGAACCGCTGCCGATCGGGGCGCTCAATGAGTACGCGCCCTTGCGCATCGAGCGCGCCGCACTTTTTGCGTTGTCTCACAACGCGCCAGGCGCAAAGTGTGGCCGACAATCCGACGGCTAGCGCGACATCGGCCCCAACCCTTCGGCTTCGCGGATTGGTCCTAAGGCTCCCACCGCCCAGCAAGTGCGCGGGCCTGAAGCGGCATAGTCGGTCAGGAACCAACTTTTTGGCTCGGCGAACCGCCGGCCTGTTTCGGCCGTGGCATTGGTGATACTCTGTCGCGCTCCGCAACCACAGGAGAGCGTCATGCTGTCGAGAAGAGCGTTCGGCGTGTGTGCTATCTGCGCCGTGACAGGTTTCGCCGCGTCCGAGGTCGAAGCCCAAGCGCAAGGTACCCAGACAGGTGGAGTCAAACGAACAATCATTCAGAAGACGGAACTACCCGACAACAAGTATGTGACCATACTGGCGGTCGCCGAGATTCCGCCGGGCACGACCGTCGCTAGACATACCCACCCCGGCGTCGAATCGTCATACGTGCTCGAGGGTGAGGGTGAACTTTTGGTACAGGGCCAACCGGCTAGGCAAGTTAAGGCGAGCGACGGCTTTCAAATCCCACCCGAGATCCCGCACTCGGCGCGCACTGGCGACAAGTCAATGAAGGTAGCCGTCACGTACGTCGTCGAGAAGGACAAACCGCTTTCGTCGCCGGCGCCTGAATGAGGACAAGAGCACACGGCGAAGATCGTTACGCCGACACCGCCCCTGGCGATTACCCGCAATGATGTGACTTCTGCATGAACACCTGTCATCCAGGGCCGGCGGCTCTGGATGGACGCGCTCTGCCTGGAGCCACTGGTTGCTAAGCTGGGTCGCTGCGCCTTATCTTTGCCGGTCACGCTGCTAGGCATGTGGGGTGGGACGCTCAATCGTGGCGGGGTCCGCCTCGTTCGATATCACGCGCCATGCAGCGCAATCAGAAGCATGAGGGCGGCCTCGGCACGCCGAAAGGTGAAGATATGTTGGCGCTCCGCGTGAGTGGCCAATCTAAGAAAGCGCGGCGAGCCAGTCAAACAGTGGTTCGACGGTGTCGAGCCATTGTGGATATCAGCCAGAGCCCGCTAACGTGCGGCGCGTCCTGTGGTACGACTAGCCGCTGGTCGTTCTGCGGGTCCACTTTCCCCGCCGGCGACCCCGCGTCTGGGAGGCCCTGTATTTGCTAACAGGCACTCGCCGCTCATTTGACCACCGAGCACCGGCTGCATTTGGTCGCCAACGCCCGCGTTCCGGTTCGTTGCGTCAATCAGACGACGCCTGTTGGCGCCGGACGATCAGCGTGACGGAGGGAGCGCTCAAAATCGACGATGCGAGAAGCCCGCGGGCCAAAGGTCTGCGGCGGCAATCCGGCCATTGAAAGCGGCGGCGGATGAATGCAACATGGATATTCGTCGCCGCCTTCATGCTGGCGTTTGTCCGCGTCGTGCCCGGCGAGGCCCTTATACCTGGCGAGACCGAAGCGATGCGGATCGAAGACATCTACTACGATCAGGGACCACAGCCGGCACTGGAGGCATTAACCCAGGATTTCAGAAGGGCGTTGGGCGGCTCCGGTCCTCAAGCTGGACGCCGGCAAATCGATGATGAGGTTTCACGCCTCGAGGCGCACACCACGCGATACACAAAATATAGCCCACTTGTCGCCATCGCTACGCAATGGTGCTTGGCACGGCACGAAGCACGCGATTTCCCGCTGCACTACGGCGAATTGCTGCCCACCAGCGACGCGAGTCCGGACGCCGCCTTGCCCGACGTCGAACTCGATCGAGAGATGATCAAGATACTGCAGAACAACTGGATCAACTATGCCAATCTCACACGGAGTGAGACGCGCGGCTACGTGACCGAAGAACGTCAAATTCCCCTGGAATTTGACGCCCTGCTGAAAGACCAGAACGACCAGGAAGACGTCCGAGTAGCTACCAAGAACCTCGCCGGCATGAAACGCGCGCCTAAACCCTAGACCGTGAGAGGGTCGATAGCCCCGCGGTACGTCGAGACACGACGCGATCCGCGGCAACGCGTCAGGGACCAGCAGAGTTTTTTTCTGGAAGCGATTTTAAGCTCTGGCGGCCGCGAGCGCAATCAGTTCGCGTGTTTCAAGGCGAGCACCGCGTAAGCCGTCGCTGCATCACTCATAAAACGGCCAACGTCGGAATCCAGGTCGCGTTGTTTGTTCAGCGAATAGGCGAGCCAGCGGCCTTCGGTGTCCTGGTTTTGCCTGAGCCAAGCGACGCCACGACGCCATTGAGGGTGATCGCGTGCGACAGCGGCTTCTTGCAATACTAAAGTAACGAGACCAGTGGTATAGCCATCGCTGCGGATGTCCAGGGGCGTATGGTCTCTCCGCTGCCAAGTGCCTACGAACGACGACAGACTGAACCCCCCGTCGACCTGCTGTTTGCTCAGCGTTTCCTCCACGATCGCCTTTTGCTGCGCCGATGTGAGCAGTTCGGGCAGCTTTGACGAGGCCCAGAGCAGCATGACGCGGTCCAAAAGGATCTGCGAGGCATAATCCTTCAGGAGGTAGTCCCGAAGCAAGTTTATCCCAGGTTGAATTTCGGCAATCGCGCGATAGCTGGCTGGCGCGCGGCCCAGGGCAATGGCCGCCAACGTCGCGCCGTAATACTCGGAGTCACCCTCCCACGGTGCATTTTTAAACTGCAGCCAGGCCCAGGCGCCTGCGCCCGGGCCCACCTTTCGCTGTTCCGCCCACATGTGATCGAAGGCTAACCGGGTATCCGGGCTCAATCCCCCCGATGAGGCCTCACTGGCGACGAGAATGAGAGCATTAAGCACGGATTCAGTTCCGCGGGATTCAAGGGCGTGCTCGCCACCGTAGAACGGCTCAACAACGTCCCACATCCGAACGCGCTTGGTGACATTTTCCAGAACGGTTCTTTCCAGTGACGACGGAGCTTGCTCTTCGAGGTCGGCTCGTAGACTGGCCCGAGCCATGGCGTAGGGCACCACGGTGTGGCAGGACACGCAGAATGTCTGGTGGTCGCGGCCAGCATGCGACCAGTCAATCCACCAGGAAACGCGAGAATCCAGATAGGCCGCGGCATCCCTGGCGCTCCAGGGGTCGGAACGCGCCATCGGCGCCGACGTATCGCGCGCAAACGCGCCGGCTATGAAGCAGCATGCCAAGACCCAAGTGCGAAACATCGCCATTCGTCATCCCGGTCGGAATTGTCTTGACATGAGAGAATGCCTCTATCCGTCACCTACCCAGAAGTCAAATGTTCGCGAAAATGTCACAGACCATTCGCGTTTCCGAGCTCTTCGGCCCCACAACCGCGTGCCGCGGTGGCTAGCGAACGCATTCATGAAGCACCACCCTTGGATGTGCCTTGGCCCTTTCGACACGTTCGGGAGACGCCTACAGTCGCTGCGACGTCCGAAACGATGCAATCGCGAGATCGTGGTCCGCCGATCACCTTGGCTCAAGCCTATTGGCTGGGAAGGATCCCGTCTTTTGCTTGCAATCTCCCCGACAAGGGGGCTGCGACTTGCATACTCTCCGACGTCCGTCGCCCGCCAAAGCTGATATTCAGAAGATGGCGACGGGCCGGATGGACGCGCAGAACAAGGAAGACGCCGCCACAATGTATGCAGAAGACGCAGTCTTCTCCCCTCCGGAGTTGACCGTTTCCGATCGCACGGCGATCGAAACCGGTTTAAAGAAAGACTGCGCTGCCGCGGCCTCCAGCAAAATGAGTGCAATGACGCTCGACCCCGCGGGCCTGGATGGCTCTGCCGGCAGCTGGAGGCAGATATGCAACGTCCTGACGATAAAGCTGCACGGTTGGTACGACGTTAGAAGAGCCTCGACGGCCCGCTGGTGGGTAAGCGCGAGGGCTACAAAGGAAGGGCGAACAGACCATGCGCGTATTGGCAGCTGCAGTTGTCGGCATCGTGTTGACACATGGCGGTGCCAGGGGGGCGGATTTTGTCTTGACGAGTCCTGACCTGAAGGAGGGTGGCGCCATCAAGGCCGAGCAAGTCTTCAATGGCTACGGCTGCGCGGGAGAGAATGTTTCCCCGGAGTTGAGTTGGAGCGGCGTTCCCGCTGGCGCTAAGAGTTTTGCGCTCACCATGTATGATCCCGACGCAACCGGGCGCTGGTGGCATCGGGTTAAAAATCTCGCGCTCGCTGTTTATGATCCCGATGCGTCGACCCGTAACGGATGGCTGCACTGGGTCATAGTTAATATCTCGGCAAACGTGACGTCCCTGCCGAAAGACGCCGGGAATGTCCGGGCCGGCCTTGCCCCAGCGGGCAGCATCCAGATACGAACTAGTTCCGGCGGTCTGGGTTGGGGCGGCCCTTGTCCGCCACAGGGCGACAAGCCGCATCATTACATCTTCACCCTTTTTGCACTCGACCTCGACAAGCTGCCAGTCAATGAGAGCACCTCGGCGATCTCTGTCGGGTTCAATCTGCACCACCACACCTTGGGCAAGGCGACGCTGACCGGACTATACGGTCGCTGACCGCTCTGATTGCTGGCGGCGAGCGCATTCGCGTCGCGATCGCGTCGTCTGCGTGTCTTACCCGCCGCACAAGTGGGAGGCGCCATCAGAGCACCACCCGCGTGACCTGACGCGCAGACGAGGTACGTCAGGGTGGGAAGCGCACTCACGCAGATCGTATTTCCTCTCGGCGCGCGTTCGGATTTCAGGGCCCTCGCCGCGAACTATGGCAAGCGCTCCGATATCGGATATGCTCCCTTGGGGTGACGCCGTGCCGATAGCCCGGAACGCACTATGCCAGCCAAGAGCTCTGTTGAAGTCCCCGACAAGGATGTTCCACTGCGCGACGACATCCGCCTCCTCGGTCGCATCCTTGGCGATACGGTGCGCGAACAGGAGGGCGAGGCAACCTTCGAGATTGTGGAGCGCATTCGCCAGACCTCGATCCGATTCCATCGCGACGACGAGGAAGCAGCCCG
>Ga0126371_10001635_pt1 | contig 19042 bp, 16 predicted proteins | sample PanSoiMetaPlot_4_FD_110145 | JGI IMG/M metagenome (GOLD analysis project Ga0126371, IMG submission 110145) | Tropical forest soil microbial communities from Panama - MetaG Plot_4 | ecosystem: Environmental > Terrestrial > Soil > Tropical forest > Bulk soil | place: Panama | collected 2016-02-17 | reverse complement strand
TCAATACCCCATCCCAGTCCCCAGAACAGATTCTTCGATAGCTGCTTCGGCTCGTGCTTGATGCAAATCCTGCACTCCGGATCTAGTGCGAACTGGGGTTGCGCATGGCGTTTGGAGCGGGCGCGACCAACCTGCTCCAACTCGTCCTGTCGCGCGGTCTGCGTCTAACCGCAGGAGGAGTCCTCGTGGGCGCGGTGGCAGCCCTGGCGGTGACGAGATTCCTAGGAAAGCTTCTCTTCAAGGTGAGCCCGCACGATCCGGTAGTATTCGGAGCGGCCCTCGCGGTGATGATCGCCACAGCCATGCTGGCTTGTCTGTTGCCGGCATGGCGTGCCAGCCGGACGGATCCCGCGCGTATCCTCAGAGATTGATCCTTTCCGGACGCGCTGTGAGTCCAAGCTTTTCTCGAGCTGAGTTGTCACCTCGTCCTGGATCAAGAATCTGAATTTTTCCTAAGGTCAAAGACCCACGGTCGCAAACTCCCGATGCTCAAAACACTGTCCAATTTTGGACGGTGTCGACGTATAACGGACAGTCGCAAAAACCAGCCCCCGCTTGCCACCCAGCAAAACACGGCACTTGGGTGAGTCCAGGTTGGAAGCGAACGTGCTTTCATCTCTGCACTTGGGGTTGAGGACTCGTACGCACATTGCCTATCGGTCGCAACGACCTCTTATCTCAATGAGGAACGGAAAAATGATTGCTTCCCTCGCTCAAGATCTCCGCTATGCATTCAGGCAACTGCGCAAGAACCCGGGATTTGCAGCAATCAGCGTGCTCACGCTTGCCCTTGGAGGCGGCGCCACCACCGGCATCTTCACCGTGGTCAGCGGTGTTTTGTTAAAGCCGCTCGAGTATCCGCAGCCCGAGAGCTTGGTCACGCTGCACGTCCAAGCCGATGAGCGCCGCGACCGATGGGGATTCTCCTACCCTGATTTCCTCGATTGCCAGCGCCAGTGCCGGTCATTCGCAGGGATCGTCGCATGGACCTACGGCGGGGGAATCGTCAGTCGACCCGGTGAAGCCGAGTACGTCGACGGACGCCTGATTTCTCGGGACCTTTTCTCGGTGTTGCGTGTTCCCCTGGTGATGGGCCGCTCGTTTGCGCGAGCCGAAGATCAGGCTGGCGCTCCACCGGTGGCCATCATCAGCACGCGCCTCTGGCAGCGCCGTTATGGTGCGAGCCCTAAAACGCTTGGCACGTCACTCACCTATGACGGCAAGGCCTACACCGTGGTGGGAGTTGCCCCACCTGGTTTCCAATTAGACGGGGATGCAGATGTCTTCACTCCCCTCGGTCAAGCCACCGAGCCGCGCATGCGTTGGCGGGCTGCCTACTTCCTCCACGTGTACGCACGCTTGCGTTCCGGGGCAACTCTGTCCGGGGCGCAAACCGAATTGACCCTGATGAGCGCGTGGCTGGCAAAGCAATATCCGGACTCAAATACGGGCATCACGCTAGTGCCACACTCCCTCCAAAGTGAACTGGTCCAGAACGTGAGGCCCACTCTGTGGCTGCTTCTGAGTGCGGTGAGTCTTGTCCTTTTGATTGCCAGCGTCAATGTTGCCAGCCTGCTGTTAACGCGTATGGTATCGCGCGGGCACGAATTCGCATTGCGTCTGGCATTAGGGGCGCCCAGGGGACGCTTGTTCCGCCAGTGCTTGATCGAGAGTGGCGTACTCGGCGTTGCTGGCGGTTCGCTCGGGCTCTTGCTCGCCATTCTTGGTACCCGCCCTTTCCTGCGCTTCTGGCCTGACCGCCTTCCCCGCGCCGACGAGGTACATGTCGACTGGCGCGTGTTGCTCTTTGCCATCACCACTTCGATCTTGACGGCTCTGATTTTCGGACTGGTCCCGGCCCTGCGAGCGAACCGGAGCGCCATCGAAGGGACCCTGCGCTCTCACTCTCGCACTCTTGCTGGAAGCGCCCGAAAGCCGCTGAGCGGCTTCGTCGTATCACAGATTGCATTGGCGCTGGTGCTCCTGAGTGCTGCCGGACTCATGGGCCGCACGCTGATGCGATTTGCCTCGCTCAGTCCGGGAATTAACATCGACAACACGCTAGCGGCACGGGTAGCTCTGTCCCCCTCGGTTCTTTCCAGTCCTGCCCAGGCGCGGGGTGCATGGCAGGAACTCATGACGAGAATCCGGCGCGTCCCTGGCGTTCAATCCGTTGCACTCACCGATATTGTTCCCATGCGCGAGGGTCAGAACGTCGTAGATTACAGGGCGACTTCAGCCCCTTTGCCCCCGAGTCAGGAATCTGAGGCGCTCGCGTCCGCAGTTACTCCGGACTATCTCGAGGTCATGCGACTTCCGCTGATTCGCGGCCGCTTCTTCAATGACAACGACAAACTCGACACTCCGCAGGTGGTCGTCATTGATGAGAATCTGGCGCATCACGCCTTCGCGGAAAAAGATCCCGTTGGCAAGGTCCTGTGGATTCCCGGATTCGGTAACCGACCCGTTGAGGTGATTGGCGTCGTAGGCCATGTCCGGCACTGGGGCTTGGCGGATGACGACCTCTCCGCAGTGCAAGACCAGTGCTACTATCCGCTGGCCCAAGTGCCCGATCCGTTGGTTCGATTCTTCTCTTCCGTCCTTTCCGTCGTGGTTCGGGCCAAGGTTCCCCCCTTGCACATGGTCGACGCGCTACAGAAGCAGGTGCGCGGCTCTACCGGCGACCAGACGCTCTATGAAGTGCGAACCATGCAGCAATTGGTAAGCGCGTCACTCGCACGCCAGCGATTCTTGCTGCTTCTATTTGCGATTTTCGCCGGACTCGCTCTGCTGCTCGCCTGCGTCGGCATCTACAGCGTAATTGCCTATCTGACCAACCAGCGCGTTCCTGAGTTCGGGGTGAGGATTGCGCTGGGCGCGCGCGCGTCCGACATCATCAGGCTCGTTCTTGGTGAGAGCCTGGCCATGATCGTGCTTGGAATCGGAATTGGACTGCTCGCGTCCTTGGGCAGCGGGCGGGTTCTCGAGCGTTTGGTGCCGGGGATGCAAACGGCGCAGGGCCTCATCCTCGCGCTCGTGCTGCCCGCGCTGATTCTGGTCGCTCTTGTCGCCTGTTACATTCCCGCGCGCCGCGCCGGCAAGGTCGACCCCGCAGTATCGCTGCGCTATGAGTAAGGCAGGCATTCTCACAACTGCAACCTAGTTGCCGAATCGAAGTGGGCACGCCACCTTAGTTGCTAGTGCGCGAATTTGACCTCAGCCAGGGAGGCCGCATTGTGTGGGAGACGACAATCACAATGCGGCCTGAGCGGCTGAGGGCCCCTCCTGTTACATCACCGCACGGGATCGGTGAGTAAAGATACTTCTTGCCCTGAAACATACTGTTGCGCGACTTCTTTTTCCCTTTTGCTAACAGGCAAACGGTTACAGTCATTGCTACTGGACAGGAATACCTCGCGAAGGAAAGTTTCCGATCCGTAACGGATGAATACAAAGTGAGGTTGCCGGCTGGTATTGCTGAACACGTCGTAGTCGCTCGTCGCAAATTTGCGACTCAGCTCGTCATTGCTGGTGAACACCAGGATCCCGGATGCAGTTGCCTGAACCGTGTAGGCTCCAGCTTTAAAAGACATCTTACCTACCGAAAAGTCGAACGGTATGGTGACTGACACACTGTGGGTGGTCTGGGCGTGCGCGGTTGAGACTGTGAGCACGCCTGCATAGACGATCGCGATTGCCATGAACGATACCGACCTGATGAAGTTACGCATACTTCCCTTCTTTCCATGAAGTATTTCACGTTGTACGTGAGTTACACTCCTGCTGTTACACACACGACCCACCTACTTACTTATGGGACTGTTGTTATTGGTAGTTACTTACCGTGTCGTAACCGCTAAGATGTATGCCTGAGTAGATTCCTAACCGGAGTGAACGATTCCGCAAAATTGTCAAGGTATAGTCAAACGATCATCTCGAATAAATGACAGACGTAACCTGAGTATTGAGCTTCGCGTCAACGGACCCCGACTCTGAAGCTGCTTTCCGGTTCGTCGATGCCTCTCCCACTGTTCCCGCACCTTCTTCATGACTCCACGATAAATGTGAAAAGAGCAAGATCATCCAAGACGGAGCGCCGGCATCAGCGCTAGTCTGAGTGCCGGCAGTTCACGCGAAAAGGAGATGCTCGGCAATGAGCAAACATACAAACGCTCAAAGTTTAGATTGCGCCTTGGATGTCTTTCGAGGTCATTTGCGAAACGCGTCCGAGCTTGTCGTACGGTTATACGAACGGTTGGATGAGACTCGAATCACTCCAGGGAAAACTCGCAAGGAGATCGCACGGTTGTTTGATGAGCCCCTTCCAGAAGAACCTCAGTCCATGGAATCCGTCTTGAGCGAGGTGGAATCCAAAATTTTCCCAAACTCGACGCTGTATTTGAGCCCACGTTTTTTCGGATACATCAACTCGGGTGGGAATCAGGCTTCGATTTTGGGGGAGTTGCTGGCCTCGGCAGTAAACCAGATCGTAGCCCTTTGGCACTTCTCCCCGGCGGCTTCCGAGGTGGAACGACGAGTGATCCAGTGGATTGCCGAGTTCATTGGCTATTCCGGTGAAGCTGGAGGCTGTCTCTTAAGCGGAGGGTCGGCTGGCAATCTGGTGGGATTGGCGCTCGCACGCAAACACAAGGCACCGTTTGATTCCGATTCCCTCGGCATGCGAGGAGGGCCTCCCCTTACAGTTTATGCGTCGCAAGAAGTGCATGCATCCGTAGACAAAGCCATGACAATCCTGGGCATGGGGCGCGATCAAATGCGGAAGCTAGCCGTTCGGGACGATTTCACAATGGACCTGGATGCTCTGGAGAGGCAAGTAAGCAAGGATCGAGACAATGGTTGCCATCCTATTTGTGTGGTGGGTGTGGCGGGAACGACCAACACCGGCGCCGTCGATCCGCTCAACCCATTGGCGGATTTCTGCCAGGCTCAGGGATTGTGGTTCCACGTGGACGCGGCCTATGGCGGACCGGCCGCACGTACTGAGCTTGCTGGGCACCTTTTTAAAGGTCTGGAGCGCGCGGACTCGGTCGTGATCGACCCTCACAAGTGGCTGTACGTTCCCGCCGAGGCTGCCTGTATCTTGGTTCGGGAGTCGCAAGCCCTGCGACACACCTTTCAGGTGGTTGCGGATTATCTCAAGAAGGAGGACGAAGCAGAAGCTGACGCCCCATTCGACTTCAAGGATTGCGGCCCCCAACTGCACAGGAATTTCCGGGCACTCAAAGTATGGATGACCTTCAAGGCTTATGGCGCAAAGAAACTACGCGCAGCCATTCACAGCAACATCGAAATCATGCGGTATTTTGCCGACCGAATCGACCAATCCGAAGACCTCGTCCGCTTGGCACCAGTCCCACTGTCCATTGTGTGTTTTCAGTACTGCACGGCAGATGTTTCTAGGCACAGCGACGAGAGGTATCTAAATGATTTGAACGACCGCCTGATAGACACCCTAGAAAGAGATGGGCGGGTCTTTGTATCAGGCACCACCATCCGGAGGAAAAGAGCACTTCGCGTGTGTAGCGTAAATCACCGCCTCCGCCGCGAGGACGTGGACTTTCTGCTGCAGGAAATTCGGCAAGTCGGTCGTTCGCTTTCAGGTTTATGACCTTATTCGCGAGCGGATCCTTGTGAACCGCGTGTTGCATATTTTCCCGGGGTTACGCCCAGGGTTGTCTTGAAGCAGCGGTTTAAATGGCTCTGGTCGCAAAACCCAAGAAGGCAGGCGACTTCGGAGATCGCTGCACCCGATGCTAAGAGCTTACGCGCCTTCAGAACCCGGACATTTTTCTGGTATTGGTGTGGCGGGATGCCCACATCTCTGTGGAACACCCGCACCAGATGATATGGGCTCAGGCCAGCCGTATCAGCCAGCGAGTGAACCGAGATGTTCTGCTCTGGGTGGGCATCAAGCCATTCCCGGATTCGTCGCACCGCCGCATGTTCATGGCCGGGATGAGGAAGTGATTGAGCAGGCAGGAAATGAGTCGTGGCCAAACGTGCCACAACGGACAATAGCATCGATTCCTTGTCTAGCAACGAATGAAAACCGCTCATACTCGCGAAAGACCGGGCAAGGCGCGTTGCGAGAACAAGGTCATTTACCAGCGGGGATCTGAATCTGACATCCAGCGGCTTCTGCCACTCGAGAGCTTCGAGAAGTGCCGCCATCAGAGAGGGCTCAATATACAGATTGCGATACATCCACCCTTCCTCCGACGCGGCTTGACCGGTATGGAATTCACCGGGTGCGATGAGATTGCATGTGCCAGGTTTGGCATCCCGAACCGCATTACGACAATGAAATGCGCCCCGGCCAGCATCGTTTAGGCTCACCGCATAAAAGTCGTGCATATGCGGGGCAAACGAATGCTCTACCCACCGAGCTCTCATGATTTCGAGCCCGTCCAACCCGGATACTCTCGAGTATTGAGCGAAGTCTCGTGGCTCCATTTCCCGAAGGATAGCACTGGATTAGAGTTCCCCCTGACGGTGAGTAGCAAATCCAGAAACTATTCAGGAGCGTTCCGCTGCATTCAGAAAGAACGGAAAACGTTGGGAGGAAGCAAATCGCAGTCGAACCTATCGATGACGCCGCTAGATGCCACCCGCTGGTTGCATAGATCGCCAGAGGGGTTCTGATTCTTTGAGAAAGTTTTTTTAACTGATTCTTCCAGGGCTTACAGGAATGTGTTCTGATGCGTTTTTGCTCGAAATTGATCCGTTAGGAATTATCACGTTTTTGTCACTCTGGCAGCTGAATCGGTGATCTTCAGCGCGAGGCGTTCCTGCAGGTGTTTGCGGAAGCGCCTGCTCAGGCGCAGTTCCGAGCCATTTTCGAGGACGACGTTGTACTCGCCGTTTGAATTTAGCTGAAGGGTTCGGACCCGATCGACGTTGACGATTGCGGAACGATGTACCCGGCAGAACATCGAGGATTCCAATTCCTGCTCGAGATCGGCGAGACTACGGCGCAAAAGGTGAGTTCTCGCGCCAACGTGCACACCGGCGTAATAGTCGGCAGCCTCAATCCAATCGATATCGGAGATCCGTACAAATGAGACTTGGCCAACTGATTTGATCACGAGATGATCGATCTTCGCCGCCACGTTCCTTCGCGCGAGTTCGATTTTCTCTTTGGCGCGCGCAAGAGCACGGTAGAAACGTGAGTTTTCGAACGGCTTCAGCAGGTAATCAAGCGCGCCTGCTTCAAACGCACGCAGGGCGTATTGGTCATATGCGGTAACAAAAACAATGGCCGGAGGAAGCTCTCGTCCGAGCATTTCGAGCACGTCAAAGCCGTCGCTCTCTGGCATTTGCACATCAAGAAATAGGAGATCGGGACGAAGTTTGCGAGTGGCTGCTATCGCGTCTTGGCCCGAACCGCACTCTCCGACGATTTCGACATCCGCATCGTCCTCTAGCAGCATCGCGATGTTCCGGCGCGCGGGAGGCTCGTCGTCGACGATCAGCACTCGCACTTTCGCGCCTTTGCCGGGAGGAACGGCCACCTAGTTCTCCTCCTCCGCCAAGGCGTAAGGAATCGACACCTTCGCTTCGACCCCACCCGAGGCTGCATTCTCAAGTTGGAATTCAAACCGCGCCCCGTACAGCCCCTGCAGACGAGACTGTAGGTTCGAAAGCCCGACGCCGGAACCTGTTGTCTTCCAATCCGGGGAAAGTTTCGGGCCATCGTTGTAGATGCGGAGGGTAAGATTGCCATTCTCGCGAGCGGCGGCTATGCGTACCCGGCCTCCCTGGGCGCGCATGGCAATGCCGTGTTTCAGAGAGTTCTCGACAATCGGCTGCAATAGCAGTGTTGGTACCTGGGCAAGCAGAAGGCTTCTCGGAACGTCCTGTTCGACCTGGAGGCGATCGCAAAAGCGGACTTTCTGAATTGCCATGTATTTTTCCAGCAGCTCCAGTTCCTCGCGAAGGGGTACCTGCTGTCTGCGGGAATCGCGAAGGAGGTGGCGCAGGAGATCACTAAGCCCGGCGATCATTCCGACGGCATCGTCATTCCTGTTTTCGCGCACCAGGGAGGCGACCGCGTTCAACGCGTTAAACAGAAAATGCGGTTCGATTTGATGGCGCAAGGCGTCGAGTTGCGCTTTCGAAAGCTGCTCATTGAGGCGCGCGGTTTCCATTTGCTGTCGCGCCAAGCGCTCGCGGGAATCGAGAATATACGTTGCCCCTAGGATCGAAACATAGAAGATCAGGGTGGCGAGTATGGCGTTGTTGAAGTAGACCGACCATAACGAAGTAAAGGTCCCGGGACCTCTGGGATTCGCCCACGGATTCAGCGCCACTTCCATCGCTGCTCTCCAGCCGGCGTAGATCAAATTAATACCGGTCGCCGCCAGAAAGTGAACCAGCCAGGTGGACAATGGGCGGAGGTGCACCGCGGGAAATCTGCGGGCGAGATACATCACGATCGGGGTGGCCATGGCCCAAGGAAGCCAGGAAAAGAGCAGGGTCAAGAACAACTGCGGCCAGGCGTGGTGCATGCCTTCCGCGCGCATTACAACCACGGTTTGGGTGGCATCGAACAGCCCGACAACCGACCAAAGCAAGGCGATCCAAAACCATCTCGAGAGCTGACGGTTTGAAGCCCACTCCATGGATGAAATCGTATACCACGGCGGTTTGTGCGTATAGAAAATGCAGCCAAACGCCGCCCGTTTGCAGGCAGCGGTCTGGTGCGCGGAATCGGTGTATGGGATACTCGCGGCCATGTCAACCAAACTGCGAACCTGGGTCGTGGGCTCTCTCGTGGCGTGTTCCCTATTCGCGTTTACCCAAACTGCGATGACGCCCGTCAACGCTCCCCAATACACCAGCGATGGTCAACTGAAGCTGCCGGAGAACTACCGCGAATGGGTGTATTTGAGCACCGGGATTGATATGAGCTACACCCCGGCTCGACCGACGGCCGGCATGGATCATCACATGTTCGACAACGTGTTTGCCAACCCGGAGGCATATGCCTCATTCAAGCGAACCGGCACATGGCCCGACAAAACCATGCTGGTGCTTGAGGTACGAGGTGCGCAAAGCAAAGGCTCGATCAACCAGCACGGCAACTATCAAGGCGAGGACCTCATGGGAGTCGAGGTGCATGTGAAAGATGAAGCGCGGTTCCCGGGCAAGTGGGCATTTTTCGGATTTGATGACGCCAAGACGGCTACGATGACCCCGACCGCGGCTTCCTGCTATTCCTGCCATGCACAGCACGGGGCGGTTGACACCACGTTCGTCCAGTTCTATCCAACGCTGCTGCCGATTGCCAAAGCCAAGCATACGTTAAGCACGGGATATGAAAAGGAAGCTGCAGCTTCCCCAAAATAAACCATCCATTCAGAGGTGAGGTTCAGGAACTCTGGAAATTCAAGCCGTAAGCATACCGGTTCGGAAGTCGATGAATCTTGGCTGAGCAGGGTCCGATGGTTCCACTCTTATAAAGCTTCTTTCCGAATCCCCGATTGCATTCATTCCGAATACACTAGCAGATGAAACGTTCCTGGCACCGCAACCGGCCGAGGATGCGGATGCTGTTGAGTTGGCGCGGGCGTCTGGAATTTCGCGGTATCCACGAACAGCAGGTTCTTCTCCGGATCGAATCCCATGGTCTTGGCGCCGAACTCGGTTTTGATCTTTCCCACCTCGCTGAATTGGTCCGGGGAATCCTCATGGAAGATGTGGATAAATCCTTCCCGTGTGGAAACGAAGATTCGATTCGTTTTGGGATCATAGACACTGGCGTCCGCGCCCGCACTGATCGGGAAAGACCGGATGACCTTGCCATTATCCGCGTTCATCACCACCATCATTTGTGGATTTCGCCCCGAGACGAACAAGCGCCGATGCGCGCGATCGATGGCCATGGGCGCAGGAGAGCCGGCGGGGGTGATGGGCCAACGCGACTTGATGGTCAGGCTCTTGGAATCGATCGCCACCACCTCGCCCTTGTCCTCCAGATTGTCGTAGATCATTCCCTTGCCACCGGAAACGGCGAATTAAGGCGCTCCGCCGCGATCGATGGAGCCCAAGACTTTCACGGTTGCAGGATCGACGACGGTCGACGTGCGACTGTCGCCGTTGAAGGAGAAGACGTGCTGGGAAGCGGGATCATAGAGGATGGAATCGGCATCCGCCGCAGCAGTGACATCCCCCACCACCGTCAGGGTCTTCAGATCGAAAATCACGATCTTTCCTTGCTCACCGTCAGTGATGAATCCGCGACCTTGATCCGGAACCAATGCCACGCCGTGACAAAGCTTGAGGCCAGGAATCTTGCCCTCGAGAGCACCGCTGTCCGCGTTGACCACCAAGACTTCGGTGCCGTGGGAAAGATAGACTCGGCGCGCCGCCGGATCCACCGTGATGTAGTCAAAATATTCTCGTCCGCCCGGGGCCGCGCCAAATGTGTAAGTGTGAGCCAGATGATAGCTATCTCCGGCCACGGCGGAGATGGCGAGCGCACAGAGAACGGACACGATCCAACTGATCTTTACTACGATTCCGTTTAAAGCCTGCGAATTCATATTGCCTCCTGCCGTGTTCCTCGCTGTGCCACCGTTTGACCGTCCGGCCCGACCTGCTCTTAGGCCGGAAATTGAGCTTCTTCGCTCAGGACTGGACTCCTTGAATGCTGACTGCTCGATTCGACCGCTTCCCTCGGCCTTGTGTCCTTCGTGATTCGGTGTGGCGGGACCACAAAGGACACAAAGGTCAAGAAGGGGGGAAGATCGCTCTTGTTCAAGCCATATCCGGCGCAAATTGCGGAGAGACGCCGCCCTCTTGCCGACGCGAGTCCCAGTTTTCCCGCAAGTTATGGACGTGCAAGTGTTCCTGCCCACGAACTTTCTCCACCTTAAAGGTATTAAATGCGGGAAACAGAAGTCCCTTGAACCAGGCTTCATCGACCCGATTCAGTTGATACTGTTCCGGGTGGCGGCGAAGAAAGCGGGCAATCTCCGATTCAGGAACGCGCTCGTCCACCAGCTTGATCCATTTCAGCGCAATCCAACGGCGCACTTGCCTGCTGCTGACTCCTAAAAGACGCTCCAGGTCCTGGCGAGAATATCCCTCGGTCTGACGTGCGGACACCTGTAATCGGGCCACGGCACCTTTCACCGAGTAATAGCTGCGGCCCAACTCTCCGGCAATTGTGGAGAGCGAACGGGAGCCCAGAGTCTCTTGCAATTTCGAGATCTCTTGTTCGCTCCAGCGCCTGCCGGGGGCGGTCAGCCCCAGTGCTGCGGCGCGCGACACGATCACCGAGCGCGGGAATCGGGTTAGGCGTTGTATGGCGGTAATTCCATCGATGAGGGCCGCGCGGCTGTACGCAGTTTGATATCTGCGGCGCAACGCCTGGTCGAATTCGGTTGTCCAGGCGTGGCGACGGCGTTGCCGTGCCACCATGGCCACTCGACAGCCATGACAAAGGCGGTCTTTCGCACACCCCCGCTCCGCTCCGCACTGGGCACAACTGACCGGATGATTCGGTATTCCCCGCATCGCTCGTCCTACGGGAATATCGCCGATTTAACCTTAATGGAAGCTTAAGATGGGGGCTTATGTGGAAGCCAGCGGGAGACTGACGGTGAACGTCGCACCCTGGTCTTCGGTGCTTTCGACAGAAACGGTGCCCTGGTAGGCCTCGACGAGGGTTTTTACCATCGCCAATCCTAAACCCGCTCCTCCGGTATCCCGTGTCCTGGATTCATCGCCGCGGTAGAAACGCTCGAATATGCGTTTTTGATGTTCCCAGGGAATGCCGCAGCCTTGGTCTTCGACTGTGACGATGGCATTTCTGCCGTTGGTCGCATCGATTTTGACAACCACGGTGGCGCCTTCCGGGCTAAAGCGAATGGCGTTCTCAAGCAGGTTGATCCAGACCACTACCAGGTCGTCGGAATCTGCCTCAACACACGCGCTACCGTTGTGGACCAACTGCAGGATAATCCTGCGCGAGGTCGCGTAGGGTTGTATCTGGCCAAAAGCGGCTTCACAGGAAGCGGAAAGTTCCACAATGTGCAGATCGCGAGACGAAGCTGCGGTCGCGTTGTGCTCTGCACGGGCCAGTCGTAGGAGGCGTTGCAGCAGATCCTCGATACGTATCGTGTCCCGCAGGGCTTGTTGTAATCCATGCTTGTATTCCGCGGCCGTCAGATCATGGTGCAGCAAGAGTTGCAGGGTGGATTTCTGAATCGCCACGGGTGTCTTCAGTTCGTGAGCGGCGTTGGAAATAAAGTCTCGTTGAGAATCAAATGACCGGTGAAGGCCATCGACCATTTGCCGCAACGACTCGACCAGCGGGCGCAGTTCGGTGACCCGATCGGCAAGGGCGGGAGGATCGAACCTCCACTGCTGTGCGGAAATGCGTTGCGCTGCAGAAGCAACCTCACGAACCAGCGATAAGGAGCGCCGCAAGAGGATCCAGGCAAAGATGCCGGTGACGACCACGAAAAGAAAGGCTGCGACACCGATGAACCGAGTCGTCGCCGCAAGGCGCTGGCGCATGGCTCGCGTTGGAGTTGCATAGATGACCGTCAAAGTCGCCGGCGAGATCGGGGTGCCCGTTTCGGCATCAAGAATGGGGACCTCGTCCATGCGGACACCACGCAGCTCTCGATTCCGGACTTTTCGCTGCCAGAATCCCGTTGGCAGACTCGATCCCGACCCGAGTTCTTGGGGCCAATATTCCGATCGCACCAGGAGATTGTGATCGGGGCCAAAGATTTCGTAGGCATCGGGAAAGTGAGAGTCGAGCGGTTTGGGAGTCAGGCCTCGATCGAACTCCAAGGTAGAGCTATTGTCCTCGGAATACCGCACCAGGGCTGCCACACTCATGGCCCGGCCCATCAGCGCGGAGTTCATTCCGCTAAGGAGTTGGTTCTTGACCGAAAAATGAGCAACAACCAACAGTCCCGCCGCGAGTAGCGCCTCGGCTAACAGTACTGCGCTAAGCAACTGAAGTTGCAGCGAGCGCTTCATCGTTTACTCACGCAGAATATAGCCTTGTCCTCTTAAAGTGTGGATCAAGGGGGCTGACTGGTGGTCAAGTTTGCGCCGGAGCCCAGAGATATAGACCTCTAATACGTTACTGAACTTCTCCCAGTTGAAATCATAGAGGTGTTCCAGAAGTTCGGATTTTGAAACAACCGCTCGGGGACGGTGGGCCAGATATTCGAGAACCCGATACTCCATCGGAGTCAGTTCAATCGGGCGCGAGCCGCGTTTTACCGATTTCTCGGCCGCGTTTACTTCCAGGTCTCCCACTCGGAGGATGGGAGAGGCATGTCCCTTGCTGCGCCGCATCAGCGCTTTTGATCGGGCAAACAATTCGCCAAGATCGAAAGGTTTGGTCAAGTAATCATCTGCTCCCGCGTTCAGGAGCGAAATGATTACCGCCTTCTCATCTCGAGCGGTTAAGACCAGCACAGGAGCCACTCGCCCCTTTCGGCGCAGCTCGCGAACGATAGAAAGCCCTCCCATTCCCGGCAACATGAGATCAAGCACGATCAAGTCGTACTCCGCCGACTGTCCCAAGTACAGGCCTTCGCGACCGTCGGCAGCGGTGTCAACGGCATAGTGGCAGCCTTCGCGATAGGCACGACTGAGGTTTTCAAGAAGGCGTGGTTCGTCTTCGATTACCAGTATTCTCATCGTCCGCCGAAGTCACACCAGTCCCTACATCCTGACGAATTCAGCGTCAGGCCCAAAAAGGAAGCTCGGTCGAACCATGGTAGCCCATGCCTGTACTATTCTGCACGCACTCAAAATGTGTCACCGAGCCTGATCGATGCGGTCTTTTCAGCAACTACGCTTCCGAGTTGTTCCGCTCATGCACGGCATTGCCGCACGTGAAATATAATGAGTCATGTTGACCGAAAGGCTTTCGCATGGACATCGAAAAGAGGGGAGACTATCGGAAATCGGTCAACCACGCCCCTGAGCAGGCCCCTCAAGCTGCCGAATCATCGCGCCAGCTTGCTAAACGTCTGGACAAGATCATCCGCTCTGCAAAAACCGCACGTGCACAGCTCGCCGATGGTCAAGGTCGTCAGCGCAATCGGGAACAGAATACGGCCCGAACTGCAGGAGCAGTCGCTTCTTCGAAAACTGCGGCGCAGGTTCGTCTGCAAGCCATGGAATTACAGCTCACGTCGGCTTTTAACTACTGTTCGACGGGAGAAAACGCATTAGCTGTCCTGGGCCGGGTGGCAACTGCGCAGCACTCAATCGAAAAGGCGAGACACGCAGCGGAGAAGGTGCGTACGCATGTCGAGGAACCGAATCATGTACCTGCGGATTCTGTCACTGGTATCAACGAGCGATTGGCAGAACTCGATCGACGAATATTTGACATCGAAGCGCAATTGGCAGCGCAACGACCTAAATAGCTATCACGGGGCACCAAAGCTACCCTGGTCTCGTCATAGTTTCGTAATATCTTTTGCACCTATCCTGTTTTTCCAGACGGCGAATTGAGGCTGAATCACCGGTGCGGACAAGTAAGTTAAGATAGAAATCGAGCTGTATGCGCGATTATTGAGGGCAGCAGTTCGAACATAAATAGGGGCCAAACACCAGGGCAACCCGCTATCTCTCATTGAAGTTCCTATCTATGTATGGTTTGACACGTAAAGTCACCTCTAGTATGTTACGTTGATTGGTGCATTGTGTTTCTTACGAGAAACCTGCGCGCGCTTGTCCTTTCTCTGGCCACCGTGGTCGCCTTCGCGTCGATCGCACCACTGGCGGATCAACCCGAAACACCATTCAACGAAAATGACCCGCCGGTGAATTGCGCGATCACCGTTTCTGTCACGACCGCGGTTACATACCCTCACGAGACATTCAGAGCTGCTCCGAGACCGGTTCGAGCCCGTGATGGGAAAACTCGAGCGCGGCTCAATCCCACATCCTTGCCGGTGCACTGGCACGCAGAGTCGCTGCGAAAATTGTTCTGCGCCTTCCTCATTTGACAATCCGTATTCTGTGATCTTGCAGGCTTAGGCTTCTGCTAACCAATCGCGGATTGGCTCCCTCAGAAATTCTCAGGCTAGCCAATCGCGAGTTGCCCTGAGTTGCACTTACATGAGTCCGCGACGCTCTGGTTAGTAATTCTGTAATTCTGAAAGATAGCCGCACGATAAAGAGTTGCGCACAATGACGGCAGCCTCTGTTTCGAAGTTCGTTGGCACAGTCCTCTTTCTGATTCGTTCGAGTGTACTCGTGCGTTTGGGTCTGGCTGCTCTCTTGAGTGCTACCTGTGTTTGGCTGTCCGTGGTTTGGGGCGGAATGGTTGGCCCAGGCGTTTTTCCTTTCTTGTTTCCAGTCTGCCTGGTATCTGCATGGTTTGGTGGGATCTTATCTGGAGTCCTCGCTACTTTCATTCTGGCTTGGGGCGCGGGGTACTATCACTTGCCACCGCCAGGCTGGTCCATTGGCAATGTGAACGACGCGATTGGGCTCACCGCCTTCGTCGTGTCAGGGATTCTGGTCAGCTGGGTGGTTGACTCACTGCAACGAAGCCACAGTCTGGTTCACGCTGTGCTCACAAGTATTGGAGATGCTGTGATTTCAACCGATGGCAGGTATCGAGTGAAGTTCATCAATCCACAGGCGGAACTCCTGACCGGCTGGCCTGGGAATGAGGCGAAGAATAAGTTGCTAGGTGAAGTACTAAGAATCACTAGTCCGGGCGAAGCCGACGTAGACGTACAGCGACTTTTGAGGGAGGCGAAACACGAGCGCCGCCCCGTAGCGTTCCCTCCGCAAGCATTTTTGACACAGAAGTCGGGGCAGTCTCTCGCTGTCGACGATTCCGTCGCTCCCATTCGATCACGAAACGGAAAGATGGGTGGCTATGTCATTGTGTTTCGCGATGACACCGATCGAAGGCGGAGTCAGAAAGCCTTAATTGAAGCCGAAGCACGCTACCGCGAGATATTCGAAAACGCCGTGGTTGGAATGTTCCAGATCACCCCCCAGGGACGCTATTTGAGAGTCAATAAAGTCATGGCGTTAATGCATGGATACGACACTCCGGAACAGATGGTGGACGCCGTTTCCGACCTGTGGCGGCAGGAGTTTACCGATCCTGATCAACGCCGGAATTTTGAGCGTCTTCTTAACGAGCAGATGGCCGTGCTTGCGTTTCCGTTAGAGACCGTGCGACGAGACGGCACTCGACTGTCGGTGGTGGTTAACGCCCGGCTCGTATGCGACCTGCAAGGGAACGCACTGTACTATGAGGGAACGCAAGAGGACGTCAGTGATCGCAAGCGTCTCCAGGCTCAATTCGAGCAAGCACAAAGATTAGAAGCAGTTGGCCGATTAGCGGGAGGCGTGGCTCATGATTTCAACAACATTCTTGGCGTGGTCTCCGGTTATTGCGCCCTTATCGACCAAAGATTGGGCGCCAACCATCCTGTCGCGAACTGCATAACACAGATCCGGACGGTGTCGGACAGGGGCGCGGCTTTGATACGACAGCTTCTCGCGTTTAGCAGAAAACAGGTCATGCAACCCAGTGTGCTAGACCTCAATCAGGTAGTACGTGAATCATTGCCTATGCTCGAGCGTTTGGTGGGAGAAGACTTCTCCATTTCACTCGACCTTGTCGATGAGCCAGGCATGGTGCTTGCCGATTTCGGACAGTTGGAGCAGATCCTGATGAATTTGGCGGTGAACGCACGCGACGCCATGCCCTTGGGCGGAAAGATCAGGATCGAAACACGGAATGTGGAACTCGACAGTGAGTACACCAAGAAAACCGCCGCCGCACCTGGTCCCCACGTTAGGCTCTGCTTCTCTGACAATGGTCCGGGCATTGATGAGGCTACACTCCCGCACATCTTCGAGCCATTCTTTACGACGAAAGAGCCAGACAAAGGGACTGGATTAGGACTAGCCACGATCTATGGGATCGTCAAGCAGAACAACGGAAACATTTGGGTGTACAGCGAAGCCGGTCATGGTACAACGTTCAAGATATATTTGCCGCAAACGACCTCAGTTGCGGCCACTCCTAAGGACCGACCCGAACCGTCTTCTGTCGGAGGTACCGAGTCAATCCTGATTGTTGAGGATGACGTTGCCTTGCTTGAAGTCATTGGTACCATGTTGAAATCCAGCGGCTATCGAGTCCACACTGCGAGTACGGAAGCAGCTGCTATCGAGATCGCCACGAACTATTCTGGAGCCTTAGATTTGCTTCTCAGTGACATCGTGATGAGAGGCACCAGCGGACCGGAATTGTCTGACAAATTGAAACTGATTCAACCTGAGATGAAGGTGTTGTACATGTCTGGGTACGTGGGCGATAAGCTTCACGACTATGGCCCTCTCGAAGTGCTCGAAAAGCCTTTTGCCAGGAATGAGCTGCTTGGCAGGGTGAGGGCTGCTTTGGACCGCAAGTAGCGCGATCGACGCATTCTCGGCGAAAAGGACCGCCGAATCCCGTAAGAAGTTCGATTCTGCCACCATCACGTTCTTATCACGGTCGAATTCCGCCGGGTCTCATCTCAGAGTTAGCGAGCCTGGGAAATGACCTGGTAGGCCTTGGTGACATTGGCAGTGACGCTATGCGCGAAGTCGGGGTCGAACTTTGATGCGTATTTAGCAATTAAAACCGTTGACACTTGTTTCTGCGCTTCTTCAAGACTCGCCCCCTCGCCATATATTCGCGCCGTGTCATCCAGCAAGTCCCGAAAGTATGCCTTCCACAGCTCGAATGTTTGCTTTCCGTGCATGACATCGCCATGGCCCCCGAGCGCCTGATCAAAATCAAGCTTCTCAGCTGCATCAAGAGTCTGAATCCAATCGAACGGATAGCTGTCGCCCATGAAGGGTGTCCAGCCGTGAAGGGCATCACCGCAAAACAGAATTTTCTCTTTCGGCAAGTAGACCCAGGCATCGCCATCAGTGTGAGCGTTACCAAGCCAGAGAATCTGAACCGTTCGCGTCGGACGATAAAGGATAAGGCTACGATCGAAAGTCAAGGTAGGAAGGGTAAACTGCATGCTCTTGAGCTCAGCCAAGTAGGATTCGGCCTGTTGGAGATTGGTTCGCAATGCCTCTTGCCGTTTAGGGTCAGCCGCGACGGCAAGCTCGGACTTGAGGTGTTCAATTTCCCTGGGCATCGTAGCAATTTCGTATTTCACGCGAGGAATACCGCGGTGCTCGATGTTTTCGCGCGTAGCCCGTGAAGAAATGATTTCGACACCCGCTGGCCATGAACTCGGATAGGCTTGGTTACCCTGATAGTGATCCCAGTGAAAATGGGTGTTGACAACGTAGCGCACGGGTTGGCCGGTGATCTTCTTGATTTGCTCGATAAGGGCACGGGCAGCTGAGGGTTTGGAATGGGTATCGACGACGAGCACGGAATCACCGAGGAGGATGATCGCAGCGTTGCAGTTGATCTTATAGACGGGTTTCGCGATGGCGGCATAGACACCGTCGGCCATGGGTTTTATGTCGAATAGGTCTTCGGCGTGAGCGAGACTCACACTCAGCAGGCAAAGCGAGAGGAAGAATAACGCAGTGCGTCGCATGTCAAATTCTCCGTGATGTGCTCGGAAAAATTCGCCTGCAGACTACTATCTGAGGGCATGGCCGTAAAGCTAAAAGAGACACACGGCTCACCCGGTAGCCGTGCTCCGTCGCCGGGACCGCCTGAGGTTCCCGTTTGAGGCGTACAAAAAGCTAGGTCTCGACTCAAATCTAAGGGCGCTTCGACCATTTCTTCCATATCTGATCTCGCGCAAGGAGAGGCATATACACGCCCCCCACAACGGAACGGGCTTGAAAGCCAACTTGCTTCCCATCGGTCGTCCAGTACCAATCCGTGAGCGGCACTCGACTGGGCGATTCGTGGATGAATTTCTCGAGCGTGTCGATGATGGCGTCGAAATCCTCACGCTTATCGGCCAAAGTAGCCGTCCAAACTTCCCAATCCAGTTTCGTGTACGCGCTTCGATTGTCTAAAGGCAAGCCAAACGGGTTA
>Ga0126371_10001634_pt1 | contig 19064 bp, 16 predicted proteins | sample PanSoiMetaPlot_4_FD_110145 | JGI IMG/M metagenome (GOLD analysis project Ga0126371, IMG submission 110145) | Tropical forest soil microbial communities from Panama - MetaG Plot_4 | ecosystem: Environmental > Terrestrial > Soil > Tropical forest > Bulk soil | place: Panama | collected 2016-02-17 | reverse complement strand
GTTGCGACTGCTGTTGAATATTCGCGACTCACTCGGCATTGCTTTGGTGGTTGCCCACTTCGACCATGCCCTGCGCGGCGCGGAATCGGACGCGGACGCGCAATTCGTAGAGGCTCTTGCGCGGGAGCACCGACTGGAGTTCATCGGCGAGCGCGCCGAGGTGGCCGCTTTCGCCAAGGAGCACCGCCTGAATCTTGAGGATGCGGCACGGCGAGTGCGCTACGCGTTTTTCGGGAGGATCGCAGCCGAAGGCCGGGCGACACGCGTGGCGGTGGCGCACACTTCCGACGATCAGGCGGAAACGGTGCTGGCGCGGTTATTGCGTGGCACAGGACCGAGCGGATTGGCGAGCATCTATCCGGTAATGAGGTGTGTGGTTCGACCGCTACTCGAGTGCCGCCGCGAGGAATTGCGTGAGTACTTGCGCGCGCTTGGACAAAACTGGCGGGAAGATCGGAGCAATCAGGACCTGGAACGCCAGCGCGCGAAGATCCGGATGCAGCTTTTGCCGTTGCTGGAACGCAACTTCACCCCGGCAATCGTGGAGCGGTTGGGCGAATTGGCGCGCTTGTCATGGGAGGAACAGGAGTTCTGGCAAGCACTGGTCGAGAACCGATTCTCGTCGCTGGTAAAAGAGGCAAACGGCCGATTCGCTATTTCCATTCCTGATTTATTGGAGCCGCTTGTACTGCCTGGGAGCTCGAGCAACCGGGCAACGGACTCGCTGCGCTCGCTTACAGAACGCCCGCTTACAGAACGTTTGATCCGGCGTCTATATAAAAGTGTCCGGGGCAATGTCCACGACCTGACCGCCAAGCACGTGGAACAAGTTCTGCAGTTGGCGATTGCGGGAAGGAGCAGCCAGCAGGCGGAGTTGCCACGTGGGGTGGTGGTGGAGCGAAGATTCGGTGAATTGTTGTTTTCGCTTCGTGCCGTTCCGGGCACGCGGATGCACTTCAGGGAAACGAAGGTTGCACCGGATGCGTATCATTACAGGGTGGAACTGCCAGAGCGCGGGATAGCCACGATTTGCATTTCGGAATTGGGCACTCGGTTGCTCGTGAAAGTAATTGACTGGCCTTGCGGGGAGCGCGACACTAAGCGAGACAACGCTCTAGATGCGGACTTGCTTCCCACCACTCTCACGGTGCGGAACTGGCAGCCGGGGGATGCCTACCGGCCTCGTGGGCACCGCCAAACGCGGAAGTTGAAACAAATGTTACTTTCCAAACGTGTGGACCTCGCGAAAAGAAGGCTTTGGCCGGTGTTGGAATATGCAGGACGTATCATATGGGTACGCGGGATGCCCCCAGCGGCGGAATTTTGTGCGGGGGAGCGAACACGCGTGGGCGTGCTGATTGAGGAAACCGAAGAATCGAGGTTCCCTGAATAGAAAGGCCTCGGTTCAGCATCTAAGCCAGTAGGGGTTCGGCAATGCGGGGCGCTTTTGCCAGCAGGGGGGCGATCGGATTGCGTGAGGGCGTCCAATGGGTGAGGTAAAGACGTGAATTCTACCGTACGCACTATTTTGTTTTGGCTGTTGATGATTCTTCTCGCCGTGGTGCTCTGGAAGATGGCGTCCACCGGCGGACCATCGGCGCACGAAGACGAGCCCAGTTACACCAATTTCCTGGCCAAGGTGCAGAGCGGGAACGTAAAGGACGTTACGATCTATCTTTCGCCGAATAGTGCCGAGCTTCAAGGCGAGTACCGCGATGGCAGCAAATTCCGCGGTGTGACCATCGCCAACACCGCGATTCCGGACGTCACCAAGGCCTTCCAAGACCAGCACGTCCTCTACAACTACAAGGAAGTCAAGGACGCGAACTGGGTCAGCCTGTTGTTCAATTTTGGCCCGCTCATTCTGCTGGTCTTCTTCTGGATCTTCATGATGAAGCAGATGCAGGCGGGAGGAAACAAGGCTCTTAGTTTTGGCAAGTCGCGGGCACGGTTGCTGACAGCGCAGCAGAAGAAGGCCACTTTTAAGGATGTCGCCGGCATCGACGAAGCCAAGGAAGAGCTTTACGAGATTATCGATTTCCTCAAAGACCCGCAGAAATTCCAGAAGCTTGGCGGTCGAATCCCCAAGGGGGTCCTGCTGGTTGGCCCTCCGGGAACCGGCAAGACCCTGCTGGCGCGTGCAATTGCCGGTGAGGCGAATGTTCCATTCTTCTCGATTTCTGGTTCCGATTTTGTCGAGATGTTTGTCGGCGTAGGCGCGAGCCGCGTGCGCGACCTGTTCGAGCAGGGCAAAAAGAACGCGCCGTGCATCATCTTCATCGACGAAATTGACGCTGTGGGCCGTCACCGCGGAGCGGGGCTGGGTGGCGGGCACGATGAGCGCGAGCAAACTCTGAACGCGTTGCTGGTTGAAATGGACGGTTTTAAATCGAACGAGGGCGTCATCCTGATTGCGGCGACCAACCGGCCTGATGTGCTCGATCCGGCGCTGCTGCGGCCGGGCCGTTTCGACCGGCGCGTGGTGGTGCCGCGCCCGGACGTGCGCGGACGAGAAGAGATTCTGCGCGTGCACACGCGCAAAGTACCGCTGGCCGAGGACGTGGATTTGTCTGTGATCGCGCGCGGCACTCCGGGCTTTTCCGGGGCCGATGTGGCGAACCTGGTGAACGAAGCGGCTTTGTGGGCGGCACGGCAGAACCGGAAATTCGTCACCATGGCCGATTTCGAAATGTCGAAGGACAAAGTGCTCATGGGTGTGGAGCGCAAGTCCATGATTCTGTCGGACGAGGAGAAAAAGAACACGGCGTATCACGAAGCGGGACACGCGCTGGTTGCCGCCATGACACCGGGTGCCGATCCGCTGCACAAGGTGACCATCATCCCACGCGGCATGGCGCTGGGCGTTACCATGCAGTTGCCCATCGACGACAAGCACACCTATACAAAGGAATTCCTCGAATCGCAACTTGCGGTGCTGATGGGCGGGCGCGCGGCGGAGGAGATTTTTCTGAATCACGTGACTACCGGCGCGGGCAACGATATCGAGCGCGCTACGGAGATCGCGCGTCAGATGGTCTGCGAGTGGGGTATGAGCCCGCTGGGGCCACTGACCTTCGGCAAGAAGGAAGAACAGATCTTTCTCGGCCGGGAGATAGCACAGCACCGGGACTATTCCGAAGACACGGCGATCAAGATCGATGGGGAAGTGCGCAATATTATCAACCACGGCTATACGCGGGCGCGCAACATTCTCGAGACCTATCGAGACGCACTGGAGCGCGTGGCCCAGGCGCTGCTCGAACGCGAAGTGCTGGACGCGACTGAGTTGAAGCTGTTGATCGAAGGAAAGCCGCTGCCCGAAAAGCTGCCACCTCCTCCGGCGGCACCGCCAGTGCCAACCAAGGAGCCGCAACTCACGTTGCGGCCCGAGCCGCGGCCGATTCCAGGCTTGGCAAAAGGAGAAAAGCCCGCGCCAGCGTGAGGGCGGGCGCTAACGGATCATCAGGGTTGTGAAGTTGCCGTCGCGGCCCGGCACGCGAGCAGTGGTAACGAATTGAGAGAGGTTCCAGGGCGCTTCGAAAGAAGCGCCCATTTCTCTTTACAGGAGTAAAATGGTGCGGGCCAACACCCATCTCCACCGATTTGGGCGTGTTGTAGAATAGGCGCATGGCGAAAAAGCTTCCGGAGACCTTTGTCGTCGAGTGCCCGTGTTGCCACGGGCAACTCACCGTGGACCGCGGACTGGGAGTGGTGTTGTCGCACGTGGCTCCTGTGCGACCACCTTCGATAGACCTGGAGGACACCGCGCGGCTATTGCGCGAGCAGGAAGCGGCGGTGGAAGCCAAGTTTCGCGCTTCGGTTGAGGCAGAGCGCACGAAGGAAGACGTGCTTTCGCGGAAATTTGCCGAAGGCTTGAAAAAAGCCAAAGATGCGCCAGTGGAGAAGCCGCTGCGCGATTTCGACCTCGATTAGCCGTCACTGCTGGATCAAGCCAGTTCCTTCGCTGTGTATGTCTTGAAATTGGCAGGGAAAACCACCTCGAGCATCTCCAGATCATCGGAATGGCCGATTTCGCGGTGCCGGATTTTCGGGGGTTGGTAGAAGCACGTGCCTGCCTGCATCAGTACTTCGCCCACGCCTTCATACTCGAACCTGGCCCAACCCTTCAGCACGTAGACGAATTGCACCTCGCAATCGTGCCAGTGCCATTTGCCGTGCGGCGCTTGGCCAGGCCGAACGCGAATGACGTGGCTCACGACTTTTCCGCTCGTGGCCGCTTTAATGCCCAGGTCGCGGTATTCAAAGTAGTTTCGCAGGCCCGACGTTGCGAACTGTGACATGCCGCCATGACTGACACGAAACTCACGCGCACGTTTTTTCGCCGAAGCTGCCGTCGCTTTCGCTTTTTTCCCGGCATGCTTCGTTCGCCCGGCTTTTTTCATCTTCGCACTCCTCTTCGGTCTGCCAGCCCGCGCGAGCATATCATTTCCTGCAAGTGTTGACCTGTGCGTAACCATCGGATAGCGTGCCAAACGAGTAGCAAGGGAGGAACTATTTCCGCCAGACCTGCAATCGATGTAGCCGAATTGCTGGATGGGCGCAAAGTGGGCCCGTTTCAGATACGCGTACTGGTATTGTGTGGTCTGGCTGTGGCTCTCGACGGATTCAGCACCCAGACCATCGGTTACGTTGCGCCTGCCATCGCGGAGGAGTGGCACCTGGGCCGCGAGGCGCTTTCGCCAGTGTTCGCCTGGGGACTGATCGGGCTCATGCTTGGCGCGCTCACCTTTGGGCCGGTGGCGGACCGGTTCGGCCGCAAGCGCATCATCGTAGCGTGCACGGCATTTTTTGGCGCACTGTCTCTGGCAACAGCCGCAGCCCACACGCTCGATCAACTCATTGTGCTGCGCTTCATCGGCGGCCTGGGACTCGGCGGGGTGATGCCCAACTCGATCGCCCTTACTTCCGAATTCAGCCCGCGTCGCAGCCGCGGCACCATGGTTATGGCCATGTTCTGCGGGTTCCCTATCGGTGCAACAATCGGCGGCTTCGCTGCGGCATCGATCATGCCCGCGTACGGGTGGCGTGGTGTTTTCATAGTGGGAGGCGCGCTGCCGATTCTGCTGGTCCCGGCACTCATTTGGCTGCTGCCGGAGTCGATCCGGCACCTAGTGCTGCAGGACAACAAGACGGTTGAGGTGCGCGAACTGCTGACGCGAGTGCATCGCGAGTTTGCGTTTGCCGACGGCTCAGAATTCACGATCCGCGAGGAGAGCGCGCCCGGGCTAGCCGTTGGCCATTTGTTCCGCCAGGGTCGCGCGCTTTCAACATTGTTGCTGTGGATTGTTTTCTTTGCCAGTCTGCTGGATCTGTTTTTGCTGGCCAACTGGCTACCGACCGTATTTCACAACGCGGGAATCAGCTTGTCACTTTCGGTGATCGCGACGGCCCTGTTTCAAGGAGGAGGAGTCGCCGGAACATTTGCGCTAGGATGGGTCGTGGATCGCTTCGGTATCTATCGTGTGCTGACGGTGACCTACTTTTTGGGAGCGGTTTTCATTGCCCTGCTAGGACATTTACACTCGATTGCAGCGATCATGGCTTGCACGTTTGGCGCGGGAATCGGGATCATCGGAGGGCAAACGGGAGCCAACGTGGTTGCCGCTCTGGTTTATCCGACGTACATTCGCGCGACGGGAGTGGGCTGGGCATTGGGAATAGGCCGGATCGGGTCGATTGTAGGGCCGGTGGTTGGGGGCATCATGCTGGCACAGCGTTGGCCGCTAGCGACGATTTTCCTGGCGGCGGCCATTCCTGCAGTGTGCGGCAGCGCGGCGATTTACTCGATGGGCTGGACGAGACGGTCGACCAGCCGAGAGGCGCGGCTCGCGGGACTGGCCCCGGAGGCTAGCAAATGAGGGCGGGTTTTGTATTCAGAAGCGCGAGGTTAACGCCTACAACACGGCATAAGAAACTACGGAGTTCATTTCCTTCCACAACGATTGCCAGACGATAGCATCATTGTATAGTTATTTTAGTGGTAACAACCCCGCCGTTCCGCTAGGATGTGCCAAAAAACAGCAGGGTACGCGGACAAGGGGGATTCGATGGCCGCTGCCAAGCACCACTTTTGCTCGGAACAAGAAGGACGCGAATTTTACCGCTTATTTCGGGAGGCGACTCGGGCGACGCTCGGCGCATTTCGCAATTTTTCGGAGTCTCCGTACGATTTGTCGCTCACCGATGTTCGAGCCCTGCTCTACCTCGAGCAACACACGGCCGGTACCGGTTCGATTGGTGAGTTGGCGAAGGAACTCCACTCAAGCCTGGGATGGGCGAGCCGTGTGGCAGACTCTCTGGCCAAGGATGGCCTGATTGACAGTGTGCGTGATAAGCGCGACCGTCGCTTGGTCCATTTGAAACTTACCGAAAAGGGCGCGCAAACGGCCCACCTGCTCTCCGCATCGCTACAGAAGCCGATTACCGCTTCACTGAGCGAGATTCCCGCGAGACAAAGTAAGGCCATCAGCCAGTTTCTGCGGAGTTTCGTGAAACGCATGAACGGCCAAACCTCGGACATCCTTCACTAGAAATGGTCGACTCCCCGGCAAGCGCCGGCGTGTGCGTTCGATTCTCCCTGATTTCTGATCCAGGTTGCTGCTTAAGCCCAAGCATCCAGCTTCCAAACTTCGGATAGGGTAAGCTGTAGGGACTTGGGCGAGTCATCCAGTGTCGGCGTTGTAGTGAAGCGGGAGTATGCTTCGCGGAAGATAGGCGTCAACCGGCCCGCGCAGGTACTGTTTGCCAGTTTGATCGGAACGACCATCGAATTTTTCGATTTTTACATCTACGCCACGGCGGCCGTGTTGGTGTTTCCGAGATTATTTTTCCCATCGACCGACCCCGCCACGGCGATATTGGCGTCTCTCGCCACTTTTGCCATTGCTTTCTTTGCTCGGCCGCTGGGTTCGGCGCTCTTTGGGCACTTCGGCGATCGGATCGGCCGAAAAACCACATTAGTCGCGGCGCTGCTCACCATGGGCCTCTCGACCGTCTGTATCGGCGCACTGCCAACTTATGCCCGCATTGGTGTGATTGCACCGCTCCTGCTGGCGGTTTGCCGCTTTGGCCAAGGGCTCGGCCTTGGTGGCGAGTGGGGAGGTGCCGTGCTGCTGGCTATTGAAAACGCGCCGCCAGGCAAGCGCGCATGGTATGGGATGTTCCCACAATTGGGAGCGCCGGCCGGCTTTCTTTGCTCGGGCGGTATCTTTCTGCTGCTTTCGAGATGGCTCTCGAACGATCAATTCTTTGCTTTCGGCTGGCGCATCCCGTTCCTGGCGAGCGCTGTGCTGGTGTTGGTGGGACTTTATGTACGGCTGACCATTACAGAGACCCCGGTTTTTCAGCGATCAATGAGCCAACAGCAACCGGTAAAGGTCCCTATGTTTGAGGTGTTCCGCAAATATCCTAAAACTTTGGTGATCGGCACCCTGGTATCGCTGGCTACGTTCGTCCTGTTCTACCTGATGACTGTGTTTGCTTTGTCCTGGGGCACCACCGCACTTGGCTACACGCGCGATAAATTTCTGATCATGCAACTCTTCGGCATCGTACTGTTTGCGGTGACGATTCCCATCGGAGGGATTTTCGCCGAAGGCGGGCGCCGCATCACTCTTCTGTGGGTTACGGTGTGCATCGGGGCCTTTGGACTTATCATGGCGCCGATGTTTCGCGCCGGGACCGCGGGCGCGATGGCCATGATGGCGCTGGGTTTGGCCCTAATGGGCCTCACCTATGGCCCACTTGGCACAGCGCTGTCAGAATTATTTCCCACCGCGGTGCGTTACACCGGCAGCTCGCTGACATTCAATTTCGCCGGAATTTTCGGGGCATCGCTGGCACCGTATGTAGCCACGTGGTTGGCCAAAAATTACGGACTGCAATACGTTGGCTACTATTTATCTGTAGCGGCGGGATTGACGCTGGTCGGTTTGCTGGCAGCTCGCGAAACAAAAGATGAAATTTTGTAGTTGTATGCGCGCCGCAGGCATCTTTAGTGACAGGATGAAGGCCGCTGTGTCGGTCCGCTTAGCAACTTGACGGCCGGTTGCGGAGGTCTGAAAAACCGATTTGCGAAGATTCAATGCTGAACACAGGAACTCTTGAGCGATTGCGGCGATGATCCCGAACTTTGTCGAGCAACGCAACCGTTAGTGCCTCCACAAACTCTTGCTTAGTGAGCTGCTGCCATCCCACTCGAAGCTTTGTTTCCACATTTGTTTGCGGCAGGCCAACGTTGTCACTGGGCATGCGACGCCTCCGGTCGTTTGACGGGTTGTACGCCACTTAGCCCAATGACGTCAACCCCTGCCTTGCTGGCTATGTCATTATCTGGTTATCACCGAGTCCTAGAACCTGCTTTGAGCTTCCGCAACGACATAACCTGGTGAGAAACGCGCCGACGAGTTCAGTCGTGTGCGCTCAACGGCGGCAAATCTTCGATTACGGCTCTTAGCCGATCTGGGAAATCGGTCATGATGCCGTCAACGCCCGCAGAGATCATTGAACGCATCGCCGTGGCGCCGTTAACCGTCCAGGTAACGACCTTTAGGTCGGCGCGATGAGCTTGCTCTACCAACGCCGGAGTCACAAGCGAAGACTTGACGCACAATTGGCGCGCTCCAAGCTTTTGAGCCGCCTCGACGCAATCGGTCTGACGATCCTCAACGAGGAGGCCCACCATAATGGAGGGGTCGATGCGGCGTAGCGGGACCAGCGTGCCCGAGTCGAAGGAGATCACCACCGAACGAGCAGCGTGGTCCGCTTTCTGTAGAGCGGCTGCCAGGGCGTGATCCATACCGGTAATGGCGCTGTATTTGAGCTCCAAATAAAAAACCACATCGTGGGCGCTGGAAAAATCCAGTATTTGAGGTAGCGTGGGAATGCGCTCACCGGCAAAGTCGCGGTCAAACCAGAAGCCTGCATCGAACTGCCGCAGCTCGTCGAGGGTGAAGTCTTCGACTTCACCTTTACCGTTGGTTGTGCGATCGAGAGTCTCATCGTGGATGGCGACGAAACGGCCATCGCGCGTCACGTGCAAATCGGTTTCGATGAAAGTCGCGCCAAGCTCGACCGCACGCTGAAAGGCAGCTAAAGTATTTTCCGGAGCATGCCCCGACGCGCCGCGATGAGCGATGACCCAGGGAGATCGCATCGTTGTCAGGACATCCTAGCAGATGGGCGAGGCGGAGCGGGCGAGAGTCGTCGGGCGGTTGTGAATAGGGCAACTCACTCTCCGGCATAAAAGTCAGCAAAAGCTTTCCTAATTGGGACAAGCGCTTGCCCTTCAAATCCAATCCCCTGCGTGCTCAAGACTGCATTTCAAACTGGCGCGTTTGAGCCACGTCAACGGGAAATGCAGCTCCAATGAATTTATGGCTTAGCAAAAGGGGCAAAGATAGCCACTAATAAAGTTTGGTGAGCGGATTGCGAAATGGAATGCGATTGGACGCTTTCCGGGCCGTAAAGCGGGCAGATCCAATATGGAGTAACAGTACTAAGTTTTAGTACCTGCTTTGAGCTGCGCGCTTCAAAACTTGGGAGAGGCACCGTGGCGCTTTTCGTACTTTTGTTGGTAGGCATAGTGGTCGCGCAGACGTGGGCCGATTGGCGAGACGCGCGGAAGAAACTCGTAATTCCGGACTGGGCGAAGGGTACCGCGCTGGCGGGCATTTTGGCCACTTCGTTAGCCGCGGTCGCGTCATTCGCATCTGTATGGATTCAAGATTCTGCCACGCAGTCCGGTTCAGCGCTTCCGTCCAAACTTTTCTGGCCAGAGTTTGCATTCCTGCTGTGCATGATGGGCGTGGTAATTGTGTCTCTGCGCAAAAAGCGACTACGTCTAATGCTGTTGTTGGTAGCCCTGGTGGTGGGAGCTTTCTGGCTTGGTTTCATGCTGTCCTCTTAAGCCGTTTCCTTCCGTTTGGCCGCTCTATTCAGGAAGCCCCTAGCGTGTAGCGGACAACGCTCGCGTGTTCCGCCTTCGAAATAATGAGCCACTAGAGATAAATTAGTCGGGTGGAGGTTCCGACTTGAGAGGCGCATCCATTTTGATGGCCGCCGCGGTGACGTGCTGGATCTCGTGCGTACCCCCGCAGGCAGGGCTTGCGGAGCAGGGGGCGCCGGCCAAAGGGCGTACCAGTAGCCTCCCAACCTTTTATCGCGAGGTGCTGCCGGTTTTGCAAGCGCACTGCCAGGCGTGCCATCGCGAAGGAGAAATCGGGCCGATGGCGCTGGGGAGCTATGAACAAGTGCGTCCGTTCGCGCGGGCGATTGCGATTGCAGCACGCGAGAGAAAGATGCCACCGTGGTTCGCAGATCGAAGCGTTGGCCGCTTTGCGAATGATCCCTCTCTCACAACCGCCGAAATCGCGACGCTTGGCGCCTGGGCTGACGCGAATGCTCCGGCAGGCGATCCTCGCAATGCCCCTCCGCCCCGCAAATGGGCAGCGGGCTGGCTGATTCCAAAACCGGATATGGTTGTGACAATGGCTCGAGCGGTGGCGATACCCGCGCACGGAGATGTGGATTACACGTATGAAATCGTGCGCACCGGATTCACAGAAGACAAGTGGGTGCAATTCTGCGAAGTGCGGCCGTCCAGCCGCGAAAACGTGCACCATGCGGTGGTCTACGTGCGGCCTCCAGGGTCGCGTTGGCTGCAACACGCACCGATTGGCGTGCCCTTCACTGGCGCCGATATGACCGACGAGCAGGATCGCAAGGATACGCACTTCACGACCGCAGACATTTTGCTGGTGTATGCGCCGGGAAGTTCGCCGGATAACTGGTCTGGCGGAATGGCGAAGCTCGTTCCCGCCGGATCCGACCTGGTATTTCAAATGCACTACATGGCCCACGGGCACGCGACGAGTGATCGCACCAGCGTCGGCATGGTTTTCGCGAGGACGCCACCGAAGCAGCGCGTACTAACACTGCAGCTCACGAACGACAAATTCATCATTCCACCGGGTGACCCGTACCATCGCGTGGAGGTACACGGGTCGATTCCGAATGACGCGCTGCTGCTCAGTTTCTTTCCGCACATGCACCTGCGCGGACGGCGCTTCGAATACAACATTCTTCAGCCCCAGGGCCAAGTCGAGACCTTGCTTCGGGTGAACTACGACTTTTACTGGCAGTTGAGCTACCGGCTGGCCGACCCGCTGTTCTTGAAGGCCGGCACAGTGTTGCAGGCGGTAGCGTGGTACGACAACTCCAGGAATAACCCGCACAATCCCGATCCCGACGTGGCTGTGCGCTGGGGCGACCAAACCTACGACGAAATGATGGTCGGTTTTTTCGACGTGGCAGTACCCGCGCAAACGGATAAGACGCATTTCTTCATGCGCACACGTTGACGCGCACTAACCCACGGTGGTTACTGTGCTGTTCAGCGACAGAAAAGATTGCAGGGGGCTGGGCCCAGACAGGTTAACAGTTACTTGCTTCCGGCAGCAATCTGTTTGGTCTGCTGCCCGCCTTTTACCTCAATGCGCCGTGGAAGCGCAGCCGCGGAAATCGGAGCCGTGACTTCGAGCACGCCGTTACGATATTCGGCAGAGATCTTGTCCCGGTCAACCCCTTCCGGCAGAGAGATATCTCGCTCGAAAGAGCCGTAACTTAGTTCACGGTAAATGTAATTCGACTCGCGATTCTCCTGTTTCGATTCCTGCTGCGCGCGAATGGAAAGAATGTTGCCCTGCACGTGGATCTCGACGTCTTTCGGATCGACTCCAGGCAGCGCTACCTGCACGTGGAAATTCTTGTTGTCCTTGTCAAGGTAGGCGTTGAGTGGTGGAAGCAGCGCTCCTGATGAATCCGTGCCGGAGGCGGTGCTGAGCGCAGACCGGCTGGGCCAGGAGTTCAGGAAGCGATTAAAAATGTGGTCGAAGTCCCGGCGAAAATCGAACAGCTCGCCGAACGGATCGCGATTCGCAAGATTTGCCATAGACACATCTCCTCAGACGAAAATTTTGTTTGCCGCAGAAGGAAGGAACGCGGCGTGCCGTTGGGCAGGGTAACCGGCAGAATTTCAGTTTTCCGCTGCGGTTTGAGCTTGTCAACAAGGTAACGCAATTTTTACAGGGATGTACTTTCGCGTTTTACACAAATAGTGGTGCACTTCTTTCAGAATTTCGTGACTTCGCTGAAGTGAAAATCGCGCACCTTCATCGCCGGAGCGACCATGTCGAAGGATTCTTCTCCTGACGAACGCACCGCTGGGCCGAGCATTTCGACGTTCGCCAGCGTCTCGATGATGCTCTGATTGAAACGGAAATTGCGGAGTCCACCTGTAATGCGGCCATTTTCGACGAGAAATGTGCCGTCGCGAGTCATGCCCGTAAGAATTTTTGCGTAAGGGTCGACTTCCCGTATGTACCAGAGACGAGTAACGAGAACGCCGCGCTCGGTGGAGGCCACCATTTCATCGACGGATTTATCTCCTCCGCTCCAAACGAGATTCATGGGCGCTTCCCCAAGCTCGTTGGGGAGCGCAAAGCCGTGGCCCGTCGGCTTGGATTTCGTTTTTCGGGCGGCGGAGCGGGAGTAAACCAGATTTTTCGGAACGCCACGATCGACAAGCAGAACTCTTTGGCGGGGAAACCCTTCGCCATCGTAGGGCTGGCCAAGCTGCAGGGGATGATAAACATCATCCCACAAGGTGATATTGTCGCCGAAGAGCTTCTTGCCGAGACGGCCGGTGAAGCAGGAGCGTTTATCGAGCATGGCAGTGGCCGCGAAATCGTAGAAGAGAAATCCGACCAAGTCGAGCACGGCGGCGGGTTCGAGAATGGCGGTGTAGCGGCCGGGAGGGAGCTCATGGGGATCGCGCGAGGCCGCTGCCTTGCGGCTGGCGCTTTCGGCAAGCGCTTCCGGATGGATTTCCTGAATGTCCGAGGAGGTGGCCTTCGCCCATCCCGAGGAAGCTTGCTCGATCATTGTGACCGAGAATTCGGCGCGAGTCTGCCGGTAGCGGGCGAAGAGCCCTTTCGAATTGAGCAGGACAGATTCGGTCGATGCAGTGGAGAAAATTCCAGCAGCAGTTTGCTTGGATTTTTCGGCCAGGCGGCAGACTTTCACGACTTCGCGGGCGCGGCTTTGTGGAGTGGCCGCAGCGGTTGCTGAGGAGAACCGCGATACTTTCCGATAATGCTGGGGCCCGAGCATCGGTAGCACATCGGGATTCCTGGGCTGGTGGCGCGCGAGTTGGACAGCAGACGCAACTGCTTTGCGGAGAGATTCTGGATCGGTCTTGTTGGAGCTGGCGCGTGCGGTACGGCCGTCGACCAGGGCGCGCACGGATATGGAAAGCGAGCGTTCAGCGACATTCTGGTGAATTGTGTTGTTGGCGAAACGGGTGAGTGCGTCAGAAGCCAAGTAAATTTCGACCTCAGTGTCGTCGGCTTCGCTGAATTCGAGGATTTGTTCGCCGAGCAACTGGAGATCGAGACGCGAATCCGGAGCACCGCGAGCCGACTTCCGCAACAATTTCTTGCGGGCCGAGGGCTTCCGAACGAATGAGCGGGTGGAAATCACCGTGCGAAAGCCACTCCAACTTTGACGTTGCGGAAGCGAGCGGGCGAAGCGCCGTGTCCCGTGCCCATAGTCTGCATGGGCTGGCCCTTGCCGCAATTGGGCGTACCCCAAAGCGTCCAGTAATCCCGGGAACAGATAGCGTCGCAGCTATTCCAGAATTCGGTGGTGATGCCGCTGTAACTGGGATTTTTCAGCATGCGTGTTTTCTTGCCGTTTCTGATTTCCCAACCGATTTCGGTGGAAAACTGAAAGTGATAGCGGCGATCGTCGATGGACCAGGAACGATTGGTTTCCATGAGGATGGCGTCTTCACTATCGGCGACCAGGTCTTCGTATTTCCATGTGCCGGGATCGAGGCTGATGTTGGTCATGCGGATGATCGGCAGGCGATTCCAGCTTTCGGCGCGCACGGCGCCGTTGGAACGCTTCTCGCCGATGGCGCCGGCAGTGTCGCGGCTGGTGAGATAGCCGGTAAAAAGGCCGTCGCTGACAATGCGGGTGCATTGCGCGGGAACACCTTCGTCGTCGTAAGCGAAGGTGCCGAGGCCGGGGCCATGTTCCAGACGCGCGTCGGCGACAACGTTGACGATCTCGGAGCCGTATTGGAGCTTGCGCAGCTTGTCCGTGGTGAGGAAACTCATGCCCGCGAAATTCGCCTCCATGCCTAGCACGCGATCGAGTTCGACGGGATGGCCAATGGATTCGTGGATTTGCAGACCGAGTTGCGAACTATCAAGGATGATCGTGCGTTGTCCTTCCGGACACTGCGCGGCAGAATGCAGGGCGACGGCTTCTTCGGCGATGCGTGGCGCGTGCCCGATAAGATCGAGTGATTCCACGAGTTCATAGCCGGCCAGCATGTGCTGACCCCCAAAGCTGTTCGGATAGGAACGCTTCTGAATATCGCTGGCGGCAAATGAAGTGGCAACGATTCCGGCGCCCGAGTGCATTTTAAGCTGATGGATCGACGAGCCAGTAGTTGAAGCGAAAAGCTGTTCGATGCGCCGAAAAGACATGGAGCCTTCCGCGACAGTGACTCCTTTGACGCGACGCATCTCCTTGTCCGCTGCGAGGAGCAGGCTGAGCTGGCGCTCAACCGGAACGCGGAAAGGATCCTTTAGAAAGGGATTTTGCCAGGTATCGACGTAAACCCTTTCGGGGGTGAGGGCGACCTTTTGGCGTTTCGCCAGCGCGGAGGCCTTGGCGATGGCGACCGCTTCGGCCGCGCATGACTGGACGCCTTCGCGAGTGAGACGGTCGGTCGAAGAAAAGCCCCACGCGCCGGAGGCGATCACACGGATGCCAATGCCGAGCGATTCACTTTCAAGCAGCGCGCCTACTTCACCGTTCTTCGTGGCTACTTCGCGGCTGCGTATGTCCATGACTCGTGCGTCGGCGTAAGATGCGCCGCGGCGCTTGGCGGTCTCGAGCGCCCAGCCGGCGCAGTCCTTCATCATGGCCTGCAGGCTCGAAAGTGCAGTGGTGAGTGGACAGAACGCCAAAACTTCATTGGTAAGTCATCCCAGGGAGGCGCGGAAAGAAACGCAACCCTTGGAAAAAGAGCAAAGGGTGATTCTCGCAGGTCCGAGCGCCTTCAGTCTCGGATTGAAAGAAGATTTTAGGTCCCTTCCGACCAGGAAGCGAGATAGTGCTCCTGCTCGGGCGTGAGTTTGTCAATCTGAAAGCCCATGGAGTCCAGTTTCAGCCGGGCGATCTGCTGGTCAAGGTGCTCGGGAACCGAATACACCTGCGCTTTGAGTTCCTTGGCGTGCCTGACCATATATTCGGCTGACACGGCCTGGTTGGCAAAACTCATGTCCATCACGGCGGCGGGGTGGCCTTCAGCGGCGGCCAAGTTGATGAGCCGGCCGTCGCCGAGCAGATACAGCTTGCGGCCGTCTTTCATCTGGTATTCGTCAACGAACGGCCGGACTTCCTTCTTGCCGCTGGACAACCGTTCGAGCGAGGGGATGTCGATTTCGACGTTGAAGTGCCCGGAATTGCTGATCACCGCGCCGTCTTTCATTTTTTCGAAGTGATCGTGCGCAATCACGTTCTTGTTGCCGGTGACAGTGATGAACACGTCGCCGATCTTGGCTGCTTCCGGCATGGGCATGACGCGGAAGCCGTCCATGACCGCCTCAATAGCCTTGGTGGGATTGATTTCCGTGACAATTACGTCGGCGCCGTGTCCCTTGGCACGCATGGCCACGCCACGGCCGCACCAGCCGTAGCCAGCGACGACCACGCGCAAGCCAGCGAGCAGCAGGTTGGTGGCCCGAATCACACCGTCGAGAGTCGATTGGCCGGTACCGTAACGATTGTCGAAAAAGTGCTTGGTGAGTGCGTCGTTGACGGCGATCACCGGGAATTTGAGCGTGCCGTCCTTAGCCATGGCGCGCAATCGAATCACACCAGTGGTGGTTTCTTCGGTGCCACCGATCACGTTCTTGATCAGGTCGGTACGCTTGGTGAGGAGTTGCGTAACCAGGTCGGCGCCATCGTCCATGGTGATCTGCGGCGCATGCTCGAGAGCGGCAGTGATATGTGCGTAGTAGGTGGCGTTGTCCTCACCCTTGATGGCAAAGGTAGGGATGTTGTAGTCGCGCAAAAGTGACGCAGCCACCTCGTCCTGCGTGGAAAGCGGGTTTGAGGCGCAAAGCACGACTTCGGCGCCGCCGTCGCGCAGGGTAATGGCGAGGTTGGCGGTTTCGCTGGTGACGTGGAGGCAGGCGGATAAACGAATACCCTTCAGCGGCTGTTCCTTGATGAACCGTTTGCGAATGAGTTGCAGCACGGGCATGTGCTGATTGGCCCACTCGATTCTGCGCTTGCCCTTTTCGGCGAGGGCGATGTCCTTGACGTCGCCGTTCAGCTTGACTGTTTCCACGTGGTGCTCCCTTTCGAAATTTTTGTGTAAAGCCCGAAGACTTTGCCCTGGAAAAGACTAGCTGCGTGCTCCCACCGGGCTGCCCGAGGCAGCTTCCTTGCGGAGCAGGTCGGCCTTATCGGTACGTTCCCAAGTGAAGCTCGGTCCCGTGCGGCCAAAGTGGCCGTAGGCCGCCGTGGTGCGGTAAATCGGCCGGCGCAGGTCGAGCGCTTCGATGATGCCTTTCGGAGTGAGCTTGAAATTAGCGCGAATAAGCTCAGTAATCTGACTGTTCGGAATCGTACCGGTGCCGAAGGTATCGGCCATCACCGAAACAGGCTCGGCCACGCCGATGGCATAAGCCAACTGTACTTCCACCTTCTGCGCCAGCCCCGCCGCGACGATGTTTTTGGCGAGATAGCGAGCCATATAACAGGCAGAGCGATCCACCTTGGTTGGGTCTTTTCCGGAAAGCGCGCCGCCGCCGTGACGGCTATAGCCGCCATAAGTGTCGACGATTATCTTCCTCCCAGTGAGGCCGGCGTCGCCCATGGGACCGCCGGTAACGAAGCGCCCGGTGGGATTCACGTAGATCTTTGTGTTCTTGTCGAACATGCGCTCAGGAATCGTGGGCTTGATCACTTCCTTAGTAACGGCTTCGCTGAGCTCCTGGTGCGAGATTTTGTCGCTATGCTGCGTGGAGATGACCACGGCATCGACGCGTGCGGGCCGGCCGTCGATATATTCGACGGTTACTTGGGACTTGCCGTCTGGGCGAAGAAAGTCGAGGGCGCTCTTCTTGCGTGCTTCGGCGAGCTTCAGGGTGAGCTGGTGAGCTAACTGGATGGGCATGGGCATCAATTCGGGAGTTTCATCGCAGGCAAAGCCGAACATCAGGCCCTGGTCGCCCGCACCACCCGTGTCCACGCCCATGGCAATATCGGGAGACTGCGGCTTGACGCAGGAAAGCACAGCGCAGGTATCGGCGTCGAACCCAAATTTCGCGCGGGTATAACCCACGTCGCGGATAACCTGGCGGGCGATCTGCTCGTATTCGAGGTGGCCGCGAAACTCCGGCTTGATGGTGATCTCACCCGCCACGACCACCAAACCGGTGGAGAGAAGGGTCTCGCAGCCCACGCGGCCCATCGGGTCGTGCTTCAAAACCGTGTCAACCACGGCGTCTGAAATCTGATCGGCAATCTTATCGGGGTGCCCCTCGGTAACCGATTCCGAGGTGAAAAGGTATTTTTCGTAGTGCGCCAAAATCGTCTCCTCCGGAGGAATGAAAGGCAATCGCCGGACCCAATTGCGCTTTCGTCGAGGTTAGTGCCAATCGACGCTAGCATAGGCCTGTTTTTAGTGTCAACGAATTGCAGTGAAGGGGTTTTCAGCTCCGGTTAGCGGTGAAATGGCAGCATCAAACGGGGGAAAGCGATGCCTCTAAAGCTCCCCCCAATGCATCATTTCATGCGGCGTCGCGACGATAGAGGAGATAGGCGCGGATAAACGAATCGATGTCTCCGTCCAGGACCTTCTGGACGTCGCCGCGCTCGACTTTGGTGCGGTGGTCCTTGATGAGCTGATAAGGCTGCATCACATAGGAGCGGATCTGGCTGCCGAAGCTGATCTCGGGCTTGGAGGCGTCGAGCCTGCGCATGGCGGCTCGGCGCTTCTCAAGTTCCTGCTCGTAGAGTTGCGACTTCAGCACCTTCATAGCCAGCTCGCGATTTTTGTGCTGGCTGCGCTCATTCTGGCATTGCACCACGGTGCCCGTCGGAAGATGGGTGATACGGACAGCGGATTCGACCTTGTTGACGTTCTGACCGCCATGTCCTCCGGCGCGAAACGTGTCAACGCGAATATCCTCGGGCCGGACGACGATCTCGACGCGGTCGTCGATTTCCGGAATGGCGAAGACAGAGGCAAACGAGGTGTGGCGCCGGGCGGCCTGGTCAAACGGCGAGATGCGCACCAGCCGATGCACCCCGCTTTCGCCCGCCAACATACCGTAGGCGTTTTCGCCTTCAATTTGCACCGTGGCCGACTTGATGCCGGCCTCTTCCCCGGGCGTTGAATCCAAAATCGTTGCGCGATAGCCCTTTTCTTCGGCCCAGCGAAGGTACATGCGCAGAAGCATTTCTGCCCAATCCTGGGACTCCGTGCCACCGGCGCCAGGCTTGATGGTGACGATGGCATTCAGGCGATCGGTCTCGCCTGCCAGAAGGGTCTTGGTTTCCAGCTCAGATACATACGCATCAGTTGCGGCGAGTTCTTTGGCAAGATCCTCAAGAAGGGAGTTGCGCTGGGCATCGTCGGATTCCTCGTGCGCGAGGTGGATGTAGGTGTCGAGGTCGCCTACTTTGCTGTCGAGAGTTTTGGCGGCGTTGACACGATCTTCGAGCTGCTTGCGCTCCTGCAAGACGGACTGAGCCTTCTCCTGATCGTTCCAGAAATTGGGGTCTGCGGTCCTGACTTCGAGATCGGCAAGCTGCCTGACGGCGATAGAGGCGTCAAAGATAGCTCCGCACGAGCTCGATGCGTTTCTGGAGATCGGCGAAGCGCTGCTGAAGGTCTTCAATGTGTTCAGTCATTTGATCACTTGAACTCGATATTTAGACTCGGATCTGCGGAT
>Ga0126371_10001633_pt1 | contig 19070 bp, 13 predicted proteins | sample PanSoiMetaPlot_4_FD_110145 | JGI IMG/M metagenome (GOLD analysis project Ga0126371, IMG submission 110145) | Tropical forest soil microbial communities from Panama - MetaG Plot_4 | ecosystem: Environmental > Terrestrial > Soil > Tropical forest > Bulk soil | place: Panama | collected 2016-02-17 | reverse complement strand
GAGCGACTGGATCGCGCACGCTCGAACGGCGACGTCGAAGTCCTGACGGTGGGCGAGGCAGTCTCGCGAGCCCAGTACGCGTTCGCCCGTCCAGCCCCGCATTCTGATATCGCTTCCACGTCTCTAGCGGGCCGTTGCAACTAAGGGCCAACCTACAACGCTCCAATTCGAATCTGAAAGGAAGTTATGATGTCACGGAATTATCATCACACTCAGGATTACTTACGTTTGATCGGAGTTCGGGATCTCCCTCCTTTGCTGAGCCCTTTCGATCCCGGTTACGATCCCGCCACTCTGGAAAGCCACTTGGAGCAAAGCGCTCACCTCATGCAGATCTTGAAGGTCTCGATGGCTTGCTGGATGGTTGCCAACGAAAACGCCACCCGGAAAAAAGTTGCGTCTGCTGTACGGCATCATGTACCTACTGTGACAGGCGGCGGCCCGTTTGAAATCGCTGTCGCGCAAAATCGCCTCCCGGCGTACCTCGACCTCTGCGCCGACGTGGGATTCAACCGCATTGAGTGCGGCGAGGGGTTCACGGACTTGACCCTGAGCCCGCGCGAAGTCCTCAAGATGGCCGCCTCGCGCGACCTCGAGGTCCAGTTTGAGCTCGGCAAGAAACACACCGGCCCCTTCAACGCGCACACGACGGAAAAGCTGATCGAGCAGGGTTCGCGCTGGTTGGAAGCTGGCGCGCTGGAGTTGATCGTGGAAGCTCGCGAAAGCGCGAAGGGCGTCGGCCTGTTCGATGAGAGCGGCGAATTCAGTCCGGAACTCGCAGACAGGTTCGCCAAGGAATTCGGCCTGAACGTTGTATGTTTTGAAGCTCCGAACAAGCCCAGCCAGTTTGCGCTGCTCAATCACTTCGGGCCTGAGGTCCGGCTCTGTAACGTCAGGCTGGAGGAGATGCTGCGTGTCGAAATATACCGGCGCGGTCTTCACTCTGACGCGTTCTCGAAGGAAAACCTTCGCCCCCTCACCATCGCTCCCGATCGGCTCGCCTGTTGAGGCACACTTGCGCGCGCCGTGTTCCTAACAAGTCTGAGGAGTCTCATGAGCAAAACAGTTGTCATTGATTTCCTGCCCGAAAGCGTATCCCGTTATCGGCAAGGCTGGGCGGTGGTGGTTGTCGACGTCATTCGAGCCACCACCACCGCTGTCACCGCGGTCGCGGGTGGCCGCCGTTGCTTTCCTGCGCCTAGCGTGGAGGCTGCTCAGTCGCTCGCTCACTTTTTCGACGCACCTCTGCTGGCGGGCGAGTCTAGCGGCGACCTGCCGGCCGGATTCGAAATGGACAACAGTCCCGCGCAGGTTGCCCATCGCAAGGATACCTATCGGCCGTTGGTGCTTGTCTCCTCCTCCGGCACGAGGGCGATTCACGAAGCAGGCCGCTGCGAAGCGGTCTACATAGCCTGCTTTCGCAATTACTCGGCTCTGCCAGAGTATCTGGCCGGCCGCCACGACCAAGTCGCCGTCATCGGCGCAGGAAGTAAAGGCGAGTTTCGCGAGGAGGACCAGATCTGCTGCGCGTGGATCGCCGCGCGCTTGATCGGAAAAGGATACTCACCGGGTAACCGTCAAACCGATTCTGTCACCGAGCGCTGGAGCAATGCGCCTCCCGATGCATGTCTTTGCAGCCGCAGCGTAGACTTCCTGCGGCGAACAAACCGGCTGAACGACCTGGATTTCATCCTTGCCCACATCGATGATATTCGGTCGGTCTTTGCCGTCCGGCAAGGCGAGGTGAAGATGTTTCCGCCGGCGCATGAACGGCTGTCGACATTTGCGCATGTGCGTGCGCGGCAGTCGTCCTTCGAGCCGACATTTCAGCCGTGACGTCGTTCGGCCGTACCGACAAATCCGTCGTCGTCTTTCGTTCGGGCCATCATGGCGGCCTGGGGATTGTGCGCAGTCTGGGCCGCCTGGGTGTTCCGGTGTACTGCGTCGATGCCGACCGCTGGGAGCCGGCGTTCAGCTCCCGGTATTGCCGCGGGCGGTTCCTGCTTAACGACGAAAATTCGGAAGAGACCCTCGCGCAACTTCTGGACATCGGACGGAAGCTGGGCGGCCAACCAATTCTGATTCCGACCACCGACCGCGGCGCAATCTGGGTTGCCGATCGTGCGGACGCGTTGCGCGAGACCTTTTCCTTCCCGGTCCAGGACGCCGCGCTTGTCCGATCGCTCAGCGACAAAAATCGAATGCAGCAGCTGGCGTGCGAAAACGGGATACCGACCGCACTGACTACGTCGCCGAAGTGCAAGGAAGATGTTCATCGCTTTCTCGACACGGCCATATTCCCCGTGATGGTCAAAGCCGCGACGGACGAGCGCGTGCGCGCAAACCTTGGCCGGACCAAGTTCGTGGTGCGCGATCGCCACGAACTTTTGGAGCTGTACGCCAAGGCAGAGGATCACGGCGCGTCCGATCTGATGCTCCAGGAATTGATTCCAGGCGAAGACTGGATGTTCGACGGATACTTCGACCAAGCCTCGCAGTGCCTGTTCGGCGTTACAGGCAAAAAGATTCGACGATTCCCCGTTCAGACCGGCGTAACCAGCCTAGGAGTCTGCCTTCGCAACGACGCGGTGGAGAAAACCACGGTTGCTTTCATGCAGTCTCTCGGCTACAGCGGAATTCTAGACATTGGCTACCGTCGCGATCAACGCGATGGGTCGTACAAAGTGTTGGACGTCAATCCCCGCATCGGATGCACATTTCGGTTGCTGGCTGGCTCTGACGGCATGGACGCGGCGCGCGCCCTGTACCTGAACCTGACTGGTCAGCCGGTGGCCCGCTCCCAAGTTCCGGAAGGACGCAAATGGATCGTGGAGGATTTCGACTTGGTGTCTTCCTTCCGTTCGTGGCGCGCACGGACATTGACAGTTGGGGATTGGATTCGATCGTTTCGAGGAGTCCAGGAGGCCGCGTGTTTCGCATTGGACGATCCCTTGCCTTTCCTCCTAATGCCGTTAACTGATTGTTGCGAATTGTTTCGATGGACCCGCCGGCGCGACGGCTTAAAAACAATGCCCAAGCACGCAGCATGAACTATTTTTTGCGGCGCGCGGGACCGAATCGCATCTCCCCACGCAGGCCCCAATGCGCTTCAGCAGAAAGAGGTCCCCGAGTCCGCTAACGCCGTTAGTCACGTTTGAACCAAGCCGCAGCTGTGCAAGGAGCGTTCCATGTACCAGCGCCAGGTCTTCGTGACGTTACTGGCTTTCTGCCTGGCGGGCAGTTCGTTCGCTCAAAAGACCTTGACGTGGGAGGACGCGAAGCGTCTTCTCAAAGCTTCGAACCCCACGTTACGAGCCTCGGAAATCGCCGTCCAAGAGTCGCGCGCGCAGGAGGTCACTGCCTTCTTGCGTCCCAACCCGGAACTGCTCTTCTCGGTAGACCAAATCAACCCGTTCACCCCCAACCCTTATCGGCCCTTCTCGAACACCCTACCATTTGCCGGGGTGAGTTATTTGCATGAAAGGAAGCACAAGCGTGAGCTTCGCTTGGAAGATGCGCGCGAGGGCACTGCGATTGCGATCTCGCAGCAGGCCGATACGGAACGCGACTTGCTTTTTGGCCTGCGCACGGCGTTCGTGCAAGTCTTGCAACAGAAAGCCGTCGTCAGGGTGGCGCGTGAGAATCTCGACTACTATGACCATGTCCTGCAGGTCAGCCGCGATCGATACAAAGCCGGCGACATGGCGCAAGTGGATCTCGACCGGCTCGAATTGCTACGCGTGCAGTTCGAGTCAGACCTCCAAACCGCTTTAGTAAATCTCCGCACCGCCAAGATCCAACTCCTGGCGCTGTTGAACGACCGGACACCCGTTGAGAAGTTTGACGTCAGCGGCCCATTTGAGCCAGCGGATGTCTCGATTCCGTTGGATGCATTCCGTCAGATTGCATTCGACAACCGCCCTGATCTGAGGGCAGCGCTACAGTCGGTTGACAAAGCCAAAATCGATTACAAACTCGCCGTCGCCAACGGGTCCACGGACCCTATATTCGCTTTTGACCTGGCTCGAGATCCTCCGATCCCTGTATTCTTCGGTGTCAGCGTTTCGATTCCGCTACGAATCTTCGACCGAAACCAAGGCGAAAAGGCCCGCACCAGGCTGGATATTGGACGGCAGCAAAAGCTGGCCGACGCCACGCGCGCGCAAGTCTACAGTGATGTCGACTCGGCATACGCCACCCTCGAGACCAACCTCGTCCTTTTGCGTCCGTACAAAACGCAATACTTGGACCAAGCTGCACGCGTGCGCGAGACGATCGCCTTTTCCTACCAGCATGGCGGCGCCTCCCTACTAGATTTTTTGGAGGCTCAGCAGGACTATCGCGGAATCCAACTGAGTTACCTAAATTTGGTCGGCGCCTTCTTAAACGCTGCCAGCCAGCTCAACATGGCTGTCGGGCGGGAGGTCATCGAATGAGGTACTTCCTGTTGCTCCAGTTCGGGTTCGCGATGCTTTCATTCGTGTCGCTCGCTGGCTGTAATCAGCGCGCCAGAGCGGATGCGAAGATCGAAGAGCCGCCTTCTATAGAGATCGAGCATTTGCACCGAAGCGGTTTAGTGACCGTCGATCATCCGGAGCAATTTAGCGTAGTCGCGGCAAGGCGCTACGAGATCGCCTCCGAGTTAAACGTGACCGGCACGGTAAATGCGGATGTCTCAAGAAGCGTGCCGGTGATTTCGCTCGCCTCAGGCCGTGTGGTGGAGATCGACGCCCGGCTAGGCGATGAGGTCAAAAAAGGCCAGCTCCTTTTTAGAGTTCGAAGCGCAGATATCGCGCAAGCCTTTTCCGACTACCGCAAAGCGGTCGCAAGCGAGCAGCTGACCAAAGTGCAACTTGATCGCGCCAAAATCCTGTTCGATAAGGGCGCTATCGCCGCCAAGGACCTCGAGGTTGCCAAGAACGCCGAGGACACCGCCAAGGTGGACCTTGACACGACGGCCGAGCACCTGCGAGTGCTGGGATCCGATCTGAACCACCCCACCGGAATTGTCGATGTTGTCGCACCCGTGTCGGGATTGATTACAGACCAACAGATCACCGGCGCGGCCGGTGTGCAGGCGTTGACGGTGCCGAACCCATTTACAATTTCCGATCTGTCGCACGTCTGGATCATCTGCGATGTCTACGAGAACAACCTTGCGGAGGTTCGTTTGAACGAGTACGCGGATATACATCTAGCGGCTTATCCCGATCGCGTCTTAAAGGGAAAGATCAGCAACATCTCGCCGATTCTCGATCCAGCCATTCGAACCGGCAAAGTTCGCCTTGAAGTGGAGAATCCCGGCATTCTTCGGCTGGGCATGTTCGTGACAGCTACTTTTCATGGCTCCACAAAAGAGACTCATGTCACCGTGCCGGCCTCCGCTGTTCTACACCTTCACGATCGCGATTGGGTTTACGTCCCGCAGACGGCGAAAATATATCGCCGTGTCGAGGTGCGGGGCGGCGCCATGATCGCTCCGGATAAACAGGAGATTGAATCCGGTCTCCGGCCTGGCGACAAAGTGGTCGTCGACGCGCTGGACTTGCAAAACGCAACCGAACAGTAATGGTGCGGCACAATGATTCGGGCCATAGTAGATTTCGCTCTGAACCGCCGGCTGCTGATACTGGCTGCCGCCAGCCTCCTGGCCGTCTGGGGCGTCGTCTCCTTTCATAATTTGCCCGTCGAAGCATATCCGGATGTCGCAAACAACTACGTCCAGGTCATCACGCAATGGCCGGGACGGGCGGCCGAAGAGGTGGAGCAGCAGGTGACCATTCCCATCGAGATCGCCGTCAACGGGATCCCACACCTCGAGCATTTGCGATCCATCTCGATGTTTGGCCTTTCCAATCTCGTTCTCACCTTCGACGAAAAATCCAATAATGACTGGAACCGGGAGAAAGTGCTCGAGCGGCTGTCGCAGGCCGAATTGCCGCCAAGCTTGCAGCCGCAGATCGGTACAGATTTTAGTCCGGTTGGCGAGATCTATCTCTACACCCTGGAAAGCAGGAATCCTCAATACGACTTGATGGAGCTGAAGTCGATTGAAGACTGGGTTCTTGAAAAGCAATTTCGATCCGTGCCCGATGTCGTTGACGTTTCCAGCTTCGGCGGAACCACGCGGGAATATCAAATACGAATCGATCCCGACAAACTGGTGTCTTACGGCCTGAGTCTGGGCCAGGTAGAACAGCAGCTCGCCAACAATAATGCTAACGGCGGTGGCAGCTTCTTGGAGGCCGGGCTTCAGCAAGTGAATGTGCGCGCGGTGGGCTTGCTTCGCAACGTAGGCGACATCCGCGATATCGCTCTGAAGACACTAAATGGCACGCCTCTCCGCATTCGGGACATCGCTACCGTAGAGCAAGGTGCAAAAATCCGGTTAGGTCAGATCGGCAAGGCAATACGCCGGGCCGACGGCAAAATCATGGACGACGATGACGTTGTGGAGGGCGTCGTATTACTGCGAAAAGGCGCTAACGCCGACTCCACGCTCAAGGCAATTCACAAAAAGGTCAAAGAGCTGAATGAACACATTCTGCCGCTGGGCGTGAAGGTTGTTCCGTTCTTAGATCGAAGCGACCTGGTCCGCTACACGACTGACACTGTGCTGCGGAATCTGACCAAAGGCTTTTTGCTTGTCTCCGTAATCCTCGTTCTTTTCCTCGGAAGCTTTCGTAGCGCCATCATCGTTGCTCTGACTATACCGTTTTCCCTGCTCTTTGCCTCCATTTGTCTTAACCTGCGCGAGATTCCCGCCAATTTGTTGTCTCTCGGCGCACTGGACTTTGGAATGGTGGTGGATGGAAGCGTGGTAATGGTGGAGAACATACTGCGCCATCTGCGGCCTTCGGAAGAACCCGGGCAACTCGATAAACCAATTCTGGAACGGATTCGGGCGGCCGCCCACGAAGTACAAAGGCCGGTGTTTTACGCCGTCACGATCATCATCACTGCATACTTACCGATCTTCACTCTCCAGCAAGTGGAGGGACGGCTTTTCCGTCCGATGGCATGGACAGTCGCGTTCGCGCTTCTGGGAGCGCTGCTGTTCTCTATGCTGATCGCGCCGGTTTTGGCCAGCCTCGTGTTTCGCAAGCAAGTTCACGGCAGGGATAACCCCATCTTCACCCCAATCCTCGGACTCTACCGAAAAGCAGTCACCTGGGCGATTCATCATCGGTGGGTGATGGTTGGCGTGGGTATTGCAGCCGTGTGTTCGTCGTTTTATTTTTTGACGAGTGGTGTGATCGGCTCTGAGTTTCTCCCGCATCTGGACGAAGGCGCGATTTGGGCGCGTGGTACTGCCGCGCCGAGTATCGGCCCGACCCGGGGAATCAGAGCGATGAACGATGCACGTTTGATTTTCGCCTCTTTTCCCGAGGTAACTCAGGTGGTTTCCCAGGTTGGCCGCCCAGACGATGGCACCGATACCACCGATTTCTATATCACGGAGTATTTTGTCGACCTCAAGCCAAAAGAGCGCTGGCGGCCCATTTTCCATCAGAACAAAGAAGAGTTGATCGCCGCGATGAATCGCCGATTGGAGCGAATCCCAGGCGTAGTGTGGAGCTTTTCTCAGCCGATCGCCGATGACGTCGAAGAAGCCGTAAGCGGTGTTAAAGGGCAGTTGGCTGTCAAGATCTACGGTGAGGATTTGAAGATACTCGAGACGAAGGGACTACAGATCTTCGACGTGATGCGGACGATTCCAGGCATCAAGGATCTGGCGCTGCTGAGTGTTACCGGTCAGCCTAATCTCAACGTAACGGTCGACCGTAAGGCCGCAGCGCGCTTTCAGATCAACGTCGCGGACGTACAGGATGCCATCCAGACAGCTGTGGGCGGAAGTGCGATTACAAAGGTATTGGTTGGCGAGCAGCGTTACGATCTGGTGGCGCGATACTTGCCCGGGTATCGAAACACCGAAGACGCCATCCAAAATATCCGCTTGCTCTCTCCCTCCGGCGAGCGCGTGTCGCTCTCGCAACTCTGCACCATTCAAATTCGCGAGGGCGTGTCGCAACTCTATCGCGAGGGAAATTCCCGGTACATTGCCATCAAGTACAGTGTGCGCGGCCGTGATTTGGGCGGCGCGGTTGAAGATGCCATGGATACCGTGACCCGGCGAGTGACACTACCGCCGCGGTATAACCTGGAGTGGGCTGGCGAGTACGAAAGTCAAAAACGTGCTCAAGCGCGCTTAATGATCATCGTACCTGTCACTGTCTTCTTGATCTTTCTCATCATTTACGGTGCATTTGGATCCGCTAAATGGGCGTGCCTGCATTTGGTCAACATGGCCGTGGCACGAGTCGGGGGGTTGCTGGCGCTCTTCCTTACCGGCACGAATTTCAGCGTCTCTTCGGGGGTGGGGTTCTTAGCATTGTTCGGCGTGTCCGTTCAAACCGGGGTCATCATGGTGGAATACATAAATCAGTTGCGGTCTCGAGGGTATCCCATCGAGACCGCAACGATTGAAGGTGCGACACGGCGCCTCAGGCCGATCATGATTACGATGCTGGTGGCAACGTTGGGTTTGTTGCCCGCCGCGATGTCCCACGCCATCGGATCGGACTCTCAGCGTCCCTTTGCGATCGTCGTGGTTGGCGGGCTCATCATGGATCTGCTCCTGAGCGCGTTCTTACTGCCGTCGTTCTACGTTTGGTGGGCTCGTCCTACCGATCACTTGCCGGCAGTTGAGCAACAGGCGTTCGAGTAGCCGGGGTTCCGGCTGAAGCGTTTTCGTCAGTACGGTTCTGCTTCATAGCCTCGTCAATCGCCCGGCCGAGTTGCAGCCGCGCGTTGTCGATCGCTTTCGCGTCGCGAGACCAGTTGGTCCAGTCCGGGCCTACCGAACGGGAAATTTTCAGCGCCAGGTCGGCTTTACCGAGACTCTTTAGAATCTGGGCGTATTCGTAGTCCTCAATCCCGTCACGAATCCATTTCAGCCGCATGGAGGCCACTACTCCGGGAACCCCGACCTGCTGCCCTGGATACACGAGCATTCCTTCGCCAGGATAATTCGCCGAGCTGAATGAGCCCGTGTTGTTCACGTTGTTCCATGGGTCGGACGGCCAGCGGTCAATCCGCCAATAGAGTAGGCCAGTGAGATTTAAGCTCTGGCTGATAAAGCCAGGTTCGATGCGAAAGTCAACGGGATCAAAATCGATCTCCCACTTCGGCGAGTAAGCATCCTGCACCAGCGTGTTGTAGGACCAGACCGAATCCCCTTTCTTGAGGACCTGGTCTACCGCAGACTTTGAATTGTTGTACATCACCGGCAGAAGCACCCAGATATCCACGGCGGACCGGCCGGTGTTCGAGCCATCGCTGAACAGGGCGGGCGTGGGAGATATCGAGACCAGGTTGTTGATACCAGCCTGGTGCATGTTGAACGCCCATTGCCGAATCGTCGGATAGAGATTCGTGCAGTGACCGATCTCGTCGGCGCTGTAGTCGTACAAAAGCACGCCGGGTTGCTGGCCGTTCGTCCGGCGCTTGAATTCATTGACGTCCGGCGCCGGTGACATCCTGCAGTTGCCGATGTCGGCGCCGCTGAAGGGCCCCGTGTCGGTGGCGTTGAGGCCGCGGCCGCTCAATAACGGCATGTTAACAGCCGGCGTAGCGGAAGGCGAAATCTTATTCCGCAGGAGTTCCTTTTGGGCTTCCAAGGTCCCGGCATGACTGAACAGGAATGAGGTCTTCAACGAGGGGGTGGTCGGCAGACTGAAGTTCCACACCGTCAGCGAAATCGCTCCCGTCACATTGCCTTCATTGCTGGTAACGGTATACGTTCCGGTGTAGTCGCCGCCTTTGGCGTTCTGCGGCACTAGCAGATCGACCCAGATCGGTTGGTTGGCGCCGGACTTCACATCGAATGGAACTGCCTGGATCGGTGCACCGGAAAGAGACTTTCCCGTTTCCGGATCGGTAAACGGAATCAGCGCGTCGGCGTACCAGCCTGGGCCGTGCGGCCTATTGGACCCGCCCCAGTTCGGGCTGGACGCGGTCACATTGACATATTTTTCGCGATATAACGCAAAGCTGCCATGAGGAACCACGGCGCCATCGGGCCCTTTTAGGTCCGACACGCTCACGTTGACGTTGCTCAAGCCGGATGCGCCATTCACCACAATCTGAAAGGACGCGTAGCCATTGCGGGCGCCGGCGACGCTTACTTGCGTACCGCCGGACGGCGCTTCGGACATTCCGACACGATGCAGAGTGCTCGCCGTCCACACTACAGGTTCGCTTCGTGTGCCGGCAACTCCGGGGAGAATAGAACAGGCAGCTACCGCGACAGGCAGACAGGCTGTTCGGATACTACTGAATTTCAAACAATCACCTCAATTCGAAAAAGTTGAGCGGCCTCGCGGCCGCGTTTGGACACACGTCTCGCGTTCTGTTTCCGCGAAACGAAAACCAGGAGGCGCCGCGCGTCTATAGCGTCGGCGAGTCAAAATTAGCTGTGCCAGAACCGGAACTCATCCGGTCCTGGCAATTTCCGGCAGACCAGCCAAACGTGCGCTGTGTCTTGACAACGAACTATTGTGACTTCTCTACAGCAGAAAAATCTTCGGCAACGCGGTCCGGCATCGGCCGGAACGCCTTCACGTAGCGTTTCAGGCCGAATTGATCCCACGACATGCCGAACGACTTGGCCTCCGACAACGCTCGCTTAGAGTCCCAATGATCGTGCTCGATGCGATAACAGGCGATGACCGCGCCCGTGCGGTCCGCCCCGCGCTTGCAATGAATGAAAACGGAGTCCTGCGAGTTCAGGAGCGTCAAAAGCCGGCTGACCTGATCGTCGCCGGGAGAGACAACGCCCTTCATTGGAACGTTGACATACTTCATGCCGGCAGCATGGACGGCCTGCCCTTCTGCGGCGGAAGAGTGCTCGTCCTCCCGCCTCAAGTCAATCACCAACTTAACGCCCAGTTGCGCTAAACCCGGCCAAGCCTGATCCGAAGGCTGGCCGCCCCGGAAAACATGATTGTTGACCACGTGGAAGTTCGGAATATTTGGGAGATCGGCGGGAAGTGCGGGAAGAGTGCCTGCAACCAGGAGAACACAGAAGGCAAGGCGATGCTGAAGTGCAGTCATAGATTTACTTTTTTAGGTACGAAGTAGTTAAGACGGGATACACTCACGGCGCGTGTACCCAGCGGTAACCCATAGGCTAACCGAAGGGCCAGATCGAACAAGAGAATGCGCCCAGAAGCACCCATTTTAATCCATATCAATGGGTTATCAGGAGCAAACGAAAGAACAAGAAGAGGTTCTAAGGAGGGATTTATGAGGATTCGGAATAGCTTGGCCGCACTTATCGCTGCAGGAGCCCTCACCTTAGCGCCACACGTGTATGCGCTTCAGGACGAGACGCCCCAGACGTCAAAGGCCAAGAAAGCTAGGAAAAAAGCGACTCAAGGAGCTGAAACCACGGGCCAAGCCGCATCTCAGACCGCCCAAACGACCGGGAAATCTGTCGAGCCGGCCAAGACCGTATCCGACTCAGAGATCGCCGCAGCAAAGGCCAGCGGCAAAGTTTGGGTGAATACTCAGACGGGTGTTTACCATAAGGAGGGAAAGTGGTACGGGGCCACGAAACAAGGAAAATTCATGACCGAAGACGAAGCTGTCAAAGCCGGATTTAGACCCTCAAAAACCAAGTAGACACGTCCCGTGACTCGATTTCTCAGGTGCCGGTCCGCGGTGGAGTCAAACCCGGGACCGGCTGCTGGGACTCGCGGGCGAATGCTCCCGTCTTCCCCGCGGCAAGGAGCTCGGCGCCGTCGACGCGGCCGAAAAATTCGATGAGCTGGGCGATGAGGCCGGTCCACCCGGTCTGATGACTAGCGCCAAGGCCGGCTCCATTGTCCCCATGAAAGTACTCGTAAAACAGAATATTGTCCCGCCAGAGGGGATCATTTTGGAATTTCTGAGCGCCTCCGAACACGGGCCGCCGCCCAGACTCGTCACGAATAAAAATGCGGATCAGGCGATTCGTAATCTCTTTAGCGACTTCGAATAGGTTCATCGAATGACTGGAGCCTGTCGGGCAGGAGACTTTGAAACTGTCGCCGTAATAAAGATAAAACGAAACCAGCGCGCGGATGAGTATTGCATTGAGCGGTATCCAGACGGGTCCACGCCAGTTGGAATTGCCGCCGAACATGGCGCTGTCTGACTCGGCCGGCTGATATTCGACGCGATATTCGCGGCCGCCGGCAGCGCAAGTGTGCGGATGTTCGGCGTGGTAGCGAGAAAGCGCACGAATGCCGTAAGGGCTTAGGAACTCTCGTTCATCAAGCATTCGCGACAGCATTCTGCGCAGCCGGTCCGGTTTTACGAGTGCGAAAATACCTCGATCCCCGACCCCGCGGTACCCGGGCCCAGTCGGATGGACGCTGTCGAACAGGGCCGGCATCCGATGGATTCGCTCGATACAAGTAGCCATCGCGGCGGGTACACGCTCGCGCTGCCAGGGCTCTATAACCGTTGTCGCGCACATAGGAAGCAAGCCCACGATAGAGCGCACCTTGAGCCGCGTAGAGTTCCCATCGGGCGAGCGCAGAACGTCGTAGTAGAACCCGTCCTCTTCGTCCCACATGCCGCCCGGACCGATTTGATTTATGGCTCGCGCGATCCAAAAGAAGTGGTCGATGAATTTGGTGACGGTATCGTCGTAGCCACTCTCGCAACAAGCGAGTTCGATCGCGATCTCCATCATGTTCTGGCAGAACAGCGCCATCCATGCCGTGGCATCGGCTTGCTCCAGATGACCTCCTCCAGGCAATGGCGCGCTTCGATCGAAGATACCAATGTTGTCCAGCCCGAGAAAGCCGCCTTCGAACAGATTCTTGCCGAACCGGTCCTTGCGATTGATCCACCAGCTGAAATTCAACATCAATTTGGGAAAGGCACGCTTCAGAAACTGGAGGTCCCCTCGACCGCTGAGCGCCTGTTCAGTTCGAAATAGAAAAATCGTGGCCCAGGCGTGTACCGGCGGATTGGCGTCACTGAAATTCCACTCGCAGGCGGGCATCTGCCCGGTGGGATGCAGAAAGAATTCCCGTAATAGCAAATCCAGTTGGTCTTTGGCGAAATCGATGTCCACCGCCGCGAGAGCGATTGCGTGGAAAGCCTGGTCCCAGGCCGCGTACCACGGGTATTCCCATTTGTCGGGCATCGAAACAACGTTGTCGTTAACCATGTGGAACCACTCCTTGTTTCGAATCTGCCGGGTGCCCGGGCGCATAGGGTCCGCATCGTGTTCCGCAAGCCAGCGCTGCACGTCCAGGGAAAAATATTGTTTGCTCCAAAGCATTCCGGCCAAGGCCTGGCGCATGACGCGAGACGCATCCTCGCTCACCCAATCGGGCGTGATGGCAGAGTAAAACTGGTCCGCTTCCTTACGACGCTTTCCGATGATTTCCGAAAACGATTTCCCGAACGGTCCGGCAAGATTAGCGGGTGGGCGATCACTGAGACGAAGCCATATTGTCGTGGCCGCTCCCGGCGGGACTATGACGTGATAGTGTGCGGACGCTTTCGTTCCCTGCTGTTGCGGATTGACGGCCTGCTTCTGCCTGTGGACGATGTAGTCGTTGATCCCATCCTTGACAAACGGACTGTTGTTCGCCGTTCCAAAAATGCGAAGGTTGTTCGTTTCGTTTTCAGTGAATAGCAGTGCCGGAGCGCCCTCGCAATAAAGAAAACGTTCACCCAGGATGCTATGGCTTACGGCGATGGCTCGGAACTCGGAGAGACCGGCGAGTTGGCGAAGATTCGGCTTCGCAGACGAGTCAGGTTTCGCGCTGCCGGAGGCCGGCCAGCTCCAAGTGTTGCGGAACCAAAGCGTAGGGAGAACATAGAGAGCCGCCTCCTCGCTTCCGCGGTTGCACATGCTGATTTGGATTAAGATGTCCTCCGGGGTGTTTTTTATGTATTCGACAAAAACATCAAAGTATCGGTCGGTGTCAAAGATGCCGGTGTCCAATAGCTCATACTCCATGTTGTGGCGGTTGCGCAGTCCGTTCGCTCGGACAAGGTCGTCGTAGGGGAACCTCGCGTGTGGATATTTGTAAAGGTATTTCATGTAGGAATGCGTCGGCGTATTGTCTAGGTAGAAGTAGTATTCCTTCACGTCCTCGCCATGATTGCCCTCGGTATTCGTCAAACCGAACAAGCGTTCCTTAAGGATGGGATCTTGCCCGTTCCATAAAGCGATGCCGAAGCACAAGAGCTGTTTGTCGTCGCTGATGCCCGCCAAGCCATCCTCACCCCAGCGATAAGCGCGCGAACGAGCCTGATCGTGGGTGAAGTAGTTCCAAGGGTCGCCGTCGTGGCTGTAGTCCTCGCGAACGGTTCCCCATTGACGCTCGCTGAGATACGGTCCCCACTTCCTCCAAGGAGTCCCGACAGTACGGGCCTCTTGAAGTCTCGCGGCTTCTGCATTGGTCATCATTCTGTTCTCCAGAGCGGCGTGAGCGGATCGCTAGGGGGCGAGGACGGAACGGTCGCGCCCCAAGGGGCTGTAGATGCCCGCCGTCCCCCGATCGAGCCAATTAAAGTTTCTGATTCGTCCGGATACTGAGTTGGGTAGCAGTCGCAACTGCGTCCAAAAAAATGCAGCGGTTGAACGCATATTGCATCATTTTGCGCGACATTACCGCGCGAGCAACGGGAGCGAACGGCCCAACATTGTAAACCCGCGCGAATGAAAGTGGCATCCTAAGCACACGACGGAAACCGGCGCAGCAGTATCCCGAATCGAAGGAGATCGACCGATATGTGCGACTACTCGTTGATGGCCTTTCCCAATCGCCTCGCAAAGAACCGCGAACACCTGGTCGTACATCAATTCGCTTGCGGGGCGATTGGACTGGCGTCGCCGGCGAATCTCCCAGCAGATCGCCGCTCGCTGCTGGCTCGCATAAGCGCCACTTGGAGGACTTTTTGGGGCTGTACTCCGAAGCTAGGTGCGGTGGTTGCCGTTTGCGTGCCCGACGGAGCTCGCCTTCTTGTGATGGACATTCCCGAGTATCTCCAGCGCGATATGAACGTGGGGAACCGCGAAGACGTAATCTTCAGGCAGCTATCCGGCTCGTCCTTCCAATACCGTGACGCTATCCGCTTCCGCAATGGCCGGCAGATTCTCCTTCAAAAGTTGCGGGTAGGCCAAAGAGTGCGCGTCCTGGACCTGGGAGGAGAGAACGTCGAGAATGAAGCCGTTTTGCTTGACCGCCAGGTCGGGATTTGGCGCACCGAAGAGGTCGAGGTGGCAGCTCGCACTCGATCGCCAATCATCCAGCCCGCATTAAATACTTCAGTTTTCTGAGCTGAACATCGGACCTAACAGAAAGGAGTCTTCCGTGACTTTTTTGTTAGACGCGCTCACGTTTTGTTGGGGTACGACGATGGTCGCGCTGGCTGGGCTGCTGATCTACAGATCACTGGTGGCCATGAAGGAAGCGGATCTGCTTTCTCTCGATCCCGCCGAATGGCAATTGGAACAGGAGCAGTTAGCAGTCCTGGACCGGCTCCAGCAGATTAGACCGGTGATCAAAAGCCTCGCTTGGGTGTCATTCGGGTTCTTGGCCGCTGTCGTAGGAGTTCTGGTTTACCGTGCTTTCCAGGCGGCCGGTTCTGTGGCCCACTGAGCGTCACCCCGAGAATGCTCAATATTTTCAAACGTATGCAGTAAAGCCTATCAATTTGTTGGTTTCTTGAGATAAAAACCAACACTCCAACCAGTTCAGGACGGAGGGTCTTGGTTGTTAGTCTGAAGCCATGAAGACCCAAGAAACTCTCTCCACCAGACCAGCAAAACATCCTTGGAAGGTTCCGATGAGATTCCAGGATCTCGCGCCGGGACACTCTCTGCGGATTGGCAATAGGCAGAATTCCTGGAGCGTGAGTGTTAAAGCGAGACCGCTGGAGTCCGCGAGGCATTCTCCACGAATCGGTCACATCTCAACACACTACAGTGCGTCAGCTGACCAGTCGCCACACCGTTGGGGACTTCTCCTTGCTGGCGGCGACGGATTGCGGCTCAAGGAGTTGACTCGCTGGGTGTGTGGCGACGATCGTCCCAAGCAATTTTGCGCGTTACTCGACCATCGAACGCTGCTCGAGACGACGCGGCAGCGCGCGGAGCGCAGTCTTCTGGCCGATCATATCGTGGTCGCGCTCACGCGCACTCACGAAGCCTATTATCGAAATCTTATAAATCCGCCCGCGACGACGATTATTCAGCCTTTCAATCGGGGCACTGCGCCCGCAATTCTTTATGGATTGATGCATATTGCACGGCAGGACCCGGATGCAGTGGTCTCCATTCTGCCCAGCGATCACTATTTTTGGCCGGAAACGGGCTTTACGAGCGGATTGGAGAAGGCCCTGAAAATCGCCGAGCAGCGTCCCGATTCCATAGTGCTGCTCGGAGCACCCCCAAAAGGACCGGAGGTCGAATACGGGTGGATTGAGCTGGCCGAAGCGGTTGCCAACCATTCAGGCTTGTATCGTGTCCAAGGATTTCGCGAGAAGCCGCCTCAACCGGTAGCCGAAGCCCTCTTCAAGAGCGGATGCCTGTGGAACATGTTTGTCATGGTGGGACGCGTGAGGACGTTTCTTGAAATCGCCTCCGAGACTGTGCGAGACGTACTGAGCGCGCTCGAACCGCATGCCGCGCACGCGACCGGGGAGTCGGAAATCGAAATTCCGGACTCCGTGTACGAAAATCTGGCATCTGTGGACTTCTCGAGGCGTGTCCTGTCGTCGAATACTGGCCGCTTGCTGGCGCTCCGGCTGGACAACGTCGAATGGAACGACCTGGGCGATCCCTATCGCGTGCTGGTGACATTGGTTGAGCGCGACGGCGAGCTGCCGTCCTGGGCTAAGCTGTGGCCCGAGCCCGCAGATGAACCGCGAGCTTTAGCCGCCAACGCTTAATTATTGCGAGCGCTCGATAGGCCGGCCTTGAAATTGCGTGAGTCGCCCGCTGCTATCGAGCATCACGGTAGTTAGCGGTGGTCGAGTACGGACCCGGTGCCAAGCACGCCGCGTTAAGAGAGAAATTTTGGATCGCGGCGTGCAACACCGGCCGGCCATCGAATTTTCCGCGCTTACAGAGCGGTTTTTTCGGGATAAGGCTGGATCGGGTTAATTGATTCGCGCCGCGATTGTTTCGAGTATGAAGCGGCCGAAAGATGCAATGCCGGATAGCCCCCACCGCGCGTGGTTTTGGCTAGGAATCGCGGCAGTTGCTGTGATCGCGCTGATTGCGCGATGGGCCTTGTTTTTCGAGCAGCGCTCGTTTGCGATGTTGCAGCGCACATACGATCTGATTGTCACCACGGACGAACTTTCGGCGAAACTAGGCGATGTCGATGACAATGCTGTCGCTTACTTATCAACCCGACGCCCGAACTATCGGGTTCTCCTGGACGCGTCGCGGGAAGCCGTGCGCCGGGATGAAGACGCTCTAGCTGCCCTGGTGGGGGGCGATGCGCAACAGCGGGCTCGAATCGATAGACTGCGTCCGTTGGTCGAGCTCGAACTTGATGATGTCGAGCAGAAAGTAAGCCGGGAAGACTTGGCTGGCCTGGTCGCCCGCGCCGCTGGGACGCGTCTGTCTAGCGGCCAGCGAACCATTTATGAGATCCGCAACATCATAGGCGAAATGGAAGCGGACGAGCACGCTACCCTGTCGCGGTTCTCAAGAATCAGTCAGTCCAGGCAACAGACGGGAATGGCTGTCTTGGCCGGAAGCACTCTCCTGGCGTCGTGTTGTCTCCTGCTTGGACAGACCATCGTGAACCGCAACATCTCGCGCCGCTTGAGAGCGGAGGAAGGGCGGAGCGTAAGCGAAAAGCGGTTTGAGATTCTTTGCAACCATGCGCCGATCGGTATCTATGAAACCGATGCGGACGGCTTTTGCGTGTATACGAATCGGCGCTGGAGTGAAATGTCAGGATTGACTGCTTCGCAGAGCTTAGGCCACGGCTGGATGAAAGTCGTTCATCCCGAGGATCGCGACACGGTGTTTGAGGACTGGCAAGGAGTGCTCTCTCGCGGCGCCTCCTGGGAGTACCGGCTCATTACACCCCAAGGACAGCTCCGCTGGATTCGCGCCCTCGGTGTACCTATTCATTCTCCGCAAGGCAATCTGACTGGCTATATGGGAACCCTGGAAGACGTCACGGAGCAGTGGCTCGCGGCTCGAGCGCTCGAAGATCGGGATGCTCTCAATCGCGCGGTCCTCAATTCACTCCCCGCCAGCATTGCAGTGATCAAGAGCGATGGAACTGTCCAGGCAGCGAACGAAACCTGGGAAAAGACGGCGAAAGAGGATCCTGATTCTCCGGCTTGTTTCGTGATTCCGGGCGAGAACTACCTGGAGAAATGCAAGCTGGCTGCCGCTGGAGGATCAGCGGCCATGGAAAGCGCCGTCGCCGGCATGCAAAGCGTACTACAAGGCGTACGTGTCAACTTTGAAATGCAGTATTCTTGGCGCCTCGCCTCGGGAAAGGCCTGGTTTCATTTGCTGGTGATACCGCTCCCCAGTATTCGCGGAGGAGGCGCGGTGATCACTCATTTGGATATAACGCGACGCAAACGAGCAGAGGAGCGGTTTCGATTGGTTGTTGAGGCCGCGCCCAGCGCTTTTGTCGTAAGCGACCATCAAGGCAATATCCGGCTCGTCAACTCGCGGGCGGAAAGGCTGTTTGGATATTCCCGCCAAGAGCTTAGAGGACGACGCATCCAATCCCTTGTTCCTGGATATGTCGGGAAGCCGGAATTCACGGGCTCATCGGCGAGTGAAGAGTCCGCGTTTGCCATCCGCTCGGACGGCGCCCGAATTCCTGTTGAAGTGGAATTGAGCACTATTGAAACCGAAGAAGGTCTCTGGATATTGAGCTCGATCGTAGATGTGACTGAAAGACGCAACGCCGACCTGGCGCTGCGGGAAAGCCGGCAAGAGCTGCGCCGGTTAGCCGGACGTCTAATTCACGCTCAAGAGGAGGAGCGGCGAAGAATTTCCAGACAGCTGCATG
>Ga0126371_10001632_pt1 | contig 19073 bp, 14 predicted proteins | sample PanSoiMetaPlot_4_FD_110145 | JGI IMG/M metagenome (GOLD analysis project Ga0126371, IMG submission 110145) | Tropical forest soil microbial communities from Panama - MetaG Plot_4 | ecosystem: Environmental > Terrestrial > Soil > Tropical forest > Bulk soil | place: Panama | collected 2016-02-17 | reverse complement strand
ACTCGCCGACCAACCCGAGCGTCTCGCCGCGCTTGATGCTGAACGAGACGCCGTCGACCGCTTTGACGTCCGCGACGTGACGAGAGAACACGCCGGCCGTGATCGGGAAATATTTGGTGACGCCCTCGACTTCGACGAGCGCCTTTGAGTCCGACGGCGCCGTCTGCTTCAGCTCAGCTGCCATCGGCTTTGGCTGCCTTTCCTTCGGCTATGAACGCCTCGGCCGCCGCGACTTCTTTGACCGCAGCTTCTGCGCGCAGTTGGCGAACGTCGAGCGATTTGTCGGTTTCGTAGAGCCAGCATCGCGCGACATGCGTGTCGCCGAAATCGATGAGCGGCGGTTCCGACTCGAAATGCTTCGGTTTCGCGTACCTGCAGCGCGCCGCGAACGAACACCCCGTCGGCAGCTTGAGCAGGTTCGGCGGCTGCCCTTCGATCGGCACGAGCCGGCGGCGCCCCTTCTCGTCGAGGCGCGGCAGCGAGTCGAGCAGGCCCCACGTGTACGGATGCTTCGGCGAATTGAAGATCTGATCGGCTGTGCCGTACTCGACCATGTTTCCGCCGTACATGACGAGGACGTTCTCGCACACCTCGGCGACGACGCCGAGATCGTGCGTGATCATGATGATCGCGGAATTGAGGCGCTTCTGCAGGTCGCGCATGAGATCGAGGATCTGCGCTTGGATCGTCACGTCGAGCGCGGTCGTCGGCTCGTCGGCGATGAGCAGCTCCGGATCGCATGAGAGCGCCATCGCGATCATGACACGCTGGCGCATGCCGCCCGAGAATTGGTGCGGATATTCGTCGAGGCGTTTCGCCGCGTCGGGGATGCGCACGAGGTCGAGCATCTCGATCGCGCGCCTGCGTGCCTCCGCCTTCGTCTTGTGCTGGTGGAGGACGATCGTCTCCGTGATCTGATCGCCGATCGTGAGCACCGGATTGAGGCTCGTCATCGGGTCTTGGAAGATCATCGAGATCTTGTTGCCGCGGATCGTCCGCATCTGCTGTTCGCCGACTTGCAGCAGATCCTGATCCTTGAAGATGATCTTGCCGTTCTCGATCTGTCCTGGCGGCGATGCGATGAGCCGCATGATCGACAGCGCGGTGACGCTCTTGCCGGATCCTGATTCGCCGACGATGCCGAGCGTCTCGCCTGGCGCGAGATCGAACGACAGCCCGTTGACGGCGCGGACGATGCCGTCGTCGGTCGCGAACGTGACCCGCAGGTCCTTGACAGCAAGCAATGACATCAGAGGTTACCGTATACCTCGGATCGGCAACGCGGACATGGCAGCTAGAATACCGTGCATTTTCCTTAGTTTCCTATGCGCGTCCGCCTGAAGAACGCGGGTCGAGCGCATCGCGCAGGCCCTCACCGACGAGGTTGAACGCCATGACCGTGATGACGATCAACAACCCTGGGATGAACGTCAGCCACGGCGCGCCGATCACGTCCGGATCGAGCGCCTTTTGCAGGCTGTTGCCCCAGCTCGCGGTCGGCGGTTGGACGCCGAGGCCGAGGTAAGAGAGCGCCGACTCGGTGAGGATGTTGTTGCCGATCGCGAGCGTCGCAGCGACGATGACCGGCGCGAGCGCGTTCGGCAGCAAGTGGCGCCACATGATGCGGCCATCCGGCGCGCCGACGGCTTTCGCAGCCGAGATATAATCGCGCTCGCGCAAGCTGAGGATCTGGCCGCGCACGAGCCGCGCGACGCTCATCCACGAGAGCAGTCCGATGACGAGCATGATGACGATGATGCTGAAGTTGTTCGTCAATGCCTCGACCGCAAGTATGAGGAAGAACGTCGGGAACGAGAGCATCATGTCGACGAAGCGCATTAGGACCGAGTCGGTGAGGCCGCCGAAATAGCCCGACACTGCGCCATAGAACGTGCCGAACGTGATCGCGATGATCATCGCCGAGAAGCCGACCTCGAGCGATATGCGCGCGCCGTAGAGCATGCGGGCGAAGTAGTCGCGTCCGTCGTCATCCGTGCCGAAGAGATGGACGAACGACGGCGCTTGCGGCGTCCCCATGATCGACGTGTCGATCGCGTTGGGATCGTAATGCGAGAGCAGCGGCGCGAAGATCGCGGCGAGCACGAGCAGGATGACGAGCACGAGACCTAAGATCGCGATCCGGTTGCGCCGGAAACGCCGCCACACGTCCGCAAGCATCGAGACATGCGGCATGAGGTCATCGGCATCGGCCTTCACCGGTACCGGCACGTTAGTCATAACGGATCCTCGGATCGGCAGCGGCGTAACCGATGTCCGCTAAGAGGTTGCCGATCACGACGAGGATGGCCGAGATGACCGTCGTCCCCATGACGGTCGGATAGTCGCGCTCGAAGATCGCGGTGAGGCCGAGGTAGCCCATTCCGGGAATCGTGAAGACGATCTCGACGAAGTACGCGCCGGTGAGCAGCGCCGGCAAGTAGAGACCGAGCAGCGTGATGAGCGGCAGGAGCGCGTTGCGGAAAGCGTGTTTGAAGATGACGGTGTTGCGCGATAGTCCTTTCGCAGCCGCCGTGCGGATGTAGTCTTCGCCGAGCACCTCGAGCATCGACGAGCGCTGGAATCGTATCCAGCTCGCGAGGCTGACGAACGTCAATGTCGCGACCGGCAATATCAAATGACGGATGCGGTCACCGAGGTCGAGGCCGGTCGCATCGATCGAGGTGAGGCCCGAATCCGGCAACAGATGCCATTTCACTGAGAACAGCTGTATGAGCTCGATGCCGAGCCAGAACGTCGGCGCGCCGTAGCCGATGAACGCGATCGCCGTCGCGATGTAATCGAAGAGCGAGTCCTTATGGACGGCCGAGTAGATCGCGGTCGGTATGGCGATGAGGATGGTACAGACGAACGAGAGGCCGATGATGAGCGCCGTGACCGGTACTTTTTCGAGGATCTTCGTGAGCACCGGCCGCCCATCGGTGAACGAATAGCCGAAGTTGCCGTGCAGCATGTTGCCGAGCCACAGGAAATACTGCACGTACCACGGCTTGTCGAGCCCGAGGTTGTGTCGTATCTGCGCGACCTCGACCGGCGACATCGGATGCGCGCTCGCCAAGAAGACGGACGTAGGCCCACCCGGCGCGATGAACATCATGCCAAACGACACGAGCGAGATGCCGATGAGCAGCGGCACCAGCCCCATGATGCGCCTGATGAGATAGCTTGTCACGCGAACCGTCAGGATCGTTGTGTTATTGCGCGACCCACCATGCAGGTTCGGTGAACACTGTCTGCGTGAAGAACGAACCGGTCTGCGACGGGTCGACGCCTTCGATCCGCTTGTTGATGACGTTGCGGTAATACGGTGCGACGTCGAACAGGTCGGGCACGTCCTGGATGCACAGCTCTTGGATCTGATAGTAGTATTTCGCGCGCACCGCCGGATCGGTCGCCTCGCGCGCCTCGTCGATGAGCTGGTCCATCTTCGGACTGACGTAACGCGCGTAGTTGAGACCGTTCGGAGGCAGTGACTTCGACGAGAGGAATTGGAAGACGTCGGGGTCGCCGCCGCCGCCGAAACCACCGCCATCGAGCTCGAAGTTCCCCGCCGCCTCCTGTTCGAAGTAGACGTTGAACTCGATCTGGTGCGCGTCGAGCTTCATGCCGATCGACTTCATGTTGGCTTGCAGCAGCTCGAAGTCTTTACTGCCGACTTCGTTGCCCGCGATGAGATTCGTCTGGACCTCGAGGCGCTTGCCGTTCTTGTAACGCCAACCGTCAGGGCCGAGCTTCCACCCGTCTGCGTCGAGGATCTGACCGGCTTTTTGCGGGTCGTACGGATATGCTTTGAGCGTCGCGGGATCTAACGCCCACTTCTGTGCGAGCGGGATCGGTGAGAAGACCGGGATGTCTTCGCCGTGGAAGAGCTTCGTCGCTTCGGTCACGCGGTCGTAGCCGTACATCATAGCCTGGCGCACGTGGACGTCACCGAGTATCGGCGTCGTCAGGTTGGGCACCCACCAATCCCATACGTCGGCGTAGTTATGGATAAGGAGGAACTTCGGATCGTTTTTGAGCGCGAGCCACTCGGGGGTCCCGAGCTGGAGCGCCATATCGATGTCGCCGTTCTGAAGCGCGACCTGTGTCGCCGTGTCGTCTAGGTACTCTTTGAAGTAGATCTGATCGATGTACGGCCGCCCGTGCCACCAGTTGTGATTGCTCACCATCGTGAGGTGATCGTCGGCCTTCCATTCTTTGAGCAAGTATCCGCCCGAGGTCACGAGGTGCTTCGTCAGGTCGAGATGCTGCAGCTGTCCGGGCGGCACATTACCATAGACGTGGACCGGAAGCGGTGCGTGCGGGAGCGAGCCGATGGTCGACAAGAACGGCGCGTTCGGCGCGTAGAGATGATACACGAGCGTCCATTTATCCGGCGCGCTCAGGCTCTGCACGATCGACCAGTCCGATGCGTACGGTGCATTCGATGCGGGGTTCGTCTCGACCGCGTGCTCGAAGATGAAGTCGGCGCTCGTGATCGGTACGCCGTCCGACCACTTGGCATCGTGACGGAGGTGGAAGACGTAGGTCTTTCCGTCGGGAGATATCGTCCACGATTGCGCGAGCCATGGGATGACCTTGAAGTTCACGTCTTGATTCGTCAAGCCGTCGTACATGAAGCCGAGCATGTCGGCGTCACCCTGCGTGTTCGCGTAGAGCGACAAGAGCGTCTTCATGTTCGCTGCGCCTGAGCCGATCCGAAGCTCACCGCCGTAGTGCGGCTTGCCTGCGGCGACACCGCCGCCTTGCGGACCGGTGCTCGACGACGTATTGCTTCCCGAGCATGCAGACGCGATAAGCGCTGCAAGCACGATCGCAGCGACCGACGGAGCGTGACGCATGGACTGTTCTCCTCTCGTGCGCCCTAACGGGTGATCACGAAGTTCAGGATCGCCAGGAACATGAACGCGACCGCGAAGCCGGTCGTCGCCCGCGCGAGCTGCTGCTCCATTCCGAGCCGCCCGCGATATGCCGATTCCATCCGGCCGCCGATGCTGCCGGAGAGGCCCTCGGTCTTCGTCGTCTGGATCGACATGAGCGCTATGAGACCGATGACGCTGATGATGAAGAGGATCTGGATAAGGTAGAGCACCGCGAGGTGCTCGCTCCCCCAAGACGGTCCGGTCGGGACAGCAGTTGGAGGTACGGTGACTGCGCCGACGGGCGCCGCCGTAGCGACGGGAGCGGCGGCTGCGAGGATCGCTAAGAACAAGTGAAGCTGCTCCGAAAGATGTGGGGGACAAACGATGCTAAGGTCGCGCTAGCGCGGCCGTCGCCTCGGACGCCTCTGGTTCGGAACGGTCCGCTTATCTACCTTCGGGACAGGCGTTGCTTTCGAGCCGTTTCAGAAATTCGACGATAAACGAATCGATGAGCTGAAGATTTGGCCCGATTGTCATGAGATGCGACCCTGCACCGATGAGTTCTAGCCGTTTGTCCTTGCTCGAAGCGCGATTGTAGATCTCTCGTGCACTGTCGACCGGAACCGTCAGGTCGCGCGCTGAGTGGACGACGAGCAGCGGCGCCGTCACTTCTTCGAGTTCTTTTCGCACGCGCGCCAGCACGTCGAGGATGACGTTGACGGCGCCGATCGTCGTCGACTTGTAACCGACGACGTTGCCTTGCCACGCGGCGAAGTTCGCGGGCGCGCGCAGTCCCGGCAGCCATTGTTCGATGAGCGGCAGCGTCGCGTTCATCATAGGATAAAGGAAGACGGGCGTTGAGATCGTGACGATTCCAGCCACCGGCTTGTGCACCGCCAGATGCAAACCGACCGTTCCCCCGACGGAAAGCCCGACGATGTAGACGCGCTCGAAGCGTCGGCTCGCTTCGTCGAACGCGCGTTCACCCGCGAGCAGATAATCTTCCGCGGTCGTCTTCTCGAGCTCTGCGACGTCGGTCGCGTGGCCGGCGAGCGGCGCGCCGTACACGCCAAAGCCGCTTTGATGGAGCAACTCGCCAAGCGCACGGACTTCGTACGGACTGCCGGTGAAGCCGTGAAATGTGAGAATGCCCGCGCCGCCCTCGCCGAGCACGAACGGCTCCCCGCCTTCTATATACTTCAAGAGGGGATGTAGCGAACGAAACTCATATGGTATGCCGAGCGACGACTCATGTGGTATGCCGAGCGAAGCTCGGCTCCCGTTTGCCGGCTATCCCGATGACTGCCTTGACGATCCCCGCTTCGTCGAGCCCGCATTCTTTTCGTTGCGCCGCTTGCGTCGCGTGCCCGACGAACGCCTCGGGTATGCCGAGCCGCACGACGCGCGTCGTAACATCGCGTTCTGCGAGCGCCTCGAGCACGGCCGAGCCGAAACCGCCTGCGAGACTATGCTCTTCGACGGTGACGAGCGCGCGATGTGTTTTCGCGAGATTCTCGATCAGCTCGACGTCGAGCGGCCGTATGAAGCGTGCGTTGACGACGGTCGTGTCGATGCCTTCTTTGTGCAACGTTTCCGCAGCGCCGAGCGCCGCTTCGACGCAGATGCCGGTCGCCAAGATCGCGACATCACATCCGGTTCCAGTACGCAGCACTTGCGCCTTGCCGAACTCGATCGGCGCCGGTTCTGCGCGATCGTCGCGCTGGGCGCTCGCACCACGCGGGTAGCGGATCGCGACGGGACCTTCATGCTTTGAACCATCGTCGGTCGTGCCGTCGTGCAGTGCGTGCCCGTAACGCAGCATGCGACGCAGTTCGTCTTCTGTTGAAGGCGCCATGATGACGACGTTCGGCAGCGTCCGAAGGTAGGCGATGTCGTACGCGCCTTGATGCGTCTTCCCGTCGTCTCCGACGAGTCCGGCGCGGTCGATGCAGAACGTCACCGGCAGCGACTGCACGCTGACGTCGTGGACGATCTGATCGTACGCGCGCTGGAGGAATGTCGAGTAGATCGCGACGAGCGGCCTCATGCCCGCCGCAGATGCACCCGCCGCGAAGCACGTGGCATGCGCCTCCGCGATGCCGACGTCGAAGAACCGGCCGGGATATGCTTTTGCGAACTCTTTCAGCCCGGTGCCGTCCGGCATTGCCGCGGTGACCGCGATGATGCGGGGATCGTGAGCGGCCATCTGCGACGCTTCGTTCGCGAACGTCGACGCGAACGTCGCACCCGACTTCTTCGCGAACTCGCCCGTGACCGGATCGAACGCCGCGACACCGTGGAACGTGCGTGCATCACCCTGCGCCGGCTCGTACCCTTTACCTTTGACCGTGAGCACGTGGAGGAGCACCGGGCCGTCGACCTTCGCGCACGTGCGCAACGCGTCGATGAGGAAGTTGACGTCGTGGCCGTTGCACGGCCCGATATACGTGAAACCCATCTCTTCGAAGACGACCGATGCCTTCGGCAGTGGCGACACGGTCTTGCGACCCGCCGTCTCTGCCGAGCGGATCGCTTTCGTCGCGACCTGACCGAATGGGAGACGCCGAAGTACGCGTTTCGTGAGATCGGCTGTGTGGACGACGAGGGGATGCGCGCGCAACATGCCGAGGTAGGTCGACATCGCGCCGACATTTGGTGCGATGCTGAACTCGTTGTCGTTGAGCACGACGATGAAATTCGTCTTCAGCTGGCCCGCGTTGTTGATCGCTTCGTATGCAAGACCGCCGGTGAGGGCGCCATCCCCGACGACGGCGACGACTCGCTCGTCGCGACCGGCGAGGTCGCGCGCGACCGCCATGCCGAGCGCCGCGGAAATCGCGGTCGAGGCGTGCGCCGTTCCGAAGTGGTCGTGCGGGCTTTCGCCGCGCTCGGGAAAGCCGGCGATGCCGCCTTGCTGTCGCAGCGAATCGAAACGATCGTTACGACCGGTGAGCATCTTGTGCGCGTACGTCTGATGACCGACGTCCCAGACGATCTTATCGTCGGGCGACGCGAAGACGTAGTGAAGCGCGATTGTCAGTTCGACGACACCAAGGCTCGGCGCGACGTGGCCGCCGTTACGCGCGCAGACCTCGACGATGCGCGACCGCAGCTCTTGTGCGAGCAGGGGCAGATCGGCGCGCGTCAGCTTTTTGAGGTCGTCGGGTCCGTCGATGCGTTCGAGATGCATTGCCCTTGTACGGTTCAACGGCGTCGTCTGAGGCCACCCGCCGTATTTCCTGTACTTTGTATCACAAAGTTGATCATATTGTCAATCGAAAAGCGACTTTACACGGTTTTGCCCGCGGGCTATAATGGGGAAGCATGCGCGATCCGCAGGCACCGCAGGGGGAACGAGCAGGCACCGGCGGCGTCTACGTCATCCGAGAGCGTCGTGCTGCGACCGAGTTCGCGCGCGCTCTCTCGACGATTTTCAATCCGTTTCTCACAGCAACGGGTCTGTTCATCATCGTCTCGCACGCGTTCGCGCATCATTCCACGCTTGAGTTCTGGACGTACTCGACGATCGGCGTCGTGAGCTTCACCGTCGCGCCGCTCACGTTCATCCTCTATCTGTATCTCACCGGACGCATCTCCGACTTCGACATCTCCGAACGTCCGGAGCGCGAGCGCGTCTTCGCCGGCTTCGTCGTCATCTATCTCATCGCGGCGGTCGGACTATCGCTGGCACATGCACCGGTGCAGCTTCAAGCGATCACGTGGGGATCGTGGGGCACGGCGCTCGAGACGATGGTCATCACTCGCTGGTGGAAGATAAGCACGCATGCGCTCGGCATCGCCGGGCCGTTCGCCGCGATGTTCGTCTTCTTCCAGTTCCAACCGCTGCCGTACGTCGCGCTCGTGCCCCTCGTCGGGTGGGCACGCGTCCATCTGCGCAGCCACACGCTCGCGCAAGTGCTCGGCGGCGTCGCGCTCGCCATCGCGAACACCGCCATCTTCTTCCGCCTCTTCCATCTTCTCTAGGGATCGATATGGTATGCCGAGCGCAGCTCGGCGCCGAGCTTCGCTCGGCCTACTACACTCCGAGCTCCGCTCGGAATACCACATTCTCAATCGGGGAGCCTAATAATATTGAAGCGCTTTTTGCGAAGGATTCGGGATCGCCGCTGACCTCGAAATCGGTCGAGCCGGCTTGAGGTTCGAGCTCCGATAAGACCTGCGCGGCGTCGCGCCCGAGCGCTTCGCCAGGATCGACCAGGCTAACGTCCGGTCCGAGTACTTCCGCGAACCAGCGCCTCAAATGCGGGAAATGCGTGCAACCGAGCACTACCGTGTCGCACTTGGCGCGCAGGAAGGGATCGCAGCAACCGACGACGGCGGCGAGCGCATCGGACGTCGCCCAGGCCCCGCGCTCGACGATCGGCACGAGCGCCGGCGCACCGATGCTCGTGACGACAGCATCAGAACGCAGACTGCGGATCGCTCGATCGAAGACGCCGCTGCGCGCCGTCGCATTTGTCGCGACGACGCCGATCGTACCGGAACGCGTCGCGTCGACCGCCGACCGTGCGCCCGGCCCGACCAAACCGAGAAGCGGCACGCCTATGTCAGGCCAGCCGAGCTTATCGAAAGCCGAACACGTCGTGCCGCATGCGATAGCTATCATCGCCGGGTCGGATTCCATGAGGTGTGCGATGATCCGCCGAGCGAACCCGGAGACTTCTTCCAATCTCCGATCGCCGTACGGAACGTGCGCCGTGTCGGCGAAATAGACGACGTCCGTCGCGTCGACGAACGAACGGACGGCGCTGAGCACGGTGAGTCCGCCGAGGCCGGAATCGAACATGCCTAGGCGCCGGTGTCGTCGAGCCAAGTCGGTCCTACGGTTTTGGAGCGCCGGGCGGTTGCTGTGGCCGCGCTTGCCCGACGGGCGCGGGCGGGCCTCCGGTGAAATCGGCGATGCCGTGCGCGATGCCTGCCGCGACCTGGTCGAGGAACGACTGTCGTGAGAGCAGCGTCGCATCGTGCGAATTGCTCAGGTACGCCACCTCGACGAGGATCGACGGCATCCGAGTATGATGGATGACGTAGAAATTGTTGCGGATGACGCCGTCGTCCGTGATGCCGCTCGCGGTGATCATATCGTTTTGCACGGTCTGCGCCAACGCGCGATCGGTCGGCTGCCAGTAGTACGTCGTTCCGCCATTAGGCGCAGCGGAGACCGACGAATTGATGTGGACGCTGACGAACAACCGCGCGCCGGCGGCGTTCGCGACGTCGCACCGCGCCTGGAGCTCCTGCGCATCGGTGCCGCCCGGAGGCCCGACGTCGTAATCGCCGTCGCGCGTCATGACGACATGCCATCCCTGACGCTTGAGATCGGCTTCGAGCCTCTCCGCGATGTTGAGCGTGACGTGGCTTTCCGTCAGACCGTACGCGGTATTCAGCGAACCTGGATCCGTGCCGCCGTGACCCGGATCGATGACGATGAGCGTCGGATCCGTTCGCGACGGCAGCACCGGCTGCCCTGAAGGCGGCGTCGACGCCTGCGCGATCCCGAACGTGTTCCCGACACCCGCGATCGGCGCGTCCGGCGCCGGCGGCTGGCTCTCGATCTCGATGCCGAGTTGGTTCGGCGAACCCGCGACCGTGCCGACGCGGACGTCGATAGCCTGAGTAGGCGTGATCGACACGCGCACGACCTGATCCGGATCGAGCAGATGCTGACTCACCTTGATCTCTTTGATGAAGGCGAGCTTCGACGTCAGCAGCTGCGCCGCGCCGACGAGCACGGTGTGGTCGATATCGAGCCAATAGCGATCGTCGGGATCGCCGAGCCGATGCCACTCGAATGTTACGGGACCCGTCAAGGTCAACGTGATACGCGTGCCGTTCGGCAGCTCGGCGACGCTGACGTCGGTGATCTTCTGCGACGTCAGCGGCGGCATCGACGCGCCAGGCAGCGGTGACTCCGAAGATGACGGCGACGGCGATTCGCCCGGCCCAAGCGGCTCAGCCGTACTGATGCCGCTCGGCACGACCGCCGGCGTGGTGGAAGTCGTCGCAGTCGGCTGGAGCGTCGACTCCGGTGTAGGCGGCGGCAGCGTCGGCGCCGGCGTGCTCTTCGGCGTCGGCGGGAGCGTTTGCAGCGGCGTCACCGCGACGTGCACCGATGACGGCGTCGAAGCAGGCGTCGCGGCGCGAAGCTGTGCAGAGTCGCGCGCGATGACGACGTCGACCGCCGCTCCTGAACCGACGCGATGCGACGCGAACGTCGCAGCGTGTTTGAGCGCGATAGCGACAGCGGTCGTCGGAAAGCCCGGCGGCCCGGATTCGGTGACATCGGCGCGGGTCGCTAGGCCGGCGGCGATCGGCTGCGCCCCCGTCGCGTCGGTTCCAAACCCGGGAAAGGTGATCGTCAGCGTATGCGCGTGCGAGCTGTTCGCAGACGACGAATGCCACGTCAAAGGCGCGGAACCGGCGATGCGGACGATAGTGACGGAACCTTCGCGGCGCGGCGTCACCGAGACGATTTGCGGCACGAAGACATAGCCGCCCTGAAAACCTCGCACACCGAGGTCGAGCGCCTTCGCGAGCGGCAGCAGCGGCAGATACATCTTGGAGCCCGAGCTGAACGGCGCGAATGGCATCGAGACCGGAGAGCCATCGACGCTCACGGCGTTGCTGCCGAGCGTGAATGTGATGAGCTTTCCGTCACCGCGCGTGATCGCGACGAAACGCGTGCCCGGCTGCCACGACGAGCGCGCCCCGACCGACGCGAGCATCGCGTGAAGCCCTGGGTCGTCGACTTGCGCCACCGGGTCGCCGTACGTGATGCCGAGGTGCGCGAACGCGATCCGACGGCCGGCCACGTACACTTGCGCTTGTGTTGGCGTCACCGCCGGGCCGATCGCGAGCGCGGGCGTCCACGAAACAGTCGTGCAGGCGAGGGCAGTCAAGAGCGCGATCATCGCGCGCCCTTTTCGGACGAACGCTGTCACTGCGCGAACGTCTCCCGCGTCAACGGCTCGTCGATCTCGAACTCGCCGCCGGGAAGCGTCGGCATTTTGCGGCCCGCGAGCGTCACTTGGACGCGTGCGATGCCAGTCACCGATGTGACCGTGTAGGTCAACGACTTGAACAAACCGACCTCGTCGCTCGCTCCGCCCCGATATGCTTTAGTTATCGGTCCATTGAGGTCGACAGTGGCGAGGTCGCCGGAAAGCTCGACGTTCGCACTCGTTCCCGTGGGGAACTGGACAACCGTGCTCGTCGGCACCGCCGGGCCGGCAAGCAGCTGCGCGACGAGCGCGTTCTCCAGGCGCGAGCCTTCGAGCGATTTATCGACGGAGAAAGGGGTCGGCACGAGCGCGTCGGTGCCGACTTTGCAGAAATAGACGGTGACCTGAGGCGTGACCGTCGAGGGTGTTTTAGGACTGCACCCTGCGACCGCCATCAATGCGGATACGACCAGGATGCGCGCGATCCGTGGGCCCGAGGCGATGAGTCTCCCCCTCCCTGGCGAGCGTGCTCAAAGCGGCAAGCGCCTACGGATTCCTAACGTTCAGGAAGGCGCGGTCGTTTTCCCACCTCGGGCACTGCCTCAGGGCGAAGGAGTCGACGTGATGAGGCAATCGATGCGCTTATTCGGATCGGGATCGTTGAAGTTGTGATCTTCTTCCATCGATCCTAATCCAACCGCGAAACCGTAGCCGTCGGGCGCCTGATCGACAGTATGTGAGCCGTCGTAGTATGCGTCGACTTCGAACACCCCGAAGACCGTCTGGTGTGTCGGCGTCGTGCAGCAAAACACGCGGCTGACCGTACCGCCGCCCTCGGCCGGATAGTCGTAGGTCGTGAGGTTCGGCCCCGGATTTTGCGCGATGATGATGGTCGGCGTTACGGGCATCGGCGATGCTCCCGGGCTCGACATGTATCCATAGATCAACGTATTGCCCGCGGCGTCGTTGGCGAGCAGCTGGATCTGCGACGTGCTTTGCGTCGGAGAGGTCGGGATCTGGACCTGGTACTCGAAGGTCGTCGTGCCGTTCACGACCGTCGATCCGATGACTTGATTCGATTTTGGAAAGGTCGATGCTGAAGGTGCGGGCGTTCCGAGGTAACAGGCATACGTCCACGCATCGCCGGCCTTCAGCGGTAAGAACGGGCGCGGACTCGCAGGGGATGGCAGCGGAGCCGGAAGCGAGCCGCTGTTGCCGCCTCCGCCGCAACCACCGAAGCAAGCGGCCAACCAGAAGAGACTGAAAAGGCAGGCCGCACGCGTGGTCTTCATACGGCGGATGGTACCAGGTCGGGTGATGAGACGTCTCAAATTTTTTCTCAAGGAATTCTAAACGCATGACGTCGCACAGCCCGATCGTCGAATATCGCTTCGGCGACTACCACGTTCGCACGGACGACCTTTCGTTGCGTTTCCGAGGCACGCAGCTGCCGCTTGCGCCGAAGGTCGTCCTGACGCTTATCGCGTTGCTCGACAGCCCGGGTCAGGTCATCACGAAGGACGAGCTTATGCGTCTCGTCTGGGGCAACAACATCGTCGAGGAAGCCAACCTCACGCAGAACATCTACTCACTACGCCGACAGTTCCAAGCGACGTCTGGCCAGTCGATCATCCGGACGCTACCCCGGCGCGGCTATGCGTTGATGATCGCGGTCCACAAGAACGCGGTGGCCTCGCGTCCTGACACCGGTCCGGCCCGTTCGCCCAAAGCGTGGCTCGCCGGCGCGGCAGCGTCTCTTATCGCCGGCCTCGCGCTGATCGTCAGCGGTTACGCTGTGCGAACGCCGGAGCTGTCGTCCGACGCCCAGCGTTCGTACGACCTCGGCTGGTACTACTGGAGAGGCGTGACGCCGACCGGCGTCCGTATGAGCATCGATCAGTTCGAGAACGTTGTTCGCTCCGAACCGGCGAGCTCTCTCGGTTATGCAGCCGAAGCGGTCGCTTATGCGAAGCTCTCCGATCTGGAATCGTCCGCAGCATCGGTCGCAGATGCCGATACGGCGCACCGCCTCGCCGCAGAAGCGATCGCCATGGACGACGGGTCGGCTATGTCGCACGCGGCACGCGGGTTCGTCGAGTGGGATCTCGAGTCCGACAACGTGGGCGCTGCGAGCGATCTGAGCGATGCCGTCGCGATAGACCCGTCGAACGGCTTCGCGCGGATGTGGTACGGTGATCTGCTATTGTGGAGGGGCGACATCACCCGGGCGCGCGTGCAGCTCGAGGCCGCAGCGAACATCGACCCGACATTGCCCGGTCTCGACTACGCGTTAGGCCTCGACTACTACCTCAGCCGCGATTATGCCGACTCGGCCGCCTTTGCGAAGGTCGCCCTCGACGACGCGTGGTCGTCCGACGCGGCGCGCCTGCTGCTCGCAGCTGCGTACGATGAGGGAAGGCGATATGACGAGGCTATCGATGTGTTAAAGCCGATGCCATCAAGCATCTCGTCGAAGATTGCGGTGTATGGCACGCTCGCGCACGTCTACGCTTCGATGGGCGAGTTTGACCGTGCACACGCTGCGCTCGACATCGTCGAGCGTCTGTCGACTCAATACGAGGGCCGGCCGGTGCTCACCGCGCTCGCGTACGCATCGAACGGCCGTCGCGAAGAAGCGTTCGCATGGTTATCGCGACTGCCGCATTCGGATCGCCAGGTGTTCGCGCTCGATCCGCGCTTCGATTCGCTCCATCGCGATCCGCGATTCGTCCACTGGCTCCACGGCTAAGCCAAGTGTGTTTTCCCACCCGACGACGTCTAATCGTTCGGTTGGAACAAGACGAGCTCGCTCGGCGGATATTGGACGCCGGGATCGTCTCGGAACATCTCCTCGTCGACTGATACCCAGATGCGTCCATCCGTTCCGACACGCACGATCGATGGATATAGTCGTGCTCCGGCGACGACCCAATCTTCCATAGTACCGTCCGGCTTCATCCGCCCGACGCGGCCTCGGCGTCCTTCAGTGAACCACAGATCTTTCTTGTCGTCGAAGGCGAGTGAGCCAGGCACGGCATCGGGCCGCGGCATCTGATATTGGGTCACAGCTCCGGATGCCGTGATACGTGCGATCTCGTTGAGACTTGACTCGTTGAACCAAAGAGCGCCGTCCGGACCGGCGATGATCCTGCGCGGCGTTTTGTTCGGCGGCACATCGAAGTACGTCACCGACCGATCTTGCGCGATTCGGCCGATCTTGTCCATGTTGTCGGCACAGAACCACATCGCGCCGTCGGGTCCGAGGGTCATTGAGTCTATGTCCGCACCTTTCACGGTCACGACCCGTGCGATGCTCCCATCAGCCGCGACCTCAGCGACGTCATAGTCGCTTGCGGCGAACCAAGGGCGACCATCTGGTCCGATCGCGATCGTGTTCGCAAAGTCGTAGGAAGTCTTGAACGTCTGCAACGTGCCGTCCGGATCGATGCGCACGATCTGGGCTGGTCCCTTCCCGATGTACTCGGGCGGATGGATCGCTACCAGCTTTCCTGGTTCGTCGGCCACCATCCATATCTCGCCGTGTGTCCCCAGCGCGAAATCACCACCGCTCAACCCGCTCGGCATCGGTACCGGTGCGAGCGTTCGAGAAGCATCTAATTTGAAGATCGTGTGGTCGAGCAGGTTCGAGTCAGCGATCCACACCTCGTCGCCGGCGACGATCATGTGATCGGGATCGAAGTTCGGCGGGAGCACAATGGTCGCGACTAAGGGCGCGGCGGGCTGCGGCGTCGCTGCGCCGATGAGCACGACAACGACGGCGAACAGAACGATCGGCATCGCGGCGGCTTGTTTCAATCGTTCGAGCCTCACGAGCGTTCGGTTACGCTCTCGCACTCGCGCCGCCTGTCTCGCCCAGAAAGCGGCGAGCCGCCGGCCTTGGCCGACGGCTCGTCACGTCGAGAGGAGGTTTGGGTCGTGCCTACATCTTGATCTGGAGTTGGAACGTCGCTTCGAACGGCGTGATGAATGGATTCTCCTGGTACGGGAATTGCGTCTCGGGCTGGAATTGCGAGCCCGGGTTGTAGAAGTTCGCGCCGTATTTCTGAGTCGGTGCCGTCACGTAACCTGTCGTCGTGTATTGGCAGACCTGGCTCGATGCGAAGCGCGTCCACGGCTCGACCGACCCGCCCGAACACCGGTTGATGATGTTCGAGAAGTTCGCGACGAGTGACGTGCGCGACGACAGCTCGTACGACATCTGCATGTGCATCAGGAAGTGATTGGGCTCCCTGAAAGCGCCGATGGTGTCGAACTTGCCGGTGTATGGATCCGGAATCGCTAGATAGGCCGGATTCGTCGTGGTCACGAGACTCTGATCACCGCAGGTGAGCGCGTCGTACGGGTTTCCCGTGCCGCCATAGGGATAGCGCGGATCGCCGCTGACGCTGCCGCTGCTGTTCAGGGCCGCAGAACAAGAAGCGGGGTTTACGCCGTAGTTCTGCAGCGGGTCACCGTACCAGCCGCCCGCCTGGTATTGGAACTCCGGTGTGATCGCCCACTTGTCGTGCTTGAAGTTGATCACCGCCGCCACCGAAACCGGGACCTCGTAGCCGAAATCCGACAACCCTATCGCGTTGGGGACGTCGGTGTATGGCTGGTAGGATCCATTGAGGTCGATGAGCGGCTGTGAGGGCGCGTCGTAGTAGGGATTCGCGATGCCATTGGTCTCCGTCGCGACGGCATTGGAGCCGCCGTACGTGCCGCACAGCGAGTTCGGATTCGACGACGGCGACGCTCCGGCGCACGCCTTCGTGTACGAGTTGTACTGTTGGATGTAGAGGTTGACGCTGCTCAGCACGCTGCTGCCGTTCTGCAACGGCGTGTAGCGGATCAAGCTGTGGTTGAACGTGAACGACAGGAGCGATGCGAGCCCGTTGCGGTTGAAATCGCCTTGGTTCAGTTCGAACTCGAATCCAGCCGACGTCTGCTCGCCCGCGTTGAGACCAGAGACGAAGCCGGTCTTCGGATCGAGGAAGAAGTTCTGGATCTGGTCTCGCGTCGTCCGCAAGTACGGCGTCAGCTTGAAGCTCACGTTGCTGTTGGCGAAACGGTGCTCCCAGGAGACGTCGTAATTGTTCGCGGTCGGGGGCCGGATGACGTGCGTAGTCGTCGTGAAGCCGATCGGCCAGAAGTGACTTGCGTCGTACGACGCGAGGTCTTGCTGGAGCAGATTGTACTGCTCGTAGGCCGTGTTCGGCGGCTGGTTGTAGCGTCCGTAGTTGAACCGGAACACGTCGTTCTCGCCGTACGTGTACGTACCGCCGACTCGAGGCTCGAGATCGGTGAACGTCGTCACAGCGTTCGGCTGATTCGTCATGGTCGCCGGCACGGTCTGGATACCGTTTTGCACCGGGCAGGCCTGAGCTGAGCCGCCGTCGTCCGCTGAGTTGTAGAACGGTACGTGACCCGCGCCTGGCAACACGCAGTACGAGTTGTTCCACGAATTGAACCAGAAGCTCCGAGCCGGTCCACCCGTGTCGGAGAGATCGTAGGCGTAACGCGTGAACCGGGCGCCGACGTTGAACAGCAACGACTGCGACGGCTTCCACTGGTCTTGTACGGATGCCCAGCCGAAGTTCGGCTTGGCGTAGTTGCCGCCGCCGAAGCGGCCGTTCTCCGCGACGAACCATGCGCACGCGGCGCCACCGCAGCTCCCAGGCACGCTCGGCATCGCTCCAACAGGGCCGCCGAGGCAACCTCCGCCGAGCTCGGGCACGCCGTTGCCGCCGGTTCCCGCCTGGCACAGGCCGACCGTCGCCGCGTTACCGCTGTAGCAGCTCACCGCGACGCCCGCCGACGTGTAGCAGACGCCATTCGTCGGGTTCTTCGAGTTGACGAGATAGAGGAACGAGTCGAGGCCGGTGTTGTGGTTCAGGCCTTCGAGCTCATTGATCATCGTGTCGTCGTTCGCGCGATAGTCGGTCGCCCAGAAGTCCGAAACCTCGAGGTTGAGGAGGTTCTTGTCGTTGATCTGGTTCGCGTATTGCGTGCTGACGCCGCTCGTGTACGTCGAGACGAAGTAATTGAGCGGGCAGTAGCCGACGAAGTTCGTGTAGCCCGTGTTCGGACACGTCTGCGGCCACGAGGACCAATTCTGGAAGCCGTAGACGCGGATGTACGAGTCGCTTGAGATGTTGCGCTGGTATTGCAGCTTGATGATCGAGTTCGGGTTCGCCGAACCGTCGCGCAGATCGGTCGGGATCGGCGCGAAGATGCCCCCGGTGCCCGTCAGGTTCTTTTGGCTGTCGGGGTTATAAGCGAAGTAGACCGGGTTGACCATCTGCTGGAGCTGGTTGAGCGTCAGCGTCGACGGCAGCGATTGGCCGACTTGGCCGAGGTACTGCCAACCGAAGACCGGACCGCTCAGATACCCGAAGGCGCCTCCGCCGTTGAGACCCGAGAGGAACGCGTTACCGGGCACATTCCAATCGGAAGCGGAGCTATAGTCGAGCGTATGGAGGTACGTGTTGTCGTACAGCAGCTGGACGTCGTCTTTGCCGCTGTCGCTCTTGTGCGGAATGGCGAAGTGCACGTTCGCGATCGACTCATGATCGAAGATCTGCGCCGCTTCGCCGTTATCGATGGCCGGTCCGAGGACGTATCCGCCGGGGCCGATGTCGCCGGCTGCATAGCACGATGCAAGGTTCGGATTTCCGCCCCCGCTTTGCGACGTGCCGCGGTTGACCGGACAGGGTAACGTCGCGAACGGCGATCCCCACATGCTCGTCAGCGAAGCGCCGTTGAACTGGTCGAAGTAGCGGAAGTCCTGCGACGTGTTGCCGAAAGCGACGTAGTACGAGAAACTACGGTTCGCCGTCGCGCCGCCCGCTTCGAAGTCGAGCTTGTTGTACATCGTCGGTGCGCCGATACCGAGCGTCATGTCCGCAAAGCCCGGATACGTGCCGCTCTTGATGACCTGGTTGACGTAGCCGGCGAGGCCTTGCGACTCGGAATTCGCGGGCGCGCCTCCGGTGTAGACCTGGAGCTCTTGCTGACCGAGCGACGACAGCGATGTCGACGCGTAGTCGTCGTACGAGCGCAGCGTCGGAACGCCGTCGAACTCGTAGCCGACCTGGTCGAAGTCGCCGCCGCGGATATGGATGTTCTGCATCCAACCCACCTGACCGGGCGGTACGACGACACCCGGCTGCGAGGCGATCGCGCCGTATGCCTGGTCGAGCGCGCCGCTGCCGCCGAGCGTCGCGACCTT
>Ga0126371_10001631_pt1 | contig 19075 bp, 14 predicted proteins | sample PanSoiMetaPlot_4_FD_110145 | JGI IMG/M metagenome (GOLD analysis project Ga0126371, IMG submission 110145) | Tropical forest soil microbial communities from Panama - MetaG Plot_4 | ecosystem: Environmental > Terrestrial > Soil > Tropical forest > Bulk soil | place: Panama | collected 2016-02-17 | reverse complement strand
GGCAACGAAGTACCGAAACGTTCTCGCAGGAAACGATTTCGAGAGCTAAGCCCACCAGTGAAAGTAGTTGGCTTACCGGGAGCGCGAAGTGACCACGTGAAACGTTTGCCATGATGGTTCTGCCAACCTGCTTTGTCAAGGACGTTATAGGCTCTGTCCTCGACGGGTTGTGAGTGAACATCGCCTGTTTTCACCAGCCATGGCACGTCAACCAGCCGCTCTACATCAATCGGGCCGGTTTGGCAAAGCGCTTAAAGGCTGGGACGCCTACTTGCTTAGAGCCCCGAATCAACATAGAATCTGCCCCCCAACGGGGCGAACTTCTATACCTTCCCTCCTCTTCGCCTCGCTTTTAGAGCATTACAGAGTAGCTCAGCGGCATCAGTGCCTCGAACGACATAGGCACATCACGCGATTTCAAGGCATGAGACCACGACAAGTTGCGACTTTGCGATGTTGTCGTAGCGTGTCCGTTGCGGTCAGTACAAGAACGTTGATAGGACGTTTCACTGAAAGACCAGAATTAGAGGCCACCCGAAAAAAAATTGAGGAGACAAATGAAAAACCACTACAGGTTAGTTGCGTTGTTGATTTTCGGCTCTCTGCCGTGTGCAGCACAAACTCTGACACTCTACGACAATTTTGATCACAAGTTTATCAATCCCTCACGCTGGGCATATGCCTTCTGCTCCCCAGAGGACGGGCTGGAACTGGAATGCGTTCGCGAGGTCCGGGATGAACGACTTCACCTCACACACCGGGCCTTCGGCCTGACTTACACTAACACCGGACAAAACAACGGAGGGGCGGGCGTCGGGTTTGCCAATTCTGAGAAGATCAAAACCGTAAAGACGGATCTAGTGGTTCGAAGCGTGCTGGAAGTTCCGTGCGCCGCCAATAGTAGTTTCGGGACTAGTGCCGGCATCTGGGGAACATTCTTCAATGACGGATCGGGAGATCCAAATAACGACGCAGGAGCCCAACTCGGTGTCACTCGCTTCACTTGGATGCCCGCTGGGGAACTCCTGGTGCGTGGGCAGACTTTTCACGCCGGTGTTTATTCCGACTTCTTCACCATCGGTACCGTCACCATCGGGACTCCGATCACTATAACGTTGAGCTGGGACCAACCGAACCACCAGTTTGTCGTTAGTTTTACAAATAAGGAGACTAATGTGACTACGGCTGGAACCATGCCCTACGCGTTCTCCGATACAAGTCCTGTAGCGGGTCCCGCAAAGAATTTGGAAGTGAACGGGTGGGCTGCGAACTGTACTGCGAATCAGACTTCCAATTATGTAGACGCGCTGTTTGGCAACGTTTACGTGGGCCACTGAGATTTTTTGGGCTAACTGCCGATCGCGCGCACTAAAGATGGGCAGCCTAAGGTGTCGGAATCTGGCTGCCCAATTCTTGCATCTCTTTTGTGCTACTTCGTTCTTCCTCACACATTCGGCTTGGAAACCAAACAGCTATCGCCAAACGGCCCTAGGACCTGTTGGCGAAAAAAAGCCCCATTGCACTCATTGACCCCGAAAAAGGCGAACAAACGGAGCAAGCTTGTGCTAACGCGCGCGATAACAACAGTTATGATGTTTGCGGAAAGTTGAAGTGGCGTTTCTGTTTTCGGTGCTTTCCCAATGTAAGTCGGTTCCGAATCGGGAGAGCACCTATATCTTTTCTCTTCTCAAGCGCGGCGCTCGCGAAAATCAAGACCTTACAATGCTCCTTGGAGACTGTGTAATCGTTTGATTTTCTTTCCCCCGGGCTACTCGGTCTCTGTCTGCCCGTTCTGTAAAACCCGTGATGCTGTGAGAGGCCACGCAGCGCGAGCCGCTCGCTGACCCACCTGCGCCTCTCTCATTTTAGGAGAGATTTCAAATGAAACCGAAAAGCATGGTTGTAGTCTGCTGCGCGTTGGTGCTGGCGCTCGCAACTGTGGGCGCTGCGCCGGTCAAACCACCAACGACACCTTTTGGCTACGAAGTACGCGCCGTGTCTCAGGAATACTCGCGCACACCGAAACCGCTAATTTCGCCAACCGCGCTGCAGGCAATACAAACCTAATCTTGAAGATTGTCCTTCCACGTGATTCTCAACAGCGATACGCCCTGGCGGGGGAGTTTAAACTTCAAATCGAGAGACCCTTTCCCAATCACGACAGTCTCGGGAGAACTCAGCAATTGCAGCTGCCCATCGCGCTCTAGTTTCTCCTTCTGCTCCGCCGTCAGTGCCTCCGGCGAGCCCATTTCTTTCCATCTTATAAAAGCATTGCTGTGCGTGGAGTCGATCCGGAAATGCTTCACAACAGCGAACTTTGTGGTCGAGGGAAGGCCATCTGTCTTCAAATCAATCGCCGCGTCATCTGCCGCGACGTCATCGTCGTGGTAATTCCAGACGAGGACGTCTACCTGGCGATCACTTCTGGTCGCAATTACGCCGATATCGGGCTGGCCACGCACGCCGTCTTTGAGGACGCTGTCTGTCTCGAGGGCTCCCGAGCTTGTTGCCCGCACGCGTTCGTTGCCTAACAGCCCGAACATGCGAAAGGCGTTGAGAACCGGCTTGTCGATCCCGTTCGTGGCCAACTCGCGAAATCCCGCGAACGGTGGCTGGTCCTCGAATTCGAACGCCCATGTCACGGCACCCAGAAAATTCACGTGCTGCTCAGAAGCCAGCGAATAAATCCTGTCCAGCACCTCGGTTGTGTACACCGCGTACAGCGCGCCGTTGCGATATGCGTTCTGCGGGTTCGTTTTCGCCGAACATGCGGCGCATCCTTCTGGATCAGATTCTCCAAGCACAATCGGCGTGTTCCGCCACTCTGGAAACGACTGCACGATGCGAAAGCCCTCCTGAATCGCGCCCAATTGATGTGTGATTCCCATCTGCACGTGCCCGTCCTCCCACTTTGGTGCGCCCTTGGGATGGAAGGAAATGAAATCCAGGCGCGCGCCCACGGCGCCAGTTGCAGAGTTTTTCCCGTGCGCGCAGTGCTCGAGAAAAGATCGCAGAAACTCGCTGGCTTTCGGATTCGCCGGCCCGGTGCTGTCGGGTCCTCCGATCTTCGCGTCGGGGAGCGCGCGCAACACCGCCGCCACTGAGACGTCATAGAGCCTGGAATACTCTTCCAGCGTTCCTTTCCAGTAGCCGATGTCCGGCTCGTTCCAGACCTCCCACAGCCAGGTCTTTACCGCCGCGTCTCCGTATCGCTCACGCAGGTGATGCACGAACTGAAACACGAGTTCCGCCCACTTTCCGTAGTCCTTGGGCGGATACGCCCATCCAGTGTAGATGTCGCCGACTTTTATATTCGGAAAGGTATGCCGGTAGGGTTCTGGTTTTGTCGAAAGCGCCTCGGGCATGAATCCGATTTCGACGAGCGGTTTGATATTCGTATCACGATACGTATCGAAGATTTTGTCCAGAATCGTCCAGCTGTAGACCGGATTGCCCGCTGCGTCTTCGGTATAGACGTTCGTCGATCCCCACTTCAAAGACGCTGATCCATCACCGGTTGTTAACAAGTTGTGGGTGCGGACATAAACCGGCGCGGGAGTCAACGCCGACAGCTCAGCCAGCAGCTTTCGGCCATTGGGAGCGTAAGCGTAGTTGGGCTCGTCGTAGCCGAAGAAACTCCAGATGGGTGCGATCGATCCAGCTGATTGATCGGCGTGAACAGCGATGTGCACCTCGGTCTCCGTGGTTTGTGCCAGGGACGCGCTCACCGCCAAAAATGTAAACAGCAGGGCGTATCGAAGTCGAACTGGAGAATTTTTCTGAGAACGAGGACGAAGCCCGAGCAGTGATCGCATGAGGACACGAATTGTACTCAACTGATCGCAACCGCGCAGCGGAACGGTCTTCGAACAAGCGACCTTGATCGGGAATTGAGGGGTTAACCTGCGGCGCACGTGCCTAATCGATCGCGAACTTGCCGGTGCAACCGCCTACTTATTCCGGAACTCTTCCTCCATCCACCCCTTGAACGCCTCAAGATTTTGCGGACGTCCCAAAAAGCCACGTACCAACTCTGTCCCTGGCTTCGAACCTCCGGGTTCCAGGACCGTTCGCCGATAGCGCATGGCGGCCTCGCCTTCCAGCAGGTTGGTCTTGTCGAACTGGCTGAAGAAATCTAGTGCGATGACCTTGTCGAGCAGATATGTGTAGTAGTTCGACGAGTAGCCCATCAGGTGCGTGAAGCTCGCGTAGAAGCGGTTCCCGTCCGCAAACTGGAACGGATAGAAGCGCGTGTAGTCGGTGCGGAGGAGTTCATCCAGATTGACCGTGTCTGGTGGCCGGTCGTGCACCTCGAGCGCATAAGTCGAATAGAACAGCTGCCGCTGTACCCAGGCCGCCCGCGCGAAGGCGTCGGCCTTGTTCATCTTTTCGATCATGTCTATCGGCAACGGTTCGTTTGTTTGATAATGCTTGGCGAACGACCGCAGGATCGTCGGGTCATGAAAAAACTCCTCGAGCATCTGGGAGGGTGCTTCCACGAAGTCCGTCTCAGTCGTGAATCCCGAGATCCCGCTCCACTGCTGCTGGCCTCCCAGGATGTTGTGCATCAAGTGACCGAACTCATGGAAGAAGGTTACGACGTCGTCGTACTGCATCAGGCCGGGGTCGCCGGCCTTCCCGCCTGAGAAGTTGCAGATCAGTACGCCTTCCGCGAGTTGAAGCCCCTTGATTCCAGACACAACTGGCGCGGAGCTGAACCACTTGTCCTTGCCGTCGCGCGGATGCATATCCAGATAAATGCGTCCGATCTGTTTGCCGCCGTCAAGCACATCCCACGCGCTCACAGACGGGTCCCAGACCGCAGCATTCGACGCCTTGAAGCTCACATGAAACAGTCTCGCGGCGGTGTCGAGAATTCCTTGCTGTACGCGTTCGTAAGGAAAGTACGGCCGAACCGACTGGGAGTCAAAATTGAATACCGACCGCCGGTATTGCTCGTACCAGTAGAAGCCGCTCCACGCGGGGATGGTCGTCAGACCGGGTTGTTTCTCCTGCGCGAACTTCACGAGCATTTCATATTCACGCTTGGCGGTATCGCGTGACGCCTGGTCCACATCGTTCAGGAACATCTTCATATTCGCCGCAGACCCCATCATCTGATCCGCAGTCGCGAAATCCGCCCAAGTACCGTACCCCAGCATTTTGGCCAGTTCGCTCCGCGTGCGAAGAACATCCATCAGGATCTCTTTGTTCTGGGGATAGGCGCGCGTCATGTACGCCAAATACATCTTTTTTCGAAGATCTTCGTTGTTGGCGTACGTAATCACCGGAGAGTAGTCGGTTTCCTCCGTGGTGAAGGTGACGCTACCATCTGTGGCTGCGGGATGGCGCGACACAAAATCGTCGGGCAGCCCCCTGATCTCAGACTTGTCCTTGGCGACAATGTGATTCACGTTTTCCTGTACGTTGCGCCCGAACTTCAGAGCGGTTTCGACGATGTGATCGAGGCGCTTCTTGATCTCGGCACGCGTCGCGTCGTCCTTGTCGACACCTTGCAGCCGGTATTCGAGCAGCGCACGCTCGATGTAATGTCTGGTTGCCGGATCGGCGGACTTCGTGTCTAGACTGCTTAGTGCCTTGTAGACGTTCTGATTCAGCTGCAGTTCATTCGCGACCTGCGTGACTTTCTCGGCCAGCGCCTGACCGGCATCACGCACTTCCTTTTGGGGCGCGACTCCATACATCAAGAAGGATTCGGAGCCCGCAAGACTCAACTCGTTTTGCGCATTGTCGTAAGGCTGCAGCGTGTTTTCGATGGTTCGCGGGCCCTTGACGGCGAGTAGTTCGTCAATGTCCTTCTTCTCCTTCTCCAGGTGCGCGTTGACCCACTTCTCCGCGTTGGCTTTGTCTAACTTGCCGACCCAGATGTGCAAGGGATCGTCCTGTGCGCCGGCGAGCGCCGCGGCGCTGACGACAACCAAAAGAACTGCGCGAGAATTCACGCGTGTTTTTGAAGAAAACACTGACATCGAAAATCTCCTCATTGCCATAAATTGCGAAATCCGGGAAGCCGCAAACGACGCAAACAAGGGAAGCCCTAGCAACCGACGGCAGCATACACTTCTACTATCAACTTTCGCTAACTTGGACTGGTTTCAGCGCGAAACGTCATCCGCCGAGTGCCGCCTCGGCCGAAGCTCCTTGCCGTGGTGAAAAGCACAAAAATTGCGCGTAAAACTTTGTAAACTGGCCGAGTCCAACATCTTCGAGGTGCTAGATTGATGAGGTGGAATATCCTTGGGGACAGCTGTCTATGAAGGTCTTCTGTCTTCAACTCGCGGCCATCTTCTGGCTGGCAAACGGCGCGGTTGCAATGCAGTCCGCCGCGGCGCCGGCGAACCGTCAATCCGCAAGCGCGACCGGCATTCAACAGACCATTGGGAGCATCAAGTCGATCGACGACAACGGCCTTACTCTCACGTCGGATGCTGACGAAGAGTACCGAATCACAATCTCTGACACGGCGAAAATCCTCCGCGTCGCCCCGGGACAAAAAGACCTGAAGACGGCGACCCCGCTCCAGAAATCAGACCTGCAGGTCGGTGATCGCATTCTGGTTCGTGGCCGCGTTGCCTCTGAGCCGCACACCCTGACTGCCGCCGCCGTTATCGCGATGAAGCAAGCGGACGTCTCAGCAAAGCAGGACAAAGACCGCGAGGACTGGCAGAAGCGTGGCGTCGGTGGCTTGGTCACCGCTGTTGTTGCCGTGAGCGGCACGATCACAATTTCGCAGACGTCGTTCGCAGGAACCCAGTCAATCGCCGTGCACACGACGAAGTCTACGATCCTGCGCCGCTATGCCGCGAATTCCGTGAAATTCGACGACGCGAAGATTGCGCCCCTCGATCAGATCAAGCCGGGCGATCAACTGCGGGCGCGCGGGACAAAGAATGCTGACGGAACCGAGATCGCGGCCGATGAAGTCGTCTCCGGAACTTTCCGGAATCTCTCGGGCACAATCACGACCGTCGATACAGCTGCGAATACTCTGACCCTGAGAGATCTCATCAGCAAGCAGTCTGTCGTCGTGAAGGTCACGGGCGACACACAGCTTCGTAAGCTTCCGCCAGAGTTCGCGCAACGCATTGCCATGCGATTGAAAGCAGCGGCGGCCGGAGAGATTCCCGGTGCTGGAATGGCTGCCGGGGGCGGGGGTGGGAACTCCGCCGTACCTAATCAAGGCAACGGCGGAAGGCTGGGCAGCGGACAAGTTGCCGGAGGACAAGGGCCCGGTGGACAAAGTGGACCGGGTGGCCCCGGTGGAATGGGTGGGCGCCCGGGAGGGCCGCCGGACATCCAGCAGATCCTCGCGCGCATGCCCGCCGCGAAGCTGGGTGATCTGCAAAAGGGCGACGCCGTGATGATCGTGAGCACGCAAGGCAATGGCACGGAAGAACCGAGAGCCATCACGATGCTCGCCGGGGTCGAGGCTTTTCTCACCGCTTCACCGAGCGCGACGCAGGCGATGATGCTTTCTCCTTGGAGCTTAAGTTCCTCCTCGGCTGAAGCCGCCGCCAACCCGTAGTCTGCGCCAGGAAATAGCTCGATTTCGCCGCTCGAACTCGAGAAAGCTGCGTCTAAGGAAAAGGAATTTGCAGGAGCAAGAATGAAGCTGTTGGGTGCCACTCGTCTCAAGCTGGTTTCGCTTATCTTGACGCTGCTGCTGCTGGTCTCGGCGGCAATGGCGCAGACCAGCGCCGGCACCCTGCATGGGACCGTCACCGATCCATCGGGCGCCGCTGTTACGAATGCCAACGTGGTCGTCGTGACTCCCGACGGACAGACTCGCTCAGCCACTACCAATCGCACTGGCGGATACGAAATCAACAACATCGCGCCCGGTACCTACACGGTCACAGCAAATGCTCCAGGCTTCGCTGCCTATACGCAGGACGGAATCGTCATCACCGCCGGACAATCCCAGACGGCAAACATCACGCTCGCCATCGAGGTAGAAAAGGAAAAGATCAACGTCGAGGATCAAGGGACCACGGTTTCGACCGATCCCTCGGCGAACGCGGGCGCGATCATCCTGAGGGGCCAGGACCTTGATGCGTTGCCCGATGATCCCGATGAACTGCAAACCGATCTGGAAGCGCTAGCGGGCCCATCTGCGGGGCCGAACGGCGGTCAGATGTACATCGACGGTTTCACAGCAGGACAGTTGCCGCCGAAATCTTCGATCCGCGAAATTCGTATCAACCAGAATCCGTTCTCCGCCGAATACGACAAGTTGGGCTACGGCCGCATCGAGATCTTCACCAAGCCCGGCAGCGACAAGTTCCACGGTGGGGTCTCGGTCATGGGGAATGACTCCTCCTTCAATTCTCCCAACCCTTTCCTGCAGGGACAGGAGCCGCCTTATCATTCGCTGCTTTTCATGGGAAATATCGGAGGACCGATCGGCAAGAAGGCGTCGTTCTTTTTCGACGGGCAGCGGCGCAACATCGACGAGCTGTCGGTGCTCACGTTCTGCCCTCCCACTTCAACTTCCTGTGACTCAACCAATTTGACATCAACCACGGTGCCGAACCCGCACACCCGCACGAATCTGGCTCCACGATTCGACTATGCGATTTCAAAAAACAATACTCTGACGGCGCGCTATCAGTTCTTTCGCGATACCAACGATAACGGTGGGCTAGGCCAGCTGACGCTGCCAACACAGGCATACAACGAGCGCGAGACCGAACACACGATTCAGATCAGCGACACCCAGGTTCTATCCAGCAAAGTTATCAACGAAACGCGCTTCCAATATTTGCGCGACAACACGCAACAGGTACCGCAAGACACGTCGGCCCGAGTTACCGTTCAGGGAGCGTTTATCGGCGGCGGCAGTAGCGGAGGCACGAGCGCCGAAATCCAGAATCACTATGAATTGCAGAACTACACCTCGATGAGCCTTGGGAACCACTTCCTCAAGTTTGGTGGACGCCTCCGGGCGATTCATGATCAAAATGCCGACGCAACCCTGGTTAACGGCTCATGGTTATTCCAGGATCAGACCACTTTTCAAAACAGCCAGCCTTTTCAGTATTCGGTCAACTCGGTGCCCGGAAGCAGCATACCGACGATCCCAACCGTTCGCGCGAACGTCGTCGATGCCGGACTCTACGTGCAGGACGACTGGCGTTGGCTCCCGAATCTCACAGTCAGCCTCGGCCTGCGTTTTGAAACACAGAATCAGATTCACGACCACGGAGACTGGGCGCCGCGGGTCTCGTTTGCGTGGGGCATTGACGGCGGTCAGAAAAAAGCCGCGAAGACCGTTTTACGCGGCGGTTTTGGAATGTTCTATGAGCGGTTCTCCGACACGAACGTCGTGCAGGCCGAACGTCTCGACGGACAGACCCAGATTCAATACATCGTAAATTGTCCCACAGGGCAGACTTGCCCTTTCGCATTCAACTACCCGACGCCGCCCTCACTGAGCGAACTTCAGAGTTCCTCACCGACGACGTACCAGATCGATCCACGGCTACGCTCGCCGTACATCCTGCAGAGCGCGCTTAGCCTGGAGCGTCAGGTCACGAAAGCCGCTACGATCACGATCTCGTACTTGAACTCGCGTGGGTTCGATCAGTTGCTCACGCGAAACATCAACGCGCCGATTCCGCCGAGCACTGACCCTCATGACCCAGCGGTTCGCCCCTTTGGCACTCTGGATAACATTTATCAGTACGCAACCGAAGGAATCTTCCGCCAGAACCAGTTGATTGTGAACGCGACCGTTCGCACCGGGCGCGTGACGCTTTTCGGCTTTTATACATTCAACAACGTGCGCAGCAATACAGGCGGCGTGAGCAAATCGAGCCCGGGGGGCGCTTTCCCGTCCGATCAATACAACCTCGACGCCGATTTTGGTCGTGCTGGTTACGACATTCACCATCGACTCTTTTTCGGTGGTTCAATCTCCGCGCCCTACGGATTTCGCGTAAGCCCGTTCATGCTGGCATCGTCCGGCGCGCCCTACAACGTCACACTGGGATACGACCTGAATGGCGATTCGATCACCAACGATCGTCCATCATTCTCCGGCGCGTGCTCGCAGCCGCTGAACTCTTGCTTTTATAACTCCGCGCCCAGTCCGAACGATCCTCGCATTCCGATGAATTACCTTACGGGACCAACACAGTTCACTTTGAACGTCCGGCTCAGCAAGACGTTCGGCTTCGGCCGCGAGACCGGCGGGAAGGGCAACGTGCAAGGTCAAGGGGGGCCTCCGGGGGGCGGTGGTCATGATCATGGCGGAGGACCCGGCGGCGGTGGCGGAGGCTACGGTCGAGGCCCCGGAGGCATGGGCGCGATCTTTGGCCCGGGTGGTACCAATCGCCGCTACAACCTGACGTTCAGCGTGAACGCGCGCAACGTTCTCAACCGCGTGAATCTGGCATCGCCGATCGGTACGTTGACCTCGCCGTTTTTCGGACAGTCCATCGCGATCGCGGGGGGACCATTTTCGAGCCAGGCGGCGAACCGCAAGCTCGAACTGCAAGCCAGCTTCAGTTTCTAAGGTATCCCAGGTTAGCGTCCACAAAACGGCCGCGAACCTGGGGCACCGTCGAGCGTGTCGCGCCCAGTTGTGATTGTCCACTTGCACGCAATAAGATGCTTCGTGCATCTCGGGCCTCCATTACAACTAATTTCGCGGCGCGTGCAGATGTACTCGATGGCCGCTTGGAGAGTTTATGAAACGTACGTTGTGTACTGCCTTGCTCATCTTGTCTTTCGTCATCCCCACCCTTGCTGCCGATGAAGAAAAGAAAGAAGCCAAAGAAGACCACCGTCTGAATGACTCCGCTGTTGTCCTGAAAGAAATCCTCGGCATGCCCGAAGGCATTCCGAAGGATCTCCTCAATAAATCAGTCTGCGTTGTCGTATACCCGTCGGTGAAAAAAGCCGCATTTATCGTCGGCGGGAGTTACGGACGTGGCGTTATTACTTGCCGTTCCGGCAGGGAATTCAACGGCCGCTGGAGCGCTCCGGCGATGTTCGCGCTTGAAGGTGGAAGTTTTGGGTTGCAGATCGGCGCGCAAGCGACCGACTTTGTCCTTCTAATCATGAATGAGAGTGGCGCGAACTCCGTGATGTCGAGCAAGGTCAAGATCGGTGCCGATGCCTCTGCCGCCGCTGGTCCAGTAGGCCGCACTGCGTCCGCGGAAACCGACGTTGTTTTGAAGGCTGAGATTCTCTCCTATTCCCGCGCGAAGGGACTGTTCGCGGGCATCTCGCTCGCCGGTTCAACGCTCCGTTCTGATGATGGCGGCAATAAGGCTCTCTACGGCCGCGATATCAGCGCCAAAGAAATTGTTCGTCAAGCAAAAGTACCGGCGCCCGCGGCTGCCCAGCGTCTGCTCGCTATTTTGCAGAAAGAAACCCCGCACCACGTCGAAGACAAACCAAAAGAAGCGAAATCGAAATAAGAGCGCAAATCGAGGCCTTAGCCTTATTCCGCGACGCGCCCTCTTTCGAGCAAGGGGAGCCGACTTAGCTAGTTCGGCTCCCCTTGAATTCTCAAGTCTTTCTCCCGCCAATATAATTTTTTCATCTCCGGAGAATTTATGACCATGCAACGCCTTTTTCTCCGCGTTTTGTGGGTTCTGGGGTGCGCAAGCGCGCTATTTGCGCAGGAAGCGCCGCCGGCCGAACCAACGTCTGCACCGCCGCACCCTAACGGACGTCCGACGATTGGCCTGGTTCTTGAGGGCGGCGGAGCACTCGGCCTCGCGCACGCAGGTGTCTTCCGGTGGTTCGCTGAGAACCGTATTCCCGTCGATTACGTCGCCGGTACAAGCATGGGAGGCCTCGTGGGCGGCTTCTATGCGACGGGTATGTCTGCTTCGGAGATCGAAGACTTCATCAAGAACATCAACTGGAACCGCTCGCTGCGCAACGAGCTGCCGTACCGGGCACGCTCGTTTCGGCGCAAGGAAGATCAGCGCGACTATCCGAACGACCTTGAGTTCGGACTTAAGGGGGGCATCAACTTTCCTGCAGGTTTCAACTCCGGGCAACAGGTAGGTCTCATTCTTGATCGTGTCGCGCTCCCATATTCCGATCTCAAGAGCTTCAACGATCTGCCCACACCGTTTCGTTGCGTTGCCACTGACCTGGTCACCGGACAGGGAAAAGTATTCGACAGCGGCTCACTTTCCGAAGCGCTGCGTTCCACGATGTCGCTGCCTGCGCTGTTCAGCCCTGTGCGGCGAGACGGACATATCTATGTCGATGGTGGGCTAATCCAAAATCTACCGGTCGATGTCGCCAAAGCGATGGGCGCCGAAATCGTGATCGCGGTTCATCTTGAGACCGAACCTCTCGATCCGAAAGAGAGCCTCTCGCCCTTCACCGTCCTGCAGCATTCCATCAGCGTTGTGATCTCTGCCAATGAACTCGAGAGCATGAAGAAGGCCGATGTCCTCATTCGCGTTCACACGCAGAACTACACCGCCATTGATTACCAGGCATCGCCGAAACTCATTGAGCTAGGTTATGCGGGAGCGAACGAGAAAGCTGCGCTGCTGAAGCGCCTGTCGGTCAGTCAACAAGAGTGGGACGACTACCTGGCCGCGCGCAAATCCCGCGAGCGTCCCGTGCCCGTGCCGCAATTTGTTGAAGTTGTCGGAACTGCGCCTGTGATCGCGGAAGGCATCCAGGACAGTCTTGCGGACAACGTCGGCAAGCCCGTCGATTTCAAACGCATCGACTCCGACCTCACTGAAGTCACCGGCCTTGGGCGCTTCACGCGCGCCGGCTTCCAGCTCACGCATCGCGACGGCCGGGAAGGGCTGCTGATTCGTGCCGACGAGAAGCCTTACGCCCCGCCCACCGTCAATCCGCTCTTCGTCATCGACGGATCCGACTACACCGACGTCCGCTTCAGTCTGGGCGCACGCGTTACCTTTCACGACATCGGCGGATTCGGTTCCGAGCTGCGCAACGATTTCATCGTGGGGACAAGTTACGGTGCGAGTTCCGAGTACTATCACCCGCTGAACTGGTTCAGCCATTTCTTCGTTGCGCCGCGCGGCTTTGCTACCGTTCAACCCTTCGACCTGTATCTCGACGACACCCGCATCGCGACTTATCGGGAACTTTCTGCCGGTGGAGGTCTCGACTTCGGCGTCGCGATTAATCGCTTCTCCGAATTCCGGTTCGGGTATCAAGCCGACCATTTCTCCCTGAACCGCAGCATCGGTATCCCCGGCCTCCTTACCAACGTCAGCGGACGGCAGGGCTTTTCGCGCCTGCGCTATATCCTCGATCACACGGACGATCCAACGCTTCCGCGCCAGGGTTATCTGATCCAGTCGCGCCTCGAGTTCTACGATGCGAACCCGGGCGCTACCGAACATTTCCCGCTGGCAGAATTGCGCACCGGTGTTTTTCATCGCATCAAGAAGACGAACTCTTTGTTTCTTCTGGCGTCAGGTGGCTCGACCTTCGGATACGAGGGCACCGGCATCCCGATGTTCAGTCTCGGCGGACCCCAGCGGCTGGCAGCGTACGGTGTCAACGAACTGCTCAGCAACCAATATGTCCTGGGCCAAGCCGGATACATTCGGCGCCTGAAAGAACTCACCCCTCTGCTCGGAAATAACGTCTACCTTGTAACCGACTATGAAGTTGGCAAGGCCTATGGTCCTGTGAACCAGAGCGATTCGCGCCTGCCCAACGACTTCAACGCGGCCGTGCTCGTGCAGTCGTTCATCGGACCAGTGGTGTTTGGGGGGAGCGTCGGCGACCGGGGCCACCACAAATTCTATTTCCAGCTTGGAAGGCTGTTTTAGGTGGGATCAAAAGATCTTTCACCACTGAGGACACAGGGAGCACAGAGGAAGAAGACGACATTAGAGTTTAGGAACGAGCTGGCTGCGAGAATTCCTTTTAGGGTCGCAGGTAGGGTTGAGAGACAAAGGGATCCCTCGACTCCGTTCGGCTGTCGCCTCACTCCGCTCGGGATGACAGATGTGAAGGCATTCTCTACACACGTGGAATGACAGATCCTTCTCTTGAAACTCGAAACTCGAAACATGAAACTTGCTCGTGGTACGCCTCGACGAACCCTAACCCTTCCCTCTATGATGTCTGCATCACGCCGTCATCCGAGGATTCTCATGAGCGAACCATCCTACGAAGAACTGAAGGCCCGCCTCGCCGACCTGGAAAAGCAGGTCGAAACCAAGAAACGCAGCGGCAGCATGGAATTCAAGGTGTCCGAAAAAGGCGGGGTCAGCGTTTACGGCCTCGGACGCTTTCCCGTCACTCTCTACTACGAGCAATGGACGCGCCTGCTCGATGCCTCGGACAACCTCCGCCAGTTCCTTGAAGAAAACAAGTCCAGACTCAAGCTCAAAGGTTAGTAAGCCAGAGCAATTTCTCTACCTCACCACGACGGGCCGCAAAACTGGCCGTCTGCGGGAGATCGAGATTTGGTTCACCGAACGCTACGGCCGCTACTATGTGATCGCCGAATACGACACGTCTCAATGGGTGCAGAATGTACGTGCCTCAGCCGACGTTCGTGTGAGCGTTGGGGCAACGTCGTTCGCCGCCCGCGCTCGCATTCTGAGTGTCGAGCAGGATCGCGATCTTCTCCGCGTTGTCCAGGAACTCTCTCACGACAAATATGGATGGGGAGAGGGAACAGTTGTGGAGTTGACGCCTGTACTGAAGGAGTAGCTCCAACCAACGCTGACATGCCTGAAGACATCCTGACGCTTCCGCCACCGCCCGCTGACCAGCGCCTCGCTTATGGTTCCGATCCCAATCAGTTCGCCGACCTTCGCGTGCCGAAAGCGACAAAGCGCGCCCCCGTATTAATGAATATTCATGGCGGATACTGGCGTGCCAAGTACGACTTGCTTCATGCAGGCCATCTCTGTGCTGCGCTCACGAAGAAAGGATTTGTTACTTATAACGTTGAATATCGGAGAGTGGGGAACCCGGGCGGAGGGTGGCCGGGCACATTCGAGGATATTGGCAATTCGTACCGCTACATAAAACAAGTCGCCGCGCGTTATTCGGGCGAGGCGGACAGGATGATCGTCATGGGGCACTCCGCGGGTGGGCAGCTGGCGCTTTGCCTGGCGGCTCACGAACCGGCTGTTGCTGGCGCGGTCTCGCTTGCGGGCGTAGTCGATCTGCAACGCGCTTACGATCTGCACTTAAGTCACGATGCTGTCGTCGCGTTTCTTGGCGGCAAACCTACCGACGTCGCGGATCACTACGACGATGCCGACCCCATGCGCCTTCAAATTTCACAGTGCCGGCAGATTGTGGTGCACGGCGCTGCGGACGACGTCGTCCCCCCGGCGTTCAGCCGCGATTACGTGACGAAAAAAAAGAAAGCCAACGAAAAGGTGGAACTCCTTGAGATCGATAAGGCCGACCACTTCGATCTCATCGATCCGCGCTCGGCGGCGTGGGCATTGGTGGAAAAGGCCGCTTTGGAACTTGTGCAGTGACTTGCATCGGCGATTGGCCGCCCATATTTGTCATCCTGAGCGAAGTGAGCCGTTAGGCGAACGGAGTCGAAGGACCCCTTATTCCTCAATACAGGTCAAACCTCAAAGGGAATTCTCTCGATGGAATGAAAATCTGCGACCACACAGGGCGCATCACGCTAGTACGCGAATCCACACCATCACTTCCGCACCACCTCCATCTGCAAATACATCATCTGTCCGACGTGATGATGTAAATGCGTTGCGCATCTTAAGAAGATGTTAAAGCGATTGTCGGCGTCTTCTTCGCGCATCGCGGTGTAAGCCTTCCCCCAATCACTCTCAGATTGCGCGCGCGAAGTGCGCACCACCATCGCTACCGCCTCGTCGAAACGCCGCAGCACATCTTCCTTCGACGGATGGCTTGCCTCAGTAAACTCGCGATCCCGGTCGCGCACGTACCCGGTTCCTGCAATCTCGGCGCCGATGTAGTAATTCAAATTTCCTGTCAGATGCAACACGAGATGCCCAAAACTGTTTCCAAACGAAAACGGCTTTGTCCAGAATTGCTGGTTGCTCAGAGCTCCCGCCAGTTCGTCCACCTTTTCTCCCAGTTCTTCATATCGCCGCGCAAATCCCTCGCCGATTGTGCTATTCAGTACGTTCATTTGAAGTCTTTCTCCGTGATTCTCAGTGCCCCTGTGGTTAGGGCTTTTATCCGACCTTCCGCAGCACCAATGCCGAATTCTTCGATCCGAAAGCGATGCAGTTACACACCGCGTGCTCGATTCTTTCTTTCCTTCCGGGCGCAGGAACGTAATCCAGATCGCACTCCGGATCCGGGTTCGTGAGATTGATCGTCGGCGGAATCTGCCCATGCTCCATCGCGACTATCGTTGCCGCCACTCCCGCCGCGCCACATGCGCCCTGGGGGTGCCCGATCTGCGACTTCAGCGCCGACATCGGAACCGCGCGCGCGCGTTCGCCAAGCGCCAACTTGAGTGCTTGTGTCTCGATCCGGTCATTCAACTGGGTAGAGGTACCATGCAAATTCACATAATCGACATTTTGCGGGGCGATTCCAGCCTGCCCCACCGCCAGACCGATCGCCCGGGCCGGTTCCTCCCCGCACTCCTTCAGGCGTACCCGATGAAACGCCTCACAGGTTGACCCATAGCCCACAACTTCCGCCAGGATCTTTGCACCGCGCACTCGCGCATGTTCATGCTCTTCCAGCACGAGCATCCATGCGCCTTCGGCCAGCACGAACCCGTCCCGGTCGACTGAAAACGGCCGCGATCCCTTTTCCGGCTCTGCGTTCCACGAGTCGGTCAAAATCTTCATGAGGATGAAGCCCTTTACGATCCCGAGCGCGATGGGAGCATCTGCCCCTCCTGTCAGGATCAAGTCCGCACGCCCCGACTGGATCGTCCGCATCGAGTAGCCGATCGCATCCGTCGACGACGTACAACCCGTCGTGATGACCTGGCTGGGACCGCGCAATCCGAACCGAATGCTCAGATCGCTCGAAAAAGTTCCCATGACTCCGGTCGGCACGCAGAACAAACTCATGTGCCGGTAGTCCTGATGAAAGAACAAGCGGTACTGTTCTTCGGTGAATTCCTGCGATCCCCCACCGGAACCCACGATCACGCCGAACCGACGCCGCTCCTCCATCGAGAGGGAACTGCTGTCAATTCCGCTTTGTTCGAGCGCCTCGCTCGCCGCGGCCAGCGCCAATGGCAACACGCGCGACACGTGTTTGCGCTCGCGCTTCTCCATCCACGCCAGTTCGTCGAATCCCCGGACCTCGCCAGCGATTTGCACCGGAATTTCACTCGGATCAAAGTGCGAGATTCTTCTTACTCCGGACTTGCCCGCGAGAATCGCCTCGGCGAACGCCTCTCGACCAATACCATTCGGACTCACCACCCCCATACCCGTCACCACGACTCGTCGCAACCCGCACCCCCAGGAACAGCCCGGCAGAAGACTATACGGGAAAGATGCCTTCCTGCGCTCAACCGATGGTCTGCAGCCTGCAAAATCGGTGTCTTTGACTCGGTAGGCGCCGGTGGCCCCTGCCAGTCACGGTGCGGTTTTTAGAAAAACAAATCCACCACAGACACAAAGGCACGGAGAAGGCGGGGAGGGCGATCTCAGTTCCCAATTCGCCCTCGCGGTTTTCTTCGCGCTCTCGTGCAATAGAGGTTCTTTAAGCTGCCACTCACCAGGCAGAAACTCGAAACAAATAAGAGGGAGGGCTGTTTCTCCCTCCCCGAACTTCACTGCCTAGAGGCTGCTACTGTCTCGGCAGCTGCAGCATTAACGCGCCTTTTTCGCTTGCTTCCACCGTCGGCAACTGGCCGTTCCACTTCCCAATCAGCGCCTGCTGATTTTCCAGCCTGCGCAGTTCGAGCAATTGCGGCGTCAGCGAATTTTGCCGGATGCGGTTTGCATCCGCTTCGCCCTGCGCCCGCGTGACCGCCGACTTCGCATCACCCTCAGCTTCGGCGATCTTTTTCGCCGCTTCGGCCTGCGTTGTTGCCAGCTCGTTCTTGGCGCGCTCTGCCTCCTGGATTGCCTGGGCCTTCGCCGTGATCGCCTGTGCAATCACGCTCGGGACCCGCGGCGCTCCGATGAAGCCAAACTGCTGCACGCCCACGCCAACGTTCGCGACCTTGGCCTGGATCTGCTGCTCCACCTGACCCAGGAACTGCGCCTTCTTCTCGCCGTAAATGTCTTCGACCGTATAGGTCGATGCCACTTCATTCAGCGAGTTCCGCACGATGTCGCGCAGGATGCCATGCGTGAAGCCCTCGAGCTGGTTCACTCGATACTTCACGTAGAAATCCGGCACCCGGGTTGGCTCGATCGCGTACGACAGGGAAACATCCGCAAAGATTTCCATGCCCTCCTTGCTGTTGAAGCCCATTTCTTCGTTCACCTGATGGCCTTCGCTCGTGTCCCGCGTCCACTTCACCGTTTGCACGTAGGTGGGGAACTCGATGACCTGCGTGGTCAGCGGGCTGTACAGCACCCAACCCGTGCGGACAGGGATCTCCGACGCGCCTCTCTGGCTGCCCGCCAGATTCACCTCGATGCCTACGTAACCGGCCTCGATGCGGGTGATGCCGACGAGAAAGCTGGTCACAAGCCAGGCGCCGATCAGCAACCCAACCACGATCAGCACCGGCACAATTACCGACCTGCGGGAAAAGTTCTCTGTCCACTCCATACCTGAACCCCTTTTCTCTCGATCACTGTTGAGTAGAGTCATAGGTTCCTCCAGATCCCCCGTATCGCCAACGGGACGACCAACAACAATGCAACCAGCAGGCCGATGCCGCCGAGGACGGCACTATCGCGCGGCTGATTGATCCAATGAAACGCCACCAGCAGCGCACCGTACGCGAGCAGGCACACAACCAGAATCGTCACCACGCGAAAGTGATGCCTCATCGATGTACTCCTCCCGGACTCGCCGGGTGAAGCAGTTGAACTCTATCTGCTTAGTTTTGCCAGAATCGGCTTTGAGGTGGTCTTACATGGCCGTTGAACTCTCAACGACACCTATCAAGATGTGATACCAGGTTGGCCGGATG
>Ga0126371_10001630_pt1 | contig 19079 bp, 16 predicted proteins | sample PanSoiMetaPlot_4_FD_110145 | JGI IMG/M metagenome (GOLD analysis project Ga0126371, IMG submission 110145) | Tropical forest soil microbial communities from Panama - MetaG Plot_4 | ecosystem: Environmental > Terrestrial > Soil > Tropical forest > Bulk soil | place: Panama | collected 2016-02-17 | reverse complement strand
CCTTCGCCCTCCCTGGACAAGCCCGCCCGTAGCTCACTCTGCGGGAGAATGTAAGATTTTATACGGCCTAAGTGCGCTGCGCAAGGGAATTTTGGCTCACCTAAAGATATGAAAAAAAGTACTTTACAATCTGCTGTTACTACGGTACCGTTCCTCCCCCTCTTCCGCAATCCCCATTTGCAGACGATTGCCGCTCACCTGTGGCGACGTCACGGAGAAGAGGCACGTTATCCTCTTCGCAGCCGCCTATATCGCACTGAGCCCGATGTCCACGTGTTGGTGCAGTCTCAGCACCCGCAGAGGGCGCCGCTGGGAGAAATCGTCATGGTGCACGGCTTGGAAGGGTCAGGCGAAGCGGGCTACATCCGCAGCTTGAGCGGCGTTGCTTTGCGGGCGGGATTTGGCGCGCACCGCTTTCATATGCGTACTTGTGGTGGAACCGAAACTCTCTGCCAGACCCTCTACCACGCCGGGTTGACCAGCGACCTGCTGTTTGTGTTGCAGGAATTCGCCCGCGAAGTCCGTGGTCCGGTCTTCCTGGCCGGCTTCTCACTCGGGGGAAATGTAGTGCTGAAACTCGCCGGCGAACTCGGAGAAACCGCACGGCATTTGATTTGCGGCGTATGTGCGGTTTCCGCCCCGCTGGATCTGGCCGCTTGCTCTCGGCGGCTCGCAGACCGGGACAACCGGCTCTATGAGCGCCGCTTTGTGCGCCGCATGCGGTCCCGGCTGTGCGCCACCGGCCGATATCGCCCGGCCGATTTCGCCGGCTTGCGTTCCGTCCTCGAAATCGATGACCGCATTACCGCCCCCTCCTTCGGTTTCGTCAATGCGGCGCATTATTACAGCACTCAGTCCGCGGCACGCTTCCTTCCCGCTATTCGTGTCCCGGCCTTGTTGATCCACGCCCAGGATGACACACTGGTGCCGTTCTCGAGTGTCGCGCCCCATGCCACGCCGCCGAACCCGTGCCTGGAGTGGATCGCTGCCACGCATGGCGGCCACCTCGGCTTCATCGGCCGGCGCCCACACCGCTTCTGGGTCGACCACGTCATCATGGATTGGATCAGACGCCAGGCGCACACCGCCGCATGACATACTGAAGTTCAACCGGTATGCCTCAGACGCAGCCCTTTCCGCCGCGCCTCGCCCTGTGGCTGGCCTTTGCCTCGGCCGCCACGATTTTGATTTCCATCGCCGCTTCCCAAACGCTGCTCGCTCTTGCGGTGATCGCGCTATTGTTGTCAGGAGAGAAGCTGCGCTGGCCGCCCATCATGCTGCCCCTCGTCTTGTTCATGGTGGGAACCGTCCTTTCGCTGGCCTTCTCCGGAGAGATCACCGCCGGGCTGCCGGGAGTGCGGAAATTTTACGTCTTTCTAATTCTTCTGGTTGTCTTTTCCACCTTGCGGAACTTGGTTCTGGCGCGCTACCTGATGCTCACCTGGGCGGGACTCGGCGGCGTAGTGGCGCTTCGTGGCCTGGTTCAGTTCGCCGCCAAGGTGCGCGAAGCCCAGCAGCTCCATATCAGCTTTTATGACTACTACGTGCCGGGCGATCGCATCACCGGATTCATGAGTCACTGGATGACCTTCTCGGGCCAGGAGATGTTCGCAATCACCATGCTGACGGCGTTCCTGTTCTTCGCGCCTGCGGCCTTGCGCCGGACCTGGGTCTGGCTGCTATGCGCGGCGCTGATGGCGCTGGCCGTGATTCTGGGAATGACGCGTAATAGCTGGCTGGGTTGCGGCGCTGCGGGCATCTACCTCATCTGGTTCTGGCGGCGCTGGTTGCTGGCCGCGGTGCCGGTCGTCGCGATTTTGGCATTTCTGCTGGCGCCCGCCGACCTGCGCGAGCGGGTCGCCTCGGTCGCCCATCCGCGCACGGGCATCGATTCCAACGAGCATCGTCTCGTCACCTGGCGGACCGGCATGCAAATCATTCGCCGGCATCCGCTTCTGGGGCTCGGTCCGGAAGGCGTCAAGCTCCATTTTGACGAGTATGTTCCCGCCGACATTCCACGTCCCCTCCCCATTGGCTGGTACGGCCATTTGCACAATATTTATCTGCAATTCGCCGCCGAGCGTGGAATTCCTACCATGCTGGTCTTGATGTGGATGCTGTTCAAAATCGGCTGGGACTTCGCGCGCGGTCTTCGGTCGTTGCCTCCCGGCCGCAGTGATCGCCGCTTCCTGTTGCATGGAGGCATTGCAGTTTTGCTCGCTACCCTCTCGGCCGGCTTTTTTGAGCACAACCTCGGCGATACCGAAGTGTTAACGATGTTCCTGGTCATGGTGGCCTGCGGCTATCTTGCTCTGGACGAAGAAGTCGTCGCACAGCCGGTGCCCTCAAAAGAGGGGGTGGCCGTTGGGTGAGTCTCTAAGGGCCGGGAACCGTCTTACTCGCTCCCGTCCGTCAGCGTGCTCGTTCGCGATTCTGATGGCAGCGGTACGCCTCTCCCGTAAAGACAAATTTGGTCGTACGCCCACATTTTCACGACCGATGGTCGCTGCCGCCGGCTCGCCAGGAACTCGCGCTCCCACGGCCATCCCGGATTGAACAGGCCCATCAGATATCCGCAATCGCTGGAGGACCACTTCAGTTCGGCAAACGGATAAGCTGCGCACCGCGCCACTTCGTCCACGTTTCGATCGATGCCGCCGAACTGAAATCCTTCGCAAACAAACGATGCAAATTCCGATCCGGTCTTCTGCATCCACGCCGGCGGCAAATTAACATACCAGTTCAACCGCTTGGTCTCCGGCAGATTGACATCCAGCGGCCAAAGCAACTCGAACCACACGCCCGGATGGCGCCCCGCGACGTATGTATGTATCCCTCGCACGTAACTCGCCAGCCGCGAGCGTAAAAAATTCGCGTCCACAAACCCGTTGAGGGAGGGATCGTCATTCGGCGTCAGAAATCGAGCCAGGGGTCGGCCGTACGCCGTTTGAAACGCGCTCTGCGTGTCGTCGTCATAGTAGGCCATTCCCGAGCCGTTCGCGAAATACCACCAGAGCACCTCCCCACATTGCAGCCGCGCGGTTAGCCGCAGCCACGCCGCTTCCTGGGTGTAGGTCAGCTCATCGAGACCGAACCATGCCAGGTTGGTGCCCCGCAGCCGTTCAAACTCATCCACCGGCCGGAACAGAATGCGAGATCCGGTGTCCCCCAGGATCACAGTGTTTTCCGCCTTGTTGTGCTCGAACGGAATCTCGTTCTTATCGAGAATCTCGAACAAGGTCGCGCACGTCGCATCCCGCAGCATCGGGTAAGTCGGCGCTCCCAGCAGCCCAAGCCGCCCTGGATTCATGTAGCTCAATCGGATCGCTTCCTGGCACAGGGCCTGACTCTTCCCGCAGCCGATCGGTCCCGAAAATCCCTTGAATCTCGCTTCGGACGCATGAAATGTTTTTTGCGATGGCAGCGGGTCATACACTATTGCTCGGTCTTGGACAAAAACTCTGGATCGACCCATGTAACTTTAATCTCCGTCGGCCCGCCTTCTTCCATCTCCTTCTCCAGTTGCAGCAGCTTGAGGTAATCCCCCAAGGTCGGCTTGAACTCCCCGGACGTGAGCCGCGCCTGCATCCCGTCAATCGCCTTGGTCAGCACTTCCGCGATGCGAATCTGCTGTGTGATCTCCTGCCAGTGTCCACATTCCCTGCACGCTTGAGGCGCCGTGAATTGTTTTTCTGTTTCTTTCGGCATCGTGCAATCCCAAATAAAAACGGCCTCGCGTTGTCGCAAGGCCGCAACTCTCTTCCCGATTTGAGACTAACACCTGAGATCCTTCGAAAAATCGACTGAGAACTCTTAAATTGCTGAAATTACAAAGCAGAATTTTTTTTCCAGTTCGTGAATGCGCAATTTCAGCGTCCCGTGCACCGGCTACAATAACGGGTTCCGCGGAGTGTAACCCCATGCGAATTCTAGTGCTTGGCGCCGGCGCCACCGGCGGCTATTTCGGAGGAAGACTGCTGGAAGCCAAGCAGGACGTCTCGTTTCTTGTGCGCCCGGCTCGAGCGCTCGCGCTGGCTCGCGAAGGCCTCCTCATTCGCAGCCGTTTTGGCGACTGCCATTTTCCGCAGCCCTCGGTGCTGGTCGCGAGCGATTTGCGTGAAACCTTCGATTTGATCGTGCTCTCCTGCAAAGCCTACGGCCTGGAAGATGCGACCGTCTCAATCCGTCCGGCAGTCGGCCCGCAAACCGCGATTCTTCCCTTGCTGAATGGTATGCGCCATCTGGATGACCTGGACCAGGCCTTCGGCCGCGAGCGCGTTCTCGGTGGTCTGTGCGCGATTGCGGCGACGCTCAACGTGCAAGGGGAAATCATTCATCTCAACGATGTTCACTCTGTCTCCTTCGGCGAGCGCGACGGCTCCCTGTCTGCCCGCGTCCAAGCGATTGCCGCGGCCATGCAAGGAGCGCGCTTCAACGCCCGCGCCACCACGCGCATCCTGCCCGCGATGTGGGAGAAATGGGTGTTTCTGGCCGCGCTGGCTGCGGGCACGTCTCTCCTGCGCGCATCCGTTGGCGACATCGTTGCGGCTCCCGGCGGCGCAGAATTCGTGCTGGGTGTCTTTGAGGAGTGCCGGGCCATCGCGGCGGCCGCGGGCTTCCCCGTGCGGGAAGAGTTTGTGGAGCGGACCCGCGCTACACTGACCGAACCGGGTTCGCCGTTTACCGCCTCCATGCTTCGCGATATCGAAGCCAACGCCCCCATCGAGGCGGAGCACATTGTCGGCGACCTGATCCGCCGCAGCGCCGGCCTCGGACCGCCCTTGCTTGGCCTCGCTTACACGCATCTGAAGGCCTATGAAGCGCGCCGCGGGCGGACCCGTGCCGGCGCCGCGATCACCACCCCGTGATCCGCTCGATGTAGAATATCCTGAGCTGGTTTTCCGGCTTCGGCCTCTAGCAAGTCCGCATTCCTGGGGAGGTGTGCGATGAAGATCAGAGGTTCTTATTGGCTGCCTTGGCTGGCCGCCGCTGTGGCGCCCCTAACCTTAACGGCGCAGACCAAGGCGGCGTCTTCCGATGTCACTTTCACCAAGGACATCGTTCCGGTTCTGCAGCACAGCTGCCAGCAGTGCCACCACGCCGGCGGCGTAGCTCCGATGTCGCTCGTCACTTACGAGGAAGTCCGGCCTTATGCCCGCGCTCTGAAAGAGCGGGTAAATAAAGGCCCCCACGCCGGCGTCATGCCACCGTGGTTTGTCGAGAAAGACATAGGTATTCAGAGCTTCAAGAATGACCCTTCGTTGACTCCCGAGCAGATCGACAAGGTCGTGAAGTGGGCCAATACTGGCGCTCCGCGCGGCAATCCCGCCGATGCGCCGCCGCCGCTCAATTTCGACGACTCCGATAAGTGGACCATTGGCGAACCCGACCTCGTCCTGACATCCAAAGAAGTCACGGTCCCCGCCGCCGGGCCCGACTGGTGGGGTGACGTCGGCCTCATCCCGACCGGCCTCACCGAAGATCGCTACGTTGCCGCTCTGGAAGTGCGGGAGATCAATGACATTCCCCGGGAGGGCCCCGTCAAGACCGTCGGCGGCCGCTACGTCTTCCATCACATGACGTACGTCAGCCTCGTGCCCGGCGAAGCCGATCCGAACGCCAGCAGCGCCGACGAAGGTGCCACCAGCTGGCCGATTCACGAAGTCGGCCGCAACGCCGATATCTTCCCGCCCGAATCCGGACGGCTGCTCGCCGCCAATTCCGCCCTCTCGCTCACAGCTGGCCACATCCATCCCAATGGCCGCGAAACCAAGGCCCATCTCGAATTCGCGTTCAAGTTCTTCCCCAAGGGCTACCAGCCGCTCTATCGCCGCTCGGCACTCCGTCTGGGCAACGGCATCGACATCGATGTCAAGCCGAACCAGGCAAACCAGGAACTGCACGCCTACGCCACCCTCACCGAGCACACCAAGATCATTGCTTTCGAGCCGCATCTGCACGCGCCCGGCGTGCGCATGTGTTTGGAAGCAATCTGGGGCCACAACATCCAGACCCTGAATTGTGTCGGCTACGATCACAACTGGGTCAAGCAATACGTCTACGACGACGATTCCGCGCCGCTGCTGCCGAAGGGCACCATCGTTCACCTCATCGGCTTCCTCGATACGACCGCGAACAATAAGAACCCCGCCGATCCCCGCAACTGGGCCGGCGGCGGCCGGCGCTCCATCGCCAACATGTTTATCGATCTCGGTTATTCCGTCTCGCTCACCGAGGAGCAGTTCCAGGCCGAAATGGCGCGCCGCCGCGCCAAGATGAAAACCCGAAACGATTACGATATCGGCTGCCCGGTCTGCTGGGCGCCGCCGACCAAACCGCCGGCTCTCAGCGCGGCCGTGCAGGAAAAATAATGCGCGCCGGGATCCTCGCCGGCTTCGTGCTTCTGCTCGTGGCCGGCGCCCAAACTAGGTATACGTATTCGAAGGGCCAGAGCGTCTCGCCGGCCTACGAAGGCTGGATGCCCAACCCGGATGGCTCCTTCACCATGTACTTCGGCTACATGAATACCAACTGGCTCGAGGAGTTCGACATCCCCGCTGGTCCCGACAACAGCATCGAGCCCGGCGGTCCCGACCAGGGCCAGCCTACTCATTTCTACCCGCGCCGCAATCCCTTTCTGTTCACCATTCAGATTCCCAAAGACTTTGGCAAGAAGGAGCTGATCTGGACTCTCACCACCCACGGTCGCACCGAAAAGGCCTACGCCTCGCTCAAGACCGATTACCAGATTGATGCGCAGGTCATCTCCACCGAGGTTGGCGGCGATGGCGGCAGTCTCCGCGACGAGTTGCGCTACAACATGCCGCCCGAACTTGAGGTCCAGGGCGAGGCGCGCCGCAGTGTCAAAGTCGGCGAGCCGCTGACGCTCGTGGCGCTTGCCGGGGACCCCGACAACCTGCCGGCCCGCCGTGATGGCAAGCCGCAGCCGCGCCACCCCGGAAAGCCCGCAACAGAAGAAGAGAAGCCGAAACCGCCTCAGCGTCCGGCCGGCGGCAACGTAGCTAGCCTGGTGTATCGTCCTCCGGCGTCCCTTGTTCCGTCAAGCGGTCCCGGCCTGCGTTTATCCTGGATCGTCTACCGCGGCAAATCCGCCGCAGTAAACTTCAGCCCCGACCAGATGAAGACCTGGACCGACACGCGTGCATGGGCCAATTCCCCATGGTCTCCGCCCTTCAACATTCCCGAACCGCCTCCCGAAGGCAGATGGGTAACTCAAGTAACCTTCCAAGAGCCCGGCACATATGTTCTACGCGCCGTAGCCAGCGACGGCTCCCTGTTCACCTACCAGAACGTCACCGTCACCGTGGAGTAACACCGGTCTTTGCCGCCGGTGCTTCGTTCGTAAACAAAAACTTCCCCCCGCTCTCCGCTACCTCGTGCAGCGCGCCTTTGCCCACCACCTGCTCCAGATGCGGTACGGCCGGTCCCTCCGCCAACAGGTAATATCGTTTCGGCTCCGCCCACGCCCGCGCCAGGTCGCCATCCTGGATAAACACATCCCGCGGCGCGTCCGGCGCATACGACCCATACTCCAGATTGTTCACCCGCCCGTTCAGTAATTGCGCCCGCTGGTTCGCATAAAAGAAAACCGACGAGAAGGTGTAATACTGATCGCCCATGATTAGCCGTCCTGGAGGCTGGCGGAGCAGCGCTTCCGCCAACGGCCGTGACGACAGGTACGGATCGAACACAACCAGCGCCAGCCGCGCGGCGTGAAAGAACAGCACCATCATCACAGTCAGGCCCGCCACTGGCACCAGGCTCTTGGAGCTAAGAGCCGCAATCGCGCCGATCAGAAACGCTACCCCCGCCACCGCCAGCGGCAGCCGCAAGTAGGCGAACGCGCGCAGCGTCAGGTCCGCCATGTGTCCCAAAGACAATGTGTACAGCTCCGGATTCGAATTCAGCGCCACCGCGATGTCGCCCGGCGCCGGTAGCCCGCGTACCAGCCACAGGATCGCCCCAATCGTCACCGCCGCCAACACCGCGATCGCCGCCACCGCTCGCGTCCCATACCGAAGAACGCCGCTCTCGCTCGCGACCGCAGACCCTATCAGCAGCGCCAGCGCCGGATACACCGGCATTGAATAATACTCTTGCGTGGTGGAGAACGTGAAAAACACCAGGATGAAGCCTGTCCAGCACAGCGCCAGCAGGCGCACTCGGCTCGCTCGGTCCGGCTTGCGATAGCTCAGCTTCCACGCGGCAGGAAAATACACGCTCCACGGGAACAGCCACAACAGGTGAAACAACCAGAAGTACAACCGAGGCACGGTATTGTAATCTCGCGGATACCGTAAGTTCAAGAATCGCAGCACGTGCTCGTTGATGAAGTAGAACCAGAAGAACCCGTGATACGAGCCTCTCTCGCTATGCATCGTCAAATCGAAATACGGCGGATTCCGTAGCGTCGCCAGTACGTGCCAGGGAGCCGCGATCGCCAGTAGCACCACAATCCCTGTCACTGGCCGCAGCCGCGACCACGTCTGCCGCCGCCACAGTTGTCCCGTGAACTGAAGATAGAGCAGGGCCGCGCCGGCCGGGAACAGCGTAGCAATCAGTCCCTTCAGCAGCAGCCCGACCCCCATGGATGCCCACGGTACGAGTGCCCACACGCGCGGATGCGGTTCATCATCCTCGAGTGTTCGCAGAACCCCCCAAAGGGCCAGCGTGATAACCAGCGTGAGCATCACGTCCGGAATCAAAATACGCGTGAAGAGAAATAGCCCCACGCACGTTGCCAAAACCAGGCCCGCGTACATCCCCGCGCGCTGCCCGAACGCCCATGCTCCGAAACGCGCAGTCACCCAGCACAGCAGCACCGTCGCCAGCGCCAGCGGCACCCGCGCGGCCCAATCGTGCACCCCGAAAATTTTGAATGAAATCGCCATCAGCCAGTACTTGAGCGGCGATTTTTCCAGGTAGGCTACTCCATCCAGCCGTGCTGTCACCCAGTCGGCCGACTGCAGCATGTTGCGCGCGATCTGCCCCTGCACCGCATCCACGTCGTCCATCAGCGACGGTGGGCTGATGATGCAGCCGCCAAAAATCAAAACCGCAATTGCGACGACGGCGAAGGTGGGGCGAACCCCAAGGTTCGGGCGGGTCTCTTCGGACTCGCTCACCGCTGCACCGCAAACGCCCGGGCGTCCGCCTTCCAGTCCGGCGCGCTCAAGACGGCGGGAAACACCGCCTCCGGCTCCGCCACCACCGACCACATGTCACGGTGCCGCTCATCCATGAATCGATCGCGGATGCACTGCGACAGCATCTGCAGGCACGGTTCGAAATACCCGTTTACATTGATCAGCACGATTGGCCCGAGAAACAATCCCAGCCGCTTCATGCTGATCGCCTCAAACAGTTCGTCCAGAGTTCCCGATCCTCCCGGCAGGGCCACAACCGCGTCCGACAACTGCAGCATCGTGCGCTTGCGTTCGTGCAGATCGTCCACCAGTCGAAGCTCTGTCAGCCGCTTGTGCCCCCATTCCAGATCGTTCATGAAGCGTGGCAGCACTCCGATGACCCGTCCGCCTGCCGCCAGTGATCCTTCGGCCACGCGCCCCATCGAGCCCACGCCCCCGCCGCCGTAGACGATCGTGATCCCATGGCTGGCCAGGTGTCGGCCGAGCCGCAGTGCGGCCGTCTGGTAGATCTCCGGCGCCCGTTCGCTCGACGCGCAATAGACGCAGACCCTCTTGATGTTCCTTCCGGTTTCTCCCACGTCTCTGGTGTATCACAAGGCTGGCTTCCCTCACCTAAGGGCTTTTCCCTTGTCGGCGTCGCCTTTTCTCGGCAGCGATTCGCCTTGCCTCAATTCGTGAATGGACGGTAGCATCGTGGGCATGGAGGAGCGAACGCGGCGCATCGCGGTCAACGGGCTGGCATTGGGCGCGGGGTTTCTGCTCTTGGCGGCCGTCACGGGCCTGATGATCGAGAGAAGCCACCGCCCCGGCCGCTCTCTCCCCAAAGTGATCATCGGAACGAAGGACGAAATCTACTACTCTCACGCCGCCACTCCCCAGGACGCGCGGGCGTTGGGCCAGGCACTGCAAACTCTCGGTTACTTCCGTGGGCGCGGCTCGACCGTCCTCCTCTCCCGGAATCCGGGCGGCACCGTGCTGTCCTTCGTCCTTCCGGACGGTCAGTGGGACAGTCTGCCTGCTATTTCCGCGTTTGAAGAAATCGGGCGCCGGATTGCACCCGCTGCCGGAGGCCTGCCCCTCGAGCTGCGCCTGGTGAACTCCGGCTGGCACGTCCAAAAGACCCTGCAGATCGGCAAGATTCGCGTGGGCGCCAAGGACGAAATTTATTACCTTGGTTCCGCGACCGAAGCGGACGCCCGCGCGCTCGGCCGCGCTCTTCGAGATGCGGGCTACCTCCAGGATCTTGGTGTCAGCGTTTCCCTATCTCGAGACGAGAGCACCGCGATCGGCTTTGTCGTCGGTGAAGGCGTCTGGCGCCAACCCGGCGCAATCGCCGGATTTGAGAGCCTCGCTCGCAAAGTCGCGCCTGCCGTCGGCGGGCTTCCTATCCAGGTCCGGTTGCTTAGCCCGCAGATGGAAATCAAGGAACAAGCGGAACTGCGTTGAGATTTCTCTTTCGTTCGGCCAACATTCGCATCGGCTGCAGCCGCTCCGTTTCTTCGCCCGGCACAATCTCCACTTTCCAGCGCTTCATCCACAGGAACAGGGTCAGCAGGCCCCACAAATGATACCCGACGTTCACCCGCCTCTCGATGTGATCGCGAATCAGCGTGTCGACCGCGCGCGCGTCAAAGATTCCGGTCGCCGCCACGGCGTCCGCGTTCAGCGTCTCCCGAACTAGCCCCTTCAGGCATCCCCGGAACCAGTCATGCGCTGGAATATCGAAGCCTGTCTTCTTGCGCCGGATCACTTCCGCCGGCAGTTTGTCCCGCATCAGCTCCTTCAGAATGTATTTCTGCTTGAGGCCGCGGATCTTCAGTTGTTCGGGCAGCGACGCCGCAAACTCCACTATGCGGTGATCCAGAAACGGCGGCCGCACTTCCAGCGAGTGCGCCATGCTCATCCGGTCGGCTTTGTACAGGATGTCGTCGGGCAGGTAGTAGTTCTGATCGATGAATAGATACCGGTTCAGCAGGCCGGTGCGCGGGTCCAGGTCCAGGGCGTCTACCAGGCTCCGCACGCCACTCCCATTACTGCCCGGCCAGATCTTGCTCCGCTGCTCTCGCGAGAACGTGCCATTCCAGAAAAAGTGCGCTTCGTCCGGATCCAGTCCGCTTCCCTCGATCCACCGCTTCACCTTATACTCCAGGCTGATCTTCTCATCCGAAACCGGCAAGTATCGGTGCAGGGCCGCTTGTAGGAGATGCCGCGCTGCCTGCGGCAGGTGCCGGCAGGGGCGCACCGTCCGGTCGGCAAGATAAGTCAAATAGCCGCCGAACAGTTCGTCGGCGCCTTCCCCGGAGAGCGCTACCGTCACGTGCTCGCGTGACATCCGCGCCAGGTACCATACGGGTAGCGCGCCCGCATCCGCGCTTGGTTCATCCGAATAGAACGCAAAATCTTCAATCGCAGCGCGGAGATTCAGTTCCGGATCCAGGTCGAACTCATGGTGATCGGTGCCGTAGATTTGCGCGATCCGCCGGAAATACCGGCTTTCGTCGAAGCTGCGTCCTGCGAACGAAATGGAAAAGGTTTTCAGGCGGCCCACGCTGGCGGCTGCATAATGCAGGATCGTCGAAGAGTCCAACCCACCCGACGCCCACACTCCCAGCGGCACATCCGCAATCAATTGCTCGCGGACTGACTCGCGAAGCAACTGGTCCAGTTCGTCCTTTGCCTCGCCCGTGGAGATCCGCCGCACCGGTCCGGTCGGTAGCTTCCACCACTGCTCTAGTGTGACCTTCCCGCGACGCCATTCCAGCAGATGGCCGGGAGGCAGCTTACGGATACCTTCGAACAACGTCCGCGGCCCGGGAACGTAGTTCACCGAAAGATACGATCCGAGCGCCTGCAGATCGAGCTGCCGGGGAATATTCGGATGCTCCAGAATCGCCTTCAATTCGGAGCCGAAGTAGACGTTGGATCCCTGCTGGCAATAGTACAGCGGTTTGATCCCGATCCGGTCTCGCGCCAGCACTAGCCGTTTGTCCGACTCCGTCCATACCGCGAATGCAAACATTCCCCGCAGCCGCGAGAGGCACTTGGTGTCCCATTCCAGAAATGCCGCCAACACCGTTTCCGTGTCGCATTGGGAACGAAACCGGTGCCCACGCCGGGTCAGTTCCGCGCGGATCTCGCGGTGATTGTAGATTTCACCATTGAAGACGATGGCAGCATCGCCGTCCGCGCTGAGGAGCGGCTGGTCCCCGCCCTCGAGATCGATGATCTTCAGCCGGACTGCGCACAGAGTCGCTTCGCTGCCTTCGAAGACGCCGTGCTGGTCCGGGCCCCGATGGTAGAGGGCTTCCGTTATCCGTTTCGCTATGCCTGCCGTCGCGGCTTTACCCAGACGCGTAAAGCCAGCAATTCCGCACATTCTTGAGATCCAATCCCCGCTCCCCGATAGTCACGAGGAAAACCAGTTCCATCCATGCAGCGATGGATTTGTGATGACTATAACACAATACGCGGAGACATCGCTTTATGCGGTATGACCGGCGTCCAGAAAACTCCTTAGATCCGATTCGTGGATGTCCGGCAGACCCGGGGCCACATTGTCCAGCTTGCCCGCCCGCATCCACCCCTCCAGTTGGTCCACCAACTCGAACAGGTGATCGAAGGATTCTACGATGAATAACAAAGGCTGGTAGTGATCGATCTCCGCCGCCTGGTTGATCAGCCATTCTATCCGCACCGGGTATCGCTGCACTTCGTCGGACTCAATGGCATGCTCGAGTTCTCCATACGAACTCAATAGCCCGCTCCCATAGGCAACCGTGCCGTTCGTCCCGCGCATCAACCCGAATTCCACTGTGAACCAGAAGAAGCGCGACATGGCCTTGATGATATTCGTCAGCCGGCGCGCCCGTTCCCGTGGATCGCGAATCGATGCCGTCATTTCCACCGCCGTGTGCGCGCAGTCTCCGAATCGCACCAGCGTGTCCGCGAAAGCGCGCTCGGTGTGCATCGGCACGTGGCCGGCGACGTCGTGAAAAATGTCGGGCTCCGGCAGATAATCCATCCGCTCCGCTGGCCGGATCGTGATGGTCGTAGGAAATTCCCGTCGACGCAGGCAATCGAAGAACAGGAAGCCCGGCACGTACCCGCTTACCGGCTTCGCCTGGAATCCGGTGAGCGGCTGCAGCCGCCGGTTGATGTCCGATAAGCGGGGGACTCTGTCAGGCGAAAGAGCCAGCGCCTCGATTCCTTTCAGAAAATGGCCGTTGGCGTAACGCTCCCACCGCGGCTGCAGCCGCCGATACAGCTTCCGCCAGGACTCGTGGTTTTCTTCCGAGTACAGATCGTAGCGCTGCTCGATGTAAAGCTCGCCGCGGTCGCGGGCCTCCTCGACGAAAGGGGCATGCCCAGTGGTAAGCCCGGTAGCCGTGGCAGGCCGAAGCATCGCAATTCCAGATTACTGCAATTGCCTCGCCCTGACAACCCCCTAGAGGTGGTGCTGAGATAAGCCTATGGAATGACAGGACTGACAGCCAGTTGCCCCATCTTCTTGAGCGGATATCGCCAGCGCAAACTGCTGGCCTTTTTGTGCCGAAAGATTCGCTATCCGGAACGCGGCGTGGTTGGCAGGAGGGGCGCATCGAAGATCCCATTCGGCCGGTTCACCCTGCCGCGACGCCGACTGTTGGGAAGCCGCCAGAACGACCACATCAGCCCTCTGGGGTTCCGGTAGCCAATACGTCCCGACTGTGGTTGCCAGCGTGACGGCCGCGGCCACCGCCCACCCCATCCAGTAATGCGAGTGGAGGAGCCTCTCCGGCTGCCTGCCGTTCTCAATGCGTTCCCACAGGGACTCCGGCGCGATTACCGGGCCCAGTTGGCGCCTCAACTCGTCCTTTAACCAATCAGACATACCCGACTCCCAGATGCCCCAACCGGCGCTCCAGCAGTTTGTGAGCCCGGTTCAGCCGCGACGCCACCGTTCCCGGCGAGCAACCCAGCACCCCGGCAATCTCGTCGTAAGCCAGTCCCTCGGTGTACCGCAGCACGATCACCATTTTCAAATCCGGCGTCAATTTCTCCACCGCCGCCCGCACGCTCGCGGCGACCTCGCTGCGCTCCAACTCGTCGCTCGGGCTGCGGTCTTTCGCCAGCAGTGTCGCGGCCCACTCGTCGACCAGCGGCAGCAACCGCCGGTCTTTGCGTTTCCGGTCGAGGCAGTTATTGACAACCAGCCGGTAAAGAAACGTATCCAGCGTGGACTGCCCGCGAAAATCCCCGATGCGCGAAAACAGCTTCAGGAACGTGTCCTGCGCGATGTCCATGGCCGCCGCCGGATCGCCCGAAAACCGCAGCGCGATCGAATACACCCGGTCCTTGTGCAGTTCGAAAACGGCGCGAAAGGCTTCGCGGTCGCCGCGCTGGCATGCCGCAACGAGTTCCCGCTCCGTCCCTTCCAGCACCATCCTCGGAATTGTTGCCTCCTCTTGGACGATCGGCGGGGCGCGATTCTTCGGGGTTTCTCTCTCCTCTACGCCGCGGCCCGCGCCGGCAGTTCCTTCACCAGCTCGGATACGAACGCCTTGGCGTCCCCGAACAGCATCAGCGTCTTATCCAGATAATACAGGTCGTTGTCAATGCCCGCAAACCCGGGATTCATGGAGCGCTTGATCACCATCACTGTGCGCGCCTTGTCCACATCCAGGATCGGCATCCCATAGATAGGACTGCCCTTATCCGTCCGCGCCTTGGGATTGGTCACGTCATTGGCTCCGATCACCAGCGCCACGTCGCATTGCGGAAAATCGCCGTTGATATCGTCCATCTCGACCAGTTTGTCGTACGGAATGTCCGCTTCCGCTAGCAGTACGTTCATATGTCCCGGCATGCGCCCTGCGACGGGATGGATGCCGAACTTCACTTCCACGCCGCGCTTGGTCAGGCTGTCGAACAGCTCGCGGATTTTGTGCTGCGCCTGCGCCACCGCCAGTCCGTACCCGGGGACGATGATCACGCTGGTCGCCGCTTCCAGAATCGACGCCGCCTCCTCCGCGCTCGCGCTCCGGTAGCTGCGCTGCTCCGTCTTGCCCGTGCTCACCTGCACCTGCCCGAACGCCCCGAACAGCACGTTGGTGAACGAGCGGTTCATGGCTTTGCACATGATGATCGACAGGATCAAGCCCGACGATCCGTCCAATGCGCCTGCCACCACCAGCAGGCGATTGTTCAGCGCGAATCCCATGGCGCACGCCGACAGACCGGCATACGAGTTCAGGATCGCGATGACCGTCGGCATGTCCGCCCCGCCGATCGGGATGATCAGCAGCACCCCGAACAGTAGCGCCAGCCCGGCGAAAATCGGAAACAGTTGCGTCTGCGTCGGATCGATCGCCATCCAGACCGCCAGCGCCGCCGCAATTGCGAACAACACGAAATTGACTGCGTTTTGGTTCCGGTATGTGATGGGCCGCTGCGGCAGCACTTCCTGCAGCTTGCCCATCGCCATCAAGCTTCCCGTGAACGTGAGGTAGCCAAGCAGCGTCTCCACCACCAGGGCCACGATGATGAAGCCGCGCAGTTCCGCGGCGTTGTTGCCTTGCCGCTGGTAGAATTCCGCGGTTCCTACCAGTGCTGCCGCCAGGGCGCCGCACGCGTGCGAGAGCGCGGTTCGTTGCGGCACCGCGGTCATCGGCATGATGTAGGCAATCGGTATGCCCACCGCGATGCCGATCACGAAGGCCGAGATGATCCACGGCCAGTTGGCCACAAACGCGATTCCCACCGCGTTTACTCCGGCCGTCACCGGTCCCGGAAACCCGATGAACGTCCCGACCACCGCCAGCAGCATTCCGATCTCACCCGCGATCACGCCGTGGCGCGAACTGGCCGGATGGTTCATCCACTTCAGCGAGAGAATGAACAAGCCCGCCGAAATAATGTAGATGTATTGGACCAGGTGTTCCATTTACTTCTTCCCCTCGCGCTTCTTAAACATCTTCACCATGCGGTCCGTAATCAGAAACCCGCTCACGATGTTGGTTACAACCGCCGTGATCGCGATGAAGCCGAGCACCTTGCTCAGCGTCGTCGCGTCCGGGTTGCCGGTAATGAGAATCGCGCCCACCACCGAGATCGCCGATATAGCGTTGGTCAGAGACATCAGCGGCGTGTGCAGCAGAGGGGAAACCTTGCGGATGACCTCCAGACCGATGAAGGTCGCCAGCATGAAAACGAATAATCCCAATTCCAGATTGTTGGCCATGATACTCCTGTCGGCGGTTTTAGACCGCCTGCAATTCCGGCAATCCGAGCAGTTCGCGCACCTTCGGGTGGACCACGTCGCTGCCGTGCGTGACCATCGTCTCGCGGACGATTTCGTCTTCGCGGTTGAGCGTGAGATTGCCTTCCTTGTTGATGAGGTACTTCAAAAATGTCGCGATGTTCTTGGCGTACATCTGGCTGGCGTGGTACGGGATCGTCGACGGCAGGTTGACCGGCCCGTAAATCCGCACGCCCTTTTCCTCCACCACCTCGCCCGCCTTCGTTAGTTCGCAGTTGCCGCCGCGCTCGGCCGCGATATCGACGATCACCGAGCCGGGCATCATCCGCTCTACCATCGCGCGCGTAATCAGGATCGGCGCTTTGCGGCCCGGAACCGCCGCGGTGGTGATCACCACGTTCTGGTCGGCCAGAACTTTGCCCAGCGCTTCCTGCTGCTTGCGATAGAAATCCTCGCCCATCGCTTTGGCGTAGCCGCCTTTGTCCTGCGCGCCCGCTGCTTCAATGTCCAGCACCACGAATCGCGCGCCCAAGCTCTCGATCTGCTCTTTGACCACGTCGCGAATGTCGTATCCGCTGACCACGGCGCCCAGCCGCCGGGAGGTCGCGATCGCCTGCAGTCCCGCCACTCCGGCGCCGATAATGAGCACGCGCGCCGGCGCCACTGTTCCCGCCGCCGTCATCAGCATGGGGAACATGCGGGGCAGGGAATCGGCGGCAATCAGGACGGCTTTGTAGCCCGCAATCGTCGCCATCGACGACAGGGCGTCCATGCTCTGCGCACGCGTAATGCGCGGCATCAGCTCCATGGCGAGAAACGTCGCGCCGCGCTCGGCCAGCGATTTCGCCGCCGCCCCTGCTGTGAGCGGTTCGCCGAACCCGATCACGGTTTGCCCCTTCCGCATGAGCGACAGGTCGCTCGCGCCGGTTTCCGGATTCGCACCCAGGCTGCGCACCTGCAGGATGACGTCCGCTTGCGCGAACACGTCGCCGCGGCTCTTCACCAGCTTGACGCCCTTTTCCGAGTATTCGGAGTCCAGGAAGCCGGAAGCCTCGCCGGCCCCCGCTTCCATCACGATCTGCGCGCCGGTTTTGTTGAAGACCGAAAGCGCCCCGGGCACCATTGCCACGCGGCGCTCACCGGGCGCCGACTCTTTCACCACACCGGCAATCACAGCCACTCGTTTTTCTCCAGCGAAACGCAGAGCCCCATCGCTCTGGCTCTGCGATATTTAGGTTGATCCATCATGATGACACATCTGGCCGCGTACCCTCAACCGCCGCGGGCACGGCGCGTTGCTGAGCCGCGACCGTAGGGAGCAGTAGAATCGGAACCAATCGAACTTCCCGTGACCTGACTGGATTACGTTTGCCGGTTATGGCTGCCATTTGCATGGGCACGCCTCAGGTTCGGTCGATCGGCGGCATGACTTGCCCGGCAGCCGATTGCTGGAACTCGATCCGCAGCGGGTGGATCCGGCGATTCTGTATAGCCATCTCGGGCCCGAGGCGAATGAGGCGGAACGGTTTGCAAAACCTACGGAGAAGGATGCGGGGATGCAGGGGTGCGCGTGCAAATCGGAGAAAGGAGAAAACTTGCCGGTTTTGAACTTATGCAGCAGGCCGAAGGTGGTGTTTGGGGCAAAGATGCCAGCGCGAGAAACAATTGCAGCACGCGGGATCAACAGGTAGCGATTGGATGTATACTGAGCCGTGCCGGGAAGCCCGAAAGGGAAATCCGCTGATTTGTCCGCGCGGGGGATCGTGACCTCCTTCCTTTTGGAACTGGTGATCTATCCACCCCTCTACGAAACCTGGAGAAGGGGCTCTGGTGCAATCGTGGCGAACAGCTTTGGCCGGGTGAATCGCTGAGCCAAAAGGATCACCATTTCATCAGAAAGCGTATCGCCATCGCTCCAGCCCTGCGATATTTAGGTTGATCCAACCGATGACACATCCGCCGGGGTGCCCTCAACCGCGGCTGGACGGCATGTGAAGGTGGTAAACCGGGCGCGGCTGTCCGGATCCCATTGGGGCACGTAACGGCCTTTTAGAGGATAATAAACCCGGTTCAGATACCAGATGAAGGAATTGGGCCAGACTCAACTGCGTAACGAAAGTTTTTGCTGTAAGTAACGAAAGGTGTCCTGAACAAACGGAATGGAGCGGGAACTATGAAATCCACGAAGAGAGTTTTGATCGCGCTCGGACTGATGCTGGCGTGCGGTCCTGCTTGGTCGCAAACAACCGAGCCCGCTCCGGCGCCGGCACGCGGCGCCCGGGCACCCCAGGCGAATTGGTGGTCCCAGGCCGGCGGTGAAAATGGGCCTGCGCGCGTGGTGTGGGCCGCGCACAAAAATCCCGAAACGCCGTACAAGGCGCCCAACAAGCCGATCTGGCATATCGCCGATGTCCTCAAGGCGCATCAGGGTCAGGCGCGCTGGGAACAGAAGGTGTTGCTGACCCGCGACTTTGACGGCCGTTATGTCCAGATGGCGCCCGGCGACAAGAGCAAGTGCATGTTCTGGGCCGATGACCGCGCCTGGGGCTGGGTTTACAGCGGGCAGGTCAAGGTCACCATCGACGGCCAGGAGCCCAAGGTCCTGCCAAAGGGTTGGGTGTTCAATGTCGCACCGCGCCTGTCCTACTGCCTGGAGACGGCCGGCAGCGAGCCGG
>Ga0126371_10001628_pt1 | contig 19089 bp, 12 predicted proteins | sample PanSoiMetaPlot_4_FD_110145 | JGI IMG/M metagenome (GOLD analysis project Ga0126371, IMG submission 110145) | Tropical forest soil microbial communities from Panama - MetaG Plot_4 | ecosystem: Environmental > Terrestrial > Soil > Tropical forest > Bulk soil | place: Panama | collected 2016-02-17 | reverse complement strand
TGCCGTGGGCATGGAAATTCCGCTTTCCATGGACCATCTCGGGCATCTTGGTGTGAAGTCCATCATCAGGCTAGGCAAGGCTTATGAAAAATATAACCTGTCCTGGATGGAGGACGTGATCCCGTGGATGTATACGGACCTGCTTAAACAGATTTCCGACGAGAGCCCCACGCCTATACTCACCGGCGAAGATATTTACCTGAAGGAGGCGTTTCGCGTCCTGTGTGAACGGCACGCTATCGGCAAGATCCACCCCGATCTTGCGACATCGGGCGGCATCCTGGAAACGCACAAGATTGGGGACATGGCCGAGGAGTATGGCGTACCGATGGCCATGCATTTTGCGGGAACTCCAGTTTGTTGCATGGCGAACGTGCATTGCGCGGCCGCCACCCAGAATTTCCTGGCCCTCGAGAATCATTCCCTCGACGTGCCCTGGTGGTCATCGTTGGTTCAGGAAGGTGTCAACAATCCGATTGTGAAACACGGCTGGATTGCGGTCCCCGATCAGCCTGGCCTCGGCGTGACGCTCAACGAGGATATCGTGCGACAGCACCTAGCCCCCGGCACCGGTTACTTTGAGCCCACGCCGCAATGGGACCACGAACGGTCTTGGGACCGCCTCTGGAGTTAGAAAACTTCAGGCGCGAGGTTGCGGGAGAAAACGAGTCTAAAGGCGTGCGACGCGTCGCCGCGCGGGCGGGACGATCTCGCGCGGATACGTCGCCATGTCTGTCATACGGTTTGGTATAATGCAGTTTTTGCGACGAGGACGTCTTGTTGGCTCGCGAACAGTGCCCGAAAGATCCTTCTGGCCACGGCTGGATGCACCTCTATGGCTGTCCCCATTGCGAGCACGAGGTTCGCGTGTGTTTGACGTGCCAGATGGGAGTTGCGCCGCCCGTTCCGCCGCGGTCGTACGCCTTCCCGTCCTTGCCGCCTCACTTTTGCGCGAACGTGAACCCTCGCGTTCCAGTTCCCGTTGGGTTAGTGCTGAGGGAAGAGACCTGAAGGGAGTCGCCCGAGCCGCCTAACTGTCCCTAGGAAGTGCATGACCAAATACTCGGATGCGTTTGGCTCATTCATTTCGAATGCAATGGTCGATCCGCGAAAGTGGCGGGCATGTCTGTGAATTGAACCTGCGGTGGCCGAGTTTATCATCGAGGATAATGAGGAAGTTACGCGGAATCGGCGAGTGTCAGAATTCCAACTCCCACCCTGCACGTTTTAAGTTTCAATGAGAGGCCAGGCGTCTCCAAAATAGTGGTGTACCTGAAACGTGTGCACGCGGAAAAAGTGCAGCGAGTGCAGTGCGACGAGTTTTGCCAGTCTGGACCACTTCTTATTCCGTGCGCAGAGCCAACATCGGGTCGATGTTTGAGGCCTTGCGCGCCGGAAGATAACCAGCAAAAAGAGCGACGGCCAAAAGCGACAGGCACGCCGTCGCCATTGTAGATAAATCGCTCGATGAGAGCCCGAAGAGCATGCTGGCGATAATCCGAGTCGCGGCAAGGCCGGAGGGAATGCCAATCCCGATGCCCAGCAAAGTCAGCGCGAGCGTCTCGCGCAAAATCATCCAGCGAACGCTTCTCTGCTGCGCGCCGAGAGCGACGCGAACGCCGATTTCGCGCGTGCGACGCGTGACAGCATAAGACATCAATCCATACAGCCCAATGGACGCCAGCAGCAGCGCCAAACCCGCGAAAAAGCTGCACAACATGGCGTTCACGCGTTCGGACACAAGCGACTCGCTGGTTACCTGTTCAACCGTTTTCGTGTTCACAATATACTCCTGTCCCAGTGATTCGACTTCGCTTCTCACGCTTGTCGCAAGCTTCCCAGGATCCTCCTTCGTTCTGACGAAAACAGTGTTCCAGTCTGTCCAGTTAGGGTGCTGCAGGCACGGAATATTGAGGACAGGCGCAGCCGCTTCGCGTACACGAAAAATCCGCGCATCCGCCGCCACGCCCACAATTTCGAGGGCTTGCAAGTCCGGCATGACGCCAAAGCGAATCCTTTGCCCAATGGCGTCGCCCTTCGGGAACAGGCGCAGCGCTAGGCTCCGGCTAACGATCGCAACCAGTGGATGCTCCTCACCGTCTGTCCAATCGAACTCGCGGCCCCGAAGCAAAGCAATCCCGATCGTCCGGAAGAAGTCGGGAGACACCAGTGCCGCGTCTGCCATCACGTCGCTTCCGCGGCTCTAGTCGCCAGTCGCTGCCGAGACCTCCTCGTGCCAACCTTCCGGGCTCGGTAAGAAAGCCTGTGCAAATCCGACCGCCCGCACTCCCGGGAGTCTCGTGATTCGCTCTATCAGTTGCTGGTGATAAGGGCGGGCCTCTGCCATCGCGTGGCCTTCCGGCCTTCCATGTACGCTCACTTCGAGCAACGTGTCCTTGGCAAAACCCAAGTCGAGCGAGTGTAGCTTTTGGAAACTCTTCACCAAAAGACCTGCGCCGAGTAACAGGATCAGCGATAGCGAAACTTGCACGACGATCAGGGCTGGCTCAGCCGGTTGCCTCCGCTGGCGAAACTCCGCGTGTTGTGCCGCAAAACTCCGGCCGGGTCCTGGCGGGCACTGCGCCATGCCGGAGCCATTCCAAACAGCACGCCGGTCAGGATTGCCGCCGCCATCGTGAGCGCAAGAACGCGCAAGTCGGGGCGTAGGTCGAGGGTGACCCTTGTGAGCGCCCCCTCCGTCATCAGGGTCACCAGCACGCCGCTACCCCAGTAGGCGAAGCCGATTCCCAGAAATGCCCCTCCGAGAGAGAGGGTCAGACTCTCCGTTAGCACTCGGCCCGCCAATTGCGAGCGGCTCGCCCCGAGGGCGACGCGCACGCTCATTTCCTGTGCTCGCGCCGCCGCCCGCGCCAGCATCAAGTTCGCGAGATTGACGCATGCTACAAGAAGGATCAACCCCACAATGCCCAGCAGCAGATAAAGCGGGCGCGTGAATTGCGCGCGCAACTCGGGAGCCACGCCCGTACGAGCCGCCGACAAATCCAGGCCCATCGAAAGGAATCTCTGCCGTCGCAGACCGGGCGCCGCCGTCGAAGCGGTGGCGGCCAGCAAGTCCGGCCAGAACGACTCGAGCTGCGTATGAGCCTGGTCGATCGTGACTCCGTGCTTGAGCCGCCCTGTGACCATCACCCAGAGCAGTGCGCCGTCGTCGATGCTCTTGAATGTGAGGGGATCGACAAGCGGCTGCGCGGTGATCGGAATTGTGATTTCCGGCGGTTCGCCGGTGCTCAATCCTGTGAACCATTTGCGCGTGACGCCGATAATTGTGAACGGCGTTCCTTCGATGCGGATTTGCTTGCCAATGGCGTCCGGCGCGCCACCGAAGCGCCTTTGCCAGAATTCATAGCTGAGAACGGCAACCCGCAGCGTTGAGCCGCTGTGAGGATCTGCGTCCTCCGGTGTGAGCAACCGCCCGAGCAAAGGGGTGGCGCCCAATTCGGAGTGGTAATTGCCGCTAACGGCGAATACCTCGTTCTGGAAAAGTGCGCCGTTCACTTCCACTCTCGCCAGGTCGAAGCCGCTGCTCCACGCAATCACAGCCGAAAAAACCCGCTGTTGGCGCTCAAGCTCGCGGTACATCGGATACGAAAAAGAGATCTTGCGGTCGAACTGGGAACAAGAAGCCCGCGACACATCCGCGGTGATGCGCGCGTTCTCGCAACGGACCGGTGCAACCTCGACCAGGCGTTCGGGTTCCCGCACCGACACATCGCGCAGCAGCAGCGCGTTAATCAGCGTGAATATTGCCGTATTCGCGCCGATTCCAAGTCCAAGGGAAAGAACCGCTACCGCTGTGAAGCCAGGACTCTTGCGTAGGACCCGCAGCGCGTAGCTCAAATTGTCCCAGAGGTGCCTCATCGCGTTTGCCCCCAAACTCAAGGGTCAGAAATCCGCCCCGCTCCCCGATCGCAAAGAATTCGAGTCAGCTCTTTTGCTTTCCATTATCCGAACTTCCTCACGGAAGTTAGGTTACCAGCACCTTGTGTGGGTATGATAGCCGTACTACTTCGGCGACCCGGCGCGGAACCAGTGTGCTTTGCAAGCCGAGAAAATTAGCATTGGGGTCGATTGGATTGGAGGGTGAGTGTCGAAATCCGATGGAGAGCGCTCGAGTCGCTTTGCGTTAGCTGTGGTTCTCCTTTTGACGGTGGTGATGTCTGTGTCGGCCACGCACGCACAGGTGCAGCCTTTGCCGAGTCCACGGGTGAGAAAAAGGATGGTCCGGGCCGTCGACAAAACGTTGCAAGATGGTCGGCAGGCGAAGTTGCCGCCGCATCTTTCCACTCTGCTCGGCCTATCGCAGGAAAAAGAGTGTCTCGTCATGCAAGGCATGGTGCGGACAGGGGAGGTAGTGCAGGGATTTGATGTCTCGACGGCGAACAAAAACGACGTTGTTCTTTTTGTTGTGAACGAGACGACAAACGAGCAAACCCTGTATTTGACCTCGAGGGAAGGCGTGCTGCGGAAGGTCGTCATGGTAGAGCAGGGGGTAGGCCGGGTTCAAAAACCTACCCGCGAAGATCGGAAAGGGTTCGAGAAAGAAAAGCAGTTTTGGTTGGATCTTTTAGCCCCGATCGACGCGCCATAGTATCGATGGAGGTCTCGCATATTAAGGGTTTACCGCATTTTGACGTCTTTACTGGCTTCGAAGAACCACTAACTTAGGCAGCAATCACCGCCAGCCCATCCCCGTCTCGACCGAATTTGTCAGAATTGCCTCGAACCTTCCCATAGGCGTGCGAGTTCTTAAGCGTCACTATCGAGGTGGGCACATATGCCCTATGTGCTAATTGCCCACCAAAATAGCCCCCCCTATTCTGCGATAGCAGAAAGGCTCCTCGAAGCGCAGACCGATCAGGTCTATCGCAGCCAAACCATTGTCACGCCAACAGAGAGGCGTGGAGCCTGATGCGGACAGGACGAGCCGAGCGGTAGCGCTCCACCGGGAAATCGAAACACCGACGTGGATCCAAGGAGAAACCAAGTGAGCAAAGTCGCCTGCAAGACGTTCTTTGTGGCGTATCTACTCGTCATTAGCCTAGTGGCCACTGCGTGCAGCGGCGTAAAGGGTGGTACCACCGGTGGAAGCGGAAGCACCGGAGGGAGTGGAGGAAGCGGTACTGGCGGGAGTGGAGGTAGTGGGGGAAGTGGAGGGAGCGGCGCCTCTACGGGGCCATTCACAATCGGGGGAAGCGTCGTAGGTCTGACGGGCTCGGGGCTTGTGCTCGAAGATAACGGTGGAGACGACCTCACCGTCACAGGCACCGGTACTGTAAGCTTCACGTTCAAGACCGCAGTCACGGGGACTTACAGCGTTACCATCAAGACGCAACCGTCGAGCCCGAGTCAAGTGTGCAGCGTCTCAAACGGCTCCGGAACAGCCACCGCGAATGTGACAAACGTTCAGGTAAGCTGCGCTGCTACTTATACCGTCGGTGGGGCCGTTTCAGGATTGCAGGGGTCTGGACTGGTACTGCAAGACAATGGCGGAGACGATCTCAAGATCAACGGGACAGGAACGGTCAACTTCACTTTTGCGACGGCCCTTCTCGGCGGCGCCAACTACGCGGTGACGATAAAAACCCAGCCATCGAATCCCGTCCAAACCTGCTCGGTCGCCAACGGCTCTGGTACGGTCATCGGAAGTGTCACCACTGTTCAAGTTTCTTGTTCACAGCCGAAGTACCCGATTGGCGGCACGGTGGTTGGCCTCGTCGTCGGCAACGGTGACACTCTTGAATTGCAGGACAACGCAGGTGACAACCTGTTCGTCACCGGCGACGTGGACTTCACCTTCCCGACGCAGTTCACCTCTGGCACAACCTACAGCGTCGACTTGTTTCTGCCTCCTACGAGCCAGCCGCAGGGTTGCAACATATTCAACGCCACGGCAGTAGTTACCGGCATCGTTTCCAATGTGATCGTCGATTGCCAGCACAACGATTGGGCCTGGATGTTCCCCGGAACAGCTCCCAAGATCAACACGTATGGAGCTGCCACGCTGCCCTCCTGGCTAGCCGGAACTCCCATCCCTGCTCCTCCCTTTCCGGTCGGGAACTCAAACACGCCAGGCGGCAGGGACTTTGCCATGGCTTGGACCGACAAAAAGGGCAGCCGTTGGCTGTTTGGCGGATTCGGCTTCGAAGTCACTCATCCGAATACCGACGGTATACCCGGCCTTTTGAACGATATGTGGGTTTGGCCAACGAATCCAAGCTCGGGCGAAGACGACGGCTGGTGGCTTCCAGGCGCTTGGATACCTGCCGACCTGCCAATCGTCCACGACGCTGTTGCAAATACCTACTCCGCGGACATCCGTTCGCTAGAGTTCAAGGGCCTAGGGCCGGTCTACGGCACCCAAGGCGTCGGTACAATGTGTGGGGTTACCAACAGCGGTTGCACCATCCCGGGAGCGCGCTGGGGCGGCATCACCTGGACAGATGCTACGGGCAATCTTTGGATGTTCGGTGGCCAGGGTATAGATGGGAACGGTGGCTTTACTCTTCTCAACGACATCTGGGAGTTCGATCTTGCGACCGGCCCTTGCTCCTTCGATGCCACAACTGGGACACAGTCCTTCACGAACTGCCAATGGATATGGCGGGCGGGTTCGAGCACGGGCAATCAGTCAACGACGGCCGCTTTTCCAGGCGGACGCTGGGGCGCTGCCAGCTACACCGACTCCGCTGGCAACGTTTGGATGTTCGGCGGGCAAGGCTACGATTCCACAGGTACGGCGGGTCTGCTGAATGATCTCTGGAAATACAATATCGCTACCGGGGTGTGGACTCAGGTCTCCGGTACCACCACGGCCAACCAAAATGGCTCGTACCCTGCCTCTGCAGGAACGGGCGGCGCGGGCTTCACACCCGGCGGCCGCCAAACAGCGGTCCTTTGGGTTGATGCCTCCGGAAACATTTGGCTTTTCGGCGGTTTCGGGCTGGATTCGAAGGGCACCAGTGGTACTACGCAGACTGGGTCGCTTCAGATTGGGTCGGTGTTGAATGATCTGTGGAAGTACAGCCAGGGGACCGGACAGTGGACTTGGGTTTCGGGCAGCAACTTAGCCAACCAGAATGGCGTTTACGGAACACAAGGCATTTCGAACGCCGCAACCAACGCCGCGGCGACGAACGTTCCTGGCTCGCGATGGGGAGCACAGGGTTGGGTCAACCCCGACGGCAATCTGTTCTTTTTTGGAGGCTTCGGATATGGTTCCAACGCCACACAGCCCACCGGCTTCCTGAACGACGTATGGGAGTATCAACTGAGCACCGGCGAGTGGATTTGGTGGAAGGGCTCGATAGACGTCGATCAACCCGGGACTTACATCACGTCTCCTTTCAACTACTTTCAGCTTAACTACACGAATAACGCTGTCGGAGCGCGCCGAGGCGCGGCTCACTGGGCGCCAAACCCATTGGGGTATGTTTACATGTTCGGCGGCGAAGGCTATGACTCTACGGCCGGAGGCCCGTACGGCCAGCTCAACGACCTCTGGCGGTACCTGCCTTTCCCAACAAACTAGCGCACTGACACCTTGGTGAAGACTCAGGGGTCGAAACCCAGCCGGGAACCAAAAGAGTTCCCGGCTGATTGTTTTGTGAACGAGCCAGCGCGGACAGGAAGGCTTCGTCGTAGGGGCGCGGGTGAAGACAGCCATCGGTAGTTTGCAGGCGTCGACCCGTTATAGTCCTAGCGGATTCAGTCGTCGGTAGTTTGTCCGCTCGCCGGAGCTTGGGTTTCAACGCATGAGGCAGGCGTGCGCCTCGGGGTCGCCAAATCGGGTGGGGGTAGCGAAACGCTTCGATCACAAAAACCGGTCATTCGGGGACCGGGGAGCCTTCACGCGGTCGTTCGAGATGGAAGCCTGTTGAATAACGCGTGAAGGGTCCCAGAGCGGTATAGCACCGCTCCAAGGGCCGTCCCGAGCGTATTGGTCAGAATATCAGTGGTGCCGGAGTCCCGCATCGGGATGTACCACTGCAGGACTTCGATCGTTAGGCTAAACAAGGCGCCCAGGACAATCGTTGCGAGGACCGTTTTTCTGCTCGCTTGCCCCCAAGAGAGGTACATACAAAAGAAGAACCCAAAAGGCACAAATCCGGAAACGTTGATGAGAACGTCCCGAAGATAGGCCCGGTTCAAATAGAACTCTCTCCATGGAGATTTCAAAAATGGCTTGAATGGGATGCGGAAGCTCTGCGGAATGACAAGATCAAAGTCGGAAGTCATGTGATCATGGACGATATTCCCTGCCCCCTCTTCAAAAACATACAATGCCGCCGGCTGGTCATTCTTTAGGACCTCAGGCCGCCCCTGAAGCCAGGCCTGGTAGTGTTCCGACACGCGGGCTTGAGTGAGCTCCCGACTGAACAGGGCCATCCCCAAAAGCTCTCCGCGCCATGTGTCGTACGCGTCAGGAGAGCTGCCGACAACGAGCTGGCCGGAGAAATCCCTGTCCGTTAGCCTAAAGGTGGAAGACTCCTTTGTCGGAACTCCGTTCACGTAAACGGTGGTACCCTGGGCGCCGGCGCTGATGGCGATGAAACTTTGCTGACGGGCTTGAAAGGCATGCGAGACCCACAGCGACGTCGTCGCGGAGTGACGGCTGCTGGCAAACGGCTCTTCCAAAACTAGCAAAGTATCGCCGGCTTGGCGAAGGCGGAATTGCTCCGGATTTGCACTGGAGGAAACGGCCATGAGGGCCGTGGAGTATTTTTCCTGAGAGGGTTTGAGCCATATCTCGAAACTTACCCCGGCGGGCGCGCCGGAATTGGGAAGTTCGAACTTTTTTGAACTCAAAACGATTCCGCCTCCGGTGAAGCGCAGGCCATGCTCGTTCGCCAGCCAAGTCACACGATTCTTTGGATGCAGCCGAAACGGCCAAAACGCGGCTACGAACATGACGCCAAAGATAAGAAGACACAGGGAAGCAAGGGCTTTTTTCTCCCCTACGATTCGCAATCCGGAGAGATTCATTGGTCAGGAATAACTCATGGTCGAGAGAGGAAAGTGGCAGCGAGCGAGGTCGACAGCATCAAGGCATCAGGCCCCTGACAGTTGCCAATGACCCTCGGGGGAGTGCGGCGCTGGGGGCCCCGCCTGTGCCACCAGAATCGCCGTTGGCAGCATCCCAAGCCTTGCGCGTCAACTGCTGGATGGACTCCAGTTTTCTCTTAGCCAGCGATTTATTCACAGCAGGCAGTTCCTTCGCGACCAGGCTGTCGAATTCGGTCTCGACGTCGCCCAGTTCCTTCTTTAGCGAGTCGATCCGCGCGACCTTGTAGTCGGCGGGACGTCCTTCGTAAAACACGAGATCGGCGTAAAGTGCGGTGGTCTTTTCGCGAATGCGCTCTTCGCCGGTAATGGCCCCGCCTTCCTTGGTGGCGACAATCTTCTTGCGCAACTCATCGACCTTTTGCGAGAGACCCTCGAGTTGCTTCGCAAGTGCTGCATCGTTCTTCACTTTGGCGCTGCGATCGGCCAAAGCATCACGGACACCGTTGATGCAGTCGACGTCAAAGCTCATGTCGCCGAGCAAATCGTAAATGCGCATTGCTGCGTCCAATTCCGTCTTGCGATCTTCAAGGTTGAATTTCGCGCGAGGGTCGAGTGTCACAACGAGCTGCGTAGTGTAGCTCTCCGTGCCTCGGGTCATCTTCACCGTATAGGTGCCAGGCATAACGCGCGGACCTTGCGCCGCTTCAAACGCCGCAGTGGCTGCGGGCGGAACGCGCGGCGCCTTGAGCCGCATGGGCCATTCCACGCGGCTGATGCCGCGACGGCTGTTCGGCGGAAGAGTGTCTACGAGCTTGCCTTGCGCGTCGAAAATCTCGAGCTTCATCCTGCCAAAAATATGACGTTTTTTCTGATAGTAAGTGATCACGGCGGCATCCGGGGGATTCGGCCCGGTGAAGACGGCGCTTCCGTCAACCCATCCGCCGTTGGCCTCGAGTCTTTGCTCGGCAGGCTTGGCCGAAAGGAAAGCGGCTTCCTGCCTCATGACCTCAGGGGTCAGCTTTCGAAGCGGTGTGATGTCGTCCACGATCCAAATGCCCCGCCCATGGGTCGCCAGCACGAGGTCCGATTCGCGCGGATGCACCACGATGTCGCGCACGGCTACGCTTGGAAAGTCGTGGCCCTTGTACTGCGCCCAATGCTTGCCACTATCCAAAGAAATCCATAGGCCAAATTCCGTGCCGAGAAAAAGAAGATTCTGCGCAACACGATCCTCCTTGATGACGTGCGCATAGCCGCGAACGCCGCTATCTGCTGCCACAAGGGACGTCCAGGTCTTGCCGTAATCTGTCGTTTTGTAGACATGCGGGTCCATGTCCCCAAACGTGTGCCGGTCGAAGGCGGCATAAGCTGTGGCCGCGTGATACAGTCCGGCTTCCACCCAGGAAACCCACGAGGATTTCGGCAGATTCGGAACATTCCCGACGACATTGGTCCAGGATTTTCCGCCGTCCCGGGTGAGTTGAAGATTGCCGTCATCGGTGCCCACCCAGATGGTCTGTCCGTCGCGCGGCGATTCGCTGATGGAATAGATGGTTGTGTGCATCTCCGCGTAAGAGTTGTCCACGGTGACGCCGCCCGATTCTTCCTGCTTCTGTTTCTCGGGATCGTTGGTGGTCAAGTCGGGAGAAATGCGGTCCCAGGTTTGGCCGTGGTCGCGCGAGCGGAACAAAAACTGAGCCCCGATATAAATCGTTCCCTTTTCGTTGGGGCTCATGTGTATCGGCGTGTTCCAGTTGAATCGCAGCTTGCCTTCCCCGTAGTTAGGCTCGGGCTTGATGGGCCGGCCCTCCAGGGTTACGCGGTTGACTCGTCCAATGAAACCGCCTTGCGACTCGGCGTAAACATAGTTTGCATCCGCGGGATCGGGAAACGCCCAGAAACCGTCTCCGCCAAAGAGATTCTCCCAGCGGCTATTGGTAATTCCGCCTGGATATTGTGAGTCACCTACCCAAACGCTGTTGTCCTGCAGCCCGCCGAAAACATGATAGGGATCGTCGTTATCCACGCTCACGTGATAGAACTGGGAAACCGGAAGGTTATTGCCCTTCCACCAGGTATTTCCGCCGTCGTAAGAGAACCACAGGCCGCCATCGTCACCGGCGATGAGATGGTCGGTGTTGTCGGGATTCACCCACACGGCGTGAAAATCCCCATGCGCGGCGTTGCCAACGCCGCTGAAGCTTTTCCCGGCGTCCTCGCTCATAATCAAGGTGAGATCGGGTTTGTAAAGCTTATTCTCGTTTTTTGGGTCCACGATTAGATTCGCAAAGTAGAATGGGCGCCACACCATCCAGTTGCTGCGATCTCCTGCTTGCCAGGTCTTTCCACCGTCATTGGAACGAAACAGCGCAATTCGTGTCGATTCGATCATGGCGTAGACCACGTCGGGTTTTGAAGGAGCAACGGCCACGGCAATCCGGCCCCACGGTTTTGCCGGGAGCCCTTTGGCGCTGTTTTCATCAAGTTCCTGCCAGGTTCGACCGCCATCGGCAGTTTTGAAGAATCCGCTGCCGCTAGGCGATGTTGGCCTTTCACCTCCGGACCGGAACGTCCAGCCTTTCCGGCGGAAATCCCACATGCCGGCAAAAAGAACCTTGGGCTCCTGCGGATTCATCGAGATCATCGAGCAACCCGTCGACGGATTCGGACCCTTCAGGATGTTGTTCCAGGTTTTGCCGCCATCGGTGGTCTTGTAAACACCGCGATCTTCGCTGTCGCTCCAGAGCTTTCCCGGCACGCACACGTAAACCGTATTACTGTCTTTCGGGTCGACCACAATCCGGGAAATGCGCTCCGAATTGGGCAATCCCATGTTGTGCCAACTGTCGCCGCCGTCCGTTGATTTGTAGATGCCGTCCCCTATGGAAACGCTGTTGCGTGTCCAGGCTTCGCCGCTGCCCACCCAAATAGTCTTGGGCGATTGCGGATCGACGGTGATAGCGCCGATGGATTCGACCGGTTCCTTGTCGAATACCGGCTTGAACGTCGTGCCGCCATTCGTGGACTTCCAGACGCCGCCGCTCGCCGCTCCCACATACACCGTCAGGCGGCCATTCTCTTTAACCGCGGCAATGGCTGCGACGCGGCCGCTCATCGCGGCCGAGCCAATGTTCCGCGCGCCGAGGCCGGAAATGGTGTCCGAGTCGAACTTGGCTTCCTGCGCTAAGACAGGATCCGCGAAAAGCAGCACACCAGCAACCAACATCGTCACAGCAGCAAGACAGTGAGTTGACTTGTTCATGGCGGCGGTATCCTTCGCGATCTTGTAACGCAACGGCATCCTCCAATCGAGCCAATCGAGGGAATTCCTGGTGCGGCAGATCATTTTCCCGCCGCTGGTTTCTTGGCTTCTGATTTCGTAGCGGGCATCGCGAAGAGCGAATCATCCAGGTCCACGTTCGGTTCGATCTTTTCGACGGAAAACTGTTGGCGCGAGGAACTTCCCTTTTGCGCCTGTTCCACCGCAAACGCGTAGTAAACCCCATTCACCTGCTGGTAGTCTCCGTAATACAGCTCTGACTCCTGGAGGGCGCCGCGGATGGTGGTCTGAATCTCCACTTTCAGCTCAAGATAGGAATCCGTATCCAGGTAATAGTAGCGAATGTCCCCATTTTTCATGCTGAGTTTGATCTTGTAACAATCGGTTCCTTCCATGGAATCGTGGCCCACCAACTCCGCTAGATGTCCTTTTTCTTTGTAGTCCACTAGCGGGCCGTCAATGTCCCCGTCTACGATCAAGCTCTTCATGTCGTCCTGCGACATCAGGTCCGGGTCTTTGCGCCCGCCGAACGGCGAAATCTGCCAGCCCATCTTCCCGTCGTACGCCTGGATTTGCGCCATGCCTTGGATGATGAATTCCTCTCGCACCTTGCCGGGGCGCTTGTTTTCCTGCCGAAACTCCGCGCGAAACGAGCCGCCGCTGAACTTCACGGTCGTCCTCAAAGTGCGAATGGCTTTCAGTTTTTCCATCCCCCCGCGAGCTTGGATATTCTTCGCAATGATTTCATCCACGGTCTGCGCACTCGTGCCAGCCCCGATCAGCGCAAATACGGCAAGCCCGGGCAGGAAAAACCGGCAGGTTCGGACGAATTTCGTCCCAACAGCCGCGCGGATATCGGTTTTCATGCGTTCCCCCAAGAAGGTCGCTGCTTACTGTGCATTAGGTGGAAAGACTCGGACTACACCTTTGCCATAAGGACGGAACCGGGTCCTCTTAGTTAGCAGACTTTCGTGCCGGTGCCAAGAGAATTCACCAAGGCGGCCTCAAGCGCTGACCGGAGAGGGAGGATTACACGTGCTCGGGCTAGAATTCCACGTGCAGTCGCAGGGAGGGCACGAGCACCGGACCACGATCCTGGTTATAGCCCGGATTGCTGATGTGCTGGAGGCCAGGAGCGATGTAGATTCCCCGCCACACGTGGGCGGTATAGTAGGTTTCCACGATGTTCTCGCGGCCATAGCGAAGGGCACCGTCACCCAGCAGGAAACCCAGCCCGCCATCGGCAAGGTAAACCTGGTGGTCCTTGCAAATTCCATTGGTGACCACGGCCACGCCCGCACGGTCGTACCGACGATGCCACAGCGCACCGTTAGCGCCCAAGCCTCCGGCAAAGGTCTGGTCGACTTCGGTATAAGCAAAGGACTCCGTTTTGCCGTTGCCCCATCCGAAACGCGCGAAAGCGGTGAGGTCTCGCGCGAGATTCTGCTCCAAGTTGATGCCGAAGCCGTACTTGCGCGTGATGTGCCACGGATGGTTCGTGATGTCTGGCACGGGAACTAGGCCTTGCTCGAATTGAGCAACGGCGTCGCGATAAATCCCCATGTTTGCGTAATTCGTGAAGGCCAACAAACGGATCACGCCTGGTTTCTTGGGGATCACACCGTGCCGCAATTCATATTCGAAGTTCTCGGCATGCGCCTGCCAGGGTTTCCACACCAGATCAATGCCATTGGCTACCTTCGGCATCAGGGCCTCGGCGAAACGAAACCCCCAGTTGCGGTCTTCATAGTCTGCGACAAGTCCAACCGTGTAGCCGCGAGTGTCGGCAGCGTAATCGTAGGCGCCATTGTTGTCTACGGTCCAATTTGTAAACTGGAAGTGGGTATCTGACCCGACGGAACTCTGATCGAAGAAATCCACCATGCTGAACTTCCCGAAGCGGATTTCCAACCGCCGGCGCGGCAGTTCCTTAAACAGCGACAAGAAATTGCGATCGCTCTGCACCTTGTCCTTGCTTAGGGCAAACACTTTGTGGATCATTCCCCGAGCAAGATAAGGGGCCTTGGTGAGGAACGGGTTACGCACGATATCCAGGTTGGTATTGCCGGCGAGACCGAGGCCCGTGCTTAGCGCCGCTCCCCCCGCCTCTTCGATATCCAGAATGAACTCCGTAGAATCATTTAGCTGAATTCCCGTGTAGAGCGTCAACACCCGAGACGTGGCTTTCTCATAGTTGTGGTCCAGACTGTTTGTTCCGCTGTAAGCGGCAGGGAAGGGAGGGTGCGTTTGGAAGATAAAATTCGATTGTCCGGAAAGCCACACGCGGTCCGATTCCAGGTGCGGGAACATCGTCGGGAGAGGATCATCGGGAGCTTCCCTGGGCGCCGGAGAACTCGTTCGAGGCGGGTTTTTCGGCTCGTCTTGTGCGCGCAAATCTTGCGATGCGAGCAAGAGTCTGCCGACGCTCAGAACCATGGTCAAACACGCTTTTTGCAGGTCTCGCCGCATTCCTCTTCAGACTTCTGCCTCGCCTAATGCCCGGCTCTTCGCCCAAGCGTACCTGTCGCGCGTGAACGAATGATGAATCCCGCGACCGGATCGCCCTCTTGAAACCCCTTACCCCTATGATTTAGTGTTTCTGGGGCTTGTATAGCCCTGCGTCTCTTGATACCATACCCCCCTAGGGTAGGCAAGCAAAAATGTCACATCTTTCAAGGGAAAAACTCGACCTCGTCAACCGCACCAAGAAAGTCATCGGCCAGCTCGAAAGCGTTTTGCGCGGGCTCAACGACGATGACTCTTGCGCCGAAGTTCTCCAGCGCCTTTCCGCCGCCCGCGGGGCCATCAACAGTCTCATGGGGGAATTGATGGAAGATCACATCCGCAACCACATGCCGCGCAACTCCAAGTCCTCGGAAGAAGCCGCCGACGACGTGATCCAGATCGTGCGTACGTACCTGAAATGAGGGCAGGCAAGGCCGGTTGCATTGCAGGAGAAGAGTCGCGTTTCTACTCGTTTTTCTATATCTTCGGTGCATCCAATTCGGCTCTTCAGAAATCGAATGATTGCAAGGAGATTCTTCGTTGCGTAGGACAATTTCCGTTCCACTGTTTCTGGTACTTTTCTTCTGCGTCCCCCCGGCACACTCGCAGGCCGGCCCGGTCGAAGGCCAGCATGAAGTGCAGATTTGGACCGGCGGGGGCCACGGCACCAATGGCAGTCAATCGAGCGACGGCGTTTGGAATGTCGGTCTGCGCTATGGTCTGATTCTGACGGCGCCTCATGGCCCCGGCTTTCTCCGGGGCCGTTTAGAGTACGCCGTCGAAGCAGTGCCAGCCTTCTTGGTGTTTCAGAAACAAAACACCGCCTACGGCGCGGGTGTGAATCCGTTCGCGTTCAAATGGGCGTTCGATACCAGTGGAAGTGTTGTTCCCTATTTCGAAATAGGCGGCGGCACTTTGTTCACAAATACTCAGGTGCCGGCGGGAACCTCACGGGTTAATTTCACCACCAGCGGGGCCATTGGCTTGCATTTTTTGCGGAGCAAGCACAACGTCAGCACGGAGATCCGCTTCATGCACATTTCGAATGCCGGCCTAGCAAACCCCAATCCCGGTATCAACACGGTGCAACTGCGGCTTGGCTTTGGCTGGTTCAGTCAGAAGGAATAGAGCGGGATGAGGATGCTATCTGTTACTAGTGCCTTTATTGTGGCGGTCTTATTGCTTTTGGGGATTGCCGCGGTCCGCGCCGCACACGACCGAACCAAGGCACCCAACCCGGGGACCCTCGCGCCGGACTTTACGTTAAACGCGCAAGACGGCAAACCTGCGAGCCTGCACGATTTTCGAGGACAGTGGGTGGTTTTGTATTTCTATCCCAAGGATTTCACGAGCGGCTGCACCAAAGAAGCGCGCAATTTCCAACACGACCTTGCGCTATACGAACAAAAAAAAGCGGTCATTCTCGGCGTCAGCGGCCAGGATCAGGTTTCCCACGAAAAGTTCTGTGCCGCCGAAGGCCTGCACTTCAAGCTCCTTGCCGATCCCCACTGCGAACTTTCTGAGCGTTACGGGTCGGTGGTAAATCTCGGCGTGGCCCGGCTGTCCGCGCGGCACACGTTTCTCATCGATCCCGCAGGCGTGATTCGAAAAGTGTATTTGAAAGTCGACCCCGTCAGGCACAGCGCCGAAGTGCTCGCGGATTTGTCGGAACTGCAAAAACCTTCACCGCCATCCTGATCGCGGCATTGGCAGCGTCGTTCTGGAGCGTGTCGAAGCACCTCTGCTCCACACACGACGTGATGAATGAACCTCGCTATCGTTCAATTTCCACAGGAAGTATCAGCCGCCACTGCGGGCATGGCAGACACCGGCGCAAGGTTATTCTTTCCAAGCAACTGGTTCAAAGCTTCCACATCCTTATTCTTGAATTCCTGCAAGGCCGCAAGTTCTTCCTTCCACCCCTGGCACACCCGGTGAAGCGCCGCAAACGATTCTTCCGAAGGTGCAAAGTCCGCTCCATCCACGAGCGCCATCAACGCCGTCAAGCTGTCGTTCACGGTCATCAAGTTCATCCCTTTCGGCGTTTGCAGAATCGGAGTGGCCTCGCCTTCGAGAGCACGCAGTTTCGCGTCCAAAGCTGTCGCGGAAACGGCAACCGGATCCTCCTTGGGCCGTTTCAGCAGCTCGCCCAGCCGCGCGCGCAATTGTTTCACCTGCTGGTAGGCCTCATAGTTTCGCCCCAGTACTGTTGAAATCTTCAGTTGCAGGTCGAGCGCGCTCACCAGTTCGTTGCGCGCGGCATGCACACGTGGGTCCTGCTTCACTTCGAGCGACTGTCGCAGGCTTCGCCCTCCCGCTTTCAGTTCAACTTCGTATTTCCCTGGCAGAACCAGCGGACCTTCGGGCGGCAACGGCGTCGAACCCACAATTGCCGCAATCGGATAGTTGTAGGGAGATTGCACATGAACCGCCGGAGGATCGGCATACCGCAAATTCCAGACAAACCGGTGCATCCCTGGTGACATCGGAAGCGGTTGCGGATGGGCGAGCCAGTATTCCGCCACAAACGGGGCCTCCCCTTCTCCCTTGGGAAGGGGCGCGCTCGAATAACTGTGAATCAAATTCCCGGATTCGTCGCGGATTTCTACCTGAACGTCGCCGGAAAAATTTGGCGGCAGATAATAATCAATAATGGCGCCGTCCGGTGGGTTCTTCCCGGTGGGAACCTCTGGCGGCAGCGGCGTGTCTTGGTTTTCGTCGCGCCGCACGCGAACCGCACTTCTCGGCGCAAATAGGTGTACTCCACCCGAAGTCGTGCTGGCGTTCACCTGGCGCAGCGGCGTTAGGTCGTCTAAAATCCAGAACGAGCGTCCATAGGTTGCTGCGACCAAATCATCTTGCTCAATCGCCAGATCGTGAATCGAGACCACCGGCATGTTCAGCCGTAGTGTTTGCCAGTGGTCGCCGTCGTCGAGCGAAACGTACACGCCCTTCTCCGTTCCCGCGTAGAGCAGTCCTTTGCGAACCGGGTCTTCCCGTACTGTGCGGGCAAAATCTCTTTCGCCAATTCCGCTGACAATCTCCTGCCAGCTCCTCCCCTCATCGCGCGTGCGAAAAACGTGCGGTCGCAAGTCATCCAGGCTGTTGCGATTTACCGCGGCATACGCCGTCCCGGCGTCGAAGTGTGACGCTTCGATGATGCCCACGGTGCTCCATTCCGTGATGGCCGCAGGTGTCACGTTTTTCCAGGTTTTTCCCCCGTCTTTCGTGATTTGGATGTTACCGTCGTCCGTCCCGACCCAAGTCACCCCTTCTTTCACGGGCGAGGGCGCAATCGTCAGGATCGTGCCGCGGCGCCCTTTGGTGTCCTTTTCGTCCGCGCGAATCCGTGTCAGGTCAGGACTCGTTTCGTCCCAGCTGGTGCCCGCATTGCTCGTCTTCATCAAAAATTGCGTGCCCAGATAGAGAAGGTGGGGATCCTGTGGGGAAAAAACCATGGGAATGGTCCAGTTGAAACGGTACTTGCTTCCTTGAGGAATCGGCGCGGGGGAAATATCCCGGACTTGGCCCGTCGTTTTGGAAAGACGAACCACGCTGCCCGCGGGCCCAGCGTTGTAAACGACGTCCGGGTCCAGGGGATCGGGAACGGTGTAGCCGCTTTCTCCCGGACCTACTTGATGCCAGTCCCGCACGGTGATTTGTCCGTTGTTTCCTCGGCTTGCGATTGCCGCCGTGCCGCTATCCTGCTGCGGTCCGTATACCCAATAGGGGAAACGGTGGTCCGTGGCAACTCTGTAAAATTCCCCGGTTGGCTGGTTGTACCACGGGCTCCACGTTTCGCCGCCGTTCACGCTAATGGTTGCGCCCTGGTCGGTCCCCAAGATCATTCTCTGAGGATTCGTCGGATCGATCCACATCGTATGATAATCATCGCCGCCAGGCGCGCCTTTGATGGCGGTAAAACTCTTTCCGCCATCGGTCGACCGGTAGAAATTCTGCAACGGTACGTATAGGACGTCGGGATTTTTCGGGTCCGCGAAAATCTCACCCATGTACCAGGACGTCTCGATCCGCGGGTCTTCGGTTATTTGGCGCCACGCGGCTCCGCCATCGTCCGAGCGGAACAGACCGCCTTTTTTGTCCTTCGCTTCAATAGTCAAGTACACGCGCTGCCCGCGAGTTCCGGGCGCCACCGCCACGCCCGATCGGCCCCAATTCTCCGTTGGCAGCCCGTTTCCTTTGATCTGCGTCCAAGTGATCCCCCCGTCCTTCGATTGATAAAGTCCGCTGCCCGGCTCGAACGGCTGATTTTTCAAGTC
>Ga0126371_10001627_pt1 | contig 19089 bp, 14 predicted proteins | sample PanSoiMetaPlot_4_FD_110145 | JGI IMG/M metagenome (GOLD analysis project Ga0126371, IMG submission 110145) | Tropical forest soil microbial communities from Panama - MetaG Plot_4 | ecosystem: Environmental > Terrestrial > Soil > Tropical forest > Bulk soil | place: Panama | collected 2016-02-17 | reverse complement strand
CACACCGGATCGTATATTTTCGAGTCGGGCCCCCGTTCATTCGGTGTTGGTTCAAAAATCGGTTACCACCATCACCAACTTCGCAGGCCGGCTTTCAGGATTGGATGCTAGGCAAACATCCGAGGTTTCGCAAGCCCTCGCTTGTAAAAAGATGGCACTTCACTTGCCGTAAAGTTGGAGATCGTGCCGACTGCGGCAAAGAAAAACGATACAACCATTCGCGCAAAACCCGCGTCGTTATTGGTTTTTTGCAGCAGGCTTATAAAGCAAAAGGCCGCCATTGCGGCCATGAAATGTTTTCGTTCTTCTTGTTACGTTGGTTTGGGATCCTAACCGGCGCGCCCGTCTTCGAGCACTTTGTCGAGGGCGCTCGCCAGTTTGTGAGCGCGTTGCTGATAGCCTGAAGTTCCGCCATCGCCTCGCTTGCGCAGCAGATGATACTCATCAGCAATATTGAGTGCGGCAAGGACGGCCAAGCGCACGGTATCGATCGTATTCGTTTGCTCAGCGACGGCACGCATCTTGCCGTCGACGTATTCGGCGAGCTTTAAAATGTATTCCGGATCCGATCCGCGCAAGTTGTAGGCCTGATCGAAAATTTCTACGCGGACGCTGGTATTGTTCACGTCCTTTACCGGATTTTGCCGCGTCGCCGTTGCCATAATGCCTCTCCCTGTTTCGACCTTTGCAAGTCTTAGCTTGCGGCCTGCTCTTCGCCGACCGAGTCGATCTGTCGCAACATCTTCTCTACGCGCGAGCGCACCTCTTCGCGATCTTTCCGCAGTTGGACAGATTCGCGCCGAAGAGAATCGACCTCTTCCTCGACTTCTTTCAACTGCGTGCGCAAACGCTGGACCTCGCGCTCGGCCGCTGCTCGCGCCTCACGCGATTCCTTGTACAACTCAATAGTGCGATAGACCTTGTCTTCCAGTGCCTGGAAATCGTCAGCCGGAACCTCGGAGGGTACCTCTTCCACAGCTTTGAAAACCATGATGAATAATCCTGATCGGGAATTGGGAGCTACTGAGCTTTAGCGCAGTATACTCCAGAATCGTGTGGAACTACCGTCAACCTGAGCAGGTTTTCGTGGGTTAGTGCGGAGTGTTCGCCGTTCGCCGCACGGCCGGACGGGCTCAGTGCGATGGCGGGGCTGAAGATCAGCAGGAACTGATTCTGCTAGCGTGCGGAGCGGATTTTCCTCAGTCGCTTCGCGGCCTCATCGAGCGTTTCATCCCGCTTACAAAAGGCGAACCTGACCTGCTGTGCGCCATCTTTCGGATCACGATAGAAACTGGATCCCGGGACGGCTGCCACTCCAATTTTGCTCACCAGATGTTTTGTAAAGGTGACATCGTCAGAGAAACCGAATTTGCCGATGTCGGTCATCACGTAGTATGCCCCGCGCGGCCGGAAGCAGCGGAAGCCAGCGTCTTCCAGGGCTGGAATCAAGCGATCACGTCGCTTGCGATATCCCTCGGCAAGATTCTTGTAGTACATCTCGGGGAGACTGAGGGCCGCAGCGCCTGCTTCCTGCAGCGGAGCGGGAGCGCCCACCGTCAGGAAATCGTGAACCTTGCGGATCGCATCCGCGATCGTGGGCGGAGCGATGGTCCATCCCACGCGCCAACCGGTCACGCTGTAAGTCTTCGACATTCCGTTGATCGTGATGGTGCGATCTTCCATGCCGGGCAGGGAAGCGATGGAGATGTGCTGGGTTCCGTCGTAGAGGATGTGCTCATAGATCTCGTCGGTGATGGCAAGGACATCGAACTCGACACACAAATCGTGAATGAGTTCGAGTTCCGGGCGCGTGAAGACTTTGCCGGTGGGATTGTTGGGCGTGTTTACAATGATCGCCTTCGTATTCCGGTGAAATGCGGCGCGGAGTTCGCGCTCGTCGAAGGTCCACTCGCTGTTTGCGTCGGTCGGAGGGCGCAGTTTTACAAAGCGCGGCTTCGCTCCGCTGAGAATCGAATCCGGACCGTAGTTCTCATAGTAAGGCTCGAAGATCACCACTTCGTCGCCGGCATTGCAGACGGCCATCAGCGTCGAGATCATCGCCTCGGTGGATCCGCAGCAAACCGTGACTTGTTTTTCCGGATCGACCTTGACGCCCTGCCACACGCCCATCTGGCGCGCAATCGCGTCGCGCAATTTTTTGGCGCCCCAAGTGATTGCGTATTGGTTGATGTCGGCAGCGACGGCATCTTGCGCGGCTTTCTTGATCTCGGCTGGTGCCGGAAAATCGGGAAAGCCTTGCGCAAGATTGACGGCATTGTGGACCATCGCCTGCCGCGTCATCTCGCGAATTACAGACTCCGTGAAATGCTCTACCTTGTCGCTTAGGAAATGTTTCTTGTGGATCGCGGTCTCAGACATATGCGGGTCAGACTAGCACAGTGGCGGAAGAGCGAGACAAGCGGAAGAGCATGACTGTAGGCGTTGTTGGCACGACGCGAGCTACTTCTTAAATACTCTCTTCCTGATATCGGGCCAGAACTCGGCGAAGGCATCGCTGGTCATTCGTCCGAGCACGCCCCCCATACGCAACGGACGACGGCATTGCTCGTGTTGGCTTCGCTATCCGCACGCCAGGTGTTCGACAAAAAGTTATTGCCAACGTTCCCGATGTAGCGTGCGTAGGCAGTACGCCATCTGCCAGAGCGGTCGGGGGCGAGAAATGTCGTCTTCACGACATGTTTGGCGCGATTCCCAAGCCCGCCTCGGCCAGAACGAAAATAACGAGGATCTTCTCCCCAGACAGAGCCGAGGCTCGCTTCGATGAGATTGCCGGTCGCGACTCCCGTTAAACGCATGCCATTGCGCTTTCCGAAGCCAACCCAATGCGTTCCGTATTCCGAGGGGACATTGCGTAATGTGCCCCAGCCTGCGCTGAATGGGCCAACGATGAACAGCCGCGACCGACTTAGCGTGCAACTCACGAACCAACGCAATTTGTCTTGGCTTGTTGCAGGCTTGTAGCGCGGCACGGTCGGTATGCATGACCGTGAGCGCCCGCTCGAAGGGGTTTGCATTCGCGTTGACACTTTGCCCAAATGCGGACGAGACCAGGAGAGAAAATACTAGGAGAGAAAACGCTACCGCCGACTTCATGCATACTCGGAACATTGTGATGCAGAGCGCAGGAATACGGATGGTGGCCTTGGCTTATTCGACTACATACGCGCGCGATCGGATTCGAAAGTTGTTTGATTTGTGAATTCGCCGGTGACTATTGTCGGCCGGAGTACTGATACGAATACGCGCGCTCCTCTTTTCCTGACACATGGCGGGTGTTGTACTCGAGCAGGTAGTTCATGTGCTCGCGATCAAGAGGATATTCTCCGCGATAGGGATATCCGGGCATCGCCTTGAAGGGCAGGGGCTCGACGGTGAATCCGTCAGCCGCGTAAAAGTCCATGTCTTTTTCGTAGCCGTTCACGAGGAAGAAGTAATCGCGAGTCCATCCTGCTAGAAGAGCAGGAAGTTTGTCCGGGTCGAACTCGAGCGCAATCTCATCACCTGTTCCGAAGACGACGAACTTGTCGTCAAATGATGTGAGCAGCGGCAAGACATCGCCGTAGCGCGTGTAGTCACCCGCCTGGCGCGCGAACGGGCCGGTTGGGCTGACCTCTTCGTAGACGTATTTCACGTTGCCGCGCGGCTCGCCTTCGATCTGCCGTGGATGACCGTAGAAGCTGAGCTTTGCGCTAACAGGATACGTAGAGATTAAGCGCACCTGCCCGTTCTGTGGGCTGCGGTCGATGAGAATGCTGTCCCAATAGACCTGCAGGTTAGTGGTGATGCGAATCTTTCGCGTGCCAATCGGCAACTTGCCCGTGAGGTCTGGGGTCATCGTGCGCGGACCGCCCGCGGGGAATCCCATGTCGTCGAGCACGCGTGTCCATTTGCCGTCTGAACTGAGCGCCTCGACGTAAGGAGCGATCGATTCCACGCTCGCCTGATGCGCAGCATAGACGCTGGTTGCGGTGTAGTACTCAGTTTCGCCGTGCATCAGCAGCACGAGTGGACCGCCCTGATAGGGTGCGCCGAGATCGAGTTCGAGCGAATGCATTTTTGTGAAGCCGTGGAAGGGAAGCAGGTCGAAATCGCCGAAGTATTCGTGCGCGCGAAGCTTCGGCAGCAGGTCGTGGCCGTGTTCGTCGTGCACGGCGGCGGGTAGTTGCACGTTCGTGCTTTGAATCACGCGAAACGCCGGGAACGGCGGATTGCTGGCGAAGTATTCGTTGGGGAAGACGTCGAAGGTGCTGGGGTGATCGACGGCCACCAGCTTCACTTCATCGAGGTAAACGGCTTCTTCCATTGGCTCCATCAGACGGAAGCTGAGCTTGCCATCTTTCAAATGGATCGTGTTCCGATCGATCTTGATGTACTCCGCCGGTCGCGGAACGTTGCGCTCGTTGGGGCCGACCCAGTGGCCGACCACGCCCGCGCCGATCATGTCACCGACGAGTTCGTAGTGACGTCCATCCCACACGAAGAGCGTCGGACACGAACTGCCACGCCGATCGAGTTCGAGGTAAGGGACTTCTCGATTCCCGGCGACTTCGATTTCATCCTGAAGAACGCCGGTCGGCCAGAGCATGCGCACGACGTCGGCTTGCTTGGATTGTCCGAGGCCGACCGTCAAGTACGGCGAGTTCTGGCCGAGGTAGCCGGACGAGCCATAGATCTCGAATTTCTGGCGATTGGAGCCCGCGAAGATTTCGACTTTCGTGCCGATGGCAGATTTGTTGTCGTTGAGTCCTCGCAGGTTCAGGCGCAACCAGTTGTTCTTGTTGGCACCCTCGTTGCGCAGCAATACAGGCGAGCCGTGGTTCTGCGTGATCAGCAGGTCGGTGGCGCCGTCGTTGTCGTAATCGCCGGTGATGATGGCGCGCGGATCTTTCAGTTGGATTTTGTCGAGGCCAACTTCGCGGGTGACATCTTTGAATCCGTCGGGACCGAGATTGCGGAAGAGGCGGACTTCGCCCTTGCCGTCTTTAGTTTCGCCGACAGCGACGAGATCGACCCAGCCGTCGTTATCGTAGTCGAATGCGGCGATGCCGAAAGCGCGGACCCAGTTCGTCTCGGGGAGTTTGACCTGCTCGAAGGATTTGGCTTGGTTGTTGCGCCACAAAGTTATGACTGAGCCATAAAATGGAGCCGAACTTGTAAAGGCTGTGTCCATCCAGCCATCATGATCAAAGTCTAGGACCGCGAGACTCGTGGGACTGGTTGGGTCCTTTCCGTCCCAAAAGTCCCGCTGTACAAACTTGCCTTCTCGCGGATTCTCAAAGATCGTTGGAGATGTCTGGGAAGCGACAAGCAAATCGATAGCACGATCGTTGTTATAGTCCGTTCCAATACTATTAAGACTAAAGGAGGTGCTGGCCAAGCCGGTTTCTTCTGTTACGTTCGTAAAGGTGCCGTCGCCGTTGTTGCGCCACATCACGTTGCTGACGGCGGGATCGATAGTGGTGTCAAAGGCCCAGTAACGACGGACGGAGGGGTCAGTTGAGGGAGGCGTTTTTATGATCTTCACCTGACTGACGTAGAGATCAAGATCGCCGTCATGGTCGTAGTCGATGAGCATCGCACTGACCGCAGTGCCAGCCATCTTGATTCCAGATTTCTCCGTCACATCTTTAAAGGCCCCATCCTTCTCGTTGTGGAGTAGCAAAACTCGGTCTGCGGTTGTTACCGCCAAATCCGTCGCGCCATCATTGTCGAAATCGCCAGCGGCACAGCCGATCGCATGCAATGAAGGATCAAGTCCTGCCTTCTTCGTGACGTCTTCGAACTCTCCGCCGCCGCGGTTGTGATACAGAACGACGCCTCCGCCGGGACCACCGTCTGGGAGGAAGAGATCGATCTTTCCATCGCCATCAAAGTCGAGAAAGCAAGCGCCAGGTCCGAGGCGGCCGCCAGGTGCTTTGTCACTCTCCGCTAGTTGCGACGCCTTGATCCCTGCCTCAGCCGTCACATCCACAAACTTCACCGGAATCGCGGGTAGCACGGTCGCCATCGCGCCCGCCGACTCTTCGGCGCGCGAGTACTTGCCCTGCTCGCCGTACGCGAGGCTCATCGGTGAGCCGAGCTTGTTGTCCTTGATGTACTGGAATTTCTTGAGATGTTCGTGGGCGTAGTCGCCCTCTCCGGACTGCTGGTAAGCGCGTGAGATGCCGAACTCGGCGGAGGCGTGCAGAGGATTGAGCTTCAGCGCGTGCTCGAACGATTCGATTGCCGGTGGGTAATGCTTCGCCTGTGCGTATGCCGTGCCGAGGAAGTACCAGGAGTCGGCATCGGTGGGATCGATGTCGACGACGTGCTTGAAAGCGGCGACGGCCGAGTCGGTGTCGTTGGTGTTCTTGTAAAAGAGTCCCAGGTTGTACCAGGCGTGAGCGTCTTTCGGATCCTGCTGCACAACGTCTTCGAGAATCGTTTTCGCTTCGTCGACTCGTTGCAGGTTCAGAAGCGCGACCCCGCGATTGATCTTCGCGACTTCCATCTTCGGGTCCTGCGCACTGGCGGCCTCAAACGACTTCAGCGCCTTTTCGAACAGTTGCTGATTCATGTAGGCCACGCCGATGTTGTTCAGGCGCCAGGCTTCCGCGATCTTTGCTTTTGCATCTGTGGCGGCGGCACGGTACGGGGCGGCCGTGAACCATCCTGCGAGCGCCAGCAACCCAAGCAACATCATTAAGACGCGAATCGATCTCATGATCCGAAACGGATTCATCGGGCCTCATTTAGCTTGATTAATGGGAGATAAGTAATTTTCAAGCATATCAAGGAGTGGTGGCGACGTACCAATTCCGAGCGCGTTCCCGTCGTTGGATTGTTGGTCCCATGGCCGTGGTGGAAAAGACTCCGCAGGTCCTTGCCACTGCTCGCAGACGAGGGGTCCTTCGACTACGTTCGGCGGGCGCCTCACTTCGCTCAGGATGACAGTTCTTTGGGACTGCGCCGTCTTTGGAACTCCACCGTCTTTCAACTGGTGCCGGCATCTTGTCGTCCCCTTCATAGCGCGCCCGCCCGTGTTTTTGGGGCGAGCGAGACGATCACCGGAGATCCGCCGACCCTTCGACCTTCCTCAGGCAGGCACGCGGCGCTACTGGCTTTTCGCGACTTTCACGGTCGCGGATCGGGGCGTTCGTTTTCCGTAGGGCTTCGAGGTCGTTACGCCCTTGCCTTCTTCAACCGTAACCGTCTGATCGGCGGCGAGGCTGGCGATTTTGTCGACCTGTCCGCTGGGCCACTGGACTTCGACGGAATCCGCCTTGGTCGCACCACCCATGCCAAACGTGAGCACCAGTTCGCTTTGCGACAGATAACTGGAGCCACTACGGAGCATCTGCCACTGCTTGGCTCCGCCGGAAGTCAGGCGCACGACCGCGCCGATGCCATCACGATTGGATTTAGTGCCGACCAGCTTTAGACGCAAACTGTGACTTGTTCCGCCCTCATTGTGAAACAGCCACGCCCGCCCGCCGTTGGTGGTGAGGAGTACGTCGAGTGCACCATCGTTGTCGATGTCGGCGTAAGCGGCGCCGCGTGCCACCTTCGAACTGGCGAACGCATCGCCCATCTGGGCGGTTACCTCCTGGAACTTGCCGCCGCCAAGATTGCGAAACAAGTGCGGCGGCTCGGCATAAGACACGCGCTTCTGTACACGCTCGATTTCGTTTTCGATATGTCCGTCGGCGACGAAGATGTCGGGCCAGCCATCATTGTCGTAGTCGAAGAAGAAACAACCAAACCCGAGCGTGACGAGAGTGTTGCGCCCGACCTCTGAGCGCGGGGCTTCGTCCACGAATAATCCGTTGCCTTCGTTGTGATAGAGCGAGAGCATCTGGTTGGCAAAATTCGTGATCAACAGGCTGGGATGGCCGGAACGGTCATAGTCGGCGGCGTCGACACCCATCCCGGCGCGCGCGACTCCGTCCTCGCTGAAGGCAATTCCGGCGGCGACCGCCTTCTCCTCGAACGTGCCGTTTTGCTTGTTGAGGTAAAGCTTGTTGGGCTGCGTGTCGTTGGCAACCGCGATATCGGGCCAGCCGTCGTTGTTGTAGTCGAGGATCGCGAGACCGAGGCTCTTCGAAGTCGGATCGCCCATCCCGGACTTCTGCGTCGCGTCCTCGAACTTGCCGCCGCCCAGGTTGTGCCACAAGCGGATCGATGTTCCCTTGTACGACTCCGGCGTGCAGTACGACTTGTGCGCGCCGTCTAATGTGCAATAGATGTCGCTTGGGAGCGACCATTGCACATAGTTGGCGATGACGAGATCGAGTTTGCCATCGCGGTCGTAGTCGACCCACGCGGCGCTGGTGGAGAATTCGTTCGGTCCCCACATTCCGGCGGTTTTGGTAACGTCGCTAAAGGTGCCATTGCCATTGTTGTGAAACAGGTGACTCTGGCCGAGAGCGGTGACGAAGATGTCGTCATGGCCGTCGTTGTCGTAGTCGCCGACGGCGACGCCCATGCCGAACATGGTTACCGCGAGCCCGGCTTTACTTGTAACGTCGGTGAAGGTCCCATTCTTGTTGTTGTGGTACAGCTTCAGCGTCGACGGGGTTTTCGTGTGGCCAGGCCAATCCTGGCCGTTCACGATCAGGATGTCGGGATAGCCGTCGCCGTCGTAATCGATGAAGGCGCAACCCGGGCCCATGGTCTCGGGCAGATATTTCTTTCCGAAGGCGGCGTTGTTGTGGGTGAAGCGGATTCCGGCCTGCGCGGTGATGTCGCGGAAGGTGATGTCCTGGGCTCGGATTGAATCAGCCGCAAAGGAAGTAATCAGAAGAATCAGTAAGAGTTGAATCTTGGCCATGGGAGACTGAAAAGGACCTCTTATCGCGAGCCTCCCGCAAGCGTCCTGGTATCGGGCGCGGGGTGATGAGTGGCTGTCTTCGTCATTGGTTTGGTCAGCGGCACCGAAACGTGCTCGTGGACGCTCTGCCGTTCGTTGTTGTCTTCGGGATGCAGTTGCCGATAGGGTCCGGTGATCACCTGAGACGATTCGTCGGCTTTAAATCGCAGATAGCGTTCCTGATGTTCCTTCGCCAGCTTCTCATTGCCCATTCCGTTGTAGCAGAGCATCAAGTTGTAATGCGCCTGCAGATCTTCCGGATCGATCTCGAGCACGGATTCCAACACCTTTACCGCGTCGGGATACTTGCGTTCAAGGAAGAGAATTCGGCCGAGGTCGTTCAGGGCGACGCGATCCTTCGGGTACTGCGCCAGCACCGTGTGCAGATGTTGGGCCGCGCCTTCGTAGTTTCCATCAGAGCGCAACACCTTAGCGTAGAAGAAATTCGTTCTGGCGAGGTTTGGATTCAGCGCCAGCGATTTTTCAAGCTCCGTGCGCGCCCGATCCATGTCGCCTTCCTGAACGGCAGCGCGCCCGATATTGGTCCAGCCGTCGGGATTCTTCGGATCGATTTCTGTCACTTTTTCAAACGCCGCAGCAGCGCCCTTCAAATCGCCCTGCAGGAAGAGTCCGATGCCATAGTCATTCCAGCGCTGCCAGTCTTCGGCTTTTAGCTCGACTTTCTGCGATGCGGTGGCTGAATCACGCGCCACCACCGGCAACGTTACCTCGTCCTCGGCAAGGGCAACGATGGGGACCTCCGGGACCTTTTCTTCTTTGGCGGAAACGCCATTCATAGGCGCATCGAGCGTGAACTTACGATCGTCGTAGCCGGAAGTGACGAGGTCGGGATGATTGGCGTCGGGTTGTCCTACGAAGGAGAACTGCGTGCCCCACCAGGCAAATTTCCGGTAGCACAAGCGCGCGTGGAGCGTGATTTTGTTGCCGGCGTTGTCGGGAATGTGTACGCGGTAGTGGACGGTATCCGCGGCTCCTGGGGGAATGAGACGCACGTAAACGACGGCGCGCGTGGCCCAGGCATTGCGCTTGTTGATTGCATTGCCGTGCGCGTCGATCTGCAACGACCGGTAGAAGTGCGCACCTTTTTCAACTGGACCCTTGCCGCCATCCTCGACCCTGCCGCTCCAGAAGACGGTCTGGCCTTTGTCGTCTGTGCCCCTCAGTTCGAGCCACGTGTCGTATGCGTCGACGGTGCCGCCTGGGAAGAAGTGGCCGATCTTCTTCGTGCGAACAACGACGTCGACCCGTACCGTTTCGCCTCGTCGCAATGCTGGCTGGACGCGATTCAAAGGCGCCGTCACTGGCGCCACCACGCCGCTGCTTGCGCCAGGGGTCATTTTCGTTTCGGCTTCCTCACCCACTGCGAAAGTCGTCGAGAGATCCGACTCCCCTTGTGCTGATGTCTTGCTGACGGCTTGCGCGGGCGAGAGCGCGAAAATGTCTACGCTAAGAATTCCTGCTTTGAGGAAGCTTTCCGTCGCACTCAACTGAGCAGCGTCTTCGTTGGCAGTCGGAAGCGCAGTATTGGCGCCCGGGAAACGATGCGAGTGAACGTTGCCGGCGATGTTGCCCATGTCGTTCGAGCGCTCAAGCGGCATGTGACAATCGGCGCACTGCTGCGACTGCTTCGGATAGTAGAAAGACCGCGCACCTTGACCTGAAACGCCGCTCGCCTGCCAATTGTCGTATTCGTTGAAGCCGCGGAACCAGCGATAGCTGTTTACTGGGACGTCGAGATGCACCTTGTGGCACGAGGAGCAGAACTCGGCCGTCTGTGTCTTCATGAATGGCTTCAGAAAGGCGCGACGGTGCGGCTCTGGATTCAGCTTTACAAGGAAATCGTGCATGTAGCGAACGACAGGATTCTTGCTGGCGGCGAGTTCGTGGAGTTCGGGATATTCGAGATAGAAATCACCTTGCCCCATGGTTGACTTCACGGCCGCGATCGAGTGGCACATCATGCAGCCCAGTCCGGCTTGCGCCGGCGGCGTGTGCACGATTTGTTTGATCGGCGTATCCATCAGCCCGGCATAAAGCACCGCCGGATCATGACATCCTCCGCACCACTTCGAAGGCTTGGTGCCGATCGTGTCCTGCATGTACTCGATGGACTTGCGATACCACTGGTTGTTGAACGACGAGAAGTGATGGGCGGAGCTGTACCACTGCTTGTAGATATCTTCGTGACAGCGCTTGCAGGAGTCCGACTGCATGAAGAATGCGCTTGGAATCTTCTTGTTGCCGTAAACCTGGGCGGAACTTGGGAAGAACATCCCGCGAGTTCCGTCACCCTCTTGGTCCATGGTGGGCGGCGGCATGGTGGGATTCTCGATGCGGGCGTGATTCGCCCAGCGCGACTCACGCGTATATCGGAGCGCAAATCCTAAGCCCGCAACGATCAGCAGGCAGATCCCAATCCGAGCGATTGACGAGACAGCAGCATTCCCTAAAATACCTCGGCGACCGAGAGCTTCGGCAACCAGAAATCCCAGGGCAATCGCCGAAACGACGATGTGCCCGTACAGCCGTCCCCACTCCGACCGAAGAGTCCCTGTGTGGATCAGCCACAAGCCGATGCCAGCGCCGCCGAGAAATAAAAGCCATCCGGTCGCAAACAACCAACTGCCTTCGCGCAGAAGACGGCGCAGAGACGCAATCACCCAGACCGTCGCCACCACGCCGACGACGGCGTGCAACAGCACGACGATCGCGTATTCAACATTGGTCTGGGGAAAGCCGTACAGGTAAATCGCCGAGACGGCGAGGAACAGCAGCAGAGAGAACAGTACTTTGCCGCTCAGGGAATTTAGCGAAGCAGATGGCATTGCGGAAGCTCACCCGGGAGCGCTCGTCGCCCCACAACTACGATCGAGCCTGAACCTGTGATGCGTGGAAGTTTAATGCGCCATCTGCGGCGCGATAATAGTATAAAAATACTAGTAGGCTGAACTTGGTTGTTTAAGCTCCGACCAGTCTCTCCAATCCCGGCCGATCCATGATCATCAAAGTCGATCCGCGAAGTTGCGCGAACTTCTTCTCTCGGAACTCGCTCAGGACACGCGTTACCGTCTCGCGTGAAGTGCCGATCAACTGAGCAATCTCTTCGTGTGTCAATGAAACTTTGATGCGGATGCCATCTTTTGTGTTTTCGCCGTCTGACGCCCACTCCAGCAACAACCGCGCCAACTTCTCACCGACCGAGTGGGATAGCCCGAGCGAACGGATCATCTCGTAGGCATCCTGGCAGTTCTGGCTCAGGTGCTGCGCAGCATTCAGGCAAGCGTCCCCATGGTGTTGCAGGAATCGGAGAAAATCGTCGCGCCGGATGAAGTCGAGTTGACAGGGTTGCAACGTCTCGCCCGTTAGTTCGTAGGGTCTGCCAGAAACCGTCGCGTGCAGGCCCAGAACTTCGCCGGCCTGCGCGATTCGCAGAATCAGAGTTTTTCCTTCGCGCGAGGTCGTCGAGAGCTTTACGCGCCCGCTGCAAACGATATACACCCCCCGCGGCGCCTGTCCCTCGACGAACAGCACCGCGCCTTGAGGATAAGCACTCGCGTATTTAACCTTCTCCAGTTCTTCCAACGATCCCTTCGGCAGGTCGCAAAAGAACCCCGAATGCCGTAGCTTGCAGATCAAGCAGTTTTCAGTAATTTGAATGCCGTATGGCGTGCTCATAGTGATCACCGCTGGGCGAAGAATATAGCACTGAGCAATCACTGAAACCTGTGATGCGGATCACACAAGATGTAAGCGGATGGATACCCGAAGGCCAATGGCCGCGAGTTACGGAAGCCGCTCAGGACGCGGTCTTTTCCAGTTCTTGCGGGAAGAAGTCATCCATCGGATAGCCCTGATCCTGCCAGGCCTTGAGGCCCCCCTGCAATGGCCGAACCTTGGTGATGCCAATCTTCTTTAGGTCCATGGCGACCTTCGCGCTGGTCGCCTCGCTAGGGCAGGTGCAGTACAGGACAATGTCGCGGTCCCTGGGAATTTCAGCGTTGCGCGCGGGCAACTCGTCGGGCGAAATGCGCACAGCGGTGGGTACGGTTCGAGGATCGACCACGAACTCCAGCATGTGACGCAGATCGACGATGAAGGGCCGGTCCCCTCGATCGAGGGCGGCTTTTACTTCACCGACCGAAATGCGCGATACGCGCAAGGACCGGATGAAGCGCTCGCGCTGAACGTATTTCCAGATCATGTGCAAGACGACGACGGCGACGATCAGAAGCAGAAGCCAGCCGAGCGCCTCTTCCAGCAGAATGTCGATCGGAAGCTTGCGAGCCGGAATGTATCCGAGCAGCGCGAAACAGGCCGCCCATAGGAAGGATCCAAGTGCATTAATGAGGAGGAAGCGGCGTCGCGGCATTCCCGACAATCCCGCAACCGGCGCCGCGAGCCGACCAACTCCAAAAACAAACTTTGAGGTGACGAGAGCTGTGCTGGTGTGACGTCCGAACGCATCTTCGGCCTTGCGGACGCAAGAGTCAGGCTCGAGTGAAATCTTGCACAGAATTCTGAGAACGGAAGCTCCCCGACTTCGTCCGAGTTCGTACCAGACCCAATCGCCAATTTCCGACGCCACTACCGTGATTGCGACGATGGCGGTCAGGCGCATGTCGCCCAGTCCAGCCACGGCACCGGCCGCTACCACAATCGGCGTCACCAGCAGGGGAAGGCCGAGGCGCTCAAGCAGCGCCGCCAGAAACAACCACAGATACCCATGCCGGAGAATTTCCTGGACGTGTGAACCCACGTGACGCTCCCCACTTCGTCAACCGGCCTTGTACTGGCTTCCCGATGCACTAACCGCAAATAAACTAAAACTCGAGTCTCGCGGTTCGTTCGAAAGCCTACCGCACTTTCGCCAGATACTGATGCACCATCTGCACGGTGATCGAACCTTCTCCCACGGCTGAGGCGACGCGCTTGATGGATGAGAATCGAGTATCGCCGGCGGCAAAAACGCCGGGGATCAAGCTTTCAAAGATAAAAGGATCGCGATCTTCTTTCCATCCTTTGACGTGGTCTCCGTCTTTAGGCAGCCAGGAACCGGTCAGAAGATAGCCGCGCTCGTCCATAGGAAGTTTACCTCGCAACCAAGCGGTGCATGGTACCGCTCCAATAAAGATAAACAGTGCCGGGGTGGCTACCTTTTTGGTTTCCCCGGTCTCGTGGTTCGTGACGGTAATGGCCTCGAGGTGACCGTTGCCATGAACTTCCATGACTTCGGACTGCGTCTCGATTCGAATGTTCGCGATCTGCTTGATCTGTTCGATCAGGTATTGCGACATGCCTTTCTCCAGCGAATCGCCCCGCACAAGCATGGTCACGCTTCTCGCGAATTGTGAGAAATAGACTGCGGCTTGACCCGCGGAGTTGGCGCCGCCTATCACGAATACATCCTCACCCGCACACATCTGCGCTTCGGTCATTGCGGCACCGTAGTAGACGCCTGCTTCCTGCAGATTTTCGATTCCCGGAATGTCGAGCTTTCTCCAGGACAAACCGCTGGCGATCAACAGCGCGTGACAGCTGATTTCGCTTCCATCGCGCAGTTTCACAAACCGGTAGGGACCATCGACGCGCAACCCGATCGCTTCCTGGGGCGAAAGAATCTCGGCGCCAAAGCGCCGGGCTTGTGTAAAAGCTCGCCGGGCCAGATCGGCGCCAGTCAGCCCTGACGGGAAGCCGAGATAGTTTTCGATGCGTGAGCTCATTCCCGCTTGGCCGCCTGGAGCTGAGCGCTCCACGAGCAAAGTCTTCAATCCTTCAGACGCTCCATACACCGCCGCGGCCAACCCGGCCGGACCGCCGCCGACGATCACAAAATCGTAGAAGTCGGTCTCGGCACGCATCCTCAGTCCGATCTTTGAAGCCAACTCATCGACCGGTGGATTCGACATAACCTCGCCACCGGGCAGAACCACGATGGGTAATGCTGCCGTTTTCAGATCTACGCCCGGAATCATTTCCTGGACTTCCTTGTCGGGGGCAACAGCTTCCACATCGGTCCATTGATAAGGAACCTGGTTACGACCAAGGAAATCTTTCAACTGGTGACTCGAAGGCGACCATCGCGTTCCCAAAACACGGAGTCCTGAGTAGGGGGCGCGATACTCCGCCCGCCAATCATCGAGCAGGTCGTCGAGAACTGGATAGAGTTTCTCCTCTGGTGGATCCCATGGTTTCAGCAAGTAGTAATGCACCTTCGCCGTGTTGATTGCAGCGATCGCTGCATTCGTGTCGGCGTAGGCGGTCAACAGGGCCCGCTTCGCCTGCGGGAAGATGTGCATTGATTCGCCCAGCACCTCTAGTCCCGACATCTGAGGCATCCGCTGATCGCATAGCAACAGTGCGACACTTTCCCCGCGAGTCTTGAGCTGGTGCATCAAATCGACGGCCGCGTTGCCGGAGTCTGTTCCCAGCACGCGATATTCTTTTCCATATTTGCGCCGCAGATCCCGCTCCACCGCTCGCAGCACCTCGGGTTCGTCGTCAACGCTGATAATGGCCGGTGATGGCATCCCCCACTCCTTAGGTTTCTATTAGGGTACTACCGCACCCGATCCCGCGATATGAATCCGCATGGAAGCGCACATGCATGGATTGAAGAGCAATGATTCTGCGTTCGTTGGAGAACGAATCGTAACTCTCCAAGCCCCACGCACGGAGCAGTCACTCGAAAGTGTTAGACGCGGCAGGGGTGGATTTGGATTCGGTATCTCGCCCGATAAGCTAGTGGGCATTGAGGTTCTTGCCCGAACTTGCACATCGAAGCCGGTTTGCCGATCATTGCGGGCGATAGAATTGATCATGGTACGGAGGGACTTCATGGCACCTAATCATCCGCCTCGCTTTCTGAAGATCGTAGATGACGCGCGCAGTAGAATTCGCGAGACCAATGTGGATGCGGTCCGGTCGCGACTCGATCGCGGGGACAAGTTTGTGCTGGTCGACGTTCGTGAAGAGAGTGAATTTGCCTTGGACCACCTGCCTGGCGCGATCCACATGGGAAAGGGGGTAATAGAGAGAGACGTCGAGGCGAAAGTGCCGGACTTGAATGCCGAGATGATTCTTTACTGTGGTGGTGGATTCCGCTCGGCGTTGGCCGCTGACAACTTACAAAAAATGGGATACACGAACGTGATCTCAATGGATGGCGGCATCCGCGAATGGCGGGAAAAAGGTTACCCGCTCACCCGGGGGTGAGTGCTTCCCGGCTGCGAGTCGACGGCAAGATCCAAGGCGCTCCTTTCCGCCTCGCTTAAATGTCGGATTTCGCCCTTGGGGAGGTCCCCGAGCGGCAATGCTCCGATTGCTACGCGCACCAGTCGCAATACTTCGAGTCCACGTGCTTCCAGAATTCTGCGAATCTGACGGTTCTTGCCCTCGTCCAATACGATTTCCAGCCACGTATTCTTGTCGCCTTCCCGCAAGCTCGAAGCTCGCTTGACGCGCATGAGGCCGACACTCGTAGCCACGCCATCCATCATCGATCGCAATAGCTCATCATTTACTTTCGCCGCAATCTGCACGTGGTAAGTTTTTTCCAGATGATGCTCGGGTGCTGCGATCCGAGCCCCCCATTCGGAGTCATTTGTCAGCAGCAGAAGTCCTTCGCTGGCTTGGTCGAGTCGACCGACGGGAGCCAACCATGGAAGGCTTTCATCGAGGTAGGCATAAACCGTCTCACGGCCCTTTTCGTCGGAAGCGGTTGTCACGACCCCGCGCGGCTTGTTCATCATTAAATAAATGTGCGCTTGTGATTCGAGACGCTTGCCGTCGACTGCGATCACGTCGCTTTCAAGGTGAGTCGGGAACTCGGGATCGCGCCGGACAATGCCGTTGACACGAACTCGGCCTTCCCGCGCCAGAGCGGAGCCTTGAGAGCGCGAGCAAAATCCCAACTTCGAAAGGGCGCGCGCGACACCGACTTTTCTTTTGTTGTTGTGCGCCGTCAAGGATTTCCCGCTATTCACTAAGCGAAATTGGCTGCCGTTTCTACGGCTCTCTTGCACCTGGTCTATAATGAACTCGACCCGCAGTCGCCTCCGCAAATTTTTGTCCTTGAGCCCGATCGTTCCACGCTTGCGGCGCCGATTTTACAAAAAACGATTTTGGGTTCTCTCATTCCGCGGGAATAGGGATTTATCTTTCATATTTATGAAGCCACGTCTTAAACCCCCAACAATTGCATATTTCTCGATGGAGATTGCGCTCGATCCCAACATGCCTACTTACAGTGGGGGTCTTGGCATGTTGGCGGGCGACACGCTGCGCTCGGCGGCTGATCTTGGAGCCGCACTCGCCGCCGTTACGCTCGTCTATCGCAAGGGATACTTTCGCCAGCACCTCGACCCAGCGGGAAACCAAAGCGAAGAGCCCCAGCAGTGGGACCCTGAACGTACGCTAACCGAAGTTGCGGGACGCGTCTCGGTTGAAATCGAGCAACGGCCGGTCTGGATCCGCGCCTGGCAGTATGACGTGCTGGGTATCGACGGCGACATCATTCCCGTTTATTTGTTAGACACCAACCTGCCCGAGAATTCTGAATGGGATCGCCATCTCACCGATTTTCTCTATGGTGGAGACGAGCGATATCGGCTCGCGCAGGAAATTATTCTCGGGATCGGCGGTTTCCAACTGCTTCGGAAGTTGGGCCACGATCGCATCCAGGCCTATCACATGAACGAAGGCCACTCAGCGCTCCTGGCTTTAGGACTGCTTGAGCGAAGACTGGATCAAAGCTTTGCCGGCCGAGTCAAGCAACTCGACATCGACGGCATTCAGCGCATGTGCATTTTCACGACGCATACTCCAGTGCCGGCCGGGCACGACCAGTTTCCCAAGCCGCTGGTGAAGCAACTTCTGGGCGACGAGCGCGTTGCTTTGCTCGATGAGACCCAAGCCTTGCACGGGGATGCCCTGAACATGACGTATCTCGCATTGCGTTTTTCGGGATATGTAAACGGAGTTGCCATGCGCCATGGCGAAGTGTCGCGCGGCATGTTCCCAAACTACGCTATTGCAGCGATTACGAACGGTGTACACGCACGCACATGGACCTCGCCCGCGTTCTGTGAACTTTTCGACTCCTATATTCCCGGTTGGCGCACTGACAATAACTACCTTCGTTACGCCATCAGCATTCCGCTCGAGGATGTTCGCGCAGCTCATGCGAAGTCGCAGGAAGTGCTGTTCCACGAGATTCAGCAACGAACCGGTGTTGCGCTGGACCCGAATGTGTTCACCATGGGATTCGCGCGGCGCGCCTCTACGTATAAGCGCGCCAACCTACTCTTCCATGATCTTGAACGCCTAAAGCGCATCGCTCGCGACGTTGGCCCGTTGCAGATCGTTTATGCCGGGAAGGCGCATCCTCGGGACGAGGGTGGCAAGAAAATTATTCGCGACGTCTTTAGCGGTGCGCGCGCCATTTCTGATGCGATTCGCACGGTCTACGTAGAAAACTACGACATGCAGTGGGGGCGGTTGATCACCAGCGGAGTCGATATCTGGCTCAATACGCCGATGCGTCCGCAGGAAGCCAGCGGCACCAGCGGCATGAAAGCTGCGCTTAACGGGGTGCCAAGTTTCAGCGTTGTGGATGGATGGTGGGCTGAAGGCTGGATCGAGGGTGTTACCGGCTGGGCGATTGGCAACACCGAGGCCGAGGAAGATCCCGCATCGGAAGTCTCTACTTTGTATGACAAACTCGAGCGTCAAATCCTTCCTATGTTCTATGGGAAGTCGCAGCGATATAGCGAGGTGATGCGCTCAGCGATCGCACTAAATGGGTCGTTCTTCAATACCCAGCGCATGGTGCAGCAGTATCTGGCGAACGCTTATATGCTGCGTGAGGTGCATCCGCCGGCGCCCCGAACGAAGGTGCAGGTTGCCGCGCTGACGACGGAATAACAACGGTTGTGGATGAGATCGATTCGATGGAGAGACGGGCGTTGTCCGTCGGGCTAATCGCAGGGTTATGGTTTGGTCGGCGCAGCTCTTTTTGCGATTTCTGCACGGGTCACGGGGATCTGCTCCCCCGTTTTTTGATCTTTTAGTTTGAACGCCTCCGTTTTAACTTCGTCTTCGCCGACAAATAGGACGTACCTGGCACCCAGCTTTTCGGCTGCGTCAAAAGATTTTTTCGCCCGAAAGGTCTCATCACCGAGCTCGATCACAAGATTCTGGTT
>Ga0126371_10001625_pt1 | contig 19092 bp, 14 predicted proteins | sample PanSoiMetaPlot_4_FD_110145 | JGI IMG/M metagenome (GOLD analysis project Ga0126371, IMG submission 110145) | Tropical forest soil microbial communities from Panama - MetaG Plot_4 | ecosystem: Environmental > Terrestrial > Soil > Tropical forest > Bulk soil | place: Panama | collected 2016-02-17 | reverse complement strand
TTACCAGATCAACACAAAGACCGTGCTGCGCGCGGGCGCCGGCGTCATGTATGGGACGACGCAGACTCCCCAGGGCCTCTCTTATGGCGTCGCCGACTATTACACATTCAACGCTCTCGGCTATGGCATTTCTCCGCTCCCCAACGGCCTGCAAGGTGGAAATCCAGCACCCAATCTGACCTTTCCCAACTTCGATCCCGGCAAGTACCCGGTTGCAGCGGGAGGGTTGCTGCCGCCGGGAAATCCGAATATTTACTATGCTCCCGAGTCGCGGCCGGCTCGCGTTCTGCAGTACAGCTTGGGGGTCCAGCGCGAAGTGCAAAAGGACATCGTGCTGGAGGTGACCTACGTGGGGAACCGCGAGGTCTGGGGTGCGGCGCCCTTCCTCGATCAGATCTCTTCGAATAGCCTGACGCCGGCGATCCTCGCCGCCCACGGGCTCAGTCTTTCCAATGCAGCGGACCGTACCTTGCTCACCAGTTTTCTCAATTCTCCGGCAGCGATTGCGCGCGGTTTCGGTCCGGCGTACCCGGGAATGCCGCTCACGCAGACGGTGGCCCAAAGCCTCCGCCCATCACCGCAGTTCCTCTCCCCAGGCGCGGTTGATCTGGGCCCGCCCATCGGCAAAACCTGGTACGACTCACTGCAGACGAGCGTCGCCAAACGCTTCTCCCACGGCTTGTCGATGCAGGCATCGTTCGTATGGGCCAAAGGCCTGGTTAACGGTACGGGGGCGGAGGCAGGCAATATTACGACTCTCGCCGGCATCCCGATCTACAACGATGTTTACAACTACGGCATCAACAAGCAGCTCAACCAACTGGTTCGACCGGACGTCGCGGTTATTTCCGGCACCTATGTAACTCCGAAGATCGCGGGGGACAGCAAAGGGTTCAAAGCCCTTTCCCAGGTGGTTCGCGATTGGCAACTGGGTTGGGTGCTGCGCTATCAAAACGGCGCGCTCATCCAGACTCCCTACTCGAGCAACCAGCTCAACTTGCAGTTGGCGCGGGCGTCTCCTACCTTCTGGAATTACGTTCCCGGGGTGAATCCGCTCAATGTGGATCCGAACTGCCATTGCTTCAACCCCCAGACCACTCTGGTCCTCAACAAGAATGCATGGACGGATGCGCCGGGCGGAACCTTTGGGGTGTCGGCGCCGTTCTACGACAACGTCCGCTGGCAGCGGCAGCCTGCCGAGTCGATGAGCTTCGGCCGGAATTTCCGGATGGGTCACGAGGGTAAATACAATCTGTTTATTCGTGCCGAGGCCCAGAACATCTTCAACCGGGTTTTCCTGTCGATGCCTGCTACCGGAACTGCCAGTCCGACGCTCAGCGCCAACCCGCTGACGCCGCCCACGGCAACTGGGGGAGTTTATACCGGCGGCTTTGGCTACATCTCGACTATAAACGGGGCAGGGACGTCGCCACGGTCCGGTCAGATTATCGGGCGGTTTACGTTCTGATTTTGTGAATGAGCTAGGGTGCCGGGGTCAGCCCGGCACCTACTCGTACCTCAAGGCTATGATCGGGTCGACCCGCGAGGCGCGCCGCGCGGGGATGTAAGCGGCGAGCGCCGTGGTGACGGTCACCACCGTGACGGCGAGCGCCAGGATCATTGGGTCGCGGGTATCCACACCGATGACTACTTTCGATACCGCGCGTGAAGCGGCAAGCACGAGCGGTGCTCCGATGGAAAGGCCGAGGCCCAGGAGCGCGAGAGCCTCGCCGAACACCAGGCGGAACACGCGCCCCGGCATGGCGCCGAGAGCCATGCGGATGCCGATTTCATTGGTGCGGCGCGCGACAGCGTACGAGATGGTGCCGTAGATGCCGAAGCAGGCCAGGCCGAGCGCCAGGCCACCGAAGGCATACGCGAGCCAGACGATCAGGCGGTCGCGGCGCAGGTTTCCGTTCACCTGGTCGCGGACCGTTCGGATGGAATCGATGGGCAGACTGGCATCGACTCGTTTCACGGCCTGGCGAATGTCGGGTATGCGCGCGGTGGCATCGCCTGCGACGCGCACTTCCACACAGCCGCCATGCATCGTTCCCTGCGCCAGCGGGTAGAATGCCATGGGAGGAGCGGGTTCGCGTTCGCTATTGACGCGCGCGTCGGCGACGACTCCGACGATTTCGACAATTGGTTGGCCGTACCCGAACTTCCGCCCAATGATATTTCCATCGGGAAAATAGCGCCGCGCGGCAGCCTGATTGACGATGGCGACCAACGGGGCCTTTTCTTTGTCCTGTTCGGTGAAGTCGCGGCCGGCAAGCAGTCGCATGCCGACCGTGGAAAAGTAATGCGGTCCGACGCGGTTTTCCTGAACCTGCACGTTTTCGCCGGCCGCCGGTTGATATCCGGCGATGGTCACCGATGAAGTTGTCCGACAGCCGCTGGCGAGGCCGCACATTGCATAGACCGCCGATTGAACGCCGGGCACCGCCTCCAGACTCTCCACCAGGCGCCGGTGCAGTGTGGGCAACTGCTCCTGCGGATAGCCCGCCAAGTCCGGCCGAAGCCAGGCGGTAACGACTTGATCTTCGTCGTATCCCAGATTCAAGCGCGCCAAATAGCGCAGACTCCCTGAAAACCACGCGGCGGCGGCCAGCAGGACAGAGACCAGCGCGATCTGTCCGGCGACCAGCAACCGTTGTGGATGGCTGCGTGACACGGCGGACAAGCTGCGACCACCGAATTTTGCGGCGCCGGCCAATTCCACTTGTGTCGCTCGAAGCGCCGGCACCAGACCACAAAGCAACTCGGTGAAGATGGACGCGGCCAGCGTGAAGCCCAAGACTCGCCAATCCAAGCTGGCATTGATCGGCGAAGAGCCGGGTGAGGCGCCTAATGCGGCCCGCACGAGTAAGCTACTGCCGAGGCTCGCCGCCGTGATCCCGATCGCGGCTGCGAGAGTCACCAGCAAAAGACTCTCCGTGAGCAATTGCCGGACGACTCGGGCCCGGCTGGCGCCGATCGAAAGCCGCACAGCAAATTCGCGCTGCCGCGAAGCGCCGCGTGCGAGGATCAGGTTTGCCGAGTTGGCGCAGGCGATTAATAGAACCAGTGCGACCATACCGGCCAGCGCATACAACGGCGCCGCGATCTGGCCGCGGAGATTGGAATATCCCTGTATTAGCGGGTCGAGCAGGAGCGTCTGCCGGAGGAAGATTTGCCGGTCGGCCCCAGTGCCAAACTGGCCGACGCGACTGTCCAGCCATTGGTGGAATACTCCTTGGAGCGCCGGAAGGTGGGTCTGGGTACGCACCATTAAGTCCAGCCAGCGGATTCCGTCCTGATTGGGCCAGGGCTTATCTTCTTCGGCGTTGCTTGAACTAAAATTCTGCTGGTAACGCGCCGTTGCTTGCATCATCAGCGGAATCCAGGCGTCCACGGGGGATTCCAGCCAGAGGCCGTTGAAGCCGGCCGGAGCCACGCCAACAATCGTAAACTGCGTACCGTTCAAGTCGATCGTACGGCCGACGACGCCGGCCGAGCCGCCCAGTCTATGCTGCCAGAACGGATGGCTCACGACGGCGACGGGATGCATTCCGATCTTGAGATTATCCGAGGGCGTCAGGAAACGGCCCTGCGCCGGCGCGAGGCCGAGGAGTTCGAAGAACTCGCCGGAGACAAGCTGGACGCGCGTGATATCCTGCTCGCTTTCGCCGGAAAGCCGGCCGTACATGCGGGCGACGCGGCTCATGGCGGCGATTTGGTCGCCTGCGACACTGCGCATGCGCTCGAACAGCGGATAGGAGAAGCGCTGCGGCGCGCGAAACCGGGACTCCGTGATGTCGAGAGCGTAGAGTTCCTCCGGATGGGCCACAGGCAGCGGCCGCAGCAGCACGGAATTCAACACCGAAAAAATGGCCGCGTTGGCGCCGATGCCGAGTGCCAGAGACAAGATGACGACGAGCGCGAATCCCGGGCCTCGCCGGATGCCTCGGACGGCGTATCGCAGGTCTTGCAAGAGCCGCTCCAGCCAGCGGAATCCCCAGGCATCGCGCACTTCTTCCTGTACCAGCGTTACGTTCCCGAACGACCGCAGCGCCGCGCGGCGGCCTTCCTCCGGCGAGCGTCTGTCGGTGCTCTGTTCGGCGGCCTCAGCCTCCAAATGCGATTCGATTTCGCGCTGAAGTTCCTGTTCGCGTTTCTCCGAAGATCCGATCCTCCAGCGCGGCCATTGCATATCAGTTTTCCTTAGCAGGCCACATGATCCGCGCCACGGCGCCGATCAGCGTCTTCCATCTGGACTCTTCCGTAAGAAGCTGCTTCTTTCCGGCGGCGGTCAATCGATAGTACTTGTACTCCCGCTTGAGATCTTTTCCGGCCGGCTCCCATTTGGCCGCGAGCCAGCCTTTCCGTTCCAGGCGGTGGAGCGCCGGATAGAGCGAGCCATGCTCCACTTGCAGCAGGTCATCCGTGCTCCGCTGGATATGTTTCGCGATCTGGTGCCCATGAGCGGGCCCCAACAGCAAGGTGCGAAGGATCAACATGTCCAGGGTTCCTTGCAACAGCTGGATTCGGTCGGAGGCGTTGGCCATAGCTCAGCAGACATTCTACCCAAAATCGGCGCGATTGGGTAGACGCTCGACTGAGGGATCGGTTAGCAAAGTACCGGGGCAGTGACAGGGCGCCGGCGGGCCCGCTACTGGAAAGCGTAACGGCGACGTTCACCGGCGACGGGTTGACCATTATCCGCCAATGGCGGATAATGGTCGAGTGGAGCTGATCTAGACGTCGGTCTTCACTAGGCAGATCACGGCTCTGCTCAGCGATGAAGAGTACGGGGTCTTTCAGTCCCGGCTGGCCGCGAATCCCGCTCTCGGCGCATTGATCAAGCGCGGCGGCGGCATCCGCAAGGTTCGGGTAGGCATTGGGTCGCGAGGCAAACGTGGGGGCGCGCGCGTCATTTACTACTGGGCGGTTCAAAGAGACGTGATTCTCCTGCTCTTCGCATACCAGAAGAATGTTTCGACCGATCTGACGGCCAAGCAGGTGGCGCTGCTCGCCAAGGTGATCAAAGAGGAGTTTGAGGGATGAAGGAGAGAATGTTTAAGGAGCTCCTGGAAAGCGTGCGCGAAGGAGGGGAAATCCTCGGAGGTCGAAAAATGGCGTCGCGCCGCTTTACAGTTGGATCTTCCCGGATACGGGCTATCCGCGAACAGACCAGCCTGTCGCAGTCGGAGTTCGCACGCCTGATCGGAGTCAGTGTCAAGACACTGCAAAATTGGGAGCAGGATCGGCGCCGTCCGACCGGACCGGCTGCGGCCCTGCTGCGGATCATCGCATCGGAGCCGCGGCTGGCGGTAAAGGCCATTCATCGAGCGTAGCGCAGCAGGTGATCCGGGATTACCTATAGGATGACGCCCGGCCCGATGCTACCGGCCCAGCTTGTGCAGCACGTCCAGGGCTTCGGCGCGGACATTGGCGTCGGAACCGTTGGCAGCCAGAGTCAGCTGCTCGATGGCACGGCGCTGATCGCCGCTTTGGCCTAACGCCATTCCCAGCTCGAAATGCGCGCGCCAGAGGTTCTGCTGCAGGCGAACGGCGGCTTCGAGCTCGCGAATCGCGCCGCGCAAATCGTTCTGACCGCCGAGCAGCCGCCCGTAGTCGAGCCGGGCTTCGGCGAAATCCGGCTTGAGCCGGATGGCCTGTTCGAACTGAAAGCGCGCGTCGGCCGTCTCGCCGCGCGTGGCGAGCACGCGCGCCAGGTTCAGGCGCCATTCAGCAATCCCCGGCTGGATGCGCAAAGCCTCGCGGTATTGCTGTTCGGCGGCGGCCTGATCGCCCGTGCCCCACTCCACCGACGCCAGGTTATTGCGAAGCTCGGGCAGTTCGGGATCCAGCCCGACCGCCTTCTCCAAATCGGCGCGCGCCTCCGCGCCCTTGTCCTGCTGCCACAGCACCCAGCCGAGCGTACCCCACGCCATCGCATAATCCGGAGAGACTCCGATGGCGCGTCGCAACGTCGATTCCGCCTGCGGGAATTGCCGGGCTTCCATCTGCGCGTTGCCGAGTTGGACCAGGCGGAATGCGGTGGGCTCGCGCCGCGCGGCTTCCTCGAAATAGGGAATCGCCTGCTCAAACTTCTGCGCCGCCGCGTAGCCTTGGCCGAGCTCCTCGTAGAAACCAGCCTGTGGCGGATGGCCGCGATCCAGCAGAGTCGCCAGCTGCGGTAGGCCTTTGTCGAGATTGCGCCGGTTGCGCACCTGCGCCACGGCGACGTAGAGCGCGTTGTCGTGTGTATCCGGCAGCGGCGCCGGATAATACGGAATCACGTCGCCGCGATACCGGGTGGCCTCCGAATCGACGATTTCCGGCTTCGCCGCCAGAGGATCTCCGGCCGGCTTGCGCCGCTGGATCCGATGATCGGTCATCACCACGTGCACCACGTCGTCGGTCCGGCGTTTGAGCATGTGACAGCCGGTGCAATCGGCGCCGCGCGCGTGGGGCGCCGCTGCGGCCGTGATCGCCGCCGCATGGCAGTTCTCGCAGACACGGTTGTAGCGAGCCGTCGCCGCCGGTCCGCGCGGGATATCATGCGGATCGTGGCAGGTCGTACAGCGCAGCTTGCCGGCGCTCTTGAGAAAGCATTGCGATTCGCGCAGGCGGTAGGCGGCGTGCGCGATTTCGAAGCGATCGTTCGTTCCACTGGGCCGATCAAAGGCGATCAGGAAATCGCCGAGCGGCTCCCCGGGGCGGTACGAGAACGGGCTGCGGTCAAAGCGCCGAATCGAGTGCGGCAGATCGATACTGGTGGTCTCGAGGTGGCACTGCATGCAGACTTCGAGTTCGCGGTCCGGCGCCAGCCGCTTCGGGTTGACGATGGCGCCGCGGATCTGCTCGGCAGAGCGGCCGGCCGACGCGAGATTCACGTGTCGCTGCCCCGGCCCGTGGCAGCGCTGGCAGTCAATCCCCTCGGGAATGGGCTGTGTGAATGTCAGTTCCGGGCTGCCGGCGTGTTCGAGCTCTTCAGGGATTTTCGGATACGCGTTGTGGCAGAACATGCACTCGTAGTGCACCGGCCGCACCGAGCCTGGGTAGTCGGGCTGATCGTAGCCCGGACTCATGTCCCAGTAGCCACCCTTCTCTGCGTACCAGCTCAGCGGCAGAACCTGCAGAGTGTTCTGGCTCGTGAGATGGAGATACGTCCGTGAGTGGTTTCCCGAGCCGACGACAAAGTCGACCTGCTTTTCGTCGACGTTGGTTTCCTTGCCGTCAAAGCCGATCTGCCAGCGGCGCTGATACACTTTGCCGTCGCGCGCGATCATGGCGAAGTCGCTATCGGAAGTTTTGTTGTGGAATGTCTTGGCGAGGGCCGGGACGTTCTCCGCGTTGACGCGCGCGAACGACCGGCCCATACCGGTCTTGCGGTGGCCCGCCGCTTTGTCCGCGTGACACTCCGCGCAAACCGCCGCGTCGGCATATGCGCTTGCCGGTTCGGCAAGACGAGGCTGGCGCTTCGTGTAAGTCCACACGCTCGCGGCGCCGGCTGCGATCAGCGCGGCGGCGATCGCCAGGCGTGTTTTGGAAGACGTCTTCAAGGGGCCAGCCCGAGCATACTTGGATAGCATGCATCGGATGCGGCGTTATTGTCCACTGCAGCCCCGGTGATATACTCGCGGCTTGTTTCGCTCCCTCGCACTCCTGACAGCACTCCCTTTCGGCGCGTGGGCCGCGGACTACGCCGGAAGCCAGGCTTGCGCCGCGTGTCACGCGGAGATCTTCCGAAGTTTCCAGCGGACACCGATGGCGCACAGCAGCGGCCGTGCCGGAACAGCCGACCCCGCCGAGCGTTTCGACGCTGCGACGTTTCGCGATTCCCAGAATGCTTACGCGTACAGCGTGAGCCGCCAGGGAGCCTCGTATTTCTTCGAGTTTCGCCAGCAGGGCGTACGGCAGCCGATCGAGGGCCGCCGGCAGCTCGAGTACTTCGTGGGGAGCGGGCACGCGGCGCGCAGTTACATCCTCAATGTCGATGGATTTTTCTATGAAGCCCCGGTGGCGTATTACACGAATTCGAATTCGTGGAATGCCGCTCCGGGCTACGCCCCATTCAATTACCCCTACCTGAACCGCACAATTCTGCCGGGATGCCTGCAGTGTCACGCGAGCTTCGTTCAGTGGACTCCTGGAACCCAAAACGCGTACGCCGCGCCGCCGTTCCGCGAGGGCGGGGTAGCCTGCGAGCGCTGTCACGGGCCGGGGAGCGAGCACATCGCCACAGGCAAGCCGATGATCAATCCGGCGAAGCTGGCGGCTGCCGAGCGGGACAGCATCTGCGAGCAATGCCACCTGTCGGGAGAAGTGCGCGTTCCGAAGCCCGGCAAAGACGAGCTGACCTTTCAGGCCGGCGGGCGGCTTGCGGATAGCGTGACGGTGTTTGTGCGCGCGGGCTCCGGGGCGCGGATGAAGGTCACAAGCCACGTGGAGGACCTCGCGCAGAGCGCCTGCAAGAGATCCAGCGGCGCCGGGCTCTGGTGTGGCACCTGCCACGACCCGCATGCAACGCCCGCCGTCGTGGAGAAGGCCGCTTATTTCCGCGGCAAGTGCCTCTCGTGCCATCAACCGTCGCAATGCCGCGCCACGCCGGCCGCGCGGCAGGCCAACGGCGATGACTGCATCACGTGCCACATGCCGCGCAACCCAACCACCGACGTGGATCACGTCGTGTTCACCGATCACTCCATTCCGCGCCGCAAAGCGACCGCCCCAGCACCTGCAGCGGATGCCTCGCTGACGCCGTTCGCTGGCGGAGCGGCCGGCGCCCGCGACCTCGGCCTGGCGTATGCGATCCTCGGCCAGCGCGAGCAGGTCGACGCATACCTCGAGCGGGCCTTCGGTCTGCTGCAAGAAGCCGTCGCGCGCGGCGAGGCCGATGCTGCGGCGCTGGCATACCTGGCCGAGTTCTACCGCGACCGCAAGGACGATGCCCACGCGCTTCCGGTCTATGAGCAATCCTGGCGCCTGGACCGCACGCAAGCCCCGGTGGCTGCGGCGTTGGGTGCTTACCAGATGCAGAGCGGCCATCTCGAAGAGGCGATCCGTCTGTGGAATGAGGCGCTCGCTATCAATCCCGCACTGCTTCTGGTACGCGTCAATCTCGCGGCCGCGCTCGAGCGCACCGGCCACCCCGATCAGGCACAGGCGGTCATGCGCAAGGCTCTCGAGTTCAGTCCTTCGTTTCGGGAAGCCAGGGATTTCGTGGAACGAAGCAAGAAGTGAACGTTACCGTTCTCCGAGGTCTGAGCATTCTATCCGCAACTTTTCGGCTAAAGGAGGGTACAATCCTCTGAGAACCCCGACTTGATGCACCGGACACGCGCTTGGGCGTTGGCAACTACTCTTCTTGCGGCCTCAACGGGAGGAATCGCATTCGCGCAAACCAACCCCTGCCAAACCACCCAGCCGGTCGCGACTCTCGGGTCGACGCCCGGGGCACAGGCGGCGATCGTGTATGACCCGAATCAGAACGTCTGCTGGCTGGCGAACGCGAATCTGGGCGGAGATCCGAACCTGCGGGCGAGTCTGGGCGTCACTGGCATCAATCCCAACGGCACGATGGACTACGCCACGGCGCTGCGATGGGTCGTAGCCCTGAATGCGTTAAACGGGGGCGCGGGTTACCTGGGCCACAACAACTGTCAACTGCCCGCTGCTCCGATGGTGGACCATACCTGCGCGGATACCGGCACCTTCGGCGGATCGTTTGGTCCGCAGTGCACCGGCAGCGCTCTCGGCAATCTCTATTCCGTGGGTCTCAAGCAGACTTTCCCGGCGAGCGTCGCTCCCGGTTTTGCCGCTTCGGTCGCGCCCCTGCATAACCTGAAGGAATCGTATTACTGGGCCGCTCAGAATAATGGCGGGACCAGCGGCACCAGCAACGGCGGACAAGAGACGTTTTCTTTTGCCAATGGAATTCAAGGCGGGAACACGATCAACGATACTTATTTTTACGTGCTGCCTATGGTAGCCGGCGCGATTGGGACGCCGCCCTCCTGTCCCGCGAGTGGCGCGTCGGTGGTCCCCTATACCAGTGGGCCCGCGTCTGGATCTGCCGTATTTGACTGCAACACGAGATACACCTGGCTGGCCGACGCCAACCTGGCAGCCTCCAACCCATTCGGCATCACGGGCAACCTGACCGTCAACTCCGGCGCGCACGCCATTTCCGCACCGAAGATCAGCGGCGGGGCGATGTTGTACGCGACCGCCACACAGTGGATTCAGGCGATGAACAGCAGCCAGTACCTGGGCTCTTCGGCCTGGCAGATCGCGGCAACGTCCAAAGTGCTACAGGATCTGCTCACGGACATGAACCTGGGCTCAGGCGACGCGCGACTCGTGGCAACCGGGACTGTCGGCCCTTTTCAAAATCTGCAGCCTTTCTTCTACTGGGCGTGCCAGCGAGACCAATCGGGAAACAGCCAGTCGCCCTGTACCGGATATGCTCCCGCTGACGGTTCGTCGCAGCTGCAATGGAGTTACAACTTCGACTTCGGATTTCAGCCGACGAGTTCGCTGGTTCAGAAATTCTTCGTCATGGTGTATTACCCGGTCACTCCGGCCAACGGGCCGCTGGTCTCATTGGTGGCCAACGCCGAGGGCGAAGCGCTCACGATCGCGCCCAACATGTGGGTGGAAATCAAAGGCTCCAGCCTGGCGCCGGCGGGCGACACGCGAATCTGGCGGGCGTCGGATATTGTGGGAAACCAGATGCCTACGGAGCTCGATGGCGTCAGCGCGACGGTGAACGGAAAGAGCGCGTACGTCTACTACATCAGCCCAACGCAGATCAACATTTTGACGCCGCCGGATGCGCTTCCGGTTTACCCGCAAGTCGTTGTCACGAACAACGGCACGGCGGGCGTGGCAGTGGACGCGCTCGCACAGCCGCTGGCACCGTCATTTTTTGTATTCAACGATAACCAGCATGTGGCCGCGTTTCACGCCGACGGGACCCTGGTCGGTCCGGCGAGCTTCTCCGTCCCAGGATATCCCTTTGCGCCGGCTCAGCCGGGCGAAACAGTTTCCGTCTACGCTAACGGCTTCGGCCCCACTTCGATTCCGGTGGTGAGCGGGGCGACCACGCAGGGCGGCGTACTTACGCCTCTGCCTGTGATCACTGTAGGAGGTAAGAACGCCATTGTGCCGTGGGCCGGCCTGTCGTTCCCCGGGATGTTCCAGTTCAATTTCACAGTTCCGAGCCCGCTGCCAGATGGCGATCAGACGATCCGCGCGACCTACGGCGGTGCAGTGACGCAGCCCGGCGCGCTGCTCAGCGTGCATCAGTAACAGTGAGCCCCTGCTGCTATTGCATCACCGCCAGCGACTCCTTAACACTCGGCCGCTTGCCGGCTTCCACGTCGTGGCGCCGCAGGGTGTGGAATTTGGTCAGCACGGCATTGGCCTGAGCCAGTGCCGCTACGCGCTCCGTGAACGCCTCCAGCTTCGATGCGGGAATCGCGTACAACGCCACGTCCGGGGTTAGCGTATCCAAGTAGGCGCGCGCGCCGCAGCACCCGAGGCTCAATGCCGTCCGCCCGCTATTCCACGCCTGCGGCACCACGCCGCACGCCGGACGCCCGAGCGCCGGCGGCAGGCCGTTCTCCAGTTGTTGGGAGGCTTCCGAGAGAATCAGCGCCTTGTCCGCCTGCACAAATAGCAGCACCACATCCGCGGGCACTGGCATCGCAGCCAGCGGGCCGTATACCACCACCTTCGGATTGCGGTTTAGCACCGGGATGAACGGCATGTCTTCGGGCCGGACGTATCCCAGGTCGCCGAATACCTTTAGTGCGTCCTGCAGATCGGTATTCACCTTGCCGATGCTTTCCAGGTGATGTGTGTAAATGCCGATGGCGCACAGCTCGTGATCTTTGGGCACGGTCGCGAAAACCCGGCTCGCCGCCTCCTGCCAGAAGCGGCAACCCGCTGGAGCGGTTCCCGCAAACACGGCTACGCCGGCAGGGACCGAATCCGCAAACGCAATTCCCACCGGAGGCTGGCGTAAATGCAAGGATTCAGTCAAAGTTCGAGCTGCGTTTTCCATGAGGTTCATAGTGTTTTTCCGGATTGGCCCTTCCGAAAGTGTACCGCATCGTTTGGTTAACGCTCCTGATCCGAGGCTGTCCGATGGGCCGGGCGGTACACCTACCGGTCGGCAGGCAGATTTAGGCCCTGCAATCGGCTCTATTTTCAGGTACAATTTGGAGCGAAGACTCGGCTGTGTCGCCGGCGCCCTCGGCCCCGCACTCCGGTACGGGAGCGTACGTTCTTCAGGAGGTAGCAATGAGACTCGGATTGATCCGCCGGGTGATTTCGATGGGTGTGATGCTAACCCCATTGAGTGTTCTGTTTGTTCAGATGGCGGTAGCGGCCCCCACCAACGCCGCCTCCCAGGACCAGGTGACGTTTTCCAAGGACATCGCCCCGATCTTCCAAGCAAAGTGCCAGGAGTGCCATCAGCCGAACTCCATCGCGCCGATGTCTCTTATCACGTATAAGGAAGCGCGTCCCTGGGCGAAATCGATCAAGGAGCGCGTGGCTACGCGCCAGATGCCGCCCTGGCACATCGATCCCAGCGTCGGCGTGCAGAAGTTCAAGAACGACATGTCGCTGAGCGACGTGCAGATCACCTCCATCGTCCGCTGGGTGGATGAAGGCGCGCCCGAGGGCAATCCGAAGGATATGCCGCCGCCCAAACCGCTCATCACCGACAACGAGTGGAAAGGCGTGCGCGACGGCTTCGGCCAGCCCGACCTTGTCATCAAGTCGTCTGAATTCACCATGCCGGCGCGGCATCAGGATGTCTGGTACCGTCCCATGTCCGATATCCCGATCACTGAGCCGCGCTGGGTCAAGATGGTCGAGATCCGTCCGACCAATCTCAAAGGCCGCCGGATCATCCATCACTCCATCGCCTATCTCCAGTTGAATAACGATCCCGATGCCGTCAGCAAAGGCACCGCCAATGGTCCCAACCGCCGCGCCGATAACGCCGACGATCTCGTGAACCGCCGCCCGCAACTGATGGAGTGGGCCATCGGCAAAGGCTACGATCTCTATCGACCCGGCACCGGCAAGCTGCTTCTTCCGGGTGAAAAGATTTCCTGGGATCAGCACATCCACGCGGTCGGCGAAGACATTACCGCCGGCTCCGAAATCGGGATCTGGTTCTATCCCAAAGGCGAGGAACCCAAGAAGCGCAGCTATCTGATCGGCTTCACCGGCCTGCGGAGCGGCCAGTCGCTCGACATTCCCCCGAACTCCTACGCCCAGACCGAGGGCTTCACGGTTCTCAAGGAAAACACGCTCATCGAGAACTTCCAGCCGCATTTCCATCTGCGCGGCAAGTCGATGCAGGTGGAAGCCATCCTGCCCGATGGCGGCAACCAGATTGTCAGCTACGTTGGCAACTTCAACTTCAACTGGATGACCAACTACATCTACGCCGACGATGCGGCGCCCGTGTTCCCCAAGGGCACCATCATTCACGTCACGGCGTGGTATGACAACACCAAGAACAACAAGAACAACCCCGATCCCGACCAGTGGGTGGGCTACGGTGACCGCACGGTCGACGAGATGGCCCACGCCTGGATGAACGTAGTCTACCTGAACGACGACGAGTACAAGACCTTGCTCGCGGAACGCAATAAGGGCAAGGCGAAGACGGTAGCAGCCGCCGAACCGAACGTGCAATGATCCGGGTCCCGTTTCTCTGCGCCGTCGGCCTGTTAGTCGCCGGCGGCGTGCTTCTCTGCGCTCAGCCGGAGCAAACCGCAATCCCCCAGCCCCGCCGCCAGTTCGGTGCCAGCGTGACGGGCGCCTTCGAAGGCTGGTTTCCGAGCGAGACTGACCAAACCGCCCGCACCTTCTTAATCGGTTATTTCAACCGCAATACCCAGGAAGATCTCGATATCCCAATCGGCCCGAACAACCGCATCGAGCCGGGCGGCCCCGACATGGGCCAGCCCACGCACTTCCTCCCCGGCCGCAAGTTCGGCATGTTCGCCATCCCCGTTCCCAAGGATCTCACCACGAAGGACAAATACACCTGGACCCTTTTCGTGAATGGCCAGTACACTACCATCCCGCTCCGCGTGTATCCGGATTACGTGATCAGCCCCTTCAGCGAAATCTCGGTCGGCAACACGCCGCCGGTCATCCGCTTCGAAGAGAATGGCGCTCCACTGCAAGGCCCGATCGCCATGCTGTCCAAGGCGCCGTCGCGACAGGCCAAGGTCTCCACTCCGCTCCCGCTCACGTTGTGGATCACCGACGATATGAAGTTCACCAGCGGCACCGGCGCTCCGCGCGCCGCCAACCGGCAACCTGTGACGCTCCTCTGGTCCAAGTACCGCGGCACCGGCACGGTGAAGTTCGATAAGGCCAACCCGCCCGCCGAAGGCACCGCCAACGAAAGCCAGGGCTTCAACGGCAAGGCCACCACCAACGTGACGTTCAGCGAGCCTGGCGACTACGTCCTGCACGTGCAGGTGAACGATTACTCCGGTGACGGCGGCGGCGGCTTCCAATGCTGCTGGACCACAGGCCTGGTCAAAGTTTCCGTCAGCCAATAGTCGGCACCGGCCCCTATTCCGCCTTCCACCCCGTCACTTCGCCCTTCGCGTTGAACTCCGCCGAAATGTTCCAAACCCGCGTCCGCACCCGTTTCCATGGATACGCGGTGTAGGTAACCGTCAGTTTGTATTCCGCGGTTTTGAGCGGCGATGTGATCAGGTACCCCGTCTGGCACCGGCCGGTCGCCGCGCTGCGCCCCCCAATCCGCCGCACGTTGCCGCCGTTCAGCACATTGGCATCCTTCACAGCGGTCCCGTTGGCCAGCGTAAACTGCTGCACCTCGCAGGTGTATGTGACACCGGTAACCGGCGTCGGGTTTTGGTTGGAGATCTGGAACATCATCGACGACGCGCTGGCAAACTGTGTCTTCTCCGGCACGTCGACGCGGATCGCGAACATCAGCGGGAAGAGAAAGAAGACAATCGCGGCCACCACGCCCAGTGTGACCACGATCCGGATCGCGGTTCGTGCCATCGCAGAAATCTCAACTCTACCAGACGTCCGGCCCCCGGCCCCCTTGCTCCGGCCTCCCCTCTCGCATACGATATTTACATACCTGGGTGAACTCCCATCGGAGGCCTTGATGACCCTCTTACGCCTTTCACTTCTCATTCCCGTTGCCCTACTAGGTTTTGCAGCCGACGAGCTGCCGACCGTCTCCGGTCCCGTCACCTTCTCCAAGGACATCGCCCCCATCCTGCAGCGCAGCTGTCAGAACTGCCACCAGCCGAACTCGGTGGCCCCGATGTCCCTCATCACCTACCAGCAGGTCCGCCCCTGGGCCAAGGCTATCAAAGAGCGCACGCTCATCCGCGACCGCCGCGGCGCCATGCCTCCCTGGTACGTCGAGAAGAGCATTGGCATTCAGCACTACAAGAACGATCCGTCGCTCTCCGACCTGGAACTGGCGAAGATCGCCAAGTGGGCCGACAACGGCGCGCCCGAAGGCGATCCCAGAGATTTGCCGCCGCCCAAGCCCATCGTCGATACCAATCGCTGGACCCTCGGCGAACCCGACCTGATCGTGTCCACCCCCGAGATCACCGTCAAGAAAGGCGCGCCCGACTGGTGGGGTGAGCTCGAATCCGCCGCCACCAATCTCCCCGAAGACCGCTGGGTCAAGTCCGTCGAGATGCGCGAGGTCAACGACATCCCCGCCCAGTCCGATGGCGGTCGAGCCACGGTCGGCGCCCGCTACGTCTTCCACCACATGATCTGGACTACCACGGTTCCTGGCCAGCAGGCCGCGCTTGGTGAAGACGTCGGCGAAGGCAGCGGCACCTGGCCCATCCACGAAGTCGGCCGCAACGCCGACATCTTCCCCGACGACGCCGGCAAGCTCCTCAAAGCCAATTCCAACCTGGTGTTCGCCTCCACCCACATCCATTCCAACGGCCGCGACACCAAGGCGCGCCTGATGTTCGGCTTCAAATTCTTCCCCAAGGGCTACAAACCCACCGTGCGCTATGCCCGCCGCAGCCTCGGCAACGGCGTCGATATCGACATCCGCCCCAATGAAGCCAACCAGCGCCTCGATGCGTACACCGTGCTCGCCGAGAACACCAAGCTCACTTCTTACGAGCCGCACCTCCACGCCCCCGGCGTGCGCATGTGCCTGGAAGCCATCTGGGGAATCAACATTCAGACGCTCACCTGCGCCGGCTACGACCACAACTGGGTCCGCGTCTACGACTACGACGACGATTACGCGCCGCTGCTCCCGAAAGGCACGATCCTCCACATCATCGGCTACATGGATACCTCGCCGGCCAATAAAAACGTGCCCGACCCGCGCAACTGGTCCGGCGCCGGCAACCGCAGCATCTCGAATATGTTCATCGACCTGGGCCAAGGCATCGCGCTCACCGACGAGCAGTTCTACGCCGAAATGGCGGCCCGCCGGGAAAAGCTCCACCTGACGGCGAACGATGTCGTAATCGGCTGCCCTCTTTGTAATGGCGATTTGATTCCGCCCCCGGCGCGCCGGCCGCGCCCTGCGACGCCGGCGGGCGGTGGCCAGTAAGTCGATGCGGGTTGCCGCTGGATTCGCGGTCGCGGCCGCTGTCGCCGCGCTGCTGCTCGTGCGCGGGCCCGCCACGGCGGACTCCTTCAACAAAGGCCAGGTAGTCTATCCCGCCTACGAAGGCTGGGAGCAAAACTCCGACGGCTCGTTCAACGTGTTGTTCGGCTACATGAACGGCAACTGGGAAGAGGAGCCCGACGTCCCCGTCGGCCCCGACAACAACATCGAGCCCGGCGGCCCCGACCAAGGCCAGCCCACGCATTTCTTCCCGCGCCGCAACCGCTTCGTCTTCCGCGTCCGCGTTCCCAAGGATTTCGGCACGCAGGATCTGGTCTGGACGCTGACCACGCACGGCAAAACGCTGAAAGCCTACGGCAGTCTCCGCCAGGACTATTTTGTCGACAACATGATCTTCACCTCGGAGACGGGTGCGATCGGCGCCGGCATCAGCAACCCGGAGATCCGCGCCAACAAGCCGCCGGTGTTGGAAGCCGCCGGCGACCGCATCCGCACCGTGAAAGTCGGCGAGCCGCTAGTCCTCTCGGCGCACGTGACCGACGACGGCGTCCCCAAGCCGAGAACCCGCGGCGCGTTCTTAGACCGCGCCGGTTTCGGCGACGCAAAAGACTTGCGCATGATCCCCCCGCGCCAGGTCACCGTAGGCAGTGCGACGGGCCTCTGGGTCGCGTGTTACGTCTACCGCGGCGCAGGAAAGGTACATATCAGTCCGGACCAGCCCAAGAGCTGGGAAGACACGAGAGCCGGCGCGAACAGCCAATGGTCCCCGTTGTGGCAAGCCCCGCCCCCGCCGCCGGATAGCAACTGGAAAGTCACAGTGACCTTCGACGATCCCGGCACCTACATCCTGCGCTGGCACGCCAGCGACGGCGCGCTCTGGGTGGACGAACCGATTACGGTCACCGTGACCAGCCGCTGACAGTTCTCCGTCAAAGTACCGGTCATTTGCACTCGATGGCCATACCCGGTCGCGCCGCGAATGGCATATTGTGTCTGTATGCGGGCCATTTGGGCGGGCTTGGTGTTCCTTCTCCTGCTAGGTCCGGCGGGTTGGGTGGCGTACCGGGTTTGGCCGCGGCCCCTCGTCATTCGGCCGGTCGCCCTCATTCCGGTTTGCGAGCAGTCGGGCGCCCGTTCCATCGTCACTTGGCCCAACCGCTTTCTGGTCGCCAGCATCGCCCGCTATGACGACGAGTTGTACGCCTACCTGATGTTCACGTACTTGCGGGGGAGTCCGGCCTTCCAGAATGCAGAGATGCTCTTGACGTTCCGGAAATCCTCCGGGGCGATTGACTACGTCATCCAGGTGAGGCTGGCCAACGACCTGCTCTCGTCTCTCGATCTGCTCGCGCGCGCGAAAGCCGGCGGACTGATCTCCGACTACGAGTGGCGCTTTGTCTACATCGACACCTATCGCGCGCTGCAGTACCAGACCGGCATCTTCGAAACCGCGTACAACCGGCCCAGCCAGAGGAGCCTGGAGACCTTGACCCGCCCCGAGCTGGCGGACTACATCCAGAGGTTTGTTGCTTTCAAATCCGCTACCGATCGCCGCGTCCGCGCCAGCGCCGGAGCAGCTCCCAAGCCCTTGACGCCGCCGCAGGCCAGCGAACTCGCGGACGACATCGTGACCGTGAGCGACTTCTATTCGTTGCCGCTGGATTTCTTCTTGGGCATCGGCGCCATGGAAAACAACTACATGGATGTGACGGGCGATCTGAGCCATGCCGTCTGGAAAAGGCGGGCGGGCCGCGGCGATGTCGTTCTCAAGCGGCGGCGCCGCAAGGTATTGGTGCTCGACCAGGCGTCCGGTATCTGGCAAATCACGCGCGAGACTCTGCGTTACGCGCACAAACTCTATCTCAAGGACACCCGCGACTACTCCTTGCTGCCGCCGAACCTCCGGCCGGCCCGGGAACTCAATCCGGACGAAGTGAACCCGCAGGTCCTCACCACCTATGCCGGCCTTCTCTTTCGCGACTTGCTCGACCGGTTCCACGGAGACGTAGCGAGCGCGGTCGGCGCCTACAACGGAGGCCCGGGAAATCCCAATCCCCGCTATGAAGAGGGAGTGCGCCTGGTCGCCGAGTACGCCCGGCGCATTATGGAGGATGCCGCGGCTCTCGATGGACGTCCGGCCGCCGCAATGGATTTTCTCATTCCGGAACAATGACGGCCGGCGGGAATCCTCTATAGGTAGTGCCGGATCAGCTATAGGCTTGTCAAGAATCCATCATTTCCGGCGTCTCTGGTTCCCCGCTCTCGCGCGCCCCTTCCCGGCCCGCACCTTCCGATTCACCTTCGCATTCATCCCAACCCGGGCCTGCCACGCCGCCCGTAGCGCCCCCCGCAGCACATCCTCGCTCGCCATGGCCAACCGAATGTGCGTGTGCCCCATCTTGCCAAAGCCGCCGGGAATCGGCAGGAAAATCTCGGGCGCCTCGGCGACGAACGCG
>Ga0126371_10001624_pt1 | contig 19094 bp, 18 predicted proteins | sample PanSoiMetaPlot_4_FD_110145 | JGI IMG/M metagenome (GOLD analysis project Ga0126371, IMG submission 110145) | Tropical forest soil microbial communities from Panama - MetaG Plot_4 | ecosystem: Environmental > Terrestrial > Soil > Tropical forest > Bulk soil | place: Panama | collected 2016-02-17 | reverse complement strand
GCTTTACTCAGATACAAGAGCCGCCTTCCCGTCATTCTCGCGCTGCCGCGTGGAGGAGTCGTGGTCGCGGCGGAGGTCGCCGCGGCGCTCGAAGCTCCGCTCGACCTGTTACTGGTTCGCAAGATCGGCGTGCCGAACCAGCCGGAACTTGCGATGGGCGCTGTGGCGGACGGCAAGCAGCCGATCATTCTTCGCAACGCCGATATCATGGAAATGACCGGTATCAGCGCACAGGAATTCGATACCGTATGCAAGGAGGAGCGCGCCGAGATCGCACGGCGGCGCAAGCGCTATCTGGGTCATCGGGCGCGGTCTGACGTCAGGGGGCAGGTCGCGATCATCATCGATGACGGAATAGCAACGGGCGCAACGACCCTTGCGGCCATCAGAGCGGTGCGCATGCAGGAACCGAAGGAACTCGTGCTCGCGGCGCCCGTGGCTCCGCTCGATACCATCAAGAGACTGCATGCCGAAGTCGACGCGATCGTCTGCCTGGATACGCCCGAAGATCTCGGCGCGATCGGCTATTTCTACCGCGATTTCCACCAGGTTAGCGATGACGAGGTCGTTGCGCTGTTGAAGCAGTTTCCTGCAAACCGACCGGCGCACATCCCCTGATCGGTTTGAACCATCATCGCTGGGAGGCGCCATCATTGAGGAGCCTGCCGAGGCATCGATATTGACGGTTCGATCGCGGCGACCCATCATGTTTTTGAAAATGCCCAGGCGTCACGAGCGTCGGTATTGACGCTTTTGTTGTGATCGGGCGCGATGTTGCGAATAAACGAAACAGAGCTGACAGGGCACGCGTTTGGCACAGAAACGGGAAGGGCCGCCGGAACGAACGGGACCAGGCGCGGAGTGGCCGCATGATCCCACGCTGTGGCCCTACACCGCCACGAAGCTTGCGATGGACGCGTGCTTCTGGTGGATGGAAAGCTTCGGCTCCGCGGAGCCGTCCGACGACACGGCTTTGTCCTGGACGACGCCGAATGAGGTGGCGCTTGAGCTGCCAACCCTGCTGTTGCGCGACTTTTCGCGGCGTCGGGCTGGACCTCCGGCTCTGATCTGCGCGCCGTATGCACTGCATGGTGCACTGATTGCCGATCTTGCGCCGGGCCACAGCCTCATCGAGGCGCTGGGGCGAGGCGGTCTGGATCGTCTCTATCTGACGGATTGGCGCTCTGCTTCGCCCGAGATGCGCTTTCTCTCGATCGACCACTACCTCGCCGATCTCAATGTCGCGATCGACGAAATAGGCTCGCCCGTCGATCTGATCGGTCTCTGCCAGGGTGGCTGGCTGTCGCTCGTCTATGCCGCGCGCTTTCCGGAGAAGGTGCGGCGGCTGGTCCTGGTCGGCGCGCCCGTCGATGTCTCCGTCGAATCCGAATTGTCGCGGACAGTGGCCGGTGCTTCACAGGCGGCATTCGAGGCACTGGTCAACAGCGGAGGCGGGATTGTGAGGGGCGCTCACCTGCTTCGCTTCTGGAGCGCTTTGCCCGATGTCGAGGTTGTCCTGCAAAAAGATCTCTCTCGCGAGGCCGCGCCCGATAAGGAATTGCTGGATCGATTTGCCCGTTGGTATGCCGTGACCCTGGATTTGCCCGGCACGTTCTACCTTCAGACCGTGCGCTGGATCTTCAGGGAGAACCGTCTTGCAAGGGGATGTTTCGTCGCGCTGGGCCGGGAAATTCACCTGGAGCGGCTGAGGACGCCGGTGTTTCTGTTAGCCGGCGCGGATGACGAGATCGTGCCGGTGGAGCAGGCGATGGCGGCCGCTCCGCTGCTCGGCGCGCCAGCGGCTGCAATCGAAAGCGCGATCGTCCCGTCCACCCATCTTGGCCTTTTCATCGGCCGCAGAAGTCTTGCCACCTGCTGGCCGCGCATTGCCAGATGGCTCAAGCGCGACGAATCCGGAAAGCGCTCACGCGACGTCGCATCCGCCTGAGATGCTCTAAGCTGTTCGAAACAAGGCGTTCCGATGCGTGATCCTCAGAGCGGCTGGTCATCTTCCGTCGATGGCTCCTCCTGAAGCGAAACGAAATCGCCGCCGCCATAGTCCTCTTCCGATGGCGGATGCGCGACCTCGCACAAACGATCCGCGACAGTCTTCACGCCCGGGACGTTTTCGGCGGCGATGATCGCCGCCTGACGCGCCTTGTTACTTCTGACAGTCCCCTTCAAGGTGACGGTGCCATCACGAACGCTGACGTTGAGAGCGCTCGGGCGCCAAGGCGTGCACGCGATTTCGGCCAGCACCGCGTTTCGAATCTGCTCGTCGTCCCCTGATGAAATGCGCGGGCGGCTTGCAAGTCTGGCAATGACCGGCAGGAAGTCCGAGCGCGTGACCATCCCGACGATGTCGGCGCCACGCAGCACCGGAAGGCGTTTGAGGTTACGCGCTTCCATGATCGCGACGATCTGTTCCAGCGGCATGTCCTCGGCGATGGTGACGGGATCGAGCGTCATGATCTGGCCGACCTTGCGGCCATGGGCGCGTGCGAAATCGAGGGCCACCCTGTCCGCTCCGGCCAGGATGGTCAGCCATCGCCCGCGCCTGCGCTGCGTTCCGATCTCCGCGCGCCGGATGAAATCGCCTTCGGAGAGGATGCCGAGCAGCTTGCCGGTCGAATCGACGACAGGCAGGCAGCTGACGTGATGCGCCAGCATGATGTTGATGGCATCGACAATCGAAGCGTCCACGCCAACCGTGATCACCTCGCGGGACATGATCTCGCGTGCAAGCATGAAACATGGTCCTCCCAATAAGCCCACTGACGCTCAATGCGACATCAGTGTTGGCACCGTCATTGTTTGCAGCATCTCGCGGGTGACGCCGCCAAGAATTCCTTCCTGCAGCCGGGAATGTCCGTAGGCGCCCATGACCAGCAAATCCAGGGTCTCGTCGGCCGCCACGGACAGGATGGAGGGCTGAATTTCCGACCGTGCCGCCGGCAGGTCAATATGTCTGATGGGCAAGCCGGCGCGCGCCAGATGTGTTGCCAGCTTGTCCGACGATGCATCCGCCGGCACACGATCGGTCTCGTTGAAGGAAATCGCGATCAGTGTATCCGCCTGCGCCAGGAGGGGCCGGGCGTCCCTCACCGCGCGGGCTGCGAGCCGGCTTCCGTCCCAACAGATTCCGATGCGTTTGGCTTTGAAGACCCCGCGAAAGATGTGAGGCACGATCAATACGGGGCCGCCGGACTGAAGCAGAATTTCCGCGGGGATGTTGTTGTCGAAGGTCTTCTGCTCCGCATCGGGCTGCAAGACGATCGTGAGATCGTAGAGCCTGGCCGCAGCGCCGATCGAGGCGGCGGCGTCCGCGGGCATGTCTTCGGCGGATCGGCTCCTGTACGAGATGCCGGCGTTCCGAGCCTCGGTATCGAAGATGGCGATCGCCGCGGCCGCGCGCTGAGCGGCGCGTTCCTGCTCCATTTCGAACACGGCGGCGACCGCGGCGCCGGCGCTTCCGTCCATCACATAGGCGGTGCTGGTCGATATATAGCCGATCGCCACCGCGTCGAGATGCGCGTTGAATGATGCGGCCAGCGCCACCGACGCATCGACGACCGGCCGCGCCGACCGCTCTGTCGGAATGTGGACCAGAATATCCTTGATCATGACGGCCTCCCCCGGAGTGGGGAAGCATCGTTTCATCCGCTCCACGGCATGGAGTTGACTTGAATCAAACCGCGGGCCGTCGCCGGCCCGTCGAACGATCCGGGGGTCTTTTCGTCGCGGTCGGAAGCGGCTCCCAGCCAATGCCTCTTTACCGTCTTTCATTTCCGCTTCGGCCGGCGGCCGGCCTCGGCTCTCAGAGCTGACATCAACCGGAAAGAATTGCTAGGGTAGAACATGATCCGATGTCGGTTTTCCCTTCGTTAACCAACGCGGAATCTGCAGGTTTGTAAAATGGGATATCGAGCGAGATGAGTTTCCAGTCAATCTATCGGCATGGCTTCGCGCGCGTGGCGGCTTGCGTCACCGTGTCCAGCGTGGCCGATCCGGCCGCCAACGCGGCGGCGATCCTCGCGGCGGCACGGACGTGTCACGAGAAGTCGGCTGCGGTTGCGGTGTTTCCCGAGCTCTGCCTGTCGGGCTATGCGATCGAAGATCTGGTCATGCAGGATTCCTTGCTCGACGGCGTGCAACGCGGACTTGCCGCGCTGGCTGAGGGTTCGGCCGGGCTGATGCCCGTCCTTGTCATCGGCGCGCCATTGCGCCACGGCGCCCGCATCTACAATTGCGCCGTGGTCATCCACCGAGGACGTATCCTTGGCGTCGTCCCCAAGGCCTATCTGCCGACCTATCGTGAGTTCTATGAGGGCCGCCACTTCGCTGCCGGCGCCGGCTTGACTGGGTTGGAGATTTCGATCGGCGGGACGAAGGCGCCTTTCGGCGTCGATCTTCTGTTCGAGGCAGAGGATGTCACGGGCCTCGCGATCGGCGTGGAAGTCTGCGAAGACATGTGGATCCCGGTAACGCCGGGATCGGAGCTCGCGCTGGCCGGCGCCACGGTTCTGGTCAATCTGTCAGGAAGTCCGATCACGATCGGCCGGGCGCGTGCGCGTGCGCTGCTCTGTCAATCCTGCTCCGCGCGCTGTCTTGCGGCCTATGTCTATGCCGCGGCCGGCGCGGGCGAGTCGACCACCGATCTCTCCTGGGACGGCCAGACGTCCATTTTCGAGAACGGCGTGCTGCTTGCCGAAGGCGAACGTTTCCGCCTGGACGGACAGATCACGCTGGCCGATGTCGATCTGGATCTGCTCCGCCAGGAGCGCGCGGGCATGGGGACCTTCGATGACAATGCGCGCCTGCGCGAGCGGCAGACAGGCAAGTATCGCCGGATCGCGCTTTCGCTCCAGCCGCCGGCTACCGACGTCGGATTCATCAGAAGGGTCGAGCGGTTTCCGTTCGTGCCCAGCGATGAGCTACTGCTCGCGCAGGATTGTTACGAAGCCTACAACATCCAGGTCTCGGGCCTCGTGCAGCGCCTGCGGGCGATCGGCGCGAAGCGCGTCGTCATCGGCGTCTCGGGCGGGCTCGACTCGACGCATGCCTTGATTGTCTCCGCCAAGGCCATAGACCTGCTCGGTCTGCCGAGGTCGAACATCCTCGCTTACACGATGCCGGGCTTTGCGACCGGCAGCCAAAGCAAGACCTATGCACTGGCGCTGATGCGTGCGCTGCAGGTGACGGGCCGCGAGCTCGATATCCGCCCGGCGGCAACGCAGATGTTGGAGGATATCGGTCATCCCTTCGGCGGGGGCAAACCGGTCTATGACATCACATTCGAAAATGTGCAGGCAGGGCTGCGCACCGACTATCTGTTCCGGCTGGCCAATCACCACGGTGCGATCGTGATCGGGACCGGCGACCTGTCCGAGCTCGCGCTCGGATGGTGCACCTACGGCGTCGGCGATCAGATGTCGCACTACAACGTCAATGCCGGAGTGCCGAAGACGCTGATCCAGCATCTGATCCGCTGGGTCATCTCGTCGCGCCAGTTCACCGACGAGGTCGCGAAAACGCTCTCCGCAATTCTTGCGGCGGAAATTTCGCCGGAGCTTGTGCCGGTCGCGGCGGGAGAGAAGCCGCAGAGCACGGAAGCCGCGATCGGTCCCTACGAACTGCAGGACTTCAATCTGTTCTACACGCTGCGCTACGGATTCCGCCCATCGAAGATCGCGTTTCTCGCACTCCACGCCTGGAAAGACATTGCGGCCGGCGAGTGGCCGCCGGGTTTTCCGCCCGACCGGCGGCGCGCCTACAGCCTTGGCGAAATTCGGCGCTGGCTCGAACTTTTCCTGCGGCGTTTTTTCGCGTTCAGCCAGTTCAAGCGCTCGGCGATGCCCAATGGTCCCAAGGTCTCGGCGGGTGGTTCGCTGTCACCGCGCGGCGACTGGCGGGCGCCATCGGACGGGAACGCGAAGGCATGGCTCGAGGATTTGGAACGCAACGTTCCGCTCCCGTGCAGCGGCGAAAGCAAGAGCCGCGCATCGTCGTAAGGCCGTTGCACAATATCGGGTAACTAAGCTCGCTATCGTGACGCGAAGACGAGGCTTGCAGGTCTCGGACGGATTGCAGATTCTAAATAGGTCAGCACCTATGTCATTCAATCGTCTTACCGATAACCGTCTTGCCAGCACAGGGTGGTCGACCTAGCGTAACAGCTTGGCGGATCAACGGCTTTGCGACGGGTACATCGGGATTCGGCGCAAGGTATGGCACGTAGGGGCCAATTCCGGGGGGCGTGCCGGAGTTTCGGTACGAAGGGTTGCCGAAATAGGAGCAGCGAAGATCGGCGCTGGAGCACGATCCGGAAAAGTGCGGAGCGGCTTACCCTTGCGCATAACCTTGCGCATAACAAGCGCGGAACGCCTTTTACCTCAACGCATCGCGCTGCAGAGCCGCGACATCGCAATTTCGTTGTCGACTTGAGCCGAGAATCGGCGAGGCGAATTTGCCATGAGTGAGGTCCGACCGACCGGCAAGCGACCTGTTCGCGTGGGCTTTCGAACATCGATGATCACGGTGTTCATGGCCGTCGTGCTGCTTGTCGGGCTGACATTGGTCTATCTGAGTTTTGAACGCGTCTCCGACATCACGCGGACGGCGGCCGGCACCTTCATCGACAAGGTCGCGCAGATCGGCGCGGACCGCATCGATTCCCAGTTCAGGGATGTCCGTGACTGCCTCGAAATCATTGGCGGGCTTCCTTCGGTCCAATCAGCCGACATCGCAAACAATCCCAGGCTATATCACCTGATGGCCGCGATGCTGCGGAACGACGAGTTGCTGTTCAATCTCTATGTTGGATATGACGATGGTTCGTTCGTGGAGATGGACGTCATCGACCGCGCCGGGCCGCCATTCAGGTCGCGGCTGAACGTTCCCGAGGACGCGGTGTTCCGGCTTGTCGTGATCTCGCGGGCCAGCATGTCGCCGCAGGTGAACACCATGACGTTCCTGTCCGACAATTTGACATCTGTTGCGGAGAGGCCGGGCCCGGCGGACTACGACCCGCGCAAGCGGCCGTGGTATGTCGACGCCTTCAAATCGGAAGGGACGCTTTTGAGCGGTCCCTATGTCTTCTTCGCGACGGGGCAGCCGGGCTACACGCTGCGCATGCCGCTCAAGAAGGGCCGTCGCGGCGTCGTTGCCGGCGACATTCTGCCGAGCCGGACGGAGGCGCTGTTGGATCAGCAGCGGCTTGGCCGGTCCGGAATGGCTTTCCTGTTCAACGGTGACGGCCGGATCGTCGCTCATCCGCAGATGAGCGAGCTGACGCAGGAGTTTCGTGGCCGCAGCGACGAGCTTCCGACCATCGATGTCATCAAGCTGGCCGGTCTCTCCGCGCTTATGCAGTCGTCGAAAAAAGACCGTCACGCGCGTCAGTTCTTGAAGGATCATGCCGGGCGGACCTATGTCGCCGCCTTCCACAAGATCGATACGGCCGGCACGGCCAACATACGGCTGGCGGCGATTGCGCCGCTCGATGAGTTTTACTCGGAAATCATCGCCGAGCGGCGCGCCTTGTTTCTGACCGCGCTCGGCTTCGTCGCGGCCATGCTGCCGCTCGCCTTCTGGCTGGGCTCGCTGCTCGCGCGCACGCTGCGGGAGCTGGCGAAGCAGACCGACGAACTTCAACGCTTCCAGCTGGTCGATCGGCCCAGGATACGCTCGCTCATCGGGGAGATTGATGAGCTCGGCCGCTCGGTCTTCACCACGCGCACGGTCATCCGCAATTTTTCGAATTTTATTCCGAGGCAGCTCGTGCGGCAGCTGATCGAATCCGGCGCCGCGCTCGGTCTGGGCGGAACGCGGCGCGAGATCACCGTGCTGTTCACCGATGTCGCGGACTTTACCGCGAAGACGGAGAAGGCCGATCCGTCGCAAGTGATGATCTACACCTCGCGCTACTTCGCCGCGCTCTCCGAGACGATCATGAGACACCACGGCACGATCGACAAGTTCATCGGCGATGCCGTGATGGCGTTCTGGAACGCGCCGGCCGACGATCCCGAGCATGCTGTCAACGCCTGCAGGGCCGTGCTGGCCTGCCTGCGCAGGAATGACGATCTGAACGCGGCGTTCGAGGCGGAGCGGTGGCCAGCCTATACCACGCGTTTCGGCCTCCATTCCGGCGACGCCGTGGTCGGCAATATCGGATCGTCCGATCGCATGAACTACACCGCGCTTGGCGCGACCATCAATCTGGCGTCCCGCCTTGAGGGGCTGAACAAAGGCTACCGCACCAGGATTCTCGTGAGCGCAGCCGTCAAGGCGCGGGCGGATCGTCAATTCGTTTTCCGCAGCGTCGACCGGATCAAGCCGAAGGGATTTGCCGAAGCCGTCCGCATTTTCGAGCTCAGATGCGAGCAGAAGGCCTATATCGCGCCCGAGCTGGCATTTTGTGAACGCTGGGAAAAAGTCTATGCGATGATCGAGCACGCGGATCGCGCCAAGGCGCTGAGCGCGATCTCCGTATTTCTCGCCGAGTACCCCGGAGATGGTGTCGCTCAATTCCATTCGGAGCGACTTCGCGCGGCCGGTGAGGCGCCAGCGATGGCGTCGGTCGCCGCGGCATCAGGCGCGCGCTGAACCGGCGCAATGGGATGCGGTCAGCCGGCGGGAGCGAACTCCCGCGCACGTTCCTTGACATTGGCGGGCGTGACCAGCCAGCGCTCCGGCCGATCATATTCGAACTCAACGGTCAGTTGGCCGGTCTCGCGATCGAGGCGAAAGAGCGCCGCGCGCCAAGGCCCTTTGGGCTCTCCTTTGGCGTCTCCCTTGGTATCCTCTTCGACACTTCCCGTGGTATCGCCGTCGGCATCCGCGCGCGCCATCGCGTCGCGCAACGCTTCGATCACGTCGAAGATCGCGAAATCCGAAGGCGTGACAAGGATGGCGCGGCCGTCCCCGGTGTAGCAGAAGCCGGTCAGGTCTGGCGCGCCATCCTCGATCTGGCTCACCAGCACGAGCTGCTTCCAATCCTTCAACAGCAAGGTGGCGTCGCCGGCGATCGCATCGGCCAGATCGTGAATCAGCTCGTCGCGCCCCGCGGCTCCGCCCTGCGGATCGTCCATGATCGTCACTCCATCGGATGCCGCGCTCGCAACAGCAGCAGCCGCGGCGGCTTCTTCATGTTGCATTGAGGCTTTCCAAGGGCGCACGCAGCGCTTGCGTCGGGAGACGTGGCGTGTCTGCGACACGCCTGAGACTTAAGGCCGCAGCGCTCGCGCGAACGGCCCGCGTGTGAATAGTCTCAGGCACTTCCGCGAAACTGGAATTTCTCTAAGAGTTGACTTGTATCGGATGCCCGTTGACATCTTCGCGCGCATCGCATCCTCACCTGATCGGCGCGATCGTGCTCGATCGCGAAGCAACGCACGTTCCCAAGGAGATTGTCATGAAAGCGTTGACCAGCGTGTTGGTCCTGCTTGCGCTGTCGTTCAGCATCACGAAGGCGGCCCGCGCCGACGGTTACAAGACATGCACTAAGCTCGAAAAAGCCTCGTGGAAGTCCGTGAGCGATGCCGAAGCCAAGGCCAAGGCGGCCGGCTACGAAGTCCGCCGCACCAAGATCGAGGGCTCCTGTTACGAGGTCTATGGCGTGAAGGACGGCAAGCTGTTCGAATTGTTCTATAGCCCCGAAGACCTCAGCGTGAAGCACACCATCGCAAAATAGGCTCCTTGCGCAGAACAGGTCGTCGCACGTGACGATATCGCTCCAGGGCGATAGGTCCGCATCCGCACCGACGCGCGAAAGCACGCGGGTCAAAGTGTGGGATCTGCCGCTGCGCCTGTCGCACTGGGCGATGGCGTCTTGCGTTCTCATCGCGTGGTTCACGCCGAACACCTACGACGCGCTGCATCGCGGCGCCGGTTACGGCGTCCTGGCGCTCACGCTGTTTCGGCTGGTCTGGGGATTTGTGGGTACGCGATATTCGCGCTTTCACAATCCGTTACGCGCCTTTCGTGTCCTGCCGCGCTATCTCTGGGCGATCGGGCGAGGGCGGTCGAGACGATATCTCGGCCTCAATCCGGCCGGCAGCGCCATGTCGATCACGATGCTGCTGTTGCTTGCCGTATCGGGCATCAGCGGCTGGATGCAGGTGACGCTCCGTTTCTTTGGCGTTGCCTGGGTGCAGGATACGCACACCTACACATCTTACGCCGTGATCCTGCTCGCGCTTGTCCATGTCGCGGGCGTGGTGCTGATGTCCGTCCGGCAGAAGGAAAATCTGGCGCGCGCCATGATGACCGGATGGAAGCGGAATGGCGGCACGCGCCCCGGCACGCAAGCTTGAACACGCAGGCTTGAACCGGCACGCAGGTTTGAAAATGTCAGGGACAGCCGGGGATGATCGGGCTTCCCTGTCCAGGCAGAAACGGCTTGCGATTATCGGTGAGCCACGAGCCGCTCGTAGGACGCCTCAAGCTCTTCGAATGTCGTCACCTCGTCGAAGCGGTCGGTTTCTTCGAAGGGCTCCGTCTCAGCGAAGTGCTCAGTCTCCATGAATGGCTCGGTCTCTGCGAAGGACTCGGTCGTCACGAAAGGTCCACGCTCCTCGAAGCGCCCGGCCTTCTTGAAGCTGCCAATCTCCTCGAAGGTGTCGATCTCCGCAAAGGCGTCAACCTCCTCGAAGCCGGCGTCTTGAGCGAACGGTTCGCGGGCGAAGGTGGGATCGGCCGGTTCAGGATCAGCCGCTTGCCCTGTTTCCTCGACGGACGCCTCTTGCCGGGACGGAAAGCCAAACTGCTCATAATATGACGGCGCCACCGACAGCGGTTCCTGGGGCGACCATGAATATCCGGGCCCGAGAAGCTCCTCGAACGCGGCGGGATTGAATTCCTTCCCGTCGTCATCGGTGATCATCACCCGCCAGCCTTCGCTCTCCCAGACGCGCGCGTTCGCCAGCACGATCAGCGCACTCGCGCGCTGTTTAGTGAAGGTCTGATTTTCCCGCTCCGCAACCATTGTGTACGCCACGGCACGCAACTCCCCCAAAACTCGGTACCTTCCGACACAGTGAGCGCACGCATTGGCCCCAATTCGTTTGCAGCGTGACAATTTGGTGGCGGTTCTGGAGCATGATCCGGAAAAGCATGCCCTCGGGCTGCGACCCGATGGGTGGAAACCGGTTTTCCCTTGGCTAACAAACGCGGAACGCGTTTGCGCGGAGGTCATGCTCAAAACAATAAGTGAGAAGCGCGATGGCGATCTAACCGATCGGATCGCGCTCTAGGGAGGTTCCTGGTCTACGCGGTGAGTTGTCGCGCGATCGCGCCGAGGATCTTGCAGGCGTCGTTTGGATCAAGCTCGATCTGCAGGCCGCGCTGGCCGCCATTGATGAAGACCTTTGGCTGCGATAGCGCGGTCGCCTCGATCGCCGCCGGTACCTTCTTCTTTTGGCCGAAGGGGCTGATGCCGCCGACGCGGTATCCGGTCAGACGTTCGGCATCCGCCGGGCGCATCATCCTCGCGGCCTTGGCCCCGACCGCCGCGGCAAGCTTTTTCATGCTGACCTCGCTGTCGGAGGGGACCACGATGCAGACCGGCTTGCCGTCGACCTCCGCCATCAACGTCTTGAGCACGCGATGCGGCTCAACGCCCATCGCTTCGGCGGCCTGCAGGCCGATGCGTTCGGCCTTGCCGTCATAGTCGTAGGTGCGCAGCGAAAAGGAGATGCCGAGCCGGCTGAGCTCAAGCGTCGCTCGCGTTTCCTTCGACATCGTAACCGTCCTTCCCAAATCCATTGCGCGCCTAAAAGAGAATTTCTCTCGATGTTTCAAGGTGATTTGGGTCGTCCAGATCACTCGCGAAAAATATTTTGCGCAGGGCGCATGGCGCTCGCCATTCCAACGCGCTCAAGCGAGCCAGTTCTCAACCTTCAGGCCGCGAACGCGTTTGAACTCGGCTTCGTTGGCGGTTACAACCGTAGCGCCGGTCGCGTGAGCGTGCGCGGCGATCAACAAATCGTTGCCTCCGATCGGCTTCCCAGCCGCCTCGAGGCCAGCTCGGATTCCAGCGTATCCGGCATCGGCCGGAATATCGAATGGAAGCACGTCGATCTCCGAAAGCAGGTCCTCGACGGCCTTGAGAAGGCGGGCCGACCCGCTCTTCGCACATCCATACCGCAATTCCGCTGCCACAATGATGCTGGTGCAAATGTTGCTCTCGCCCACTCTCGCGATCCGCTTCGCGGCTTTGCCCTGCGGATTTCGGATCAGGTCGGAGATGATGTTTGTATCCAGCAAATAACGGGTCAAAGTGCGCGCTCCGCCGCTGGCGGAGGATCGTCGACCTCGGGAAACCTGTCTTCGACGGGTTTCATCGTTTTGAGTAACGCAACCAGGCCGCGCTTCCGCACGGGCTCGATCACAAGGCGATCGCCGTCGCGGTGCATGATCGCTTCGCTGCCCGGCAACTCGAACTCCACGGGAATGCGGACTGCTTGGTTACGGCCATTGCGAAACAATCTAACGTGCCGTTGCTCCGACATTGATTTATTCCTCTGGCATATGCCAATAACATATGCCAAAATAAGGCTTGAGGCAAGTGCCGCTCTGCACGAGTCCGAGGAGATACCATGACTAACCTGCGCATCGCCATTGTCGGCTTTGGCAAGATCGCGCGAACGCAGCACGTGCCGGCGATCGCGGCGACGCCGGGGGCAGCCCTGGTCGCGGTTGCCGATCCCAACGTGGCGGAGGCCGACGTTCCGCTTTTTCCGGATTTGCAGGCGTTGCTGCGCGACGGGCCGGAGTTCGACGCGGTCGCGCTGTGCACGCCGCCGCAGGTACGTGGCGCGCAGGCCGCGATCGCGCTTGCAGCCAACAAGCATGTGCTGCTCGAAAAGCCGCCGGGCAAGAGTGTGAGCGAGATCGCGCCCCTGCTCGCCGCAGCACATGGTGCGGGCCGCACCTTGTTCATGGCCTGGCATTCGCGGTTCGCGGCGGCGGTCGAACCGGCGCGGCAGCTCCTCGCGGGACGCAGGATTGCGGCGGTCAGGATCACCTGGAAGGAGGATGTGCGGGTCTGGCATCCCGGACAGGCCTGGATCTGGCAGCCGGGCGGGCTCGGCGTATTCGATCCCGGCATCAACGCGCTGTCCATCCTGACCCGCATCCTGCAACAGCCTGTGTTCGTGACGCGTGCGGAGCTCGACGTTCCCGTCAATTGCGCCGCGCCGATCGCGGCCGAACTGACACTCGCCGATGCCGAAGGCCTGCCGATCGAGGCCGCCTTCGATTTTCGCCAGACCGGCCCGCAAAGCTGGGACATGCGCTTCGAGACCGATCGCGGCCCGATGCTCTTGTCCCACGGTGGCGCTCGTCTGAGCGACGGCGACAAGGTGCTGGTGGAGGCAAGCGACAGTGAATATCCACTGCTCTATCGCCGCTTTGTCGAGCTCACCTCCGAAGGGCGCTCCGATGTCGATCTGTCGCCCTTCCAACTCGTCGCCGATGCTTTCCTGCTTGGGCGCTCGCGCACGGTCGAAGCATTCGAGGACCGGGCGTGACTTTCGCGGGCCTCGGCCGTATCGATCGTGTGCCGTTCGGCGTGATGGCCGATGGCGCGGTGGTGGAACGTGTCACGCTGCATGGCGAGAGCGGCTTCGAAGCGTCCATCATCACCTATGGCGCGACGCTGCAGGCGCTGAAGGTGAGCGACCATGCCGGGCGTAGCGAGGACGTCGTGCTCGGCCATGACGATCTCGACGGTTATCTTGCCGCGCGGCGCTTTTTCGGCGCGACCATCGGGCGTTACGCCAACCGCATCGCCGGCGCGCGTTTCATGCTCGATGGAACCCCGGTCAGGCTCGACAGCAATGACGGCGCCAACATGCTTCATGGCGGCAACGAGGGGCTCGATCGAAAACTGTGGAGCATCGACGAACTCGCGGAGCGGCCGGAGCCGCGGCTGACCTTGTCCTGCACCAGCGCCGACGGCGAGGGCGGATTTCCTGGACGGCTCGATGTGCGTGTCATCTATCGTGTGAGCGGCCCGACCGAGCTTTCCGTCGTCTTCGAGGCGGCGGCCGACCGTGCGACCATAGTGAACCTAACCAACCATAGTTTCTTCAATCTCGACGGCGCGCTCTCCGGCGCCGATGTTCTCGGCCACCATCTTCAGATCGCGGCCGCGCATTATCTCGCAATCGGCGCCGGCGCGGTTCCGCTGCCGGGGCCGCCGCGATCGGTCGAAAGCACGCCGTTCGATTTTCGCGTCCCTCATGTCATCGGCGAGCGAATCCGCACCGACGACGAGCAGTTGCGGCGCGGCCGCGGCTACGATCATAATTTCTGCCTTGCGCCCTTGGGCGGCGTCCGATTGGCGGCACGGCTGGAATCGCCGCGAAGCGGCCGCGTGCTCGAACTGCTGACTGACCAGCCGGGCCTGCAGTTCTATTCGGGCAATTTCCTCGATGGCAGCGCGGCCGGCAAAGGCCGCAGACTTTACCGTCAATCCGACGCGCTCTGTCTCGAACCGCAGGCTTGGCCGGACACGCCGAACCGCCCGGATTTCCCGTCGGCGCGTCTCGATCCCGGCGAACGCTACCGGCATGAGACAATTTATCGCTTCGGAACGGTGTGAGGCGCGATCGAAACCAAATGCAAAGATGTGCCGATCAAGATGTGCCGTTCATGAATCTTACGGCCCAGCGCTGCCATCTCGGCGTGCAACGCGCGGCGCTATTGCGCGTCAGGATGGCAGGGTTACATATAAGCTCCGCCACACGAGGAGTCCCATGACAGCACAACAGCGCAATCTTTCCGCATTGATCGATCCCGTCAAACTCGACCGCCTCGCCGAGGTGGCCGTCAAGGTCGGGCTTCAACTGCGGGAGGGACAGGATATGTTGTTGACCGCGCCCGCGGTCGCGCTGCCGCTGGTGCGCAGGATTGCCGAGCACGCCTACAAGGCTGGCGCAGGCATCGTGACGCCGATTATGTCGGACGAGGAGCTGACGCTCGCGCGCTATCGCTTTGGCCATGACGACAGCTTCGATCATGCCGCCGGCTGGCTCTATGAGGGCATGGCGAAGGCTTTTTCGTCCAACACTGCGCGCTTGGCCATCGTCGGCGAAAATCCGATGCTGCTGTCGGGCGAAGATCCCACGAAGGTGGCGCGCGCCAGCAAGGCCAATTCGATGGCCTATCAGCCGGCGCTGGAGAAGATCGTCAATTTCGACACCAACTGGAACATCATCGCTTTTCCGAGTCCGTCCTGGGCGATGCAGGTCTTCCCCGACGACGCCGAGGACGTCGCGGTGGCAAAGCTGGCGGAAGCGATCTTCAAGGCCTCGCGCGTCGATCAGGACGGGGCGATCGCGGCGTGGGCAAAGCACAACGCCGCGCTGCGCGAGCGCACCGAGTGGCTGAACGGCCAGCGCTTCCGTGCGCTTCATTATACCGGCCCGGGTACCGACCTGACCATCGGGCTCGCCGACGGCCATGAATGGGAAGGCGGCGCCTCCACCGCGAGGAACGGCATCACCTGCAACGCCAACATCCCGACCGAGGAAGTTTTCACCACGCCGCATTGCCGGCGCGTCTTCGGTCATGTCGTCAGCTCGAAGCCTTTGTCCTATCAAGGCACGCTGATCGACAATATCGCGGTGCGCTTCGAGGAAGGGCGGATCGTCGAGGCCAGGGCCTCGCGTGGCGAGGAGGTGTTGAACAAGGTGCTGGATACCGACGAGGGCGCGCGCCGGCTCGGCGAGGTCGCGCTGGTGCCGAACTCATCGCCGATCTCGCAAAGCGGTCTGTTGTTCTTCAACACGCTGTTCGACGAGAATGCCGCGTCGCATATCGCACTGGGCCAGTGCTATTCGAAATGTTTTGTCAACGGCACCAACTTGACGCCGCAGCAGGTCGCGGCGCAAGGCGGCAACCAGAGCCTCATTCATATCGATTGGATGATCGGTTCAGGCCAGACCGATATCGACGGCCTCCACGCCGATGGGCGCCGCGTGCCGGTCTTCCGCAATGGCGAGTGGGCGTGAGATCGGGCGGGCGCAAGCGCCGGCGAGTAGGGGAAAGTGGTCGTAAGAGACCGGCTTGTCGAGTGCGCTTGTTACTCAGCGCACCCGACGCGGCGAGGGGATATTGGTTTGGGTGATCTCATTCGACATGAACGGTGATGCGCTCAGACATCACCGGCGACTTGTGCGGAATATGGCTCCCGTCGCCGAGAACGAGCTGCAGCGTGTGGTCTCCCTTGGGCAGGGTGACCGTGGCCTCGGTCTGGCCTTTGCCGAAATGAATATGATGTTCGTCGGCCGGGATCGCTTCGTTGAGCGCTTCGCCCTCGATCTTCGCGTCGATGATGAGGTGATGATGGCCGGTATTCGGGATCTCGGTCCCGGCCGGCGCGATTCCCATGCCGGACAGGCCAAAGCGGATGGTGACCGGGGAGGTGACGGTGTCGCCGTCCTTCAGGTTGATGAAATACACCTTGGCGTCGGCGGGCGCGGCCGTTTCGCCGGCCAGGGCGAACGTCGCAGTCGAAAGCATCATCGCGAAAGCAACAGCGATTTTTCGCATCGGAGAGTCCTTATGTAAATGGATTGGCTTCGTGACGAGATCGTGAAGAACAGATGACTACACCCGTCCTTGCATCGAACCTTTGCCGTGTTGCCGCGATCGAAATGTGACCATCACGTGTTCTTTATCCACGACCAATTTCTTCAAGACGAAACGTGAATGTCAGCTCGCGAAATGCCTACGCAAGCGGCACCTCGGAAGCCTCGGGATGGCTTTGAACGATCAGCGCGCTTACAGGAAATGAATCCATGAGTGTAATCCCGGCTTCGACCACCGTTTTCGACTCCCTCCTGTTTCGCGATGCCTTCGGCACGCCAGCCATGCGCGGGGTGTTCTCCGACATCGGCCTGATATCGCGCTACGCCGAGGTGGAGATCGCGCTGGCGAAAGCCGAGGCGCGCTGCGGCGTGATCCCGCCGGAGGCGGCGCAAGCGATCGCGGAACGCACCGATGTCGCGGCGCTCGATTTCGACCTGCTCCGCAGCGAGACCGATATCGTCGGCTATCCGATCCTGCCGCTGGTGCATCAGCTCGCCAGGCAATGCGGCGAGGCCGGCCGTTATCTGCATTGGGGCGCGACCACCCAGGACATCATGGACACCGCTGTCGTCCTGCAACTGCGCGCCGGTCTTCAAATCATCGACGAAGACATCGCTGCGCTGCGCGGCATTCTCGCCGATCTTTCCCGGCGCTACCGCGATACGCCGATGGCGGGCCGCACCCATCTGCAGCAGGCGCTGCCGGTGACGTTCGGCTACAAGACCGCGATCTGGCTTGCGATGTTCGACCGTCACGCCGAGCGGCTAGCGCAACTCAAGCCGCGACTGCTGGTTGGCCAGTTCGCCGGCGCGGCCGGCACGCTCGCTTCCCTTGGCGACAAGGGATTCGAGGTGCAGCGGGCGCTCTGCGAGGAGCTTGGCCTCGGCGTTCCCGTCGCGACCTGGCACGTCGCCCGCGACAGTTTCGCCGAAGTCGTGAACTTCCTCGGGCTTGTCACGGGCTCGCTCGGCAAGATCGCGCTCGATGTCATGGTGATGGCCTCGACCGAATTCGCCGAGGTCTACGAGCCGTTCGTGAAAGGGCGTGGCGCGTCCTCGACCATGCCGCAGAAGCGCAACCCGATCTCCTCGGAACTGATGCTCGCGGCCTGCAAGGCGGTCCGCCAGCACGCGGGCCTGATGCTGGATGCGATGGTGCAGGATTTCGAGCGCGCCACCGGGCCGTGGCACGCGGAATGGATGGCGATCCCGGAAAGTTTCGTGCTGACCGCGGGCGCCTTGCATCAGGCGAAATTCGCGCTTGGCGGCCTGATCGTCGATGAGAAGAAGATGGCGGAAAATCTCGACATCAGCCGCGGGCTGATCGTCGCCGAGGCCGTCATGATGGGGCTCGCGCCGCAGCTCGGCCGGCAGGACGCGCATGACGTCGTCTACGATGCCTGCAGGCTCGCCAATGAGAAGGGTATTTCGCTCAGCGACGCGCTGTCGGCCGACAAGCGCGTCGCCGAGCGCATCGACCGCGCCACCATCGATCGGCTGACCGCGCCGAAGAACTATCTCGGTCTTGCGCCGGACATGGTGGATCGCGTGCTGGCCGCGACCGAGATTGAGAGCAAGCGTTGAGAGGCCGACTGAGGAAATATGGCCGCCGGTCAGGACCCCCGCCAGAGCCGCAGCAGGATCTGCACGGCGCTTGCGATCATGACCAGGATCGTCAGCGTCATGCCGCCGATCCGGCCGACGACGAATTGCGGCGTCATCGGCTTCGCATACATGCCGAGCGGATGCAGCAGGCGGGCGACCAGCAGCGTCGCCATCAGCAGGTGGATCCGAAGCGCGGCAAAGCCCGACATTTCCAACATCGCCACCATCAGGGCCGTGATCGGCACATATTCGGCAAAATGCGCATGCGCGCGGATCGCGCTGCGCAAGTCCGTGTTGCCGCTGTCGCCGAACAGCACCAGATTTTTTCGGCGCAGCAGCGCCACACGCAGGCCCAGCGCGGCATAGATGAGTGCGAGAACGGCTAGATATCCCGACGTGATCGTTGGCACCTGCATGTGGCGTCCCCCTTGCGTTGTTATGCTGATTTCGCCAGCAGCTCTCCGTGTCCTTCGCGCACGAAGGTCGCGAATGTCTTGGGCTTCAAGCCGCCGATCTCTTCGATCGCACCGGTCACCGCATAGCGGGGATCTTTCGGGTCGATCGCCGCGCCGCGAATCGCCCGCCAGAGCGAGGACAGATGCTCGACCGCGTGCGTATTATAGCCGCGCGCCAGCGCGTCGCGGCGCCATTCTTCGTCGGAAATCTCTTCGTACCGCACATCCCGGCCGAACTCGCGTGCGAAGGTTGCGATGATCTCTTTCAGCGAAATTGTCGTGCCGATCAAACGAACGGCGGTGCCGGCCTTAAGCTCAGGGCGAACCAGCAGTCCGGCGGCGACGCGCCCGACGTCTTCGCCCGCGACCAGCGGCAGCACGGTGTTCTCGCTGCCCCATGGCAGCCGCACCGCGCCTTGTGCCGGCAGGCTCTGGC
>Ga0126371_10001623_pt1 | contig 19100 bp, 19 predicted proteins | sample PanSoiMetaPlot_4_FD_110145 | JGI IMG/M metagenome (GOLD analysis project Ga0126371, IMG submission 110145) | Tropical forest soil microbial communities from Panama - MetaG Plot_4 | ecosystem: Environmental > Terrestrial > Soil > Tropical forest > Bulk soil | place: Panama | collected 2016-02-17 | reverse complement strand
TGACTCGGACCCGGGTTTTGGCTAAGGGATTGAGCGGAAGACCGGCCTGTCTCCGGCTCTCGTCTCTTCATCTGCATCGCTGATCCGCGCGCGGCCCGAGCCAGGACCGTCCGCTCTTCCGGTGAACCGATCCTTCCGGCCCTAGGGCCGCACCCCTCCCGCCGCTGTTTTTACTTGCGAAAGCCGCAATCGATGAACCTCCAGGAACTCAAGCGCAAAACTCCCGCCGATCTCCTCACCCATGCCGAGGAGCTCCAGATCGAGAACGCCTCCAGCCTGCGCAAGCAGGAGCTGATGTTCGCCATTCTCAAGACGATGGCCGACAAAGACCAGGCGATCTACGGCGACGGCGTGCTCGAAGTCTTGCAGGATGGCTTCGGTTTCTTGCGCAGCCCCGAGGCGAACTACCTGCCGGGTCCGGACGACATCTATGTCAGCCCGTCGCAGGTCCGCCGCTTCGGCTTGCGCACCGGCGACACGGTCGAAGGCCAGATCCGCTCGCCCAAGGACGGCGAGCGTTATTTCGCGCTGTTGAAGGTCAACAAAATCAACTTCGACGATCCCGAGAAACTGCGCCACCGCATCAACTTCGACAATCTGACGCCGCTTTATCCCGACGAGAAGCTCAAGCTGGAGCTCGATGATCCGACCAAGAAGGACCTGACGACGCGCGTCATCGATCTGATCACGCCGCTAGGCAAAGGCCAGCGCGCGCTGATCGTCTCGCCGCCGCGGACCGGCAAGACGGTGATGATGCAGAACATCGCTCATGCCATCGCGGCGAATAACAAGGAGGTCTATCTCATCGTCCTGTTGATCGACGAGCGACCGGAGGAAGTCACCGACATGGCGCGCTCGGTCAAGGGCGAGGTCGTGTCGTCGACCTTTGACGAGCCGGCGGTGCGCCACGTCCAGGTCGCCGAGATGGTGATCGAGAAAGCCAAGCGCCTCGTCGAGCACAAGCGCGACGTCGTGATCCTGTTGGATTCGATCACGCGCCTGGCGCGTGCCTACAACACCGTTGTGCCCAGCTCGGGCAAGGTGCTGACTGGCGGCGTCGACGCCAACGCGCTGCAACGGCCGAAGCGGTTCTTCGGTGCCGCGCGCAACATAGAGGAAGGCGGCTCGCTCACCATCATTGCCACCGCGCTGATCGACACCGGCTCGCGCATGGACGAGGTGATCTTCGAAGAGTTCAAGGGCACCGGTAATTCGGAAATCGTGCTCGATCGCAAGGTCGCGGACAAGCGCACCTTCCCGGCGGTGGACATCACCAAGTCGGGCACCCGCAAGGAAGAGCTGCTGGTCGACAAGGCGGTTCTCGCCAAGATGTGGGTGCTGCGCCGCGTGCTGATGCCGATGGGACCGATGGACGGGCTCGAATTCCTGATCGACAAGCTCAAGCAGTCTAAGAACAACGCCGATTTTTTCGAGGCGATGAACACCTAGGACCGACCAGCGGAGAGACGCGGTGTGGCGCGAACGCGGTGCGTTGCTGCTTTTACCGCTGGCGTTTCTCGCCGCAGAGCTGTTGCTGCGTTACCACGGCCTGCCGTATTGGCTGTGGTTCAACCTCGATCCGAGCTACATCTATCTCATCGGCGGGCTGAATATCCTTCAGCACGCGCCGCCGGCGCAGTTCCAGCATCCGGGCGTGCCGGTGCAGCTGGTGGTCGCAGCCGCCGCCTGGTTCACGCCGGCCGCCGAACGGCTTAAGGATGCCGAGATCATCCTGACCCGCGCCAGCGACGCGATGCTGGCGTTCGACGCTGCGATGCTGTGGCTGATGGGCAGTTGCATCCGGCGGCGCGCCGATACGCTGCTGCCGGCGCTGTTCGCGCAACTGGCGCCGTTTATCACCATGCTGACCCTCAAGCATGGGATCGAGGTCGAGCCGGAACCGTTGCTGCTCGGCGCGGTCGCCCTTCTGGTTGCGACCATGGTCGAGGACGCTGTCGTGCCGCGGACCGCCAGCCTTCTTGGTATGGCGTTCGCGGTCGCGTTCGGCGCGGCGTGCAAGATCACTTTCGCGCCGCTGGGTCTGGCGCCGCTGATCGCCATGCAGAGCGGCGCGCGGCGTTTCGCGTATATCGTGGCGGCCGCGATTCTGTTCGCGCTTTGGATGGCGCCCGAGATTCCGAATTTGGCACCGATGACGGCGTGGTTCACCGCCCTCGCCCAAGGCAGCGGCACCTACGGCCACGGGCCGCAGACCGTCGTCGCCTGGGCGACCTATCCGCACCATTTTGCCAAGCTGTTCTTCGCCCGGCCGCTGTTCCTGGCGGCGTTCGCCGCCGGCGTCGTGGCGCTGATCCTCGGCCGTCGCGACGCGCCGGGCGCGCGCCTTTTGCTCGCGCCGCTGACAGCACAGCTCGTGCAGATTGCCCTGGTCGCCAAGCATCCAAGCGGTCACTACATCCTGCCGGCACTTGAGCTTGCCGGCCCGGTGCTGGGCCTGGCGTGGTTTGTGGCGACCGAAAGCGGGTGGCTGTCGCCGCGCCTGACCGGTCCCATCGGCGCGATAGCGTTGGCGGTGATTGTCATTGCGCAAGGTATCGCCTTCGTCGGCCAGGATGCCGAAATGCGCAGCCGCGCCGTGGCCGCGCAGGCGATTGATCTAGCGCGTGATCTGCCGCGCTGCGCCCATGTCTACGATTTCATGGCGTCGGCGCCATCGGCGGCGTGGTTCTACAATGACAGCTATTCCGGCCAACGCTATGCGGCGCAGCTCAAAGCGCTGATGCCGCTAGACGATTATTTCGCCGAGCCGTGGCGCGGATCGATCGAGAATTGGGACGGCGCGGTACCGGCGGCGGCGCTCGCGCAGCGATATCCCTGCATCGCGCTGCGCAGCGCCGAACCTAACGCGGTCGATGTGCTGGCGAAGCAGTTCGGCGCGCGCTTCGCGCACGCCGCACGCTGCCGCGCCGGCGACGAGGATATCCTGGTTGCCGGTGCCGGCTGTCCGGCCGTTAAACCGTAAATACCGTCGAGCCGGTGGTCTTGCGCGCCGCCAGGTCGGTGTGCGCTTTGGCCGCGTCCTGCAACGGATAGGTCTGATTGACCTCGATCTTGACGACGCCCTTGACGACGACATCGAACAATTCCTTGGCGCCGGCGACCAGGTCTTCGCGCTTGGCGGCATAGGTATTGAGCGTCGGCCGGGTGACGTAAAGCGAGCCCTTCTGCGACAGCAGACCGAGATTTAGCGGCTCGGGTGCGCCCGAGCTGGCGCCAAACAGGGCGCAGACGCCGAACGGCGCCAGACAGTCGAGCGATTTCATGAAGGTGTCCTTGCCCACCGAATCGTAGACCACCGGCACCTTCTTGCCGCCGGTGATCTCGACCACGCGCTTCTGGAAATCCTCTTTGGTGTAGTTGATAACGTGGTCGTAGCCGTGCGCCTTGGCGAGCTTGGCCTTGTCGTCGCTCGACACCGTGCCGATCACAGTCACGCCCAGATGCTTCGCCCATTGGCCGGCGATCAGGCCGACGCCGCCTGCGGCGGCGTGGAACAGAATGGTGTCGCCCGGCTTCACGCGATAGGTGCGGCGCAGCAGGTATTGGGCGGTGAGGCCCTTGAGCATCATTGCCGCCGCCGTCTTGTCGTCGATGCCTTTCGGCAGCGCGAGCAGGCGGTCGGCCGGCATGACGCGGATTTCGGAATAAGCGCCGAGCGGCCCATTGCCATAGGCGACGCGATCGCCGGCTTTAAGGTCGCTGACGCCGGGGCCGACTTCCTCGACTACGCCGGCGCCTTCGGCACCGAGGCCGCTTGGGAGCGGCGACGGATAGATGCCCGTGCGATTGTAGATATCCATGAAGTTCAAGCCGACGGCGGTGTGGCGCACGCGCGCCTCGCCAGGGCCAGGCTTGCCGACCTGGACTTCTTCCCATTTGAGGACCTCAGGTCCGCCGTTCTGATGGAAGCGGATGGCATGCGGCATCGGTCGTCTCCTCAGGTTCGGGTGTCGGGGTCGCTCAGCCGCCGAGATGGCGGTGGAAGAATTCGAGGCTGCGCTTGCCGGCCTGATCGGCGGCGGTCTGGTCCCAATGCGCGCCGCCGGGCCGGGCGAAGGCGTGACCGCAATTGGGGTAATCGTACATCGTCACGTGCGAATTGCTCTTGAGACCGGCGTGAATCTTTTCCTGCGCCGGCGGCGGCACGAATTCGTCCTTGCCGGCGATGTGCAGCAGCAGCGACGTCTTGATGTCCTTGGCCTCGCCGAGCGCGTCCTGGATGCCGACGCCGTAATAGCTGACGCTGCAATCGACGTCGGTGCGTGTCGCCATCAGATAGGCGAGCTTGCCGCCGAGGCAGAAGCCCACCGCACCCGCCTTGCCGTTGCACGCCGGATGATTGCGCAACTCCGCAAGCGACGCCTTCAGATCCTCGACGCCCTTGTCGACATTGAAGCGCTGGAAATAACCAACGGCCATTTTCCATTCGGCCTCGGTCTTGTCGGTGATCTGAATGCCAGGCTTGAAGCGCCAGAACAGATCGGGGCAAAACGCGGTGAAGCCTTGGCCCGCAAGACCATCGGTGATCTGGCGCATCACCGCATTGACGCCGAAAATCTCCTGGATGACGACGACGCCCGGACCCTTGCCGGATTTGGGCGTCGCGAGATAACCGGAAAAACTGCCGCCATCCGCGGCGCGGACCGTGACTTCGGCCATGATGCCTCCCTTTGGGTGTTTATTGGCGGCAAGCCTAGCTGGGCGGCCGTGGCTTGTCATCGGCGCCGGCCGCGGTCAGGGCAGCCATGCGCGCCATGGTGGCCAGCGATTGATCAGGTCGGCGAGCGTCTGATAGCCGCCGCGGGCCGGATGGGCGCCGTCGCTGGCGGCGGCTTCACGCATCCACGCTGACGACGATTGCAGTACGGCGAAGACATCGAGGAACGGCACAGACAGATCACGGCAGACAGCCTGCAATTCTGGAATGAGCGCGCCAACCCGTGCGTTCACGCCGGCGTCCGCAATCGGCGGCGGTCCGATCATCAGCGTCGGCGCCATCGCCGTCGCGTCTGTCAGGATTTGCCGGGCGTTGGCGACCGACGCCGCCTGTTCGACACGCCGTTGGCTACCTTCGACAAGGCAATCATTGACGCCGAAGGAAAAGACCAGCGCGCGCGGATGCTCGGGCGGTAACCGGTGCGACGCCTCGTCATGCCACCGTGCCAGTACGTCGGCGCTGGTGTTGCGGCGAATGCCACCGTTGTAGCACGTGACGACGTGACCACGCGCGGTTGCCGCCGCGCAGACGCGGCCGACCCAGCCGCGGGTGTCGGGATCGCCGAAGCCGGTGACGAAACTGTCGCCGAAGAATGCGATGCGCAGATCCATGGCCGCCATCCGCCGTTACCGGCGTTATAGCAGCAACGCGCCTTCGAATTGCAGCAGCCGGCGCTTGGTCTCGACGCCGCCGGGCGCGCTGTAGCCGGTCAACGCGCCGTCGGCGCTGACCACGCGGTGACAGGGAATGATGATCGGAATCGGATTGCGGCCGCAGCCCTGGCCGAGCGCACGCGGCATCTGGCCGAGTTCGCGCGCCAATTCGCCATAGGTCGCGGTTTGGCCATAAGGAATCTTGGTCATCCGCGCCCACAGGCGTTTTTCGTCGTCGCTGCCGGCCGGCGCCAGCGGCAGGTCGAAATGGGTGCGCTTCTTGGCGAAATATTGCTCGAGCTGGCGTTTGGCTTCGATCAGCACCGCGTCGGGCTTGCCGCTGGCGCGGCCGCCCCATTCGAGCGCGACGATCTTGCCGTCGCGTTCGACCAACGTCAGGAAGCCGAACGGGCTGTCGAGCGGTAGACGCTTCAGCGCGTCGTCAGCGCCTGGCGCAACGCGTCCGGGGTCGTGATCGGCAGGGAGCATGTCGGTCCCTCGCAGATATAGGCAGCGGCGCGGCCGGCGACCGGACCCTTGCCGTGCGCCGGGTGGCCATCGGGCAGTTTACCGCCGGGCGGCACGACCGTCAGCGCCCGGTTGGGCAGGCTGACGGCGAAGACCGCTTCGATCAGCGCGTCGGTTTCCGATGCGCCGTGCGATCCGGCGACGACGATCTGTAAGCCATGGTCGAGCGCGTCGCGCGCCGCCAGCAACGCCGCATGCGCGATCGGGTTGCGCGCGACTTCGCCGGCAAAGGCGACGAACAACGCTTCGGCGCGTTCGCGATGGCGCGCCTCGCCGGTGAGATAGAAAAGCCGCGCCAGATTCTGCGCCATGACGCCGTTGGCGGCCGGGACCGGGCCGTCGTAAGCGGGCTTGGTCCGCACGATCAGGCTTTCGCCATCGTCGGCGGTGTAGCAATAGCCGCCGCTCTTGTCCCAGAAATGCGTGTCGGCAAACGCCAGCCAGCGGCGGGCACGATCGAGATAACCGGCGTTGCCGGTGATTTCATGCAGCGTCAGCGCCGCGCGGGTCATCTGGGCGTAATCGTCGAGCATGCCGGCATGCGCGGCGCGGCCGGCGCGGAAGGAATGCTTGAGTCGGTCGCCGTCGCCGAGTGAGCCGGCGACGAAATCGAACGCACCGACGGCAAGCGTGCGCCATTCCGGCCGGCCGAATGCCGCCGATGTCTCGGCCAGCGCCGCGATCAGCAAGCCATTCCAATCGGCCAGCGCCTTGTCGTCGAGACCGGGCCGCACCCGCCTCGCTCGCGCAGCGAGCAAAACCCCGAGATCGCGGGCGAACTCGGCCTCTTCGTCGCCGCGCCAGTCGAGATGACGAAGGCGGTTGACGATCGTGTGGCCTTCCCAGTTGCCCACCGGCGTGACGTCGTAGATGTCCTTGAAGCGTGCGGCGCGGTTGCCGAGCAGCGCGTCGATTTCGGCTTCCGACCAGACATAGAACTTGCCTTCCTCGTGCTCGCTGTCGGCATCGAGGCTCGAAGCGAAGCCGCCTTCGGACAGGCGCATCTCGCGTTCGAGCCAGGCAACCGTTTCGGCGACGCGCGCCGCGTAAAGCGGCTTGCGCGTCTCGCGCCAAGCCTCGGTGAGCAGCCCGATGAGAAGGGCATTGTCGTAGAGCATCTTTTCGAAATGCGGCACCAGCCAACGCGCATCGGTCGAATAGCGTGCAAAGCCGCCACCGACATGGTCGTAGATACCGCCCTGACAAATATGATCGAGGGTCAGCAGCACGGCGTCGCACAATGCCGGATTTTTGCCGCGCTTCCAGCCGCGCCAGAGCAGATCGAGCAGCGGCGCCTGTGGAAATTTAGGCGCCGTGCCGATGCCGCCGTTGACGCCGTCGACAACGCGGATCAGTGCTTCGGCTGCCTTGAGCGGCAGCTCGGCCGGGATGCCGGCGCCGGTTGCCGGCGTCGCGAGCTTGCCAAGCTCGGCCTTGAGCACGCCGGCGTGCTGCATCAGCTTGTCGCGCTCGCGCCCATAGGCGTCGGATACGGCGCGCAACACCTCGGGAAAGCCAGGCCGGCCCCAGCGGGCCGTCGGCGGATAATAGGTGCCACCGAAGAACGGCTCGCCCGCGGGCGTCAGGAACATGGTCAGCGGCCAGCCGCCCTGTTCGCCCATCAGCACGAGCGCGTGCTGATAGATCGCATCGAGATCGGGTCGTTCCTCGCGGTCGACCTTGACGCTGACGAAACGCTCGTTCATCAGCGCCGCGATTTCGGGATTCTCGAAGCTCTCGTGCGCCATGACGTGGCACCAATGACAGGCGGCGTAACCGACCGAGAGGAGGATCGGCTTGTCCTCTTGGCGCGCGCGCGCGAGCGCCGCCGGTCCCCACGGCTGCCAGTGCACCGGATTGTCGCGGTGCTGGAGCAGATAGGGGCTGGTTTCGTGCGCCAGCGTATTGGCGGTCATACGTCTATGAACCTCGTCGATGCCAGTTCGGTTTCGGGCGTTATTGGTGCGCCTGCGCGCGCGCCGGCTTGGTCTTGCGCAAATAATGGCGATGCGCTTTCGCGCGGTTGCCGCAGGCGCGCATCGCACACCAGCGCCGCGTGCCGCCCTTGCTGTCATCGAGGAAGAGCCAGCGGCATTTCTCGTTAACGCAAAGCCGCACCCGCGGCAATCGCTCGCCGGCGAGCAGATCGCCAGCCGACCAAAGGACCGGCGCGAGCAGGCTGGCAACGGCCGGAGCGGCAGGCGGCAACCGCCAGCGATTGCCGGCGTCGGTGACCGTTACTGCAACGCGGCCGGGCGCGCCTTCGAGCAAACGGTTCAACGTTTCGATATCGGGCGCCGCGGGCCGGGCGTTGTCGGCGGTTGCGCTGAACAGCCGGTAGATCATCTCGCGCGTCGCAATCGCCTCGTCAAATAACGTCGCGGCGTCACGCGCGTTGCGCTGCGCCCATTGCCGGAGCGCGTCCGCACTCGTCGCGTCAAGTGACTTCGCGGTCTCGCACCAAGCCACCAGGTCGGCGAAGGCCTGCAATTTCTCCACCGGCTGATCGCTCGGACGCCACGCCCGGCTGTTGGCGAAGGCGAGGCAAAGGTCCTCGGGCGGCGCCGAAACCAGGCGAATACGGCCGTTTCGGCGATCAGCTTCGTTCATAGGCCTATACATACTAACCGCATATGTGGTTGACAAGGCCGGCCAGAGAAGTTATAACCACACAGATGGTTATATATGGCCGGCGCTTTGGCGCCGGCTTGGTGTGCGGGAGAAGAGAATGGCCAACCCGATGAACATCGTTATCGCCGTACCGGCCGGCTCACGCGCGATGACGCGCAACGCGGCCGGCCGCCGGAACCTGATTCTCGGCGTCACATCCGGCTTGCTGGTCGTGTTGTGCTGGGCGGGCTGGGTGGTGGCGACGCGTTTCGCGGTGACGACGCACCTCCGGCCCGTCGACGTCGCTTTCTTGCGCTACCTGGTGCCGGCCGTCGTGTTGCTGCCGGTGCTGTTGCGTCGCGGCTTCGGGCCGCGGCAGATCGGCGTCATGCACACGGCGATGCTGGTCGCCGGTGCCGGCCTCCCGTTCCTGTTGGTCGCTTCGACGGGCATGAAATTCGCGCCGGCGTCGGACGTTGGCGCGGTCATGGTGGGAACGATGCCGGTGTTCGTCGCGGTGTTTTCGGCGTTCGTCAACCGCGAACGGTTCGAGCGGGTTCGCGTGCTTGGCTTTCTTCTCGTTGTTCTCGGGATCGCCGGCATCGCGGCGCACGGACTGTTCGACTTCCACTCCGGCGCATGGCGCGGCCATTTGCTGTTTCTCGCCGGCGCGGCGATGTACGCGATCTTCACCGTGACGTTCCGGCGCTCGGGCATCGGGCCGTGGCAAGCGGCGGCGATCGTCAATTTCTATTCGCTGCTGCTGATCGCGCCGGTCTATTTCCTGGCCTGCGAGCCGCGCGTGCTGTCGGCGGCGCCGGGCGAAATCTTGACGCAGGCGCTGATGCAGGGCGTCGTCGCCGGCATCGTCGCGCTGTACTTCTATGGCGATGCCGTGCGCCGGCTCGGCGCATCGCGGGCGGCGGTGCTCGGCTCCTTTACGCCGGTGGTTGCAGCGCTGGCCGGGATTCCTTTGCTGGGGGAGGTCCCGAACGCCGTCGCATGGCTCGCGATCCTGGCCGTCAGTGCCGGCGTCGTGCTGGCGAGCCACGGCAGCGCGGCATCGGCGCCAACGCTGACCAGCGCTTCGCGCGCTAGGCTTCCTCGAAATTGAGCGCGAAGTCGCCCGGCTCCGGTCCCCAAAGGTAGAGCGAATCTTCAGGCGGATGATCGCCGGGCCGCCACGAGCCGTCGGCCGGGATCTGGTCGATGTCGCAGAAATATTCGGCCAGGCTGTTCCACGGGTCGCGTAGGTAGTGGAAGAAGTTCGAGCCAAGCACGTGGCGGCCGAAACCCCAGCCGTTTTTGTAGCCGGCACCCATGACTTGCTGCGCGCCGAGGCCGATCTCGTCGGGCGAGGCGACTTCGAAGCTGGCGTGATGGAAGCCCGCTCGTGCGTCGGCTAAGAGCGCGACGACGTGATGGTCGCCGCCGCCCGGCAGGTGCAGGAAGGAAATAATGCCGGGCACGCGATCGCTGACCTTCATGCCGAGCGTCTCGGTGTAGAACGCGACCATCGGATCGAGCCGTGGCGTGTGCAGCAGGACGTGACCGAGGCGATGCGGCCGCGCCGGGTGGCGCTTGGGTGCGCCGCGCCGACCAGCGCGCTGATAATGACCGGGCGAGTTGATGGCGAAGGTGGGCGCGGAACGCCACGGTTTAGGACTTTCCGGCCGCACGTTGATCGGATGGCCGTCCGGATCCTCGAGCCACAGGCCGCCGCCGAAGGCGTTATGTGGCGCGTCGATCTCCTTGACGCCGCGCTGCTGCATGCGCGCGCGGATGGCGACGATGCCCTTATCGTCGCTGCCGAAGCGTAGGTGATTGAGCCGCTTCTTCTTGCCTTCGACCAGGAACACCTGGTCCTGGTCGCGGCCGTCGCAGCGGAAGGCGAGAACGCCGTCGCGCTCGCCGGGGGCCAGGCCGAAGGTCGTATAGAATTTCTGACCGGCCTTGAGCTCGGGCACGGTGAGCGCGTAACTCAACAGTGACTGCACCGACATGGGCGTCCTCCTGCGGTCTGGCTGCGGTGCGGCTCTTGCGCGGCGGCTGCGCGGCTGACGAGTAACTTATATATCCCCGCAATCCGCCTTTTGCATCACACTCGCCCGGCTTATGGACGGCGACACGATCTATGCCTTTGCCACCGCACCCGGCCGCGCCGGCGTCGCGCTGCTGCGGCTCTCCGGGCCGCAGGCTGGCGCCGTGCTGCGCGCGCTGACTGGGCGACTGCCCACGCCGCAACGCGCGCTGGTCACGCGGTTCAGCGATCCGCGCAGCGGTGAGCTCATCGATCGCGGTATCGCCCTGTTCTTTCCGGCGCCGCGCAGCCTGACCGGCGAAGACGTCGCCGAGCTGCATGTGCACGGCGGCCGCGCCGTTGCGTCGGCGCTGCTCGAGGCGCTGGCGGCGCAACCGGGCTTGCGGCTGGCGGAGCCTGGCGAGTTTTCGCGGCGCGCGTTCCTCAACGGCAAGCTCGACTTGACCGAAGCCGAAGGCATCGCCGATCTGGTCGCAGCCGAGACGGCGGCGCAACGGCGCCAGGCGCTGCGCCAGATGGCGGGCGAGGCCGGCCGCCTTTATGAAGCTTGGCGCACGCGGCTGTTGCGCGCGCAAGCGCGTGTTGAAGCCGAAATCGATTTTCCCGACGAGGGGTTGCCGGCCGATCTCGCCGCCGCAGTCGCTGCACAACTCGCTGAAATAAAAGGCGAAATCACGGTATTTTTGGGCGACAACCGCCGCGGCGAACGGTTGCGCGAGGGTCTTGCTGTCGCCGTGCTCGGTCCGCCCAACGCCGGCAAGTCGAGTCTGGTCAATGCGCTGGCGCGGCGCGAAGTGGCGATCACCGCTGCGACCGCCGGCACAACGCGCGATGTCATCGAGGTCGCGCTCGATCTTGCGGGATTTCCGGTGACACTGGCCGACACCGCTGGCTTACGCGATGCACGCAACGCGATCGAGGAAGAGGGCGTGCGCCGTGCGCGTGCACGCGCCGCGTCGGCGGATCTGAAACTTGTCGTCGTCGATGCGACCAGGTCCAAAGAAAAGAATTCGCTCGCCGCGCTGATCGACAACGATACGGTCGTCGTCGCCAACAAGATGGATCTCGCGCCGGCCGACGACGCGACGTGGGCCGATGCACTCGGCGCCGGCCCGGCGGTAAAAATTTCGGTGGCGACCGGCGCTGGCATTGCCGCCCTCGAAGCGCGGCTCGGCGGTGAGATCGCGCGGCGCTTTGGCACCGAGTCGGCGCCGCTGATCGCGCGCGCGCGCCATCGCCAAGCGCTTGAAGCCGCGTGCGCGGCCCTCGACCGTTATCCGCAGGCCGGCGCGCCTGAGCTCGCTGCCGAAGAGCTGCGTCAGGCGGTGCGCGCACTTGGTCGGATCACTGGCCGGGTCGGCGTCGAGGATTTGCTCGATGTCGTGTTCCGCGAGTTCTGCATCGGCAAGTGAAAGTGAGAAAAAAACACGAACATTTCGTGATTTCACAGCGTTAATACAACATCATATAGTATTAGTTCGTGAGACGTTCCGGGGTCGAATCGATCTCGGCTTACCAGATTTCGGTCAATGCCAGTCGGTGCTGGTTAATATTGACTGACCACTATGTTACGTCTCTGTAAATTTTCAAGATATTGGGATTCGCAAAAATACTATTTCGTATTACTGGAACCAGATCTCCGACCAGAGGCGGTGTTTCACGTGAAACACTTCCGCGCTCGGCTTTACTCGCTGCGGCGCCATCCGTAGATTGCCGCGATGCACCGGTACGACGTGATTGTCATTGGCGGCGGCCACGCCGGCTGTGAGGCTGCCGATGCGTCGGCGCGACTCGGCGCACGCACGCTGCTGCTGACGCATCGCCGGTCGACCATCGGTGAGATGTCTTGCAATCCAGCCATTGGCGGCTTGGCCAAGGGACATCTCGTTCGGGAAATCGACGCGCTTGATGGCGTCATGGCCCGTGCCATTGACCGGGCCGGTATCCAGTTCCGCATGCTCAACCGGAGCAAGGGCCCGGCGGTGCGCGGTCCGCGGGCGCAAGCCGACCGCAAGCTCTATCGCCAAGCCATGCAGGATCTGCTCGCGGCGCGGCCGGGCCTTGAGATCCGCGAGGGCGAGGCGGCCGCATTGACCTTCGACACGGCCGGCTGCTGCACCGGCGTTGAAACCGGCGATGGCAGACAGCTTTCGGCGGGTGCGGTGGTGATCACCACTGGCACCTTCCTGCGCGGGCTCATCCACATTGGCGAGGCCAAGACCGCCGCCGGCCGTGTCGGCGAAGCGCCATCGGTGCGCCTAGCACAGAGCTTGATGCAGGCCGGTTTTGCGCTCGGCCGGCTCAAGACCGGCACGCCACCACGGCTCGACGGCAAGACCATCGATTGGTCGGCGCTCGAGGTCCAGCTCGGCGACGACCCGCCAGAGCCGTTTTCTTTCCTGACCGAACAGATCACCACACCGCAGATTGTCTGCCATATCACCGCAACGACGCCGGCCAGCCACGCGCTGATCCGCGCCAATCTCCAGTACGCGCCCGTGTATTCCGGCCAGATCGACAGCGTCGGCCCGCGCTATTGCCCGTCGATCGAGGACAAGGTGGTGCGTTTTGCCGAGCGCGACCGGCATCAGATTTTCCTCGAGCCAGAAGGGCTCGACGACAACACGGTCTATCCCAACGGCATTTCGACCTCGCTGCCGGCAGCGATTCAGGCCGAATTGCTGACCACGATTCCGGGTCTGGAACGCGCCCGTATGGTGCGGCCGGGCTATGCCATCGAGTACGATTTTGTCGACCCACGGGAGCTCCGGCCGACCCTTGAAACCCGCAGAATTCCTGGGCTTTTTCTGGCTGGCCAGATCAACGGCACGACCGGATATGAGGAAGCGGCGGCACAGGGTTTGGTCGCTGGCCTCAACGCGGCGCTGACGGCTGCCGGGGGTGGCCGGGAATTCGTCTTGGATCGTGCCAGCGCCTATATCGGTGTGCTGATCGACGACCTTGTTTCACGTGGAACAAGCGAACCCTATCGCATGTTCACGTCGCGGGCCGAATACCGGCTCACGCTCCGCGCCGACAATGCCGATCAGCGTTTGACCCCCATAGGCATGGCACTTGGTTGTGTTGGTCCAGAACGGCGGGTCGCATTTGCTGCCAAGGCCGAAGCTCTCGACGGCGCCCGTGCCTTGGTTCGCCGGCTGAGCATGACACCGAGCGAACTGCGCCGCCGCGGCCTGACGATCAATGCGGACGGCATTCGCCGGTCGGCGGCCGACTTACTGGCCTATCCTGAAATCGATCTGGGCCAGCTGTCGGCCATTTGGCCCGAACTGGGCACGATTCCAGGGCCAATCGCTGAGCAGCTTGAGATCGACGGCCGCTATTCGGGCTATCTCGAGCGGCAGGCTGAGGAAATTGCTGCCTTCCGTCGCGATGAGGCCCTGAAGCTGCCGGCCGATCTGAATTATGACGCGATCGGCTCGCTATCGGCGGAAATCCGCACCAAGCTGCGCGCCAGCCGGCCGGAAACCTTGGGCGCCGCAGCCCGTGTTTCGGGGGTCACGCCGGCGGCGCTGGTTGCTCTGCTGCGCCACGTGCGGCGGCCGGCGGCATGATGCTCCAGGTCAATGACCGGCCGGTCTCAACCCGCCTGACACCGGAGGGCTTTGCCAAACTCGCGACCGTTTCACGTGAAACACTGGAACGGCTCCGGGCCTACGTCGCGTTACTGACCGCCTGGAACCGCCGGATCAACTTGGTCGGCGCCAATACCATCGGCGACGTCTGGCGTCGGCACATTCTCGATTCGGCTCAATTGGTGCCTTTGCTTCCGGACGGCACCCGAATCGTGGTTGATGTCGGCAGCGGCGCGGGGCTGCCAGGCTTGGTCCTGGCGATTCTCGGTGTGCCGGAGGTGCATCTTGTCGAAAGCGACCAGCGCAAAGCAGCCTTCTTACGCGAGGCGCAGCGCCTTACCGGCGCGCCGGTCACCATCCATGCCCAACGTGCCGAGCGACTGGCGCCCATCGCCGCCGATGTAATCGTCGCACGCGCGGTCGCGGCTGTGGATAACCTACTACTAATGGTGGACAAATTCCTTAGACCCCACACTATATGCTTATTTTTGAAGGGCAAGGGGGTTGAAGAAGAATTGACCCATTTGCCGCCGGCGCTGAAGATGAAGGCACAGATTCTGCCGAGCCGGAGCGATCCAACCGGCCGCATCCTGCGTCTCGAAGGGCCTTGATGGAATCGACGGCGCAAACTGCCGAACTGCACCCCGCGACCGGGCCTGCGGCGCCAGCCCGGGTCATCGCCATCGCCAACCAGAAAGGCGGCGTCGGCAAGACGACCACGGCCATCAACCTCGCCACCGCCATGGCCGCCGCCGGTGAAGCGGTGCTATTGGTCGATTTCGATCCGCAGGGCAACGCCTCGACCGGTCTCGGAATTTCCCGGCAAGCCAGAACCGTGACCAGTTACGACGTGCTGTTGGGCGCACACGAACTCGCCACCGCCGTCGTGCAAACCGCGGTGCCGCGGCTTGCTGTCGTGCCGGCGTCGGTCGATCTGTCGGGTGCCGAGCTCGAACTCGTCGATGCCGAGCGCCGCGAATATCGCTTGCGTGACGCGCTCGCCGGTAAATTGGGCCAGTTCCGTTACGTGTTGATCGATTGTCCGCCGTCGCTTGGCCTGCTGACGCTCAACGCGCTGGTCGCAGCGCACGCGGTGTTGGTTCCGCTGCAATGCGAGTTCTATGCGCTCGAAGGCCTGTCGCATCTGGTGAAGACGATCGAGCGCGTCAAAGGGAAACTCAATCCGGCACTCGAGATCCAGGGCGTCGTGCTGACCATGTTCGATCGGCGCAACAATCTCTCCGACCTGGTCGCTGCCGACGTGCGCGGACATTTTGGCGCGAAAGTCTATGAGACCGTGATTCCGCGCAACGTGCGCATCTCCGAGGCGCCGTCGCACGGGAAGCCTGTGCTGCTTTACGATTTCCGCTGCCCCGGTGCACAAGCCTATGTCCATCTCGCGGGCGAGGTGCTCAAGCGCGAGCGCTCGCTGCTCGAGCGCATCGCGTCATGATCGAGAAACGCGGACTCGGCCGCGGCCTGTCGGCCTTACTCGGTGAGGAGGCGTCGGCACCCGAACGCGATACGGCGGCACCGGCCAAAGGCGCGCGTAGTGTGCCAATCGACCAGATTTATCCAGGCTGGTTTCAGCCGCGGCGCAACTTCGACGAAAGCGAGTTGAACGCGCTGGTCGAGAGCATCGTGGCGCAAGGCATTCTCCAGCCGTTGTTGGTGCGGCCGCATCCGAAATTTGCCGGCGCGTTCGAGATCCTTGCAGGCGAACGTCGCTGGCGCGCGGCACAGCGTGCACATCTGCACGAAGTGCCGGTGTTGGTGAAGGAGATCGGCGACCGCGAGGCGCTTGAGATCGCGCTGGTCGAAAACATCCAGCGCAGCGACCTCAACGCCATCGAAGAGGCGCAAGGCTACAAGCGCCTGATCGACGAATTCAGCCACACCCAAGAGGCGCTGGCGACGGCGCTCGGAAAAAGCCGCAGCCATATCGCCAATCTGCTGCGGCTGCTGACGCTGCCGCAGGAGATCAAGGACATGGTCGCCGACGGCCGGCTGAGCATGGGTCATGCGCGCGCCCTGGTCGGGCTGGAGGCCGAGAAGGCGCTGGCGTTGGCGCAGACGATCGTGCGCGACGGCTTGAGCGTGCGCGAGGCCGAGCGTGCCGCCAAGCCGCCCGAAGAGACGCAGTTCGTTACGCGCAAGCCGCGCGGCGGCAGCCGACGCGACGCCAACATCGTCGCGCTCGAGCGCGAGCTGTCCGAGGCCTTGGGCCTCAAGGTCGATATCGCGTTCGACGGCAAGCGCGGCGCACTCACCATCCGCTACGCGTCGCTCGATCAGCTCGACGACGTGCTCAACAAGCTGCGCGCCAAGCCCTGACGCGATGGCTGCGAAGGCGCCGGTCGCCGTTGTCGCCGCCTCTGTCGTGCCCAATGCGAAGCCGTCGGCGTATCCCGAGCCGTTCTATTCGCGCGTGCTCGGACGGCAGAAACGCCAGCTCGGCGACGTTTTCGGTCTGACGCATTTCGGCGTCAACCTGACGCGGCTCGCGCCGGGTGCCATCTCGGCGCTGCGGCACACGCATTCAGCACAAGACGAATTCATCTATATTATCGAAGGCGAGCCGGTTCTGGTGACCGATGCGGGCGAGACGCCGCTCAAGCCGGGCATGTGCGCGGGCTTCAAGGCGGCGTCGGGCGATGCGCACCATTTGATCAACCGCACGGCGCGCGAAGTGGTCTATCTCGAAGTCGGTGACCGTGGTGTCCCGGATGACGTCGCCTATCCTGACGACGACATCCGTGGCACCCACGATACGGCAGGCAAACGAATCTTCCTGCACAAAGACGGCCGACCGTTCGACTGAGACGCGCAGTCGCCTCAGGCGGCTTTGGTCGTCATCATTTTCTTCCGGGCATCCTCGAGCGACAGTTTGGCGACGCCGACAATATGCGAAGCTTCGGGATACTGTTTGGTCGTCAGCCATTCCTCGATGAAGTCCAACCAGTCCACCACCAAATCGATCTCCGACATTTCCATAGGCAACTCTCCCCGAATGATTGTGCTCTCCGGGTGCGCCAGCTTTGCCCTGGGTCCTATTTATCTTGCCACAGATTCGCTCGGCATGATCAACTGGTCACTATCGGCGTTACGACGCCCGTTGCGACTCCGCCTGCATGGCGCCACGTGCAATGCGCAGCAATGCTGCACGGCAAATAGTTTCATCCTTCATGCCCGACGACTTGGCCTGGCGTTCGGCCTCGACGAGCGCTGCCAACGCGGCCGCGCCGCGCCGCGCCGGCCAAAGCCGCAACTGGCGCTTGAAACTATCTTTTATTTTAAAAAACAGCGGCGGCCGCACGGCAGCGATCGCCTCGTCGACGCCGGCGCCGTCGTCGAGCCGCGCCGCCGTCCGGTGGAGTTGCGTGAAGTGCCGCAGCGCGGCGCGCAGGATGCGGATCGGCGATTCGCCTTCGGCGAGCGCCCGCGTCAGCGCGCGCTCGCACGCGGCCGGGTTGCCCTCGGCGGCGGCGAGGATGGCGTCGTCGAGCGACAAATCGGCGCTGTCGCCGACCAGCGCGGCCGCTTCATCAAGTGATATCGTGCCGCCATCGCCGGCATAGAGCGCGAGCTTCTCGAGCTCCTTGCGGCTCAAAGCGCGGTCGCCGCCCAACGACGACACCAGGTAGGGCAGCGCGTCGGGCGCCAAGGTAATGCGGTGGGCACGTACGACCTCGCGCGCCAGCGCCTCGATCTCGCGCGGTCCATCGAGATAACAGGCGATCGCGGCGGCGTTCTTGGCGCTCTCGAAAGCACGGCGCAGACTCGAACGCGGCTTGAGATCGCCGCCCTCGACGATCACGAAACCGTCACCGGCCGGCGGATCGACAAGATAGCGCGTAAACAGCGCACCGACGGCGTCACCGGCGTCGGTCACATGCACCAAGCGCCGGCCACCCATCAGCGAAAGCTGCGCCGCCTCATCGTGCAAACGCGTCGGAGCCGCGAGCAGCGCATCCGCCGGCAAGGCGGCGACCCGGAAGGCGTCCTTCGGATCGGGAACGATGGCGCGCGCCAGGCGCGCGGCGCGCTCGCCGACCAGACCGCGATCGGGGCCGTAGACCAGGCAGGCGCGTATGGCCGGTTCGGGCGCTGCGAGAAAGGATTCGATGCGGCGGGATTCGAGCTTCACCGGCTCAGCGCGCGGCCGTCTGGCGCTGCGACCACAGCGACAGCTGCAGGTAGATGGCGTCGGCGAGGTCCTGGATGGCGCGCTCGCGTGCATCGTTCTCGGCGACAGTCGCCGCCCAGGCGTCGTCCTGCAGGTTGAAGGCGCTGACGGTTCGGCTGCTGCCGCTGACGCTGGTGCCGTTGCCGCTCAATGAATAGCTCGCCGTGGCGTTGATCTCCGAACGGGTCGAGATGGCGTTGCGCTGAATGCCCAGATCGGTCCGGCTCAAATTCAACGTAACGCTCAGCGTGTAGCGCGTCGGCAGCGTCACGCCGCGCGGATTGAGCTTCTCGCGCAGGGCCAATTCCAGCAGCTGGCCTTGGCGATCCGGGATCGGCGCGACTTTGATGGCGGCGAGCCTGGGATCGTATTCGCCCGCAGTATGGCCGCCGTACAGCGGATGGAAACCGCAGCCGGCGAGCGGCGCGGCGGCGAGGGCCGCCAGGATGCTGCGCCTAGACCACGACATTGACGATCCGATTGGGCACGACGATGGTCTTGCGCGGCGTCTTGCCGGCCAACGCGGTGATGACATTCGGCAGGGCGAGCGCCGCCTGGCGCGCGTCGGCCTCGCCGACGTCGCGCGGTACCTCGATCGTGCCGCGGAGCTTGCCGTTGACCTGAACTGCCAGTGTCACGGTCTCGGCGACCGCAAGAGCGGCGTCGGCCTTCGGCCACGGCTCGTCTGCGAGCAGCCGCTGATGGCCGAGCGCTTGCCACAGTGCTTCGGCGAGATGCGGCATCATCG
>Ga0126371_10001622_pt1 | contig 19104 bp, 14 predicted proteins | sample PanSoiMetaPlot_4_FD_110145 | JGI IMG/M metagenome (GOLD analysis project Ga0126371, IMG submission 110145) | Tropical forest soil microbial communities from Panama - MetaG Plot_4 | ecosystem: Environmental > Terrestrial > Soil > Tropical forest > Bulk soil | place: Panama | collected 2016-02-17 | reverse complement strand
TGCGCGCCCGAGGTCTCGACCTGGCCGCCATTGCCGCTCTGGCTGCCGCCCTTGGCGTAAACGCTGCCGTCGAAGCTGGTGAAGTTCATCGACCAGACGGCGACATTGCCGCCGTTGCCCGAGGTGATGGCGTTGGCGAGGATGATCGCGCCCTTGTCGACGGTCGTGGTGTTCGCGTTCGCATCCGGACCGGCGCCGTGGAAATCGCCGCCGACATCGACCGTGCCGCCGCCGGCATCGCCGGAGACGTTGACGGTGCTGTTGCTGGCGAGCTCGACGTTGTTGCCCAGCACCTTGACCGTGCCGCCGGTCTGACCGGCGCCCGTGCCCGAGGCATCGAGCGTGCCAGCGACCTCGACGGTGCCCGTGTTGCCGCCATTGAGAACGATCATGCCGTTCTGCTGCGAGACGGATTGCGCCTGTACCACGCCCGAGACATTGATGGTCTGGTCGACGACGCCCGAGGCGACGTTCGCGGTGATATAGACCGTGCCGCCATTGGCGCTGATGGTGCCGCTATTCGAAACCGCTGCACCGAGTGGCTTGCCGGTCGAGGGATCGATCGCCTGCGCGAGCGTCTGGCCGCTTACGGCAATGTTGATCAGCCCGTCGCCATAGAAGTCCAGCGTCGGCGTCGTGCCCGAGGCGAGCTGAACCGTTCCGAGCCGCGCCTGAATGACGCCCTGATTGCTCACGCCCGGCGCGACGAAGGCGGCGAGACCGGCCTGCGCGACGGTGATCGTGCCCTGATTGACGACGGCGGCGTTGGCATTGCCCGCCTGGCTCATCGTCAGGCTGCCGCCGTTGACGAATGTATTGATGTCACCTTGGGTCGGATGGGATGTGGTCGCGACGAGGCCTGCGACATCAACCTGCGCATTGGGCCCGAACCAAATGCCATTCGGGTTCGCGAGAACAATCCGGCCATTCGAGCTCAGGGAGCCGAAGATCTGCGAAACACTGCCGCCCGTCACGTTCTCGAGCTGCGTCGAGGTCGAGTTCGGCTGCTTCACGTTGACGCCGTAGCCCTGCGCGATCGAGAAGCTCTGCCAGTTGATCGCCGAGCGGTCCGTCGTCGCGATGATGTTCATCTGCGTCGAGGACGGCTGCGTGATCACCGCATGGCCGCCGACCACGGTGCCGCCCGTCGGCAGCGATTGCGCCTGCGCCATTCCAGTCGAGGCCGCCAGGAGCGCCGCCGCAGCGGTGCCCGCGAGTAGCCGGTTGCGAATGGTGGACGGGCGATTATTGAGCTCTTGCGTCATGGTGACCTCTCGCCGAGCAGACCCCTAGCGCTCAAATCGGGCTCATTTGAGCGAATTGTTTGCTGATTTCTATCAAAGCCCCCGCAGGCCCGCGTTCTGCGACCTGAGTAATTTGATGGAACCTTATATTGTGATTTATGCGTGTTAAAGAGAAATTTTCGTCACAATGAGTAAAAAATGTTGATGGGTTTCGTATTAACGTTAATGAATTTCTTAATACAAAGTAATACGTAAATATTCGTCAGTACCAGGAATTGTGGCAAAAAAACGAACGCGACTGCCGAAGGAGTTCGGCAGCTGTGGCAAAGTCGTGGCAGGTTGATTGTGGTTAATCAGCCGGGGTTTTTCATGGGAAGCACTTAGCTCACGGCTTTCCCGGGCATCGAATCTGTTTGGCCGTGCACCCCACGGGGCAAAATGCGGCCGCCGCCCTGCCCCCGACACCGGGCCGGGTTCGGGTCGTCCCGCTATTTAGCTTGTAGACGTGCGGCTTAGGGCTGAGTGGCGATGGGCGGCGCCACGAAGGTTTGCCACCGGCGCATCGACATCAGGTGCGCGTAAACGAGACCAAGCACGCGACGGCGGCGCCATTCGAGAAACACGTCGTCCGGCAGCGCGTCGAACCGGGCCTCGTCAACGACTTGAAAGCCATCGAGCGACACGCGGGCACCGTCGGTTCGCTGGATATCGATTCGCCTCGATACAAGCACCCCCGCATCCTGCAGGACCTTACCCAACGCCTGCGCGATCTGAAACTGGACCTGAAAGGCTTGGCAGAATTCCAGCGCTTGCTGGATGACCTTCGAGGGCGCGACGCCCTCAAACAACCGCTCCCCACCTCGCGGCGAAAATGATTCTGCGGCTTCGTCGATCGCCAGGTACGCTTGGTTAGCCGATGCCGTTGCGATGATGAACGGGTATCGCCGAATGTAGGCTGGAATGTACGTGTTCGCGCACCATTGCCCTGTTTCGTCGACAAAGGCATTGCGATTACCACCAACCCCGAGAACGGCCGCAGGGACTGGCGGATCAGTTTGTGCGAACACGATCGGGTAAAATGCCAGCGCAGCGAACAGCTCATCGGCGCCCAAGGGCACCGAATTGGTATCGCGCGCAAACCGGAAATCGTGCGATTCCTTGATACCCGCCTTCGCGTGACGCTGCGAATTGACCGGCTGCGGGTCCTTGTAAAAGAGAGGCAGCGCACCAGCGGTGGGAGCCGCTTTATTGTCGTTGCTGGATCCGGAACCCTCGCTACCGCTATCGTTCGTGGCACTCATTCCTAGCCTCGCCGAAAATCTGACATACGCCCCAAAGCGATTGGCGGCTCACGCATTGTGCGCACGAATTTGCATCAATGCGGTTAACGCCCTCTCGATGGGTCGGGCGGTAGAGCTAGCCCTGCGGCTGCGCGCTTAGAACTGCGCTGTCACCAGGAAGAAGAAGCGCCACGGACGGGCATGAGGCTCCCCAAGGTTGACACTTTGGTCGCGTGACAGCGGCTTCGCAACGGTTAGGTCGCTGCTCAGGTGATCCAGAAATGCGAAGCGAAGACCAAAGCCGGCATCTGAGAGCCGTCCGCTTCCAACCGATGCCACATTTCGCGACACGCGGCCCTGCTCGTAGAAGCCGTAAACTTGGTAGGTATTGAGGTAGGAAGCCGCGAATTTCGGCACCGGCGGGCTGTACTGCAGTTCGCCCTTGGCGGCCCAGCCATTGTCGGCCGTCACGTCTGAGGGGTCGTAAGCCCTCAGCCATTGCGAGCCGCCGAGCCCGAGCTGCTCGGATGCTGGCAGCGGTCCAAGGGTCGTGATCTGCCCTTCGGCATCGACCAAGACACCAAGTCCAGGATAAACGAACGCCAAACTTTGCTGCCGCGAAACCTCGCCTCTGAACTTTTCGAAGTCGGTCTGCGCACCGGGCCGAGACGGCACCGCCCGCATTTGCGCGGATGCCCCCAGAATCGTCAGTCCCTGGCTGAATTCGGCGCTCGCCAGATTGATGCCCGAGAAAGCGTCGGCGACGTCATATGTCCCGGCGAACCGCGCGACGCGCAAGTGGTCATCGGAGGACGGCGCTACCGACCGGTTATTGTTTACGACCGTGATCAGATCCCGCAGGTCGAAGCTACCGCGCACGGTCAGGTTCTGATCGCGGCTCCGGATAACCGGGTAATCCAAGCTCGCTTCCGCCTCGTCGCCGTCGCTAAAGACGTGGAACGGGCTCAATGTGTATTGCGGCCGTGTGTGCACGACGTTGCCGTAGAGCACGAGGCGTAAGCCGTCGTTGCCCAGCGGGTGAGTCCAGGAGAGCTCGCCATACTGCAATTCGCGGATGCTGGGCGTTGTGATGTATCGCGCGGCAATGCGATCGTCCGTGCCCGGAACGTTAAAACCCAGGCCGGTCGTGAATTGGATCGGCCCGAGGTATTTTGTTCCGCGATTGTCGACAGAGAACGACCCGTCAATCTCCTTCTGCTGAGCGATGACCGTCAGCGACGCCCCGCCCTCGACCGTGGTCGACGGGGCGAGCACGGCGCGTCCGGTAACGCCGGACAAATCATTGATGAGCAGCATGTACCGCTCGAGAACGGACGCACGCAGCGGTCGCACAGCCGAGATCTGTTGCGCATAGGCCTTGACGTTCGAGCTGTCGTACCCCTGGAAATGGACCTCGCTAACATAGCCTTCGACCACGTCGAGCCGCGCCACTTTGCCAATCCGCTGCGCTGGCACAAGCGCACGGGACAGGATGTAACCGCCCGCGCGATATTTGGCGGTAATCTGATCGGCCAAGCGATAGAGATCGACCAGAGTGATCTGTCGATTGAGATAGGGTTTGATCAGCGGCGCAAGGTCGGCCGGCGAATAGACGGTCGCACCTGACACCTCTATGTTTTCCAACGTCATCTTGACGCTTTCCGCCCCAGGGGGCGGAACATTCGGCGGCGGCGCTTGAACCGAGATCGGCGGCTTTACCGGCGCTGGCGACGGTGCGGCCTTAAACTGCTGCTGCGTCTGGCCGGGCTGGACCGAAGGAGGGATGACCTGAGCAACCGCTACACTGACGAACGCACTCGAGACAATCGTTGCGATCAGTACGAGCCAAACACGCGGCGGTAGCGCAAATTTGTGTCGAGTCACGTTCTCCCCCCACGCTGTACGCCAACGTGTCGAGCCGAACGTTAAATTTGATTGGTTTCAAAGTCCAGCCCTGGCCTGCAGCGGGCCATAAACTTGGGCTCCGACGCGATGAAGACGCCGCGATTCAATACGGCTGCACGAATAGCCTAGATGGTTGTGCGAATAGCCTAGGCGAGAAACGCCAGGAAATAAGCGGGCTTTAGAGCCATCTTTCACCGTTCCTTAATGCGCATCTGGTCTAGTTGCCGATAAGCAACGGTGGTGGGCTTTTTCTGGCTGCCACCTCACGAAACGGCAAAACCGGGGCGACCCGGCGACGCAAAGCTTCCGGTCTCACAAGAGATAGCGGGGCTCCCGAATGAGGTACGGCGATGTCGATCTGCGCACGCTTGTGTCGCTTGGGCACGCTTTCAATCGCGGCAACGCTTCTCTTTGCCTGCAGTAACACGGCGAACCTCAGTCAGCGGGCGACACCCTTGGCGCCCGCGCCACAAAGCATTACGTCACTTAACGACTCTTCGATTGCGACCCACGTCTTGCTATCGCCTGACAATAACGCCGAGGGTTACGCATCACCCGAAACGCAGGTAGTTCCATCGCAGGCGGCGATTCCGTCGTCGATCGCATCGGCACTGGCCGCCGGTATTGACGCCGATTTGCGCGACACCCAAAGCACGAAATCATTGGCTGTCGCAACGCCGGGCGTTGACTCGGCCGAACTCTTCGGCGAGCCAGCCACCTATTCGAATCAACCCTTCCAACGCTGGCTGAGCGTGCTGACGCGATTCAAGGCGCAGCAGACGGATCCGCAATACGCTTGTGGCATGAATAAGCACCAGATTTGCGCCCTTACATGGTGGAATAGCTTCGTTGCCAAAATCCGGGCTTTACCGCTCCGCGAGCGCGTCACGGTCGTCAATGACGTGCTCAACCGTGTCCCTTACGTGCCCGGTGAAAGCAATTGGGGCGATGCGGGTTACTGGGAGACGCCCTTCGAATTCCTGACACATGCGGGCCAGTGCCAGGATTACGCGAACGCCAAATATCTAGCGCTCGCCGAGTCGGGTGTTCCGGAATCGCTGCTGCGTTTCGTCGTTGTCCGCGACCGGCAGCAAGCGCTCGACCATGCGGTTCTGGTCGTCTATGTCAGTGGCGAGCCGCTCGTGCTCGACAATCAAAACGCCGCGGTATTACCCGCTGACCAAATTGGCAGCTACGCGCCTTATTACGCCCTAAACACCGAGGGAGCGTGGACCTACCCGCAACCCGTGCCGCCCGTGGTCCTGGCCGGCCAGATTCCCGTCTTTCCGCATCCGACATTTGAGCTCGCGCGGTATTAGCCGCCGAGCCATCTGCTCTCGGCTCGACGCACGAGTTTAATCGAGTCTTTTTGCGGAACGTCCAACGAGAAAGTTGTGAAGCCCGGCAACAAGGATGAAGGCGACCGGGCCCGGAAACAAGGACAAGAGAGCCGCGAGGATCACCCGCAACACGCCCGATTCCAGAAAAAATGTGACGCGCTCCCAGTCGTGGGTTCCCCAATACCAATCGGATAACCAAATCGCCACAAGTTGAACGATTAGCCCGTAAAGGCCCGATCGTATGAGGCTCCACTTCCGCTGAGGCATGGCATGGTCCCAGCACGCTAGCGCGTTGCTATGCCCTGTACCAAACAAGCGACCGGAATGCGCCGTGTTGCCCTCTGGGCCGTTCGTTTCTCGAAATTGCCCCTAGCCTTGATCGAATCTCATTTCAATTATAATAGCAGAATTTCTGCCTAAGTCCTAGGCGGACGCGGGACTGATTCGCTGTTGAACAGGTGTTCATTCCGTCGCCCTTCGGCATTACTGGCTTGCCAACAAGATTACTTGGCGATTACTTAGTTATGCCCGGACCAAATAGTCTATATACGCGAGAGCTCCTCGACCGCCGCAAGCTTGACGAATGATGCGATCAACCCTATTTCTTTTTCGTAGGGCCACCGCGCACTGTGGCTATGCGAAGGGGTTCAGTCTATGGCCAATCCCTTGCCGAGCGAATTAAAAACCCTCGAGGAATTGCGAGCGCGTGAAGACTTGGAGCGCGCAGAGAAGGAGCGCGGCGAGCGTCGGATTCATGGCCGCACGATCGGTCGATGGGCGGCAACTCTCTCTACTCCCGAGGAAACGTTTCGCTGCTTTGTAACGGATCTGTCGTCCACGGGCGCGCGACTACAATTGGTCACCCAACTCTATCGGCTTCAGGAAGTTCGCTTCGAACTCGACGGACAGGCGCCGCTTAATGCTGAAGTGATGTGGCGGACGCGGAGTAACGTGGGGATTCACTTTACCGATAATATACCGGATATCGAGAAAACGATCGAGCCGTTGCTGGCGTCGGCTTCTTTGAAGTCATAATTGCATTCTCAACTGTCTACGAGGTGGGCGCCGGAATCGGGCGACACGTCGGGACGTGTGGACTCTCTCTGATTTCCAGCAACAGCCACATGCGATGCGCGTATATTTAGGTGTTCAGAACGCAAAACGCCGCATTGCTCAAGGCATTACGCAATTCCAGGGTTAATTACTTTTGCGGCGACGATACCCACCTTCCTTGCAATTGCATCATCATCTCTGAAGTTTTTTCCGCTCCGCGCCTGAAAAGCGATCTAGGGACAGTAATTTCGGCCCAAGGTCATAGCGGCGGTGACAACGATAACAACGGTAAGTGCCAAGATAACACTTATCTCCACAGTGGTCGCACCCGATTCATTTCGAAATAGCTTTATAAGTGACGCCATAATTCAGCGCTCCCGCGAAATTGAAAAAGACGACACGATTTATATCCATGGCTGATTAAGGGAGCCTTAAAGTTACTACCTGTTAACCCCAGATCGAGCGCAGCACATTCGGAAAAAATTTACGATGCTGCGCGTTCGCTTGGCGGTCGCCGGCTTTGGTACCTTCTGCGGTGATATCGTTTGGCAAGACGGCACGGATTGCGAGATGCGGTTCGTTGGACATCAACGTGTGCCGCTGGTGGGTTCAAAGACACGCGAAAATTGACGGTCCAGCTGAGGCTGCTGTAGATACTCGCACGCTTATCCTAACCATTCGCGAGACGTCACCGCGAATTGGACTGACCGGGTCAGCTTTCTTCTCGGCTATGCTTCGCTATACCTACAACCGGCGTGGTCTACGGTTTCACGCCGCGCGCCGGGCGAATGCTTCGGACATGGTCGCGCCAACCAGATGCGCACTCGGCGCGATGATGACGCCCACGTCCTGCAATGCCTTGATCTTGCTGTCGGCATCGTCGGACGGCTGGGCGGTCAGGGCGCCGGCATGGCCCATGCGGCACTGCGGCGGCGCCGCGCGGCCGACGATCAAGGCCACCACGGGCTTTTTCAGGCCGGCCTCGCGGATGTAGCGCGCGGCCTCCTGCTCCTCGGCGCCGCCGATCTCGCCGACCAGGACAACGCCTTCAGTGTCCGGGTCCTTGAAGAAAAGATCGAGACATTCGGCGAAACCGATGCCGTGGACGGGATCGCCGCCGATACCGACTGTCGTCGACTGGCCCAAACCCACGGCCGTAAGCTGGCTGACGACTTCACTGGTCAGCGACGCCGACCGCGAGGCGACGCCGATCGGGCCGCGCCGGGCGCGATCTGTCGCCATGACGCCGATCTTGCAGATTTCAGGCGCCAAAATGCCCTGCGAATTTGGACCGATGAGTCGCGTGCGCGAGCCGACCAGCGCCTCACGAACGCGCACCATGTCGAGCACCGGAACGCGCTCGGTGACGACGACGACCACCGGCATCTCGGCCTCGATCGCTTCGATCATCGCGCGACCGGCATTCGCCGGCGGCACGAAGACGATACTGGCATTGGCGCCGGTCGCACTTTTCGCGTCAGCGACGCTGTTGAAGACCGGCACGCCGAGGTGGGTGGTGCCGCCTTTGCCTGGCGTGACGCCGGCGACGACGGCGGTGCCATACTGGATCATGCGGTCGGTGTGATAGGTGCCGGCCCAGCCAGTCATGCCCTGGCACAGCAACCGCGTATCTTTATCGACCAGGGCTGCCATCAAGCCTTCCCTTGCGCGATCGCCACCGCGCGCGTCGCCGCCTGCCACATGTCGGTGCATTCGGTCTTCGGCAGGTTGAAGTTGGCGAGCCGCATGTGGGCGAAATTCTCGTTGTTGCCGGTGATGCGCAGCACCATCGGCATGACACGTCCGCTCTTTCGGAACGCGATGGCCAGGCCGTCGACCACTGTATCGCAGGCCTGCATGCCGCCGCCGTAGACGTTGACCAGCAGGACCTTGGCGCGCGGATTGTCGAGAATCATGCCGACGCCGTGCGCGATATCGAGGCTTTTCGCGGTCGTGCGGATATCCATGAAATTCGCCGGTACGCCGCCGGCGGCCTGAACCATATCGAGGGTCGCCAGTCCCAATCCGGCACCGTTCACGACGATGCCGATGTTGCCGTTCATCTGCACATAGTTGATCTGATGGCGTTGCGCCTGAAGCTGGATGAGATCGACGTCATCCTCGCTGCGCAGCTGGGCGGTTTCGGCGTGGCGGAAGATTGCGTTGTCGTCGATCGTGATCTTGGCGTCGGCCGCGACGAGTTCGCCGGCCGCCGTCCGAATGAGAGGATTGATCTCGATCAGCGACGCGTCGAGCTCGACGAAGGCGCGATGCAGCCGGCCAATCAACGCGCCGAACTTTTCCGCGGTATCGCCAGTCAGGCCGAGCCGGCGGCAAAAATCGGCGATATCGCCCGGCCGGCGCTCGCCAGCGATATCCAGCGCTACGGTCGGAAAATCTGGCGCGCCGGCGGCAAGATGCTGCTCAATGTCGGGCCGATGGGCACCGGCAATCGCCATAATCGCGCCAATGGCCGGATCGACGCGCAACGCGACGTAGAACTCCTGCGCGGCGACAATACCGGCCTCAATCAGCACGCGCTTCACGACTTGACCGGCCGGGCCGGTCTGCGGCGTCACCAACTTGCGGCCGAGCAACTCGGCGGCGGCGGCGCGCGCACCCGACGGCGAACGCACCGCGCGGACGCCACCTGCGGTAGCGCGGCTGCCGGCAAGGATCTGCGCCTTGACGAAAAGAGAATCCAATCCGATTTGGCGCGCCGCGGCGGCGGCTTCGTCGGGCGTCAGCGCGATTTGACCCGGAGGAGTATCGACCCGATAACGACGCAGGAGGTCTTTGGCTTGGAATTCGTGAAGCTGCATGCGTGCTCCTTCCCGTCGTCGTCTTCGGCTTCTTAGCGCTCCTTCATCGGCCGTTCAGACTCCAACGACATTGGACGGCTGGCCCGCGTGGAAATTCTCGATGTGGCTCACGACCTGATTCCACAACACTTGCATCGCCTCGTCGCTGGCCCAACTGACGTGCGGAGTCACGATGACATTCGGCCGGCCGAGGATCGCGTTGAACGGGTGATCCGGGCGCGGCGGCTCCGACGTCAAGCAATCGAAACCGATGCCGGACAGCAGACCTTCGTCCAACGCCTGCACCACGTCGGCTTCGACCACCAAGCCGCCGCGCGCGGTGTTGACCAGCAGCGGCCTCTTCTTCATTTTGCGGAACTCCGCAATGCCGAGCATGTTCCGCGTGCTCGGCATCAACGGACAATGCAACGTGATGACGTCGCTCGTCTCCAGCACATCTTCGAAGGGCGTGTAGAGCGGTCCCAGACCCTGGACGCCTTTGTGCGCCGCGAACAGGGTCTTCATGCCGAAGGCTTGGCCGAGGCGGGCGACCGACTGGCCGATGATACCTTCACCCATAATGCCGAGCGTGCTGCCAGCAAGCTCGTGGATCGGATGGTTGAAGAAGCAGAACTGACCCGCCTTCTGCCACTCGCCGTTGATGACGTCCTGCCGGAAGCCGACGATCCCGCGCCGCAGCGCCAGGATGAGCGCGAAGGCGTGCTCGGCCACTGTGTTGATCGCATAGCCGCGCACATTGGAGACGATGATGCCGCGCTCGCGGCAGGCGGCGACATCGACGACGTCGTAGCCGGTGGCCGCGATGGCGATCATCTTCAGCTTCGGCAGTTTGGCGAGATCGTTCGCGCGGATCGGCGCCTTGTTGGTGACGGCGATCGTGGCGCGGGCCAGCCGTTCGCCGACCTGCTCCGGCGTGCTGGCGCTGTATTCGACCCATTCATGATCGAAACGCGGCCGGTTCACACGGACAGCCGGCCCCATCGTATTACGGTCGAGGAAGACGATGGTGTGCGACGACTTTGACGTGGTATCGGGCGGCATCCTCCTATGTTCCGACCATAAGGGGGGGTTGTGCAACCTCGGCGGCGGGCGCCCGAAAGGCCGGGTAAATCGCCAGCGAGCGGCCGAGCTGCTGCACCAGGCCCAGCACGACGTCGATATAAGGCGTTTGAACATCGACCAGGCGGCCCATCTCCTGAACCGCGGTCAGCAGTGCGTCGATTTCGAGCGGCCGGCCGCCTTCGAGGTCCTGCAACATCGAGGTGCGGTGGGCACCGACGCGCGCCGCGCCGTTGATCCGGCGTTCGATATCGACGCGGAACGACGCGCCATACCGGGTCGCGATCTCCTGCGCCTCGGACATCATCTTGACCGACAGCGCGCGCAAATCAGGCTGGGTCGCGACGATATCGAGCGTGGCGCGGGTCAGCGCACTGATCGGGTTGAAACACAGATTGCCCCACAGCTTGAGCCAGATCTCGCTGCGCACGTCATCGAGCACTGGCGCGTCGAAACCGCCGGCCTCGAGAACCTCCGAGAGAATGCGGCAGCGCTCGGACTTGGTGCCGTCCGGCTCGCCGAGCGAGAACTTGTCGCCGTAGGTGTGGCGCACGACTCCGGGGCTGACGATGTCGGTCGCCGGGTAAACGACGCAGCCGATCGCGCGCTCCGGTCCGATGGCATTCCACTGCCGATTGCCGGGATCGACGCTCTGCAGCCGCATGTTTTCGAAGCCAGGGAGACCATAACCGTACCACCACGGCACGCCGTTCTGGCAGGTCACCACTGCGGTGTCTTTGCCGAAGAGCACGCGCGTCTGTTCGGCCGTCTCCCAAGCCTGATGCGCCTTGAGACCGATGATGACGTAATCCTGCGGCCCGAGTGTCGCGGGATCGTTGGTGGCGTTCGGGTGACAGACTCGCTCTTCACCGTTGATCAGCAGCTTCAAACCCGACTGCTGAATCTTCGCCAAATGCGGGCCGCGCGCGACGAGCGACAGCTCGACGCCTTCGACCGTGCTCAGGCCGGCGGCGAGATAGCCGCCGATGGCGCCCGCACCATAGATGCAGATCCGCATGGCCGCCCCTCCGGCTTTGGATCTCAGGCGACTTTGCCCAATTTGAGCTTCGGCGCCGTCGCTCGGATATGCTCCTCCGCCGCGGCAACGCCCGAGCCCGCCTCGATCGGAACCCCGACATCGCGCAACGCCATCTCGGTGCCGGCGAGGGCCTGCAACACCATGATCTCGTTGACGTGGCCGAGATGCCCGATACGGAAAACGCGGCCGGCAACCTTCGACAGGCCAGTGCCGAGCGACATGCCGTACCGGTGGTATGCCGTCTTGATGACGTCGTCACTGTTGAAGGTCTTCGGCACGCACACCGCCGACACCGTATCGGAATACCATTTTGGTTCTTTGGCGCAGAGCGTAAGACCCCAGGCGGCGACGCCACGCCGCACCGCGTCGGCCAGCCGACGATGGCGGGCGAAGACGTTCTCCAAGCCTTCGGCGAACAGCATGTCGAGCGACGCACGCAAGCCGTGCAGCAACGTGGTGGCCGGCGTGTACGGGAAATAGCCGTCCTTGTTGGTCTTGATCATGTCCGAATAATCGAAGAAGCAACGTGGCAGCCGCGCCGTCTTGTGCGCCTCGAGCGCCTTTTGGCTGACGCCGACGATGGCGAGGCCGGGCGGCAACATGAAGCCCTTCTGCGAGCCCGACACGACGACATCGGCGCCCCACTCGTCCATGCGGAAGTCGATGCTGGCGATCGAGCTCACGCCGTCGACGAAGAGCAGCGCCGGGTGCTTGGCCGCGTCGAGCGCCTTGCGGATGGCGGCAATGTCGCTGGTGACGCCGGTGGCGGTCTCGTTATGGCAAACGAGGACGGCCTTGATCTTGTGCGCCTTATCCGCTTCGAGTCGGCGCTGATATTCCTCGGCCGGGGCGCCTTCGCCCCATTCGGTATCGATGACGTCGACCGCCAGGCCGTGGCGGCGGCACATATCGGCCCAGAGATGGGAGAATTGTCCGAAGACCGACACCAGCACGCCGTCGCCGGGCGACAGTGTGTTGGAAATCGCCGATTCCCAACCGCCAGTGCCCGAGCTCGGGAAGATGAAAACCTGGCCCTTTTCGGTCTTGAAGACCTTCTTCAGATCCTGAAACAGCGGCAGCGTGAAGGCCGGAAAGTCAGGCGCCCGATGATCCTCGAGCGGCACGTCCATCGCCTGCCGGACACGGAACGGCAGGTTCGTCGGACCGGGAATGAAAAGACCATGGAAACCTGACATTACATCCTCCCTGAATTGCGTTGCGCGGCCGTCGCCGACAAAAAAACGTCCGTCTCGCTGGATCAGTAAATCGGGAACCGCTCGCACAGCTTGATCGCCTGCTCTTTAACGCGCGCTTCGAGCACCGTGTTGTCGGCTTCGCCGTTGGCGGCGAGGCCATCGAGCACTTCCGCGATCATGCGGCCGACGTCCCGGAATTCGGCGACGCCGAAGCCGCGGGTCGTGCCAGCGGCAGCGCCGAGCCGGATGCCCGACGTCACCGTCGGCTTCTCCGGATCGAACGGCACGCCGTTCTTGTTGCAGGTGATGTGCGCGCGGCCGAGGCTCTTCTCCGCGACGTTGCCGGTAAGTTTCTTCGGCCGCAGATCGACGAGAATCAGGTGCGTGTCGGTGCCGCCGGAGACCAGATCGTACCCTGCGCTGCGCAGCACCTCGCCCATCGCGCGACAATTCTCGATGACCGAGCGGGCGTAATCCTTGAAAGCGGGCCGGAGCGCTTCGCCGAAGGCCACCGCCTTGGCGGCGACGATGTGCATCAGCGGGCCGCCTTGCAGACCCGGAAACACCGCCGAATCGATCTTCTTGGCGATCGCTTCGTCGTTGGTCAGCACCATGCCGCCGCGCGGGCCGCGCAGCGTCTTGTGCGTCGTCGTGGTGACGACATGCGCGTGCGCTAACGGATTCGGATGCACGCCACCGGCGACCAAGCCCGCGAAGTGCGCCATGTCGACCATGAGAAAGGCACCGACTTCGTCGGCCACCGCGCGGAACGCGGCGAAATCGATGGTGCGCGGATAGGCCGAGCCGCCGGTGATGATGATCTTCGGCTTGTGCTCGCGCGCGAGCCGCGCGACCTCGTCCATATCGATGCGATGGTCGTCGCGGCGGACGCCGTAATGCACCGCATGGAACCACTTGCCGGACAGATTGGGCGGCGCGCCGTGCGTCAGATGGCCGCCGGCGGCAAGCGACAGACCGAGAATGGTGTCGCCCGGCTTGGCGAGCGCCAGCAGCACCGCCTGATTGGCTTGGCTGCCCGAGCTCGGCTGGACGTTGACGAACCGGCAATCAAAGAGCCGCTTGGCACGTTCGATCGCGAGCGTTTCGGCTTCGTCGACATATTGGCAGCCGCCGTAATAGCGCCGGCCGGGATAGCCTTCGGCGTATTTATTGGTGAGCGGCGAGCCCGCCGCCTCGAGCACCGCGCGGCTGACGATGTTCTCGGACGCGATCAGTTCGATCTCGAAACGCTGACGCGCGACTTCGCGACCGACTGCGCCGGCGACGTCCGGATCGGCCTCGCTGAGCCCGGCCGAGAAGAAGGCACCCCAGTCGCGACTCGCCAGATTTTCCGCCGTGCGCGCCATCACTCCACCCTTCAGTCAAACCCTGATATACCGGATAACATTGCCGTTAATCGGACCACAATGGAAATGTTTTCCATTTCCTGTGATATTTTATTTTTGGCTCTTACCCTTGCGAAAACGGCCATATGCGGCAATAATGAGACATGATTCCGTCACAGGCAATGCGGCAACCGGCCGCAGGAATCGGGTAATGGCGGGACGACAGCAGGCGACCAAGACGGCACCGACCGAGCTGCAATCGCTCGCGCCGCATCTCGGCGGTTCGGTCCAGGCGCTGGAACGCGGACTGAAGCTGCTGGCGATCATCGCCGAGGCTGACGGCCTGTCGCTGACCAGCCTGGCGCAGCGCGCTGGCGTCGCGCCGTCAACCGCACACCGAATTCTCACTACGCTCAAAGCCGGCGGCTTCGTCCATTGTGACGAGGCAAATGGCGTTTATCTCATCGGCGTCCAAGCTTTCCGCATCGGCAATGCATTCCTGCGCAACCGCAAGCTGGCCGACGCCGGACGCAGCGCCATGCGCAAGCTGATGGAAGCGAGCGGCGAAACCGTGAACATGGGCATCGAAGACGATGGCTATGTCGTCTTCATCTCGCAGGCCGAAAGCCATCAATCGGTGCGCGCATTCCATCGTCCGGGCTCACGCAGCCTGTTGCATGCATCGAGCATCGGCAAAGCCATCATGGCGGCGCTTCCCGACGAAGCCGCAACCGACCGGCTGCTCCGGACCGGCATGCCGAAATTCACCGGGCACACGATCGTTGATCCGCAGGCGTTGCTGGCCGATCTGGCGCGGGTGCGCAAGCGCGGCTGGTCGATCGACAATGAAGAGCGCGCGGAAGGTCTGCGTTGTGTCGGCGCGGCGGTCTACAACGAACATGCCGAGGTTGTCGGCGCGATTTCGGTTTCGGGACCGGTTGTGCGCATGACGGAGGAACGCATCGGCGAGCTCGGTCCGATGGTCAAGCGAACCGCCGCCGAAATCACCGCCCGCATCGGCGGCCGACTGCCGTCCTAGATCTGCAACGACTACGCTCGGCTTTCGCGCCGACGCGCGTGACACCAGCACTCAGACAGTCTCCAGCAATTGTTAGCGGCAACCTACCGACGTTCTCCGTCGGCATGGGTGTCGTCGTTCACTGATTTGTCACGGCTTGCCAGGCCGCAGTCACGTGGTTTTGAAGCGACCGTACGGCGTTTTCATTTTTGATCCACCGACGAGATCGTTAACGTCGTATCGGAGCGGCACGGCAACGGCCGGTCGCCTGTGCATCACACAAGGGGAAAACACATGGCCAAAAAGCTTGGTCTTCTCGCGATCGCAGCAGCCGTCATGGCGTATGCGCCCATTGCGGCTTGGGGATGCAGCGGCAGCTCGGCACAACTGAGTGACGGCACGACGGTCGCGCAAGGCTATGGTTCGCCAACGGCGCAACCGATGCAGGATCAGAGCGGATCGCCAGCGACGGACCAGAATAGCGCCGGCAGCAGCGATTCGGGTTCGTCGAGCGACCACTGAGTCCGAATTCCGGCGTCAACGACCCTTAAAATAAAACACGTCGCATAATGCATAACGGCCGACGGGGCCACTGGCCCCCTCGGCCGTTGAGTTTGATCACGCCGATCCTGCGCGCTCAGCGCATCCCAATCAAGCCGAAGAAGCGGATCGGCAGACACCCTGGAACCGGCGGTCCGCGATATTGCCAGCCGCCCGGCAAATCGGGATGCAAGACATCGGCGCAAACCGCCCGTGTCGTGTTTGACGAGGCGACCTCCCGCGGCGGCGACGGCGGCATCGGCGGCGTAACGGGGCGACGGATTTCATGCGCGGTCGTGGCGCGCGGTGCCGCCTTTTTCGCCTGAGCGACCACCGGGGGCTGGATCGGCAGGATTTTCGCGTGCGCGATGTCAATCGGCCGGGCGCTGGTTGGCACGGCGGCGGGCGGCGGAAGCACGGCAGCCACACCCGGCGTGGGGGCAGGCGGAGGCGCCGCCGATGCGACGACGGGGGCCGGCCGCGTACTCGTGATCTCGTTGGCCGGCGGCGACGCCTGATGCGAAACCAATACGACGGTACCAAGCGCGAGCAGCGCCATAGCCGCGGCGACCGGCGATATCGACCAGCTGCGCCAAGTAGGCCGCGGCGGTGCCGATTCCGGCGCCGCCAGCCAACGCTCGCGCACCTGCGTCGACAGCGGCACCGTTGACGGTGATTCGGTTTGCGATTCGCGAACCTCGCGGCGGCGCCACGAGGCAGTCGGTGCGGCGACAGCCGCTGGCGCGGACGGCCACAGCCGCGTCAACATCAGATCCGGCGTCGCCAGCAGCAAATCGACAACGGCTTCGCACCAGTTCGGATTGGCGAGGCCACACGGCGACCCACCAAAGGCGGCATCGATCTGGTCGGCAACGGCGCCGGACGTTGTCGCCGCCGTTATCGTCACGGCGACGATGCACAGCGCGCCATCCTGCAGCGCGGCGAAGCCGGTGTGCCAAAGAAAATCGTCGAGCGGCGCGATCGCGGGCGTGGCATCGTCGGTATCAACCAGCGCGATGCCTTTGTCCGGATGCAGCACAACGTAACGAACCCAGGGCGGCCCGTCGGCACCGGATGCACGGCGACTGGCGAGCACGATCCAAGGCTCGGCGAGCGCGGCGCGCAACCGTTCGACGAGACATGCATCCACCGGTTCTGCGAACCGGTCTTGCTCGGAAATCTCTGACGTCACGCCGCGCGACCTTCCACATGCCTGCTGCGGTCAACCGAGTGCCGCAGGACGCGCCGTTCCGAATCTGTTGCGAGCATGCACCTGATTTACGAACGGACCAAGTCACCGGCGGTGATCAATTCGTGGCACACCACGCGGCGTCCACAACCGCCGCCGCGTGATCTGGCAGAGGGGGTGTCCACCGGGTTCGTTCCCATTTTGAGTCGCGGACCAACGCATTGATGATCGCGAACTTGACGTTTCCCAAAACTTTTACTGAATGATATCCGAATTCGTGTGGGCGGCGGACGATATATAATGGTTACAAGTCACTAAGGAGCCGCTGTCACTCATATGGATACGGCTGATCCGTAATCAGTAGGTCCACGGTTCTGGCTTGTGTGTCAGCACCATCGAACCTCAAGCATCTCAAGAAGGCCGTGCCATATTCCCTAAACGGCGTGTGGTCGTTTTTATGAAATTCGGAGATGATCGGGCCCGCGCAGTATCGGTCGCACGATTAATCACTGAGCGTAGAAACCTACTAATATTTATACCGTCTAAACGCTGTGACACTCTTGCGCCTGCGGCGACAGCGCCGATTATCGCTGTCACACTTTGGTCGGTGTGTCGTCGTGCGGATCCGACTCACAACACCAACAAGAATTCCCGACGCGTAACTAGAGTCCGCTGTCTTCGGCTACGTCCGTGTCGGATCCTACGGGCGGAATGTCAGCCGGACGAGCTCCGAGCCCACCGGTGACGGCGGTCACTAGATCGTACGCGATATATCTGCCTCGCCATTTCTGTCTGGCCCAAGTTCGCGAAGCCGCAACACGAAGACGGCGCGAATTTCAGTCAGTAAGCCGCACATTTCGCCGCAAATCAGATCATTAAAAATTTTTTAGCTTGTACAGGGTCTTATTAACCCGGGACGTGTAGGATCCCACAACTCGGGAAATACAAAGGCTGCCGGATCACCGAAGATGCTTGCTCACGCAGCAATGACCAATATGGGCTATCCCACGCTGTTTAGCCGTTATACGGACCAGCTTGGTCGGCTCATTGCTCGGCATCGAGCAGACCTTGCGGCGAAAGCCGCCAAAGTTTCTGCCGAACTAGCAACGGCCGCGGCGCAGCAAGCGATGCTGGAGGCGCAAGCGGGCAGCCGGGCAAAATCCGAGTTTCTTGCTAATATGAGCCATGAATTACGAACACCATTGAATGCCATACTAGGTTTTTCTGAGCTCATGGTCCTCGGTCTAGCACCGAGTCCTGAAAAAATCGAAGAATACGCTCAAAACATCAATGGTGCAGCACAACACCTCCTTGCACTCATCAATGATATTCTCGATCTTGCCCGCATTGAGGCGGGAAAACTGGAACTCGCAACCAAAGATGTGGACGCATCAGCGGTACTTACAACGTGCGTCGTAATTGTAACTGAGCGCGCCAACCAAGGCGGCGTGACAGTCTCCGTCGCGGAACCAATGAGTCCGCTTTTCGTTTGGGCCGATGAGCGCAAACTAAAGCAAATCGTTCTGAATCTCATTTCGAACGCCGTGAAGTTTACGCCCGCCGGTGGCAACGTAATGGTCCGTTGGCGGCGCTTGGAGAGTGGCTGGTCCCGGCTGAGTGTGGCAGACACCGGCATCGGAATTGACAAGGACGACCTTGAAAGAATTTTCCAGCCCTTTATTCAGGTCGATGGTCGCTTGAATCGCAAATACGAGGGTGTCGGACTCGGTCTCCCCCTCACGCGTCGATTAGTCGAAATGCACGGCGGCACGTTAAAGATCGAGAGCGAGCTTGGTCGCGGAACGACGGTAACAGTCGACTTGCCTCCTCAAAACCATTGTCCAGATGATAACGAATTGGTACCCGCAACTGTTACGGTAGCGGCCCATTTGGTGGATGCGTTGTAGAAATCTCGTCATGGAGTCGATTTTAATGAAGGAGATTGATACCAGAGTAGGTCGCGTCGTGTCTGTCTCGGGTGCGCAGATAGTTTGTCTGCTGGACAAGCCTGAGAAGCACGACCCTGCTGGGTCCTACGACGTGCAGACTGGTGCTGTCGTCAAGACGCATACG
>Ga0126371_10001621_pt1 | contig 19116 bp, 21 predicted proteins | sample PanSoiMetaPlot_4_FD_110145 | JGI IMG/M metagenome (GOLD analysis project Ga0126371, IMG submission 110145) | Tropical forest soil microbial communities from Panama - MetaG Plot_4 | ecosystem: Environmental > Terrestrial > Soil > Tropical forest > Bulk soil | place: Panama | collected 2016-02-17 | reverse complement strand
TCGCCTTCCACTTCCTCGGCGATTACGAGCAGCGGCTTGCCCGCGCGCGCGATCTGCTCGAGCAGCGGCAGCAGATCCTTCATATTGCTGATCTTCTTTTCGTGGATCAGAATGTACGGATCTTCCAGCACGCACTCCATGCGGTCCGGATCGCTGATGAAGTAAGGCGAAAGATAGCCGCGGTCGAACTGCATCCCGTCCACGGTCTGAAGTTCAGTCGACATCGTGCGCGACTCTTCCACGGTGATGACGCCATCCTTTCCGACCTTCTTCATTGCTTCGGCGATGATGTTGCCGATCGTTGTATCGCCGTTGGCCGAGATCGTCCCGACCTGCGCGATCATCTCGCCGGAAACGGGCTTCGACAGCTTCTTCACGTCTTCAACGATCAGCTCGACGGCCTTCTCGACGCCGCGCTTCAGCGCCATCGGGTTCGCGCCCGCCGCAACCGCCTTCACGCCTTCGCGGAAGATGGCCTGCGCCAGAATCGTCGCGGTGGTGGTGCCGTCGCCGGCCGTATCCGAGGTCTTCGAAGCGACCTCGCGCACCATCTGTGCGCCCATGTTTTCGAGCGGGTCCTTCAGCTCGACTTCTTTCGCGACGGTGACACCGTCTTTGGTAATAGTGGGGCCGCCGAACTTCTTCTCGAGAACGACGTTGCGCCCACGGGGGCCAAGCGTGACCTTCACGGCATCAGCCAACTGGTTGACGCCGCGCAGAATCGCCTGGCGGGAATTCTCGCTATATACAATTTGTTTCGCTGGCATTGATAAATCTCCTTTCCCTGGAAAACTGACTTAGGCGGCCTTCGTCTTCGAGGCTGCGCCTTCCAAAACTCCGAGGATTTCGTCCTCGCGCATGATCAACAGCTCTTCGCCGTCGATCGTAATTTCGCTTCCTGAATACTTGCCGAACAGGATGCGATCGCCCGGCTTTACATCCGGGGCAACCACTTTGCCGTCGTCCAAACGCTTGCCTTTTCCGACAGCCACTACTTCACCTTGCTGCGGTTTTTCTTTGGCAGAGTCCGGAATGAACAGCCCACCGATCTTGGTCTCTTGCTCTTCAACCCGTTTGACAACGATACGGTCATGGAGCGGTCGAATATTCATTTGGATTGAACCTCCTCAAGCTTCTTGTTTGTAGGTTTTGCAATTGACGGGCGACGTCGCGCTCGCCGCTCAACATATTAGCAGACTCCCGCAAAGAGTGACAAGACTAGCTTGCAAACGATTGCAATAACAATAGATGGAATGTTGACCGAAATGTAGCAGACCGCGGCTTGACATACGACATGACCTGATCTGGCATCCGTTTGTGCTTGTAGCGCCACCATGCTCTAATGGCTCCGATGGGATAGCTGCCTGCGGCTCAGAAGGGCGCGATCATGCCCCGCCTGTGCGTAGTGCCAAGGAGCAAGCGTGATGAGACGACTTGGTTCCGTGTCCATATGCTTGATGGCGATGTTCGGCCTGTCGCCGGCACGCGCTGATCTAGTGGATTTCATCGTAAACGCCGGGGCGAATCTTGCGGCCTTTATTGGCCAACCCATTATCTTTGCCGGTTCCGCTGCCGACCCGGACAACGGCATTGCAAGCGTCCAGTGGGACTTTAACTATGATGGCAGCAACTTTGACGCTGATCCGTCCGCCAACGGAACTTTGATGCCGCTCCACACCTATGGGGCGCCGGGCACTTACCAAGTGGCGCTCGATGCCACGGACAACGGCGGCATGTCGGAGATCGGCACGCTCACCGTGACTGTCACCCAGGCGCAAAGTTTTGTGGTGGAAGCAGGACCGAGCCGAAGCGGGTCGGTGGGCGCCCCAATCCTGTTCGCGGGCTTTGCGGCCGATCCGAGCTCTGGCATCTCCAGCATCCAATGGGATTTTAACTACGATGGGACTCACTTTGTTCCGACGCCTTCAGCCAATGGGCAACTGACGCCATCGAACATCTACAACACTCCCGGGACCTACGAAGTGGCAGTCGAGGCGACGGACGGGCTGGGTGTGTCAGAGATTGGCACGACGACCGTAGTTGTGACAGCGACGCCGGAGCCCAGCTTCCTGCGATTGTCGGCGGTGCTCTTGAGTGTCGTCATTTTACTGTACGAATTGCGAACGCGAGCTCGACCGGTTTCGCGAAGTTTGAGAGCGCGCAAGATCCCACGGCCTCTGTGGCGCACCCACTTTGGGTGCCGTGTCGCGACTCGTCGCGACACCTAGTAGCACCAAGCGGCATCCGCCGACTCTCCCGCCACCGCTCTGAGACCTCGGCCAATTCTCGCTATCCTAGAAGTGTTCATGCGGCATACTTGGCCTCTGTTTCTCCTCGCCATCGTGCTGGTCATCGGAGGCGTCGGTGCCACTTACTACGCAAGGCTCAAGCAGCAGTTCGCCAACGCGCCGGCCAAACCGCGGGCCCTCGCGCCCGGCACCGCAGCCAGTTATCACGGCTGGACTTACACCCACACTTCGAATCAGAACACCGTCGTCAAAATCAGCGCCGACGACGTCCAGGAGTTAGACGGTAAGGAGGAACTTACCGGCCTCGTCCTGGACATCTATAAGAAAGACAGCAACGAATACGATCACGTCCGAAGCGACAAGGCAGAGTTCGACATCGCGTCGGGAATGCTTTACTCGGACGGCGAGGTGGACATCGTATTGGGCGTCAAACCGAACGAGCCGCCCAGCGGCAAGCTGATGTCGATCCACTCGTCCGGCGTTCACGTGGAAAGCAAGACCGGCAAAGCCAACACAGACCGGCTTGCTACGTTCCACTTCGATCGCGGCGAGGGCCATGCCGTCGGCGCCGAATACGACCCCGACACGCGCGAGCTGAAAATGCACAGCCAGGTCGAGCTAATATGGCGAGGCACTGACCCCAACACCCTGCCGATGAAGATCGAGACCAGCGATCTCTATTACAAGGAACGCGAGCAGAAGGTTTACTTGCAGCCGTGGTCGAAGCTCACTCGCGACACCTTGACGCTCGAAGCCGGACCGGCCGAGGTCACGCTAGCATCGGGCGGTATCCTGCGCCACGTCGAAACCACCGAGGCGCATGGCGCCGATAAGCGGCCCGCACGCGACATTGAATACTCCGCCAAGCAGCTCGCCGTCGATTTCAACGACAGCAACCAGATACAGCACATCACCGGCACCGATCAGGCGCGGGTAATGTCCAACGCCGAGACCACTGTGACTGCTCTCACCGGTGACAAGGTGGTGATGGATTTCGACACCGAAGGCGACGACAGCCTGCTTCAGAACGCCGTGGTTACCGGACACGGCCTCATGGAATCGAAACCAGTAATCAAGCCGGGCATCGATCCGTCAGACACGCGCATTCTGAAAAGCGAAGTGATTCGCGCCAAAATGCGGCAGGGCGGGCAGGAGCTGGAATCGGTGGAGACCGATACGCCTGCTGCCGTAGAGTTCATCCCCAATAAGCCCGCGCAGCCGCACCGCTGGGTGAACGGCGAGCGCATGTCGATCACGTATGCGGCGAAGAACCAGATCCAATCCGTCCGCTCGCGCGCCGTATCCACGCGTACTGAGAAGCCCAAGCTTACGGACCAGAAGGAAGCCCCTGCGCCTGAACTGACGTGGAGCAACGAGTTGGTCGCAACTTTTCAGCCGAACTCCTCTCAGCTCGCCACGCTCGATCAATGGAACAACTTCCGCTACCAGGAGGGCGACCGGCGCGCAAGGGCTGAGCGAGCAGCTCTCGATCAGCAGAAGAACCGCATCAACCTCACTGGAGCGGCGCGCGTCTGGGATGCCACAGGATCGGCCGACGCGGACAAAATTCTTCTCGACCAGGCGACTGGCGACATGACCGCGGAGGGAAATGTCCGATCCACCCGGCTCCCCGACAAAAACCAGAACAAGGACCCAGACCGCGGAGGTGGGATGCTTTCTGAAGACGAACCCCTCAATGCGCGCGCAGCGAAAATGCAGACCACCGACAACAATCTCCAGGTGCGCTACGAAGGCCACGCGGTTCTCTGGCAGGGTGCGAATCGGCTGGAGGCCGACCTGGTCGAAATCGACCGCGACAACAATGTGATGAAAGCGCGCGGCCATGTTATGAGCCAGTTACTCGACAAGAAGAAGGACGATTCGGATCCGAAGAAAGCGGCGGATGGAAAGGCGTCCGCGAAGCCGGCCGCGCAGGCCAAGACTTCCCCTCCGCCCCCCGCCGCAACCAACCAGCCGGCCCGCGTGTTTACAACCGTTAGAGCGCCCGAGCTGTACTACGACGATCAAAAGCGCATCGCGGACTACAAGAATGGCGTCGAGCTCGAGCGAATGAATATGAAAGTGAAAGCGCAAGAGATTCATGCCTTCCTGCGCAACGACAGCAACGACTCTTCGCTCGATCATGCGCTAGCGGAAGGAAAGGTCGAGGTCCAGCAGACGATCCCGGGGCGCCAGCGCCACGGTAACTCCGAGCACGCCGAATACTATCCCGACGACGCCAAGGTTATCCTGGAGGGTGGGAGCCCGCAGTTCATAGATAGCGTCCGGGGCACAACCCAAGGTGAAAAATTGACTTGGTTTTCCGATGAAGATCGGTTGGTAGTGGACGGATCGCCGGGTAAGAGTGTGCTGCACCGGAAAAAGGCAGCCCAGACGAACCCGCCTCAATAATGCGAACGCTCGAAACGGCTGAAATCTCGAAAAGCTACCGCGGCCGTAAGGTTGTGGACAACGTTTCGCTGTGGGTGAAGCAGGGCGAAGTAGTAGGTCTGCTCGGCCCCAACGGCGCAGGCAAGACGACATCCTTCTATATGATCGTCGGGCTGATCAGCCCCGATTCCGGCCGCGTCACGGTTTCCAATGGCGCAGGCTCGGAAGACATCACCAACATGCCCATGTACCAGCGGGCGCGCCGTGGCATCAGCTATCTGGCGCAAGAAGCTTCGGTGTTTCGCAAACTCACGGTGGAGGACAACCTCATGGCGATCCTCCAAACGCTCAGGATGAGCCGCCGGGAGCGCCGCGAAAAGATGAACCGGCTGATCGAGCAATTGGGCCTGGAGACGGTGCGCCACTCCAAGGGCTATACTCTTTCGGGCGGTGAACGCCGGCGCGTCGAGATCGCGCGATCGTTAGTAATCGAGCCGAGTTTTCTGCTGCTCGACGAGCCGTTTTCGGGCATCGATCCGATTCAGGTGCTGGAATTGCAGCGCATCATTACCGATCTGAAAAACCAGGGTATCGGCGTGCTGGTGACGGACCACAACGTGCGCGAGACACTGGCTGTTACAGATCGCGCCTACATCATCAACAATGGGAAAATCTTCCGTTCCGGCACGCCGGAAGCTCTAGGAAACGACCGCGAAGTGCGCCGTGTTTACCTTGGCGAGAACTTCAACCTCCCAGACCAAGGCGGCTGGCGGATTGTCGGCGGCGCCGACTAATCCCTCTTTTTTGACCAACAATTCACCACCCGTGGTTCACCCCAGCACTTGGTCGACTCTAGCCCGTGGCGCACGCACTCCTGCGTGGGGCGTCGGCACTCGTGCCGACGCCGAGGCCGGTAGCGTCCAAGTCGCCGCGAGTTGGGGCGAAGCTCGGCGTCGCCACAAGCTGGCAAAGCTTAGCCCGACAGCGCTCAGCTTTCCACCAGCCCCATATAATTGAGTTTGGACCTCGAAAAAACACTTCTGCGCAAAGTTGGCGAAGCCGTCGCGCGCTTTAAGATGATCCGCGACGGCGACCGTGTGGCCGTGGCGCTATCGGGCGGCAAGGATTCGCTCACGCTGCTCGAAGCGTTGCTGCTCCTGGCCAAACGCGCGCCCGTGGAGTTTTCGGTCTGCGCTTTCACGGTTGAACAGGGCAAATTCCTCCGCTCGATCCAACCAGTTGCCGAGTACTTGAAGCAGCGGGGCGTGGACTGGACTTACTATGAGGATCGACCATCGCTGCGGCTCTTGAAGGAGCAGCCCGATCACGGCTGCGATTTGTGCAGCCGCTACCGGCGCCGCGCCGTCTACGAGATCGCTCGCGGACTCGGAGCTAACGTCATCGCGTTCGGGCACACGGCCGACGATTTCTGCGAGTCCTTTCTGCGCAACGCATTGTTCACTGGGCGCGTCAGCGCGCTTCCCCCGATCACGCATTCGCGCGACCGCGAATTTCGGCTGATCCGGCCGCTCGTCTTTGTCACCGAGGAGATCACCAGCCAGTTTGCCGCATCGCTGGGCGCCCCGGTTGTGCCGTGCGGCTGCTCGCAGCGCACCGGCACCGTCCGAAAAAGCATTCGAGGCTTGTTCGCCGAGATCGAGAAAGACTACCCGCACCTGAAAGAGACGTTACTCTCGGCGATGGGCAAAATCGAAACGGATCGATTGCTGGACACCCGCTACCTCGAACTGGACGGGGAAAAGCCGAAGCACCAGGACACGGACCCGCTCCCCGTGATCGACTAGTGTGGCGCACCCACTCCTGCGTGCCGCGTCGCGACTGGTGGCGACGCCTGGGTGGTGACACCAACGTTGCCACGGCGTGGCAAATAGCTAGGACAGAACACGCTTGAAAATCCTCCTCTACTACATCGGCAAGCCGCGCGACCCACACGCCAACGCGCTGGCCGAGGACTACATCGCTCGTGTCAGCCACTACGTGCGTTGCGAGATGCGCGAGGTGCAACCGGTCCGGTTCGATCCTTGGGAGAAGCATCCGACAGCGTCCAAGCTGATGCTCGATCCAGCGGGAAAGCCGTTCGACTCGGCGAAATTCACCGCGCTCGTAGCCAAAGCGGAGCAGGAGTCGCGCGACCTAGTATTCCTGGTGGGTGGCGCGAGCGGTATGCCCCCGGAGTGGCGGAAACAAAATGGTATGCTTCTGTCTCTCTCGCCGATGACCTTCCCCCACGAGCTGGCCCGCGTCATGCTAGCCGAGCAAGTCTATCGAGCGCTCGCCAGATTACGCGGTCACCCGTATCCCAAGTGATTTTCGCGAGCTAGGCTTGATGGCAAGAATGCCTGCAATGCCCTGCGGAAATTTGAACTTACCGTAACCGCGCAGTTTGCGTGCGTGAAAACCGCAGCGGGCGAGATCGCGAAGTAGATCTTCGGCAGCGTATAAATTGAGAACGTGCGTTTCCTCCGAACGGCGGAATTGAGTTCCCGATTTTCGAAAGGCAACGATACGGCGCTCGAGCCTCTTGCGTTCGCGATCCCCGTCAACCTCGACCAGGACCGCCCAGTCGCGGCCTTCCACAAAGTGCCGCCCGGCTGCTTTCGCGGCTCGTTCCGGCTCCGCGAAATCGCAGACGAAGACCCCGCCCGGCCACAGCGCGCGATAGACCCGCGCAAACAGCTCGCGAAGTTTGGCCCGGCTGTTCCGGCGGTCGAACGTGTAGTTGATGCACTCGCCGATGGACGTCACCGCGTCGCATTCGGGAAGCCGCGCGCTCAGCAGCGATGCAGCCACAAACTTAGACCGCGGCGCGATCTTGCGAGCGAGCCGAATCATAGCCGGCGATTGGTCGACGCCCAGGGCATCATAGCCGGCGCGATTCAATTCGCGCGCCCAGCGTCCGCTGCCGCAACCGAGGTCGACCACGAGCCCGCCATTCAGGCGATTCCGTCGAAGAATCTCCAGCAAACCAGGCGCTGCCCGCTGCGCATAATCGGTGAACCCGTCGTCGTGAATGAAGGCGAGATCTTCGAGATATCCTGGCATCTCCCCATTATGCACAGCAGTTCCTCGGCCGTTAGCAAATGCGTGGGAGCTGCTCGACGAACGGCAAGTCAAGAATTCTCGATCCGCCGATTTCGGTCTTTAGAATCGCCATGCCTGGGTGATCGGCAACCACTCGGCCGATCACGCGGGCATCGCGGCCTCGCGCCACAGCACGCATCGCGTTCAGTACGGCGTCTGCGGAGTTGGCCGCTACCATCGCCACCAGCTTGCCCTCATTGGCCACAAACAGCGGATCCATACCGAGCGTCTCGCAAGCGGCCTTCACGTCTTCGCGCAATGGAACGGCATTCGCGTCGATCTCAACTCCGACCGACGACGACATAGCGATCTCGCACAACGACGTCCCAAGGCCGCCGCGCGTGGGATCGCGCAAGGTATGAACTTCGCCCGCCGATGTCATTGCTTCGACCAGCGCATTCAGCGGAGCGGTGTCGGAAACAATGCTGCCCTCAAACTCGAGGCCCTCGCGCCTCGACCAGACCGCCATGCCATGATCGCCGACAGTGCCACTGACGATGATCACATCGCCGGGTTTGGAATTGGATGCGGAAATGGCTACGCCTTCCGGCACCAAGCCGATTCCGGCGGTCGTGATGAAAAGCTTGTCGGCGGAGCCGCGATTGACCACTTTGGTGTCGCCGGTGACGATTGCCACGCGCGCCTCGGCCGCCGAGGCCGCCATCGATTGCGTAATCCGCGCCAGATCCTCGAGCGGCAGCCCTTCTTCCATGATGAAGGCCGCGGAAAGGAACAACGGTCTAGCGCCTGCCATCGCCAAGTCGTTCACCGTTCCATTCACGGCCAGATGCCCGATGTCCCCGCCGGGAAAGAAAAGCGGCGTGACGACGAAGGCGTCCGTTGTGAAAGCGACGCGAGCGGTGCCCACGCCGAGCACCGCTTGATCGTCCAGCTTGCGCAGCACGGGATTGTCGAACGTCGGCACGAAAAAATCACGAACCAGTTGCGCGGTCAGCCGGCCGCCGCTCCCGTGACCTAGCACGATGGTTTTGTGTTGTGCGATCGGAACGGGGCAGGAGAGAGCGAACGCGGCATCCATCAGATGATGTCCTCCTCGCCGAGCAGCACGTGGACCATGTCCCACAGGATATGAAGCAGCGTCGTATGAACTTCCTGGATGCGATGAATGCTGAAACTCGGCACCGTGAGGCAGTATTCGGCGATGTCCTTGGTGCGCCCGCCATCTTTACCTGCGAAGCCGATGCTCAACATGCCATGTTCGCGCGCGTAGTGGAGCGCGACATTCACATTGGTGGACATCCCGCTGGTAGAAATGCCAAGGGCGACATCGCCGGGCTGTCCGAACAGTCGCAACTGTTCGGCGAAGGTCTGAGAAAAATCGCTGTCGTTGCTGATCGCCGTGAGCAGCACCGGATCGTTAGTGAGCGCGAACGCTGGGAAGGCGCGCCGTTTCTCGATAATCGGGTGAACGAACTCGACCGCCACGTGCATAGCGTCGCAGGAGCTGCCCCCGTTTCCCATTACGAAAAGCTTGCGGCCTGCGCCCAACGCCCGCGCGAGCCTGGTGCAGACTTCTTCGAGCACGCCGGCGTTCGCCTCGAAGAATCGCTCCTTCATTTCGGCGCTTTCGTGGCACTTGCGCAGTACGGCTTCCTTGAATCGTGGCGAGGTGATGGGCGCGATCGCGGGCGCTTCCATAGACAGTTACGCCTTCGCCTCCGCCGATTGCGGCGCTGTCTCAACTGCTATCAAATGTCGGCCGTAGTTGTAATAGGCCGCGCACGCACCTTCGGCCGAAACCATCGTCGCGCCGAGCGGAGTCTGGGGAGTGCATTCGCCCCCGAACGCAGGACAGTCGGGTGGCTTCTTCAGACCTTTCAGAACCTGACCGCTGATGCACACCGCCGGTTCGCGCGCCTGGATGTTCGCCACTTCGAAGATGCGCTCGGCATCGTAGTCGCGAAATTCATAGTTGAGTTTATAGCCGCTCTTGGGGATGATGCCGATCCCGCGCCAGCTTCGGTCGGCGATCGCAAATACCCGCACAATCATTTTTTGCGCCGCTTCGTTGCCGCGCTGATCGACGGCTCGCACGTACTGATTTTCGACCTCGGCGCGCCCTTGTTCGAGTTGGCGTACGGCCTTGAGAGTGCCTTCCAGCAGATCGAGCGGCTCGAACCCGGTGATCACGATCGGCACGCGGTAACGCGAGGCGATCGGCTCGTACTCGCGATAGCCCATCACTGCGCACACGTGGCCCGGCCCCAGAAATGCCTGGACGCGATTGTAAGGCGATTGCAGGATTCCGGTGATCGACGGCGGGACGATGACATGCGAGACTAGTACCGAGAAATTGCGGATATTCTGCGCCCGCGCTTGCCACACTGCCATGGCGTTCGCCGGCGCGGTGGTTTCGAAGCCGATGGCGAAGAAGACCACGTTCTTGTTCGGATTCGCCTGCGCGATCCGCAAACAATCGAGCGGCGAATACACGATGCGCACGTCGCCGCCTTCGGCCTTCACTTGAAACAGATCGCCGTTCGACCCGGGAACGCGCAGCATATCGCCGAAAGAACAGAAGATCACGCCGGGCTTGCGCGAGATAACATGCGCGCGGTCAATCATTTCAAGCGGCGTCACGCAAACCGGGCAACCCGGTCCGTGCACGAGTTCGACTTCCTTCGGCAGCAGGCAGTCGAGGCCGTACTTAACGATGGAGTGGGTTTGGCCTCCGCAGACTTCCATGAGGACCCACGGGCGCGTGACGGTGCGTTTGATTTCGGCGATCAGTTTCTGCGCGACGGCATGGTCCCGATATTCGTCGACGTATTTCATGTTGAATTGCCCGCGGTGCCGCCCAGCTCTGGCTCCGGCGCTTCGATTTCGCCGAGCTGATTCATCTCCGTCAAGTACTTGTAAGTGCGGGCCGCCTCCTCCGCATCCACTCTGCTGATGGCGAAACCAACATGCACCATTACGTAGTCGCCCAGAGCGGCGTCGGGAATGTATTCGAGACATGCATCCCGACTAATTCCGCCGAAGTCGATTTTCCCCATGCGGACGCCGTCGCGTTCGTGGAACGCCACGATCTTTCCAGGTATGGCAAGGCACATAGCGGTGCAGCGTCTACGATTGTCCCGCGTGATGCTGCTTCATGTGTTCATCCAGGATCTCGTTGGCTGCGACTTCGCGCCGCCGGATCAATTCGCCTCCATCCAGCTCCACCGATTCCACCATGACTTCATCGCCCGAGATCACAGTGACGTCGGTTGCTGCGCAGCGCCCGCACTGAAAGGGCGGCTGGAGCAGCACAGTTTCGGATCTGCAAGCCCTGCATTTCAGCCGCGCGGGCGTTTCGTGCACGGTGACTAGAGCTCCTTCGGCTGGCGTGCCGGCAGCTACCAAATCAAATGAAAATCGCAGACTCTCAGGAACGACGAGCTGCAGCGCGCCGACTTGAAGATCCACTTTGCGTACGTTCGCGCCTCCCGATGCGTCCAGGACCACCGAGAGGATTCCTTCAGCCAATGCCATTTCGTGCATCGCGGCCTCACATCGTACTGATCCGAATGTATCGCTTTATGTCCGGAAACAACGCAATGGCCGCGACCGCCGCGGCGGTCACCAACACGGCCTTCAAGAACCCATTCATGGTGTTTGTTCCTTTCTTCTTAGATGGCGGCAACAGCTTGTTGCTTCGCGGAAATTCTCTCGATCAGTGAATGAATCATGGCAACTGCTTCGTCCACCGCGAGTGCGACTGGCGGGCTCAGGCCCATGCGCTCCGGGGTTTCGTTCTGATTGGGGTACTCCGGCTCGCAACCGATGAGGTAGAGGCGCGTGGGCTGCCCGCCCATCGCTTTCACCATCGCCAGTACCTTCATCGGATTCATCCCGTGCGTCTCTACGTTCATTTCTTCCGGTGTTGCCGTTTCGAGGGAAGTGAGATCTGGCTCGACCGTATAGAGCGTGCCCGGCGAATCCCCGCGCGGCAAAGCGTCTACGAGAATGACGGCGTCATAAGGCTCCATCAACGCGTAGGCAAGATCGAAGCCGCGAATCCCGAAGTCGACGGCCTTGATGTTGTCCGCCAGCCGGTCGCGCATCAATCGCTGAACCACTTCGACGCCGAAGCCGTCGTCGCCAAGAAAAATGTTCCCCACACCTGCCACGAGGATTTTAGGAATCATCAACGCGGCTCCTTGCTTCGAATTCGACAGGCTCCACTTCGTCGGGAGAAAAGAAAAACCGATGCCCCGGCTGCCGTAACGTACCCAGGTCGCGGCCCGGATCGTTCTCAAGCACGACGGCCAAATGAACCCGATCGTCGTAGTCCTGTTCAATGGACTCAATTTCGGCGACCTGTCCGACGAGCGCCAGATCCATTATGTCGGCAGTCTTTCGCGGCCAAAGGAGCACGCGATCGCCGCGCTTCAATTCCACCCCGTACACTTGCACGCTTTCGAGAAGAGGAGCTTCTTCGAGCGGGTTCCATTCCTGCATACTTATTCCGTTCCCGCCGCGCGCGCTCGCGGATTGCGCAGCACGCCGTGCAGCTTCAGCATTTCGTTTTGAGTCAGTGACTCGGTCCGCTCCAACAGCTCGCCGAGCCGCGGATCGGCACGGCGCATTTCTTCCTTCTCTGCGTCTGACATGGTGAGAACTCGCAGTGTCAGGATCTCGTCGATTTCCGTCCCATCAAAAAGATCACCGGGGCTTTCCTCAGCGATCTGTGGATAGTCGGGCAGGACCATGGGGGGAGCCAGCATCCACTTAGTGGATCCCGGTTCGCCCGCCAAGACCGGCCACACACCCTGGTTTGTGCACCTGGATGCGGCTTCGCTAAATTGCCGAGGTGGATCGATCGCAGAAACGAATCCGCCGTTGGAGGCATGAAGAATAACATGCGTGGCGACGAGCGCTTGCATCGAAGCCTCATCGCGCGAGACATGAAGAGGTCCGGAGAATTGGGCTGTATTTGTGACAGTGACAGTCAGCGTGTGAGCAACAGAGTCAGCCGGAGCCGAAATCACCTGAATCACGCCTTCGATGCGCTCCTGGCTTGTTCTGATTTCTCCTTCCCGCCGATCGAGGGCTGGAAAGCTGAAGCTCCGCGTGTGGCGGCTCCCGAGCGAAAGCCCGCTGAGCATCACCTCGCGTGGCATGGCCCTTTGGATCGTCCGACCATTGGCTTCTTGGGATAAGAGATGCAAGAAGCGCACTATGATCGTAAGGCAGGTTCGCTTGGAAGGTCGTACCAAGACTTCCGCGCGAAGTTTCGAAGCCTCGCCTTTCATTTCTGCGTACGCCACGGGATACAGACCGCCGAACGTCCACCGCTGCCGGTTTTTTACGTTCGACGGCCGATATGGGTACAGCATGTATCCTTCCCATAGGACGGCGTCGGCGATCTTAGCGATGCGATCGAACCGGCTCATACCGGGATCTCTTTCACGGGCGCCGAGAGCAGACGCTCCAAGGCTTCCTCCCAGGTTGCGACGCCGAGCTGCATCTTATATTGGTGCAGGCGATCGAACGTGTCCCGGCGCAGACGGAGCCACGCACTATTCGGATAGTGCAGATCGATCGCCCGCTTCCAGATTTCCGCCGGTAGTTGGTAGCGCGCTTCTTTGTTCCACGGGATCGGTGCGATCTGGATGCCGCGCGTATCGTCGTCGTAGAAGATCGTACCGCTGAACAGCAGGCATAGCGGAACGAGGCCGCCCTTCAGCGCGTGAAAATACTTCGTTGCGGTGACGCCGAAATCGAATGTACAAGGCACCGGCAATTTCGCCGTCGTCTCGTCTTGAAAGCCCGCGACGTTGATGCTGGCATGGGTCCACAACGTGTTGCGCAGGGTTTGGCCCCAGCGCTCTGGCTCGCCGAACAAATCCACCAGGTCTCGCTGTTCTTCGGGGGAATATGGGCGGCGAGGCGCTTCAATCTGGACCTGGCACTGCAGCGCGACGCTGCGTATGAGTTCGCGCGCATCGCGGTTTCGAATCCGAAGTGTCAAGGCGAGTAGCGGCGTCGCGGAGAAAGGAACCAGCTCAGCGCCTTCGACCAGAAAGTCCAGGTCAGGCATGCGTGATCTCCTTGAAAGCGATGGCGCGGGTATCGAGCGCGTCGAAAAACCTGGCGATCTCATGCCGCACCTGGTCACCGCCGGAGAATCCACGCCAATGCCGGCGAATCAACCCGGCGAGCTTGTAGCATTGATCGATCGGCGCGATGAGATAGTCGCGCCTGCCGTGTGTGCGGTTCACCAGCAACGCCTCCACGTCGGGTGCGATGCCGGCAAGTTCGGCATTGCGGCGAACCAGGTCGGTCCACGTTTCCAGATCAAGGAGCGACTCGGTGTACCCGGCCGGGCTCGGATAGTAGGCGGTGGGATGGTCCTCCGAAGAGCGCCGAACGAAAAAAGCGAGGTCAATCGGCAGCCGCAGCGCTGACCATTCCGCGTCGCTCATGGTGAAGCCGACAAGTCGCCGCGCATCGCGAGGAATGCGAAGGAATCTTCGATGTTCGCTCCGATGGCCAAACAACACCGCGCAGGCTTCGCACGCGCAGAGTACTTCCTGGTTCGAGACTTGAAGCAAGTGCGGATGTTCCTCGCTGAGCTGCAAATTGCAGAGTTCGCAAAGCCGACGCCGCCCGGTGGGCCGCAAGCCGCGCAACGCGCCATACAAGTCTTTCGAGATGTCGTAAGACATGCTCACGGACTGCCTGCCAATAACTGTTGGATGGGCACGAATTCCGAGCGCGCCGGTTGATCGTCGCCTTCTACGATCACCTGCCGAGCGTCGGGCGCGGCCTCCCAAATCAGTTGTTCCAGAGCCGCTCGAACATGGTGTCCGTGCTCCACGCGTACGCGAACGACACCTTCCTCTGTAGAAAGCATTTCGATCTTTTGGGCTGCATTTCGTAGCGTCGGACTGTCCAGCGCTTTCCGGACCCGCGCGGCAAGGTCGAGCGGATGGAGATCGTGCAACAATAGCACCCCGCCGATCTTCGGATCGTCCGCCAGCCGTTCGATGAGTTGGCTGTCCGCTTCAAACGGTAGGAGCGCCAGCAACCGCGCCAGCGCTTCGGAATGCAAATCAAGGATGGCCTGCGCGAGTTGAATTGCAGTGTCGCGAGCGCGCCTGTCCGGCAACGCACGCACCTGCTCCACCAGTTGGCTGATCTGTTCGCTCACGATTTCGCCTGGATTCCAAACATCGGTGAATGGCGCGTTTCGAGAACCTTGCCGCCGCCCAAGTACATGTGAACGCCGCAGGGCAGGCACGGATCGAAACTCCGGACCGCACGCATTATGTCGATGCCTTTGAAATTCTCCGGCCCGTTCTCTTCGAAGATGGGTGTGTTTTGCACCGCATCTTCATAAGGACCGGGCGTGCCATAGGAATCGCGCGGGCTGGCGTTCCAAGGGGTCGGCGGATACGGATGATAGTTGGCGATCTTGCCATTGCGAATCACGACATGATGTGAAAGAACGCCGCGGACCGCTTCATGGAACCCGCATCCAATCGCTTCGTCCGGTACTTTGAATTCGCGCCATGTTTTGGTGCGGCCGGCATGTACGTCAGTGAGAGCCTTTTCGACGAAGTACAGTGCGCAGGCCGCCGCGTAAGCTTGGAAATAGGTCCGCGCCCGGTCACGCTCGAGCGCGTTGCTCCACTGTGGAATCTTCCACTCGAATTCGACCTCTGGTTTAGAGGCGGTCCTTGGCAAATAGATCTTGACGCTTCGGCCGGTCGACTTTACGTAGCCGAAATCGACTAGTCCGGCCAGCGCCGTGGACCACAGACGCGCGAGCGGACCGCCGCCGGTATCGAGCGGCAGATAGTTGCCCGTCCGATCGTCATACCAGCGCGGCGACATCACCCAAGTGTATTTGTCCGAGAAATCGCGGCGCTGCGGGCGGGGAATCGTGGTCTGGTTCCAGGGGTGCCGTTTATCTACCTGATTGCCGAGCGGATCCCTCGGGACGAACATTTCACCGGTGTTTTCCCAGTCTCGATAATACGAGCTGCCGAGCAGAATGCGAATGCCGAGATTGATCTTTACCAGGTCAGTAGTGATCAGTTCGCCATCCACGACCACGCCCGGCGTAACGAACATCTTGCGGCCCCACTCGGTCATGTGACGGTATTCGTAGTCGCACGCCCGAGGATCGTTGAATGAACCCCAGCATCCCAGCAAAACGCGACGTTGACCAACCTTTTCATAACCCGGCAGGGCCTGGTAGAAGAAGTCGAACAGGTCGTCGTGCAGCGGAACCACTTTCTTCATGAACTCGACGTACTTCATCAGGCGAGTTGCGTAATCGGTGAAGAGCTGAACCGAAGGAACTGTTCCGACGCCCCCGGGATACAGCGTGGACGGATGCACGTGGCGTCCCTCCATCAGGCAGAACATCTCGCGTGTCAACCGGCTCATCTGGAGCGCTTCGCGGTAGAACTCTCCGGTGAACGGATTCAACGCTCGCATAATGTCGGCGATGGTTCGAAAGCCGTGGTCGCCGGCATGCGGCGATTGAGTCTGCTCGGCTCGGCTGAAGACGCCGGGGTTCGTCTCCTTCACCATCTGCTCGCAGAAGTCGACGCCCACCAGGTTGTCCTGGAAAATGTTGTGATCGAACATATACTCGGCAGCCTCGCCGAGGTTGACGATCCATTCGCCGAGGTCTGGCGGCCGGACTCCGAACGCCATGTTTTGCGCGTAGTTGGCGCACGTGGCGTGATTGTCGCCGCAGATACCGCAGATCCGGCTGGTGATGAAATGCGCGTCGCGCGGGTCTTTCCCCCGCATGAACAGGCTGTAGCCGCGGAAAATGGACGACGTGCTGTGGCACTCGGCCACCTCGCGATTTTCAAAGTCGATTTTGGTGAAAATCCCAAGACTGCCCACGATTCGCGTGATCGGGTCCCAGTTCATTTCTACGAGATTGCGTTTTTTCGTCGCGGCTTCTTCCGGGGCGTGTGTCAACGTGCTCATCGTGCGTATCCTTCTTTCTACTGAACTGCCGGTTGACGATAACCGGTACGAAGCAGGGAACCGGGCTTTCGCCACTTCGGTTCTTTGTTTGCGGTGTCGTGAGTGATGGAGCGCAGAGCGCGAATGGCCGGGCCGTAGGTTTGAATCATCGCCACCGACAGTCGCGAGCCGGGAGGCTCGTCCATGAAGGGCATGAACTTATCCGGGAATCCGGGCATCGTGCAGCCGATGCAGATGCCGCCAACGTTGGGGCATCCGCCGATGCCGGCCATCCAGCCGCGTTTGGTCACGTTGCAATCCACGACGGGTCCCCAGCATCCGATCTTGACGAGGCATTCAGGCGTTCCGTATTCGCGCGTGAACGTGCCTTCCTCGTAATAACCGGCGCGATCGCAGCCGTGATGGACCGTGTTGCCGAACAGCCATTTGGGCCGCAGACGATCGTCCAGCGGGATCACAGGTGCAAGACCGGCGGCCTGATACAGCAGATAGAGCAGCGTCTCGGTGAAATTGTCAGGTTGCACCGGGCAACCTGGAACGTTAACGATCGGCAGACCGGCTTTCGACTTCCAATTCCACCCGAGGTAATCGGCGAGTCCCATGCACCCGGTGGGGTTTCCTTCCATAGCATGGATTCCGCCGTACGTGGCGCAGGTGCCTGCCGCAATTACGCCCCATGCCTTTGGAGCGAGCCGATCGATCCACTCGGACGTAGTTATCGGCTGTCCGGTATCCGGGTTGGTTCCGAACGCGGCCCAATATCCTTCCCGCTTCACGCGCTCGTTCGGGATCGATCCTTCCACTACGAGCACGAACGGATCGAGCTGGCCTTTCTCGGCTTGATACCAATACTTCATGAAATCGTCGCCGACTTCATAAGCAAGAACGGGATTGTGTAGGTGAGCCTTCGGAAGGCCGGGAATCGCGCCCATCACCACGTCCTCGATGCTGGGCTGCATCGCGGCCGTTACTGAAACCGAATCGCCATCGCAACTCAGTCCGGCCGTGATCCATAGAATGTGAACATCCTGAACTGCTGGTTGTTTCTGTGTCGCGCGTCCGTAGGGAACTTGCTCTGCGGGCATGTTACCTCCTCGCACGTGGTCGCAAAGACCGAGTGGAACCGGTTGGGTAAGCACAACAGTGGGTCACAAGTTGCGGCGGCAGCGCTGGATCGTGCCGCGGCGGCAATGTCACCGCCTTGCGATCACGGTCTGTGGACGCCGCGAGAGATCGTTTGTTTCACCAAAAAGGGAGCGGCTGGATTAGCGTTTTGTGGCTGGCGGAGAGGGAGGGATTCGAACCCTCGGTAGAGCTTTAAGGCCCTACGACGGTTTAGCAAACCGCTGCTTTCGACCACTCAGCCACCTCTCCGGCTCTGAGGATGGTTCTCAAAAAGGATAGTAGCACAGAGCGCCGCGCTTTCCGGTTATACTGGCAAGACCCGTTAGGCGATAGGGAGTTACCAAAGGAGATCCATGCGATTCATCCCTGTTCTTGCGTCCGCACTCGCGCTTGCCCCGTCGTTGCTAGCGCAGCTCACGCCGGCTCAAAAGACGGCGGACTTCATACAACTGGTCGGGCTTTATGCCAAGAATTACGCGCCTTATGAGCTCCGGCGCGATGTTTTCGGATTCGATCTGTACAATATTCAATCTTGGCTCGATCAGATCAACAAATCCACAGACGACCTGTCGTTCTACGATATTTGCACCCGCTATGTTGCCAGCCTCCAGGACAGCCACGATGAATTCATCACGCCTAGCGATTTCGAGGCCTTTCTGGGAATGGATACCGACATTTACGATGGCAAGGTCTTAATTGGCGACATTGATCCGTTTATTTTGCCTTCGAGTAAATATCCCTTCCAGTTGGGCGATGAAGTTGTTTCCGTGGATGGCGTGGCCGCGATGGACTTGGTTCAGTCGTTCATACCCTATGCAGTCAACGGCGGAGGCAGCAAGGTCAGCCAGCTGCGCCTGGCTGCCGGCGTCATCATGGATCGATTTCAGGGCTGGTACCCGCTTGCGACGCAAATCAACAAAACCGCCACGGTGGTCATCAAGCGACAGAGCGGCACCACACAAACGTTTACAATCCCTTGGGTTCTGTTTGGAACGCCGTTTGTGCAAGAAGGTCCAGTGCCCACGCCGCACAAAAGGTCCAATGCGCTCGCAACGCGCGGCGCTGCTAGCCCTGCTCCCACCGCCACGCCGCGGCGCACCGCGCCCCGCAGACAGTCTAATCCTTGGGGCACGTGGCAGGGCGAGCGCGTGTCAACACCCGAAGCGGTCCCGGCCTATATGCTTGGCCTCAAGAAGTTGAGTTACGGCCGCGCTCTGGCGCCGGCCCGACATCTATCTGCGGGCATCGATCCTTACGGAGCGAATTTCGATCCGGTATTTAATCCGCC